>Ga0187892_10009002_pt1 | contig 13364 bp, 8 predicted proteins | sample MA1701073metaG_FD_139345 | JGI IMG/M metagenome (GOLD analysis project Ga0187892, IMG submission 139345) | Bio-ooze microbial communities from a basaltic lava cave in the Kipuka Kanohina Cave System on the Island of Hawaii, USA - MA170107-3 metaG ...
AATCGGCTTGCGGCGGTCGCCGTAGAGCGCGCCAAATGGCCGTCCCGGGCTGCTTCCACGTCCCCTTCTGGCGCCCGCAACCAGTAGAGGTTGCCTGAGTCAAGTGGATATGCCTTTGCGCTCTATCGGGGTGGCGCGAAGCGATCGGTGCTGGCCACCAGGGGTCGCGTGGCGCGCTTGAGAAACAGGATCGCGAAGCACGTGTCGCCCGCCCACAGCCACGGGCCCCAATTGCCCCCCTCGCCCTGCCTCTCGAGCAGCACCTTCGCGCCTTCGGCGTACCACCAGTGGGAGCCGATGGTCTCCGTGCCGAAGAGCATCGCGGCGCGCTCGAGGGCGTAGAGGTAGTAATAGTAAAAGTCCTGGGAGTTCACCTCCTGGTTCCCCTTACAGTAGGCGCCCGGGTTGTAGGTCACCGAGAAGTTCTTCGCCAGCCAGGCGATGCCCGAAAGGACGTTGGGGTCCTTCCGCCAGCTACGCTTGCCCTTCCCGCCGTCGTTGTCCTTAATGTAGTCCCAGATCGCCAGCCCGCCTACCGACCCGGCGGACATGGACCCGTACGCCGGGTGGTCGTGCTGGCCGTAGCACCAGCCGCGGGGGTCGGCGCTGACGCCCTGCATGACGCCGCTCTGCCGGGGCCCGATCGGCTTTTCGGCGTTGTCCTTGAACTCGAGCCTCACCTTGGGGCCCTCGGGCGCCTTCTGGCACTGCCGGTACCACGCCATCGCCTTCTCGATCACCGCGTCGGGGAGGATAATTCCCGCGTCGTGGCAGGCGCGCATCCCGAGCGCGGCGTACTGCGTGTTCGAGTTGTCGCCGCTCGCGTTGCCGTCGCGCTTCTTCTCTACTTTCAGCCGCGTCTTCACCTCGGGCTTTACGCGGGCGGTGCTGAACTCGCGGACGCCCGGCTTCTTCACCCCGCCGCTTCCGGCGTCGGAGCGCTGGCCGCCGTCGGAGGAAGTCTCGTTGGCGTAGATTGTGGGCGACCCGTAGCACCAACTGCCGTCCTGGCACTGGTTGTCGACCAGGAACTGCGCGCACTGCCAGATGCGCCTCTGGTACTTCACCCGGCCGATTTCCTCGAGGATCATCGCCTGGAGCGCCACGCAGTAGGTCGACTGCAGGGGCCGCTCCAGCATCTCCTTGAGCAGGCCCGCGAAGACCGGATCGGTCTCGGGGACCTCCGCGTGAGCGAGCGTCCAGAGCACGAGCTCCCGTTCCGTCCTGCCGGATGGGTCGTCGGCCGGCTTCGCCAGGACCGGCACCGCCACGCCTTTCAGATACGCGACGCCCTTGCGGATCGCGGCGTCGATCTTGCCCTGGTCGATCGGAGGCGGCCCTCCCTGGGCCTGTGCGGCAAGGGCGCAGAACGCCACCGCCAGCGGAGCGCAGGCCCGGGTCCACGATTTCGTGCTCATGGCTCCTCCCAACTCAGATATGGCAATCCGCCACGTCCTTGCGCAACCCAATGTCTAACGCCGACGTGTCCGCTCAGGTAGGATAAAATGATTTCCTAGAGAGATTGGCATGTAGTGTAGGCATTTTATACAGACAGGCGGGACGGTCGCCCCGTGCGGACACCGTGGGGGGGGGATCACTCCTTCGTGCACGATCCGGGCGGGCGAACGGCCGTTTGTTCGTCCTACGCGCTCAGATGTCTTACGCGAGGATTTCGGTGACGACGCGACCGTAGACGTCCGTTAACCGAAAATCCCGACCGCTGTAGCGATAGGTCAGCTTTTCGTGGTCCAGTCCGAGCAGGTGCAGAAGGGTCGCGTGCAAGTCGTGCGTGTGCACTTTCTGATCGACGGCCCGGAAGGCAAAATCGTCGGTCACGCCATGGACCAAGCCCCCCTTGACCCCGCCGCCCGCCAGCCACATCGTGAACCCCCTGGGATTGTGCTCGCGGCCGCGTTTTTCTTCGCCCGCTTTGCCCAACGACAGGTCCTGATCGAAGGGCGTTCGACCGAATTCACCGCCCCAAATCACCAGGGTGTCGTCCAGCAGACCGCGCGCCTTGAGATCCCTGATCAGGGCGGCGATGGGTTTGTCCACCTGCTTGCACTTCTTCGGCAGAAGCTCTCGAATCGAGACGTGGTGATCCCAACCGTCGTCATTGACTTGTACGAATCGCACCCCGGCTTCAACCAACCGCCGCGCCAGCAGGCACTGTTGTCCCAGCCGCCGGGTTTCCTTGTCCTCGATCCCATACAACTTCTGCGTTGCCTTGGACTCTTTTGACAGATCCATCAGGCCGGGCGCTTCCGATTGCATTCGGAATGCCAGTTCAAAGGACTCAATCATCCCTTCCATCGCCGCATCCGGCGTCCGTGCCAGCGACTCCCGGTTCAGCGTTCGCAGCAGTTCCAACTGGCGGCCTTGCAGAGCGGGCGTGAACTTTTCATTCCCGGAGTAGTTGACGGCCGCTGCCTCTTCCGATTTCGCCAAACCGACCGGCGTCCCCTGGTAGATCGCCGGCAAGAATGCGGCTCCAAAATTTTGCGGACTTCCTCCGTCCCCGGTCAAACTGGGGCGAATCGTGATGAATCCGGGCATATTCGAGTTCTCCGTGCCCAGCCCATAAACGATCCAGGCGCCCATCGAGGGGCGCACCTGAACCGGAGCTCCCGTATTGATCTGACGGACTGCCGTCGCGTGGGCTTCCGTGTCGGTCTTCATCCCCCGCAACACGCACAGTTCGTCGGCGACCTTGCCGATCATCGGGAACCATTCCGTCATCTGCAGTCCAGACTGTCCGTAGTGCCGGAAGGACGAGACCGGGGCCATCAGTTTCGTTTCGTTCAGTCCCGGAGCCTCATAGTTCGCCGGCAGTTTAAACGGTTGGCCCGCACATTCCGCCAGCTTCGGCTTGTAGTCGAACAGGTCCATTTGCGAGGGGCCGCCTTGCATGAACAGAAAAATCACGCGCTTGGCGCGGGCCGGGTGGTGCCCCGGTTTGGGCGCCAGGGGATTGGAGGTTGACGCCGCACGCAGAGATTGCTCCGTGCCGAGCGCGGCCAGTGCGATCGCGCCAAACCCGTTTCCGGCCCGGCGCAGAAACTCGCGTCGGTTGACTGCAGGGGGGACGAAGTGTCTGTTGTCCATAAGTTCCCCCCTCAGATACGATAGAGAAACTCGTTCGAGGCCAGAAGCATTTGGATAAAGGCGGCCCACGCCATACGGCGCGGCGGACCGGTGACGCTGCCTGCCTTGCCCCCTTCTGCCTTGCGGGCGGTCTGCTCGGCAATCACGCGCCGTTCAAAGTCGTGAACAAACTCCAGTCCCCGCGTCACTTCGGCTTCCGCCGGTGGGCGGTTGAAAATCAGTAGAATCAGTTTGCTGACCCGCTGGGGATCCGACCATGGGTCATCTTGAACCAGCTGGGTTGCCAACGCTTCGGCTTGCTCCACCATCCAGGGCGAATTCAGCAGAAACAGGCTTTGCGTCGGCACCACCGTTGCCCGGCGGGACGCGGTGACCTGTGTGGGGTCGGCAAAGTCGAAGTAGTTCAGGATATCGAGTTCCTGCATCTGCTTGGTACGGAACATCGGCAAGTAAACCGTGCGTCGATAACGCAGGTTCTCCGGCAGACGGGCCGTTTTGATGACGCGGGATGGATTGAAGCTTGTCAAGTCCGGGGAAAAGGTCTCCAGACTGTGCGTTGGCAGAGTGACGCCGCCCGCCGTCAGATCCAGCTTCCCGGTAATCGCCAAAATGCCGTCGCGAATCGTCTCCGCCTCCAGACGCCGCGCGTTCATGCGCCACAGGAGACGGTTATCCGGATCGATCTCTTGAGCGGCCGGATCGGGGCTGGCCGACCTACGATACGCCTGGGTCAGCACCAGCCTGCGCACCAGCTTCTTGGTAGACCATCCCTGCCGGATGAACTCGCCGGCCAGATAGTCGAGCAACTCGGGATGCGACGGCAGATCCCCTCGGATGCCGAAATTATCCGAGCTGCGCACGATACCGGCCCCGAACAGCAGCTGCCAGACACGATTCACATAAACCCGTGGGGTCAAGGGTTGCCGGTCATCGGTCACCCATTTCGCCAACTCCAGCCTGCCACTCCCCTTCCAGCTAGACGGTCGCTCTCCAAAGGAAGCCACCTGCACAAAACTCCGCGGCACCTCTCGCCCCCACTGGTGAGCGTTGCCGCGGATGGCAATGCGGCAATCTTCCGGTTTCTCTTCGTCCTGCACCGCATAGGCAAAAGGAGGAAGCGGCTTGTTGAACTCAAGCATGCCGATCCGCAGCTCCAGGGAGTTGATCTTGGCCTCGAGCTCTTTCCTCTTCTCCTTATCCTCGTCTTCCTCCTGCTTCTTTGATTGTTGATCTTTCAGCAGCCCGGCGGATTCTTTGAGGGGCGCCAAAACCTTCTGGAGTGCCGCAATCTCCTGTTCGTAGATCTGAAGCTTATTCTCGCGTTGCTTTCGTTCCTCGGCCGTCTCAACCAAGCGAACTTTGTTGACGTCACTGAAGACGCCGTCACGCTTGTTACGCGTCGAGAGCGGATCGGCCCCCAGGCCGTACCCCTCGGACAACTTCCCGTGCACGGTACGCGTACTCTTGAGGATTCCCGCCATTCCGTAGTAATCCTGCAAGGGAATGGGGTCAAATTTGTGATCGTGGCAACGAGAACAACCCAACGTCAACCCCAGCATCCCTCGGCCAATCAACTCGAGTTGCTGGTCGATCGTGTCCATCTGCAGTTGGGGCTTATCGGCAAGCACAAGCGCCCAGGGACCAATGGCCAGATAGCCTGTGGCCACCATCAATTCGTTACGCTGTCGTTGATCCTTTGCCGGCAGCAGGTCTCCGGCAATCTGCTCCTGGAAAAATCGGTTGACGGGCTTGTCCTGATTAAAGGCCTGGATCACGTAGTCCCGGTAGCGCCAGGCTTCTGTCGCGGGGATTTCGGAGCCCGTATCCAGGGCGTCTCCATAGTAGGTCACGTCCAACCACCACCGGCCCCATCGCTCTCCGTAGTGGCGAGAGGACAACAGCTCGTCGACAATCGCTTCGTAATGCTCGTTGGAGGGATTGGCCAGGAAAGACTCCACGCGTTCGGGAGTCGGAGGGAGACCGGTTAAATCAAAATGGAGACGGCGCAACAAGCTCGCCGCCTTGGCTGGAGGCGCGGGCGTGATCCCTTTCTGAACCAGCTTGTGAAGGAGAAACTGATCAATCGCTTCTCGCGGCCAGGTGCCGACCACGCCGGGCGGCTCGCGACGTTTGATGGGCTGCCAGGCCCAATGGCTCTTGGCGTCGGGGTTCGACGATGAGGCCGCGTCGGCAGCTGCAGCAGGCGGAGCCTCCTTCGTCCACGGGGCACCGCGCCGAATCCACTCCTCCAGCACCGCGATCTTCTCGGGCGCCAACTTGCCCCGAGGGGGCATGTGCGGCTCCACTTCATGCCGCAAAGCGCGAATCAGCAGGCTCTGGTCAGGGTTCCCAGGAACCAAGGCGGGCCCCGAATGCCCACCCCGCAGGATGGTCTCGCGGCTGTCTAACCGCAAGTCTCCCTTCACGATCTTCGCCTTGGAACTATGGCAGGTATGACACTCAGTGGCTAGCAGCGGGCGGACTTTCGACTCGAAGAAGTCCTGAGCTTTCTCGATCGGGACTGCTGGCCGTTCGGTGGCCTGGAGAGTCGCGAAGGTCACGGCCTGGAGCGAGAGGACCGCCAAGACTCCCAGGACAACGATGAGAACGGCGCCCCGTACCGTTCCAGGGAACCTCATCCGCCTGCCTCCGATCTACCCTCACGGCCTGAGACGCAGCTCCTCCACCTTGCCGTCGGACTCCTTGAAGGAGAGGCGCGCGCCTTTCTTGGTAACGGGCGCCAATCCTTCTCCGGTCAGCTCGCGGCCGTCCTCGGCGACCACCTTGACGCTGCCCAAGACAATGTGACGGAGCCCGGTGCGGGTCCACACCCGAAGGATTCCCACATTCAACCCGTCCACCTGAGCCTCCCCGGGGGCAAAGAGTGGGGGCGCCGCCCCCAGCCCTGGAAGGGGGAAAGGCGCGACCCAATAGTCCTTGAGGCGAGGATCGTTCGACTCCTGACAGACGTCCCCCCGGAGGAGGATCGCGTCGGCCTTGTTCCGGCGAACCCCGCCTCCGTCGGCATTGAAGTCCGCCGCGTTCAACGGTGAGTGAATCACGATCACGCCGTTTTCGACGGTGTTCCCCTCGATTCGAATGGATTTCTCAGTCCCTTCCGGGTCCGTACGCCAGTAACTGATCCCCGTCGCCCGGTTGGCCGCGGTCGATCCGTCCCACGAAGCCGTCTTGACGATGTTGTCGCAGACCTGGACTCTTTCCAGGTCGTAGGAAGGCGTCTCGTAGTTGTAAAGCAGGATGCCGCTGCCCGTGCATCGGTTGCGGCGGATGATGTAGTCGGAGCCGTCGCGCACCTTGATCGCCCCGCCCGTGAGCTCGGTCGTCCACCCGGAGATGTCGTTGTCGCAGACGGACAATCCTTTGGCCCCCAAGGCATAAATTCCGTGGTCCTCCTCCGCGGCCGCTTCGGGGCTCCGCCGGATCGTATTCCCGGCGAGGGTGATGTCCACGCAGCGCAGGTTGTGGTTGTGCTCGTCCTTATCCCACCCTTCGACGTAGACCGCGTTGGTGAAGTGACCGAAGCGGCGCGCGGGAAAGTCCGGACCCGACTCGCCGAAACTGCATTTTTCGAGCGTGCAGGCGTGCGACCGCCAGAAGCAGACCCCCTCGCCGTGATGCTCCCGGCTTCGGAGAAACGTACACCCGCGAACGGTCAGACGGGTCGCATAGGTCGCCAGGATAAAGCCTGTCGGAGCGCCGTCGACCCGCTTGGTGTCGATGAAGGTGCATGACTCCACAGTGACATCCCGGCCGGCGTCGCGGGCGATGGTTCCGTGGACGTGCAGGATCACGTTCCGGAACTCCAGCCGCCGCAACAGGACGCCGTCCAGCCGGTCGAGCTTGATCGTGAGGGGGGCCGGGAGGGCGGACGCATCCAAGGCCGCTTTCCCTTCCAGGGGCCCGTTGAGGGTGACGCGGGACCTGAGCGTCAGAGGCTGTCTCAAGGGATAGTTCCCGGGCTCCAGGTCGACGACTCCGCCTTCGCCGGCGGCATCGATCCGTCCTTGAATCGCAGTGCCGTCCTGAGGCGACCCCGGCGCCGCCACGGCAAGGGTGCAGAACGCCGCCGCCAGCGGAGCGCAGGCCCGGGTCCATGATTTCGTGCTCATGGCTCCTCCCCCCTCGGATCCCGCCATTGGTCGCGCCCTGGCGCGACCCGAAATCTGAACGCCGAAGGGTCCGGCCCGGTTTTATATAATGATTTCCTAGATAGATTGCCATGTGGTGTAGGTATGTTAAACAGACACGGGACCCTCCTCCGAGTCTCCCGTTTGTCGGACGGCGGTCTTTACGATCGCGAGACCCGGGGGGCAGCCCGTCTGCCGCTGGCGCTTCTGATGCTGGCGACGGCCTGGGCCGCCGGGGTGCCGGCCTGGCTGGGTCTCTACCGGCCTTCGACGGCCATCTCGCTGTCGGCGATCTTCTGTGGACTTCTGGCCGAGCCGGGAGAGAGGCTACCCTTCGATCGGGGGCCGAAGGGGCGTTTGTGTCCTATGCGCAGGAGCCGCCCATCAGGGGTCCAGCCGCTCCCAGTGGAGGAGCGCCCATTGCCCCGATTCCAAGGCGAGGACCTTGAACTTGACGTAGAACTTCTGGTCGTTCTCCCAGACGTACTCCAGATAGGTGTGCCCGACCACGGCCGCGCAACGGTGGTCCCAGTCCTTGCGGTCGCCGAACTCCTTGGGCGCGCTCACGCCGGCGAAGTCGACCTTCCCCAGGTCCGCCACGAGGTTCTTCTGGCCAGCATACATCTGAACCTGGAAGACGTCGCCCCCGTTGCCGAACTCGATGCTGACCATGCCGTTGTACCCGTGCTTGCCCGAGAAAAAGCTGAAGTAGCATGTCCGGGCCCGGTCCGGCTCGGGGACGGACGGGGAATCGATGAACGTGAGGTTCTTCGCGCCCGCGAGGCACGGGTCGATCAGGCCTGCGGCGTCCTCGCCGACGCCCAGGACGTCGGCGACGGCCGCGGCGCTCCCCGGCCCCGCGCGGACGATTTCCAGGGCCGGCGCCTCGCGCCCGTCCCCCTGGGCCTGCCGCCATTGGGCCGCCAGGGTCTCGACCTTCTTCCGGTCCTCGTCGGAGAGCGGGAAGAGCTTGCGGACGGCGTCGGTCTTGGCCTTGCGGAGGCGCGCGGCATGTTCACGCTTTTCCCGCTCGAACTTTTCTTCGAGGCGCCGGCGTTCGCCCTCGCCCTGGAACTCCGGCGGCGACGCCTCTCCGAGCCAGGCCCGGAGCTTCGCGGCGGCGGCGTCGCGGAGGTCCCGGTCCGACGTCGCGAGCGCGAGCTGGAGGGGGACGCACTGCCGGGCGAGCTCGGCCGACGCTTCGGCGAGGCGGAACCGGGTCTCGAAGTCCGACGGCGCCGTCGCCTGGCGGAGGAGCGGCAACGCGGCCGGGCCCAGGCGCCTGAGCCCTCCGACCGCCTGCGCCCGGGCTTCGATCGTCTCCGCCGACAGGTCTCGGATGAATTCCTCCGCCTTCTTTCGGTCGGCCTCGGAGAGCTCGACGGGCCAGGACTTCACCTCCGCGAGGGTCGGCAGGAACCGGTCGCCCGCCGGAGCGCAGACGTAACGAATCCAGAAGGGGTGCTCTTTCCAGTCCCCGGTGAATCCCTTTTCCGGCCCGATCACCCGGACCTTGGCGATGCCCCCTCCCTTCGTCCGCAGCGCGAACACCTCCAGCGACCGGGGATCGCGCTCGTCCGCGCGGAGCGTCGTCCTGAGGGTCCCGGCCGGGATTTCGGCGAGATCCTCGAAGGCGCCGAGCCCCTGAAGGGGGGCGAGCTGACCGGGCTCTTCGGGCCCGTTGGTTCCCCCGTACGGGGTCGAGAACCCCCTCATCAGGAACCCGCCGGCCAGATCCGTGAGCGCGAGGTCGGCCTCGCCCGCTGGGACGACCTGGCGCGTGCGGAAGTTGAAGCCCTGCTGGAAGTGGATCTTGAATTCGCCGACGACGACGTGCGAGACGACGACCGTGGACGCTTCCATCGACACGGAGACTTTGGACTCCTTTCCGTCGGCGCCCAGGGGGACGATCCGGTAGACATAGTTCCGGTCGGGCGCGACGCCCCCGTCGACGAACGCCGTCTCCCGCGTGGTCCCTGCCAGCGTCTCGCCCTCACCGACGGCCCGGCGGTAGACGCGCATTTCCTTTCCCGCCAGCGGGGCGAGCGCCTCGCCCCACGTCAGGTGGACGGCCTCGCCGTCATAGGACGCGCCGTCTCCGTCGGGGGCCCGCGACGCCGGCGCGACCTTCGAGGCCGCCTCCTTAGGCGACCCCGGCGCCGCCAGGGCAAGGGTGCAGAATGCCGCCGCCAGCGAAGCGCAGGCCCGGATCCATGATGTCGTGCTCATGGCTCCTCCCCACTCGGATCCCTCAATCACCGCTGGAAGATCGGGAGGTAGTTCAGCGGCACGGAAAGGATGATCACGGCGATCGCCGTCCGATATTCCGGCCCCACCGCGTCGTCCGAGCCCTTCCAGGACCCCCACTGGCCGTCCGGAGACTGGCGTGCGAGGAGATCCTTGCGGGTCCGGTAGTACCAGGTCTCCCACTTCTTGCCGCCCACCTGGTGCATCGCATGGGCCGCGTAGTACTGGCCGTACCAGAAGCGCGCGGTTTCCTCGCCCAGGCTCTCCATGAACTCGACCGCCCGCTCGATTTCCCGGGCGTCGTACTGGCCGGTCAGATGGAGGACGCACACCCCTGCCGCCGTGCGCGCGAAGGCGGGGTCCCGCCAACCCGGCGCGTAGCGATACCCGCCGCTGGGCGGGTCGTAGCAGAGCTTGACGTACTCGATCGCGCGCTTGAATGTCCGATCCGGGACGTGCAGACCGCTGTTCCTGGCGGCCCGGAGCGCCATGACCTGCATGATGGTCGACGAGATGTCGTGCCCGGTCGGCTCCGGGTCATAGCGCCAGCCGCCTTCCGGGCTCTGCGTCGTCACGATCAACGACGTCGCCCGTTCCAGCGTCGAACGGACTTCCTCTCCCCCCGCCATCCCCCAGAGTTCCGCCAGCGCCAGCGTCGCCATCGCGTGGTCGTACATGTTCCCGCCGCGCGAGCCGACGAGGTAGCCGTCGTGTCGCGCCGACGCGACCAGAAACCGCGTGCCTTTGGCGACCTCGGGGCCGTACCGACCCTGGCCCGGGAAATGGCCCTGCGACATGAAGGCGAACAGCGCGAACGAAGTAACGGCCGTGTTGTGCGCGTAAAAACCGATCTTTCCCCAGGAGCCGTCGCCATTCTGCTGGTCGGCCAGCCACTCCAGCGCCTTGGCGGTCGCCTTTCGAGAGACCACGTCCATCTCGACGTCCCCGGCGCGGGCCGGGGCGGCCATCAGCACGGCCAGGGCAGCAATACCGTTTCTCATCATGACGGGTCCGCCGCCTCCCTACTGAAGCTCCTTTCGGTGCGCCCAGACTTTTTCGAAGGCTTTGGCGTATTGTTCGATCAGCTCCGGCTGCTCGGACGTGAAGTAGGGCAGCGAAATCGCCGTCGCGTTGGCCCGGTCCGAGCCGGGGAGCTCCGGGACGACCGGCGGGTGATGCCACCATGCGGGCTCGGAGTAAAGCCGCAGTTTATGCTGGAGCGTATACCGATGCGCTCCGGCCCGCACCCCTTCTGCCTGGAGGGCGCGAACGCAAGCGTCGCGGGACATCCCCGCCTTAGCCTCGTCGATGAAAAGCATGTTGGTGTTGTAATAGATGCGCTCGCCGTCGGTCCGCGCGCGCTGCTCCGAAAGGCCGGGGAGCTGAATCAACCGATCGTTCAGCCGCCGCACCTGCGCCACGCCGGCCGCGTTCCGACGGGCCAGCCCCGCCAACTGACAGCGCGCCAGGGCGGCCGCGAAGGGGTGCATGCGCAACTTCAGGCCGAGACCGGTCCCTTTGTACGCTTCGAACTTCCCGGCGCACAGGTCGTAGTTGCCGAACGCCGTCGCCCGATCGCAGTCCTCCCGCTCCCGGTAGACGCCTATCCCTCCTTCAATCGCGGGGAGCGGCTTGCTCGCTTGAAAGCTGAAGATCGCCATGCGGCCCCACGCGCCCATGACCTTCCCCTTCAGCCGAGCGCCGTGCGCATGGGCCGCATCCTCCAGAACGATCAACCCTTTCTGATCGGCCCAGTCGCAGATCGCGTCCATGTCGCACGGCAGTCCCAACCAGTGAACGGGAAGGACCGCGCGGGTTCGAGGGGTCAAACGCTTCTTGGCGTCCTCCAGGTCGAAGTTGAGCGTGTGAGGATCGACGTCCACAAAGACGGGGACATATCCGAAGAGGCGCATGGGCACGATCGTCGCGAAGAACGTATAGCTCGGGACCATGATCTCGCTGCCCGGCGGGAGATCCAAGGCGAAGAACATCGACGCCAAGGCGCTCGTCCCGTTGCAATGAGCCTTGACGTGCTCCACCCCGAGGAACGCCTTCCAATCCTTTTCAAAGGCCGCGATGGGGTCGTAGCTCGGCTGACGGACCAGCGCCACGATCGCCTTCTCTTCTTCAGGTCCGTAGAGAGGCCACCGCCAGGCCGCCGGGCCCGACGCCGTGACCGCTTTGGGACCTCCTCGGAGCGCCAGCCCTTCCGGGTCTTTCTCCTGTCGGAGAGGCAAGCCCACGGCCGCCGCGGCCGTTGCTCCCACGAATTCCCGACGAGACAGCCCGGGCGTTTTCGGCGTCACCTTTCCTCCCTTCGATTCCGGCCGACCCCGCACCTTCACGGCCTGAGACGCAGCTCCTCAACCTTACCGTCGGCCTCCTTGAAGGAGAGGCGCGCACCTTTCTTGTGGATGGGCGCCAATCCTTTTCCGGAATTCCAGTCGCCGCAGCAGGACGCCGTCCAGCCGGTCGAGGCTGATCGTGAGGGGGGCCGGGAGGCCGGTCGCATTCAATACCGCTTTCCCTTCCAGGGGCCCGTTGAGGGTGACGCGGGACCTGAACGTCAGAGGTTGCGTCAAGGGATAGTTCCCCGAGTCCAGGTCGACGACTCCGCCTTCGCCGGCGGCATCGATACGTTCTTGAATCGCAGCGCCGTCCTGAGCCGACCCCGACGCCGGCACGGCAAGGCTGCAGAACGCCGCCGCCAGCGAAGCGCAGGCCCGCGTCCACCATTTCGCACTCATGGCACCTCCAACTCGCGATCCGAAGTCTGAACGCCGAAAGGCCGGGTCCGGTTGGGTATAATGATTTCCTAGATAAATTGCCAAGTTATGTAGGGTTTTCCTACATAGGCGGGTGTCCAAATTTCCCTTACCTCCGCAGGGAAGTTTACGGTGCCCTTACTCCTTATAGACGATCCTGCACTTGACGATTCGCCGGTTCAGGACGTCGATCGCGAACAGCCGATCCTTCCAGACCGCCACCGCCGAGATCGTGCCGAACGGCAGCTCCGGGTGGGGATAGGCGCTCCCCTTCCCCTGGCAGTCCATGTTCCCGTAGTTCCCGAATTCGCCCACCACTTTCCCGGTCTTTCCGTGGATGACCCGGACGCTGTACCGCCCGGCCACGAACAGGTAGCCCTTGGAATCGATCGCCTGGTGCAGCCTCGGACGGAGGCAGCCGCAGCCCCCGTTCAGGACCTGGTCCCGCCCGGTGATCCCCGTCCACGGGATCGACCAGATCGGATCTCCGCCGTCGGGCCCGTACTTGGAGAGCGTCAGAAGCGACGCCTTGTACACCTCGAGGATCGTGTCGCTCCGGATCTCCGGGGGCGTGCGGCTCAGCGTGTAGATGTTTCCCTCTCCGTCTACCTGGATGCCGCGCACGGCGCCCTTGAGGTTGATGAGGCCCTTTTTCTTCACGTTGCCGTCGGCGTCGAAGACGTCCAGCTGGCTCTTGGCGTTGACCACGTAGATGTTGCCCTTGGCGTCGACGTCGAGCCCCATGTAGACGCCCACGTGGTGGACCTTCTCGTCGACGGTAAGAGGGTCTCCGCCGGCGAAGGAGATCGGGCTCCCGTTTCGGTCGTACCGCCGGATCTTCCCCCGCTCCCACCAGTAGAGCTTGCCGTCCTTGCCGAACAGCGTCTCCAGGCGCGGCACCTCGGATGTGACCGCCGGCCACCGCTTGAGGATCTTCCCGTCCTGGTCCAGTCGATACGTCTCCCCGCGCTTGCCGATTCGGAAGTGGGAATCGTCCTCGACGTAGACGTGCCCCGTCTCGGGATCGATGTTGAGGATGGGGACGTAACCCTGCTGGACGGGGCTGGTGAGCGACTCCCCCGTGTCTCCCCACTTTCCC
>Ga0187892_10009003_pt1 | contig 13362 bp, 8 predicted proteins | sample MA1701073metaG_FD_139345 | JGI IMG/M metagenome (GOLD analysis project Ga0187892, IMG submission 139345) | Bio-ooze microbial communities from a basaltic lava cave in the Kipuka Kanohina Cave System on the Island of Hawaii, USA - MA170107-3 metaG ...
CGAGAAGTGGAAACAGGCGCCCGGCGGCGTGTCGCTCACGATTTACACCGACGGGACGATGGGCGGCGAACCCGACATGGTGCGAAGGATGCGCGTCGGCCAACTGCAAGCCGGTATGCTCACCGCCATCGGCCTTTCCGAGATCGACGAGTCCGTCAGCGCGCTCCAGAAGATGCCGATGATGTTCCGTTCGCTCGAAGAGATGGATTACGTGCGCGAGAAATTGCAGCCGTTGCTCGAAAAGCGGCTCAACGAAAAGGGGTTCGTCGTGCTTTTTTGGGCCGACGCGGGCTGGGTGCGCTTCTTCACCAAACGCCCCGCCGTGCGCCCGGACGAGTTCAAGAAACTCAAACTGTTCTCCTGGTCGGGCGACAACAACACCATCGACCTGATGAAAGCAGTCGGCTACCATCCCGTGCCGCTCGAATACACTGACACGCTCACGAGCCTGCAGACCGGCCTCATCGACGCGGTGCCGACGACGCCGTTCTATGCGTTGGCCGGGCAATTCTTTCACTCGGCGTCGCACATGCTGGAGTTGAATTGGGCCCCCCTCGTTGGCGGCACGATCGTCACCAAAAAATCATGGGATGCCCTGCCGGCAGCCACGCGCGAGCGGCTTCTGAAAGCGGCCACCGAGGCAGGCGAGCAAGCGAGACGCAAGGGGCGTTCCGAAAGTGACGAGGCGGTCGAGGCCATGAAAAAGCGCGGGCTGACCGTGCATCCCGTTTCTGCCGAGGTCGAAGCGGAATGGCGGCGGCTGGCGGAGTCCGTCTATCCGAAGATCCGCGGCAGGATCGTTCCCGCCGATCTGTTCGACGAAGTGCAACGCATCCTGAAGGAATACCGCGCGTCGGGCGCCAGGCAGAATTCATGAGCGTCGAAGTCACGGGCGTCGAAAACCACGACGGTCCACAGCAAGCTCAGTTGACGGGATGGCGCCGGGTCCTTCGCGACTCGGAGAACGTCATCGTCGCACTCGCACTCGCCGCGATGGTGCTGATCCCGCTGATGGAGATCGTTCTCCGCAAGGCCTTCCATGCCGGCATCTCCAACGCCACGGCGTTCGTGCAGCACCTGACGCTCGCCGTCGGCATGCTCGGCGGGGCGATCGCCGCGCGCGACGGACGTCTGCTATCGCTCTCGACATTGGGGGATTCGTTAACAGGCCGCTGGCGAACAGGCGTCCGGATCGGGGCCGCAACGTTCGCCACAACCATCACCGTGTTTCTCTTCGCCGCCAGCGTTCGATTCGTGGTCACCGAGAAAGAGGCGGGCACGATTCTCGCCTACAACATCCCGATTTGGATCGTCGCCGGTCTCATCCCGCTGGGCTTCGCGGTGGTTGCAGCGCGCATCCTCCGCCGAAGCTCCGAGACCTGGACGGGCCGAGTCATCGTTCTGTCGGGCACGATTGCCTTGGTGTGGTTGGGCGCGCATCCGCCGATGAGTCCGCAACAACTCGTCATTCCTGCATTTGCTTTGCTGCTCGTGGCGACGGTCCTCGGCGCGCCGGTGTTCACGACGCTGGGCGGGGCAGGGCTTATCCTTTTTTGGGGGCAGGAACTGCCGATCGCGTCGCTCAGCATCGATCATTACCGGCTGGTCACGAACCCGACGCTGCCGACTGTGCCGCTGTTCACGCTCGCCGGCTATTTCCTCGCCGAAGGCGGGGCGCCGAAACGGCTCGTGCGCGTATTCCGATCGTTGGTCGGCCAATTCCGTGGCGGTCCCGCGATTGCGACGTGCCTGGTGTGCGCGTTGTTCACCTCGTTCACCGGTGCTTCGGGCGTGACCATCCTGGCGTTGGGCGGACTGCTCATGCCGGTGCTGCTTGCCGCGCGCTACTCCGAACGCAACGCGCTGGGCATGGTGACCGGTGCGGGCTCGCTGGGGTTGTTGATCCCGCCGTGTCTGCCGCTGATCCTGTACGCGGTCATCGCGAAAATCGGCGTGGACCAGATTTTCCTCGGTGGGATCGTGCCGGGCACGATGCTGGTGCTGCTGACGGCATGTCTCGGCATTTGGCAGGGACCGAAGGTTGCCGAGGCGAGACAGACCTTCCGCTGGGACGAAGCGCGGTCGGCGATTTGGGAGGCGAAATGGGAGCTGCTGTTGCCCGTGGTCGCGCTGGTGGCGTTGTTCGGAGGGTTCGCCACGCCGGTCGAAGCCGCGGCGGTCACGGCGCTCTACGCGTTCGCCATCGAGACGTTTGTCTATCGCGATTTGAAGCTGGTGCGAGACGTGCCGCGCGTGATGGCCGAATGCGGGTTGCTGGTGGGCGGTGTGTTGCTGATTCTCGGCGTGGCGCTTGGGTTTACCAATTATCTGGTGGATGCGCAGATACCGGCGCGCGCGGTCGAATGGACGACGGAGACGATCCGGAACCCGCTGGTTTTTCTACTGCTGCTGAACCTGTTCCTGCTCGTGGTCGGTTGTCTGATGGACATTTACTCGGCGATCGTCGTGGTCGTGCCGCTGATCGTGCCCATCGGCGCCGCGTTTGGGATCGACCCGGTGCACCTCGGGATCATCTTCCTGGCGAACCTCGAGTTGGGCTATCTGACGCCGCCGGTGGGAATGAACCTCTTTCTCTCGTCCTACCGGTTCCACAAACCGATGCCCGAGGTATGTCGCGCCGTGGTGCCGATGCTCTTGGTGCGTGTGATCGGGGTGTTGTTAATCACCTACCTACCGCCCCTGACGACGTCCTTGCCACGGTTGTTTGGCCGGTAGCCTGCGAACGTCATCCAACGTCCAGCGCTGCGCATCGAATGCGGAAAGGCCACTCGGTAGGGTGACTGTGTCATGCTTGTCGGAATGAGTTCGCGCGGCTACACTGCGCGGCAATGTCAATCGGCCTTGGACTCATCTCTCCTTTGTTTCTCCAGACCATGTCAACGTGGCCGGTCAACCCCGAGGAACAGTCGCATGGCTAAGCTGCGTCCCAGCGGCGGTTATCGCTCGACGTGCAGTTTCCAGACGGCGACTCTCATCTACGATGCGACCTACTGGTTCTGCGAGAAGTTCCTCGATCCCCGTTCTCGCACTGTGGATCAGATGGTGCAGGCCGCTCGCTCTGGCAGGCAGAATATCGCCGAGGGCAGCCGTGCTGCCGCAACTTCCTCGCAAACGGAGTTGCGTTTACTCAACACCGCGCGCGCCAGTCTTGAGGAGCTTCTCCTGGATTTCGAGGATTACCTGCGCCAACGACATTTTCCCCAATGGGCGCCGGATTCCCCGGAAGCGATGGCAGTCCGCCGTGTTCCCAAGGATCAGCCCAATCTGACCGGTCTGTCTGATCAACAGCGCTGGTCTCTCTACGCCCCCTGGCTCGAACACCGAGACCCCGCCGTCCGCGCCAACGCCTTGATCTGCCTGATCCACCAGACCAACTACCTCCTCGACCAGCAAATCGCCGCGCTCGAAGAGCAATTCGTCGAAGACGGCGGGTACAGCGAGCAACTCGCCTCCGCTCGGCTCGCCCACCGCGCCTCAAAGAAATCGGATCCGCCAAATCCGTCGGACCCGTCCGATCTCATCCCGCCGTGCCCGCAATGCGGCAAGCCCACCGTCTTGCGAACCGCGAAAAGCGGCAAGAACGCCGGTAAACAGTTCTGGGGTTGCTCCGCCTACCCCGACTGCAAAGGGATCGTAAACCTGTGATTCGGCCTCGTGGCCGGAAACGATGAGAACTCCAATCCGAGTGACAGAAACGGCAGGCGTGCATCGCCGCGGAGAACCCGTCGAGATCGGACTGCCGTTCCCTGCCGGTCAGGCATCGCCGAAAACCACCTGTGTCGTGCTGGACGAAAACGAGAACCCGCTGCCCTCCCAGTTCAAAACACTGGTTCACTACAAAGACGGGACCCTCCGCGCCGTGCACGGACTTTTCCTGATCGATCTCGAACCCGGGCAGGAACGCACACTGAGCGTCGTGGCTGGTGAACAACAGGTCGGGCGAGGGTTCATCTCGGAGCACAAGAACGGATTCCGCGTGGAGACGGGCAGGATGAACGCCGCGTTCAATGGGCACGGCGAACTTGCGAGTTTGGTTCTGGACGGAGCCGAAGTGCTGGATCTCTCTGCCGGTCCGTCGCTCCGTTTGGAAGTCGGCCTCGGTCCGTCGGGGGAACGTCTCTGCCCGTTTGCATCGTTGACGGCGAAAATCAAGGAAGCAGGCCCGGTTCGCTCGATTGTGAACGTTCGGGGAAAGTTCGCCCTGCGCGACCGGCGCGGCCCGGTCGAGTTCGTGGTGGATTGCGATCACGTTTTCTACGTGGGTCGCCCCGAGATTCATCTCCGCCCGATGCTGATCGGGGCCGTCACCGAGTCAGCCCAACTCAACGCCTGGTCGCTCACGCTCCACCTGCGAAATGGGAAACAGGTTCGGTACGGATCGAGTCCTCCACTCGTCCGGGACGATCCCAATCACGAAAACATGACTTGGCGCGCGCTCGACGAGGGCTGGGCGAGCTGGCGATTGGCGAACGGCCTGCACCTGACCGCGTGGTCGCCCGATTTCCAGCGTCACCAAAACGGGTTGATCCGGACCGAGGTGCTCGACCAAAACCGGGAACGCCTGCAGGTGACCTTCGGTCGGATCGAACCGTTTTGGGGCTATCACGACGTGAGCAATCCCGCCAAGCCGGTCACGATCAACCGAGGCGGCTGGCGACGCTGGGAGGCTGTGTTCGGGTTTCATGACGCCGGGCAGTCACCGCAGGATTGCGCGACCCGTTGGCGGACGTCGTTGCGGGCATTTCCATCCTCGGAGCATTACCGTTCCGCCTACAAGCCATGGCTAGAAGGCGTTTCCGTCACGAGCGAACTACGCGAACGAGTCGCCAAGAAATGCGAGGAATTTGTTTGCCGCGAGCCGGAGTACGCGGGAAGTTTGTTCGGCGGCTACGACGCGATCAATCGCACCTTCATCGAGCGCGGCGTCGCGCGCGGCGAGTTCGGCGAATACCTGTTCCACGAGTTTTTCCGTTCGGGCGAACCGCGTTTTCACCGAATGGCTTTCGATTTTGGGCAGGTCTATCGCGACGTGTTCTGCTTCACGATTCCCGAAGCAGCATCCGGCGCGAACGAACTCGGCGCTGCCCGCATGCGCCAGTCCGAGTATGACGCATGCCACATCCGCAGCTATCGCGGCGCGGTGTTGTTGGCTTACATGTATCAGGAAACCGGGGACGACCGGTATCTGACCGCGTTGCGCCAGCGCGCCGAGTTTCATCTCGCAAACTACCCAAACCAGATCGGACGCCAGGGGATGAGCGTGCGCGACACGGCGTTCATGGCGGATTACCTCAATCGTCCCGAATTGATGCAGCACGCGGTGCGGGTCGCGCTGCACTCGTTGGACAGCCACTTCGATCCCGAGCACGGCTTCTATCAGGACTACCAACCGTTGCAGAAAGGCGAGAAGCGATCCAGGCCGGTCACCTATCCGGGAGGCTACTGGAACGTAAGCGAGTTCCTGCACGCGTCGAACGCCAAGCCCGAGATGACGGTGTACAACATCATCGGGCTGTACGGCCTGTGCCGGTTGCACGATCCGGGGGAAACCTTTCGCGTCAAGCTGCGACGGGTCTGCGAATGGTTCCGCGACAAACAGAACAAGGACGGAAGTTGGTCGTACCCCCAGCATTCGAGTCGGACCCGCTGGGGCCACGGCTGCCTTCAGGACGCGATGGGAATGCTGATGGCCTACAAACGTTTTGGCGATCGTTCGTATCTCGATGCCGCCAAGCGCAGCGTCGCGTTCGCCGAACGACTCCTCCGCGAACACAGCCGCATCCCGTTGATCGTCGGATTGTCGCCGTTCGATCAGACCGAGGATTCACTCGTCTATTATTACGGTATTGAGACCCTCGCGTTGTATGAGGAAGCGCTAGCCGAGGAGGAAGCGAAATGAAGAAGCGATTGGTTCCCGCGCAACTACACCTCCTCTCCGGCGGTCCGTTCGAGAAGCCGGTCTTCCCATTCCCGTTTCGATTCAGGCCGCCGTCCGATCCCGCCGCAGTTGCGCTACGACGAAAATATCGACTTCAGGAAATCGCGGGTGATGGGACCGATTTCGCCCGCGCGCGTCGGCTGAAGAACTGGGTGCGCCGTCAGTGGAATCACGGCTACTCGGGCGAAGGAGAGCAGGAGCGAACACGGCAGGACGCGCTCGAAATCCTCGCACGCGCCCGGCGTGGGAACGATTTCTCCTGTTGGTATTACCGGCGCGTGTTTGTGCAATGCTGCCTCGCAATCGGTTTACCCGCTCGCGAAGTCGGCGTTTGCCGCGGGCGCGCGGATTTTCCAGACGGCATCGAGTTGAACACCGCTCACGCCGTCGCGGAGGTGTATTGCCGGGAACTCGGCAAGTGGGTGATGCTCGATGTCGACGCCAACGCGTTCTACACCATCGCGGGCGTACCGGCGGGCGTCCTCGATGTGCATCGCGCGTGGCACACGAGAAAGGCCGCGACAGTCAAGCAGGTGCTCGATCCTCCCCGGTTCGTCTATCCGACTCATTCTCCGTTCTGGGATGACAGGACAATGCGCAAGGTGTGGCGGGATTTTACCCGGCATCGGACTGTTGATTTCTACGATCACATCTTCACGCACCTGCTGAGCGGTTTCCCGGACCCGCCGCGCAAGATCGGGCAACGCTGTCTCTGGTACGTGGGCCAGCGTTCGCCGTTGCTTGCGATGAATTTCTATGGGAATGACCTCGATCGGTTTCTGTTTGTGGAAGACGAAGCGCACTTCAACTGGCCGTTGCAGCGAACATTTGCCCTGGCCAGCATGAAACAAGGACGGCCATCCAACCGCATCGAACTGCGTTTGGATCACACGATGCCGTTCTTCGATCGGTTCGAGGTCAGCGTAGGGCGCCAACCGTTCCGGAAGATTGCCGGCAACCGCCTCGTGTTTGACTGCCCGGCAGGGCGAACGTTGCTCCGAGCGCGATGCGTGGATTGCTTCGGACGGCCCGGTCATGAGGCCACGCTCGAGATCGAACTGAAACCGGCCACCCCGCGAAAATGAGTAGCGCAGACGCCAAAACGCTTCACGTTTGTTTTACCATGGACGTCGAGCGAATCAAATCGCTGTCTCCACCGGGTGGAACGCCAACGTGGGAGTTTGGCGAGTTGTGCGTCCGCACGTACTGCGACGCGCTGCTCGCCCGCGGTTACCCGGCGACGCTGTTCATTGTGCCCGACACCGCCATCAAACAACCGCGCCTCTTCCAACAAATGCGCGCCGATGGCCACGAGTGCGGTTTGCACATCCATCCGCAGGGCTGGGGCGACAACTACAAGAACCCCGACGCCCACGATTACCTCGGCGGCTACAGTGGAGAGCAACAGTTCGAAATGTTGCAACGCGCGAAAGACCAGTGGGCCCACGCGGTCGGGTTCGCACCCGAAACGTTTCGCGCGGGAAATTTTTCGGGAAACGACGACACCTTCCGCGTGCTCGACGCCCTGCAATTCCGTTCCAGCAGTACCAGCCAGCCCGGTCGCATTGCCCCGCAACTGAAGGCTGTTTGGGCCGGCGCGCTGCGGAGTGTTCATCGCGCCCACAGGAGTAATCGGCTGATCGAGGGCGACCTGACCCTGGTCGAGGTGCCCGGCACCGTGGACGCCACCCGCACCGATCACTGGACCGGCGTGGGCGACGCGCGGCTCGAAGATTGGGAAGCGCCGGACATCTTGCACGCCATCGAAGACTCGCTGAAATGGCAGTTCGCAAACAAAGCCCGCACTCACCATCTCTGCCTGTTCACTCACAGCTACGTCCCGTTTGGCGATGGGGATGTCGAAGTCGAGAAGCCGTTCGGCAAGAGCCGGCTAGCGGTGCTCCACGCCGTGCTCGATGCGATCCCGGCGGTCGCGGCACGATTCGGATTGGTGGCCGAGGGCTCTACGCTTTCGACCGTCCGCGAGCGTTATCTTGATCCTGTGCCACAGCGCGGGGCTTGATTCGGACGGCGCGGACCGCTATACGACGGAGAAACGTCGGCGTGCGATCCAAAGAAGCCATGACCACAACCTCGATTGTCGCCGAGCCGGCCAAGGGACGGCTCCACGTGGTGCGCGGCAATCCGTGCTCGAATCCGCCGACGTCCTACAGCATGCCCACGTGGAGTGCGAATTTATGAACGCGCCCGATCAACGAAACCAACTCCTCCGCGACGGATTCTGCGTCGTCCCCGGCGTGCTCGATGCGCGAATGCTCGCCGAGACGCGCGCCGTGGTGGATCGGCTCATTGCCAGTCAGCCGAAGGAGCACTTCGAACGCAACCGCTCGACGGGAAGCATGATTGATGTCCTCGCCGATTCGTTCATGGCGAAACTCATCGCACTCCCAAGCGCGTTGTCGGCGTTGACGGCGCTGGGATTCGACAAGCCGAAGTTCGCGTCGGGCTACATCATCAGCAAGCCGCCGCGCAGCCCGCAGTTGTTCTGGCATCAGGACTGGTGGGGCTGGGACGACCCGGGCAGTTACCGCGACGAGCCGCAGCAACTCTTCCTGATGTACTACCTGGTGGACACGAATCGCCAGAACGGTTGCCTGCGCGTGATCCCCGGCTCGCATCGCAAGCGGCATCCGTTGCACGATCAGCTTGCCACGGCCCACACGGATGAGATTCGTCGCGCCGCCAACATGGACAACGCGGCGTTCCAAGCAGCACCGGGCGAGAAGGAGGTCGGTGTCAGGGCCGGCGAGTTGGTGATCGGCGACGCGCGCGTTCTGCACGCGGCCCACGCGAACCAGACTGATACGCAACGCACGGTGATCACGCTCTGGTACTATCCCGACTTCGAGAACGCGTCGGATCCGCTGCGTGCGGCGATGCTGCAGAAGTGGCAGCAACACCAGCAGCATTTCCCGACAGTTGACTTCGCAAAGCTGCTTCCTGCCTCCCTAGTCCCGCAATGCGACGGGAAGGCCGAGCCGCTGAAACCGAATCGCAATCCGAACGCGGCACTGCGGTGATCGTTCCATGACGATCGTGTGCATCGGCGCGGTGTTGTGGGACGTGTTCGGCAAGGAAGAGCACATTGGCGGCGCGCCGTTCAACCTCGCAGCCCACGCGGCGAAGCTTGGGCACAAAGTGATCTTTGTCAGCGCGGTTGGCGAGGACGAACGGGGATGTCGCGCGCTGGAGCGAATGAAGGCGCTCGGGCTGGATACACGGTTTGTTCACCAAGTCGTCAACGTCCCGACGGGCTACGTGAGCGTGTTCGTCAGCGACAAGGGCCAACCCGATTACACGATCCATCGCCCCGCCGCGTACGATTTCCCGTCGCTCACAGCGGACGACCAAAAGGAAATTGCGCGGCTGCGTCCCGATTGGATTTGCTTCGGCACGCTCGAACAACTCAGCCCACAGGTGCGCGTGCTGACGAAGGAGTTGATCGCTGCGCATCCGCAAGCACGGCGTTTGTACGACATCAACCTGCGGCGCGATTCCTGGAACGCCGAACTCGTGCGCGAGTTGTTGGCGGAGACTTCGCTGCTCAAGATCAATGAAGATGAAGTGCGCGCGGTACAGCAGATGTTCGGCGAGCCGGTGCCCGGGCGCGAGGCGTTCTGTCGCTCGTACAGCAAGCGGTTTGGGTGGGACGGCGTGTGCGTGACGCGCGGCGAGTCGGGGTGTTCGGTGTTGTGGGGCGGCGAGTATCTGGAAGCGCCCGGCTACAGGGTCAAAGTCGCAGACACCGTGGGCGCGGGAGACGCATTCGCCGCCGCGTTCCTCCACGGGCTTGCCTCGAACTGGTTGATCCCGAAGACGGCAGACTTTGCCAACCGCCTCGGCTCGCTCGTCGCCAGCAAGAAGGGAGCGATTCCGAGTTGGACGATGCCGGAACTGAGTGCGCTGCAACTTGGTCAGGAAGCCCGCAGGTCAAACACGTAGCCGATACGGTCAATCACTGTTAACGGCGCAGGCATTGGTGTGCGCTGGGGAAGGTAGTTGTCGCGGACAGACCGAAGACCGGAAACGTTCTGTCTGCCGCTGAGCCATGCGGCGCCGCTCGTTTTGGCCCATCGCTGTTGACAATCCACGCCGATTCTGGCTGCATCAATCTCAGCCAACCGTGCGTGTCGTCTCCACACAAAACCAACGTCTCGGGCTGGACGCCTCGCTTTGTGATTTCGGACTGCGCCGGCGGGGGGCTGGTTGCCGATGAAGCTGCGCTTTCGGACGAGGTTGATGATCACCGTGCTCGGGCTGGTCGTCCTTACGCTGCTTGTCGTCGGGTTCGGGTCATATCACAATGCTCGCATCGCCGCCGACAACCTTGCCGCGCAGGTCCTGGAGCAGACCTCCGAGCGCATCGCCGAACGCATTTTGTTCCTGCTCCAGACGGCGGGGATCCAAGGCGAACTGACGCGCAAACTGCTGTTGAACCCGGACATCCCGCCCCACACACTGCCGACGGCGCAGACGTTCCCGGTCGTCACCGCCTATTTCTACGAAGTGATGCGCGAGCATCCCGAACTGACCTTCCTCTCGCTGGGGCTGGAAGCCAAGGGCGAGTACTGTCACGTGGAACGGAAGATCGACGGCACGCTCGTGCCGCAGGAATGCATCCGCAATGAAGCCGGCAAGATCGAACGCACGGACTACATCGTTACCAACGGTGTCCGTCATCGCATTCTCTTCAACCCGGACTGGGGTTATGATCCGCGTGTCCGCCCCTATTATATCGCGGCCAGGGAGACGGGGCGTCAGACTTGGACCGAGACCTACATTTTCGTCAACGACCCGTCGCCCGACTCGCCCGGGGTGACTTGCGCCACGCCGGTGTACGGCCCCGACCGCACCCTGCTTGGAGTGGTCTCTGCGGATTTCAACCTGGAAGCGCTCTGCGGGTTCCTCAAGGGAATTGCAGTCGGGCGGGACGGATTCGCCGTGGTGGTGGAAGTGTTGAAATCCGGCGAGTTGAACCTCATCGCGCATCCCGACCTGAACATTCTGATCAAGCAGGTCGGCAACGAGCATTCCCTCATGCCGACGGAAGAACTCAAGGACCCGCGCGCGCGGGCATTGATGCGGCAACTCAAGCGTCTGCGCAAAGAGGAACGGCGAGATGCAGCGCACGGCGGCATTCGCGCTCTCGTGCACAATGTCCTGGGCAGCGCCGAGAGCAGCGCGCGCTTCGACTTCCGCGTCGAGAACGTCCCCTATCTCGGGACGTGTCGGCGGCTGGCCGGGGCGAACGCTCCCAACTGGCTGATTTGCACCGTGGTCCCCGAGAAGGAAATCATGGGCGGGGTCTGGCGCAGCAACCAGCTCACCCTGGCGGTCGGCGTCGTTAGCCTGCTCACGTCCCTGCTCCTGGCCTGGCGCGTCTCGTCGCAAGTCGCGCGGCCACTCGAAGGCCTGGCGCGCGAAACCGAAGCGATCGGACGGCTCGACCTCGGCGGCCGTCCCATTGCCCGGTCGAATATCCGCGAGGTCGAACGGCTGTCCGAGGCCACCGAGGAAATGAAAACCGGCCTACGCTCGTTTCAAAAGTACGTTCCCGCCGAACTCGTGCGGGCGTTGCTCGCTTCGGGCCAGGAAGCCAGGCTCGGCGGCGAACGGCGGACCGTGACCATTTGTTTCGCGGACTTCGTCGATTTCACCGGGATCTCCGAGAAGCTTCCCCCCGAACAACTCGTCGAGCTGCTCGGCGCCAACCTTCAGGTCCTCAGCGAACAAATGCTGGCCGCCGACGGCACCGTCGATAAGTACATGGGCGACTCCGTCATGGCATTCTGGGGCGCGCCCCGGACGAACCCGCGCCACGCGTTCGACGCCTGCCGCGCGGCGGTCCGCAGCCGGCAACGGCTCGCGGAGCTTCACGCGCGGTGGAAACGGGAAGGCAAACCGCCGTTGTTCACACGCTTCGGCATTCATACCGGCGAGGTGATTGTCGGCAACATCGGCCACGAAGCGCGGCTCAATTACACAGTGGTCGGCAACGCGGTCAATCTCGCGAGCCGCCTGGAAGGTCTCAACAAACATTTCAGCACCGAAATCCTCATCAGCGAGGCGACGTACCAACCGGTGCGCTCGGAGATCGTGGCGCGTCCGCTCAATTGGGTCGCCGTCAAAGGCAAGGAGGAAGCGGTCCTCGTGTACGAACTGATCGGGTTGCGCGGCGAAACGGAGCGCGGGGCGGAAGAGTTTGCCGAGTTGTGCGCGCAGGCGCTGACCGCGTACAGCAATCAGGCGTGGGCCAGGGCCATCGAGTTGTTCGAGCAGGCTCTGCGGCTGCATTCGGACGATGTTCCCGTGTAGATGATGGTCGCGCGGTACCGCAACTATCAGACCCGCCCGCCCGGCAAGGACTGGGACAAGGCGCACCGGCTCGATACAAAGTAGGCTGTGGTTCCATTCGCATCGCCGTTGACAGCGGCGGGCCAATTTCCTTGAATCTCGAAGGTTTCATCAACCCGAGGCCCAACATGAGAGACTACCAACCGCTCGATCTCACCAAGCTCTGCAATGCCGGCGCAAAATTCATCGGCCCGCAGGCTGCGCCCGCGATGGGCATGCAACGGTTTCACGGGCTGCCGTTCCGCATCGGAAAAAACCCGGCAAGGTGCTTCCTGGGGTTCACCGGCACAGGCACCCGGCGCAAGACCATCACCGTGCCGATCCGAACGAAAGCCCGCCACGTGATCTTCGCACACGTGCTCCTCGAGTCGAAGCTGCTGTCCGACAACGAGGACGTGGGCCGGGTGATCGCTCATTACGTGTTCCGTTACCAGGACGGGTCGGAGGTTCGCGCGCCCGTCCGGGAACGATTCGAGATCGCGGTCGTGCCGACGGCGTGGGGCCAAACACCTTTTCTGGCGGTGCCGGACAAGAGCAACAGCATGCTCGATCGCTACCAAGGTCCGTGGGCATCGGCGGGGTTTCGCATGACCGAAGCGCTGCAAGCATGGCCGCGCGATTATTCCGTCTCGGCGTGGACCAATCCGCACCCGGAGCGCGCGATCGACTCGCTCACCATCGAGCCGGGCGACCGCAAATTCCTGATCGCGGCGATCACGCTCAGTCATGCGGAGGAGTCGCCATTTGTCCGAAAGGCAAAACGCGAGGTGAAACTGACGTTGACCCGACCGGCCGAGGCGCGCAAGCCGTTCCAACTCGAAGTCGAGGTGGACCGCGGCGTGGCGAACTGGCCGTACTCGCTCCCCGAGAAGCCGCCGGCGAAGTTCCTGTGCGACGAACGAAAGGGCTTCGGCGAAAAACTCAACCAGCAAGCCAGCCCGGCCTACGTCGAGATCGCGGCCAATCCTTCGGCCACCGTCACCGTGAGGAACGCCGGCCAGAAACTCGGCTCGACGAACTGGGGCGAC
>Ga0187892_10009004_pt1 | contig 13361 bp, 13 predicted proteins | sample MA1701073metaG_FD_139345 | JGI IMG/M metagenome (GOLD analysis project Ga0187892, IMG submission 139345) | Bio-ooze microbial communities from a basaltic lava cave in the Kipuka Kanohina Cave System on the Island of Hawaii, USA - MA170107-3 metaG ...
CGGCGGACTTCGCGAAGGTGGTCGGCGCGTCGGGCGTGCTGGACCTGCTGCGGACGTTCAACCCGTCGCCGTGAACCCGAGCGCCGCCAGCCCTTTCTTCGCCGCGTCCGAGGCCAGCAGCCGCTCGAACGCCTGCACGGCCGGACGCGCTCGTCGCGCCTCCGGCACCACGAAATCGTAGCGCTCCTCGCGCAGGGCGCGGAACCCGAGCCCATACATCTCGGCGACCGTCCGGATCGCGACGCCCCAGTCGGCGCGCCCCTGCGCGACCGCCGCGGCGACCGCGTTGTGGCTCTTCGCTTCGAAGTGATAGCCGGGCGGGCGAGCCCCGCCCTCCTTCGCCGACGCAACATCTCCGGAGCCGGGCTGAGCGGCTACGGAGGGCAGGCCGAGCAGCCCGTCGATCAGCACGCGCGTGCCGCTGCCCCGGTTGCGGTTCACCATGCGCGCGGCCTTCACGTCGGGCTCGCGCCCGAGGAAGACGACCCCCTGCATGCGGCCGTATCCGCGCACGAGCGCCATGCCCGGCTTGAGGAACGGCGTGTTGTAGACGCCCTTCTCGTCGCAGAGATGCACGCCCGCGAGGTCGCATTCGCCGCGCCCGGCCGCCAGCAGGCCCCCCTGGCTCCCGACGACGAGCGCTTTCGACGTGAAGCCCTCGCGACGCAGGAGCGACAGCAGGAAGTCGAGCCCCACGCAGTGGCTGCCGATGACGACGAGGTCCGCCGCGCGCACGTCCCGCCCGAGGAGGCGCACGTCGACCGCCTCGCCCGCCTCGAGGAACTCCTGCTGGCGTCCGAGCGTGACGAACCCGTCGGCCTTCGCGAACGCCGTCACGCTCCCCGAGCCCTTGCCCATCGGGTAGGCGGCCGGCCCTTCTGGCCCGTCGAGGAGCGAGACGAGCACGAACTCCGCGCGCCCCTTCTCCGTGTTGATGCGCATCGGCACGCGCGCGCGCACCGTAGCGGCGGACTCGGGCGGCGCACCGGCCATCGCCAGCAGCACCGGCGCGACGAACTCGTGGAACGTGAAGACCGCGCTGGTCGGAAAGCCGGGGAGGACCACCACGGGCTTGCCCCGTTCGACTCCGCCTCCGGCTCCGCTCAGGGCAGGCGCCCGGGCCACGGCCAGGCAGAGCGGCTTGCCCGGTTTGAGCGCGACGCCGTGGCAGACCACGCTCGCCGCCTGGCGCACCGCGACGACGCTCAGGTCGCCCTCGCCTTTGGACGTGCCGCCCGAGAGCAGGACCGCATCGCAATCGAGCGCGCGCTTGAGCGTCTCGCTCAGCACGCCGAGCTCGTCGGGGACGATGCCGAGGTCGACCGGCTCGCATCCGAGCTCGCGGACGGAGTCGCAGAGGATGCGCAGGTTGGAGTCGTAGACGAGGCCGGGACGCATCGTGGCGCCCGGCGCGACGATCTCGTTGCCGGTCGAGAAGATCGCGACGCGCGGCCGGCGGAAGACGTCGATCGCCGTGACCCCGAGCGCCGCGAGCGTGCCGGTCTCGCGGGCGCTGAGCCGCGTGCCGGAGCGCAGCACGATTTCGCCGCGCGCGATGTCGCTTCCGGCGAAGCTGACGTTCGCGCCCGGCGTGAGCGGCTTCATGACCAGCAGCCCGGGCTGCGTCTGCTCGACCATGACAACGGCGTCCGCGCCGCGGGGAATCATGCCGCCGGTGGCGATGCGGGTGGCCGTGCCGGGCCGCACCTCGATGCGCGGATGGACGCCCGTCGCGATCTCCTCCGCGTTCACGGAGAGCTTCCTCGGCGACGCCTCCTCCGCGCCGAACGTGTCCTCCGCGCGCACGGCATAGCCGTCGACGTTCGAGCGGTCGAAGCCGGGGACGTCGACGGGCGACGCGACGTCGATCGCCAGGACGCGCCCCAGCGCGTCGGCGAGGCCGACGGTCCGCACGCCGAGCGGGGCGGGCTTCACCGCTTCGCGGAACCGGCGGTGCGCCTCATGGGCGTCGATGACGGTGAGGAACTCAGTCATACAGATGGACCGTCACCCTCGACCCCGCGTCGATCCCCTCGAGATCGCGCGCCACGATCACGAACCCGTCGGCGCGCGTGGTCGACGAGAGGATCCCCGCGCCGCTCACCATCAGGGGCTCAACCTTGCCGTCGACGACGCGCACGCGCGCGTAGTCGACGCGCCCCGCCTCGCTCGTGAGCTTCTGTGCGAGCGGCAGCTCGACCCGCCGGTAGGGCCAGTCGCGCGAGCGCCCTCCGAGTGCGCGGATCGTCGGGCCGGCGAAGAAGTCGTACGCGCAGAGGCAGGACACCGGATTGCCGGGGAGGAGGAACACCGGGCGTCCGCCGATGAAGCCGACGCCCGCCGGGCTCGACGGCCGCATCGCGATGCCGTGCACGGGGAGTTCGCCGAGCTGGCGCACGACCTGCGGGACAATGTCCTCCTCGCCGACGGACGATCCTCCGGAGATCAGGATCGCGTCCCCCTCGCACTGCTCCAGGACGTGGCGGAGGTCGGCCGCGTCGTCGCGCACGATGGGATGCTCCACGTACTCGCCGCGGTCGCGCGCGACGAGCGCACACAGCATGGGGCCGTTCGCGTCGGCGATGATGTGCTCGCGCGGAACGCCGCCCGGCGGGAGCAGCTCGCGCCCCGTGACGATGATGTCGACCGCGGGCGTCCGGCGCACGTGCACCGTCTCCACGCCAGCCGCGACGAGCAGGCCCACGTCCTGCGGCCGGAGCACGCGCCCCGGTTCGAAGAGCGCCTCCCCCGCGCGCACGTCCTCGGCGCGCTTCGACACGTTCTTGCCGGGCGGCACGGCGGCGACCGCGCGGCCGTCCGGCGCGTCCTCCGCCATGAGCACCGCGTCGGCGCCCTCCGGCATCGGCGCGCCGGTCATGATCTTCACCGCCTCGCCGGGACCGACGGCGGCGCCGAAGCCCGCTCCCGGCATCGACGTGCCGATCACGTGCAGCGGGAGCGGCGAGTACTCGCTCGCGCCGAACGTGTCCTCGCCGCGCACCGCGTAGCCGTCCATCGCGGCGCGGTCGAACGCGGGCACGTCGCGCGGCGAAGCGACGCGCTCGGCCAGCACGAGGCTGTAGACGAATGCCGGGTCGAGCGGGATCGCCGGCAGGGGCTTCACGCGCTCCTGGAGCAGGCGGAGCACGTCGGCGACTTCCGCGCGGCTCCTGAAACCGCGCATGCGCGGGTCAGCGGCGGACATGGAAGTTCTTGATGATCGACAGCAGCGGCCCGAGCGCGACCTGCCCCAGCCCGCAGATCGACGTCTGGAACATCGTCGTGTTGAGCTCGTTGAGGAGCGCCTCGTCCACCCCCTTCTCCTCGACGAGCCTCACCGCCTTCTCGCTGCCGACCCGGCACGGCACGCACTTGCCGCACGACTCGTTCCGAAAGAAGCGCGTCACGTTGAGGCCGACCTGGAGCAGATCGTGCCCCTCGCCGACGAACACCGCCGCGCCCGATCCGAGCATCGAACCGGCGTCGCCGAGCGTCTTGAAATCGATCGGCACGTCGAGCCTGTCGGGCGGCAGGAAGTTGCTCGAGGCGCCGCCCGGGGCGATCGCGATGAGCTTCCGCCCGTCCTTCATCCCCCCCGCCATCGCCAGCAGCTCGCGCAGCGGCGCGCCCATGGCGATGAGGTAGACGCCCGGCTTCGCGACGTCGCCGGACACGCTGATGAACTTGTGGCCGGGGAAGCCGGGCCGGCCCAGCGACTTCCACCAGTCGAGGCCCTTCTTCAAGATGCCGGCGGCGTGCGCGAACGTCTCGACGTTGTTGATGAGCGTCGGCTTGTCCCAGAGGCCCTTCGTGCCGGGAAAGGGGGGCTTGTTGCGCGGCTCCCCGCGCTTGTCCTCCATGCACTCCAGGAGCGCCGTCTCCTCGCCCAGGATGTAGCCGCCGGGCGAGACAAAGACCTCGAGCTCGAAGTCGAAGCCGCTCCCGAAGATGTTCCTCCCCAGCGCGCCCGCAGCCGTCGCCCGCTCGATCGCCTGTTCGAGCGCCTGGCGTTCCGGCTCGTACTCGTGGCGGATGAAGACCCAGCCGCGGCTGGAGCCGACGGCGAACGCGCCGAGCGCCATGCCCTCGATGACGAGGTGCGGCAGGCTCGCGAGCACCTCGCGGTCCTTGAACGTGCCGGGCTCGCTCTCGTCCGCGTTGCAGATCACGTACTTCGGTGCGGCCGCCTCCTTCTTCACCAGCTCCCACTTCGTGCCGGCCGGGAAGCCCGCGCCGCCCATGCCGCGCAGGCCGGAGGCCTTGAGCGCCGCCACGACTCCGTCGCGGTCCTTCTTCGCGAGCGCGGCGCGCAGCCCGCCGTAGTCGTCGCCGGCGTCGGCGGCCCAGCGCTTCGGCGTCAGCGAGGCGTGGGGTGGGCGATCGGGGTCGTCCCTGGCGACGTTGAACGTCGCGTGCCCCGCGAAGCCCGCAGGCGCGTTGTCGCACCGCCCGATGCAGGAGACCTCGCGGATCTCGACGTCGTTGCGCCCCGCGAAGCGCTTTCGCAGCGCGTCGCATGCCTTGTCGCCCCCTTCCATCCAGCAGGAGAGGTCGCGGCAGACGGCGATCGACAGCTTCTTGGGAGGCGTGCGCCGGAAGTGAGTGTAGAAGGTCGACACGCTCTCGATGCGATGGAGCGGCACGCGGAGGCGCTCCGCGAGCGCGCGCAGCTCCGCCTCGGGGAGCCATCCCAGCCGCTCCTGGAGCAGCGTCAGCTCGTGCACGATCGACGCCATCGCGCGTTAGCCTATCAGAGTCACATTTTCCCTGCACGAAACACGCGCGACCGGCATCCCATAGTATTGGCATGCGGGATCATGGTGGAGGCGAACCATGATCGAATGGCAGACGGTGGCGGCGGAGCCGGCGGGGATGCCCGCCGAGGTCGAGGAGCGGCTCAAGGATCCGCGCTGGTCGTTCCGCGACTACGTGCTGATCCGCCAGATCGGGGAAGGGCCGATCGCCCGCGTCTTCCGCGCGTGGCGCCGCGAGACGGGGCAGTTCGTGGCGCTCAAGCTGCTGCGCTCGGACCGCGTCACGCCCCCGATGATCGAACGGTTCGTCGCCGAGGTACGCGCGGCGTCGCGCCTGCGCCACCCGAACGTCGTGCGGATCCACCGCGTCGGGACGTGCGGGGGGACGACGTTCCTCGACAGCGAGTTCGTGGACGGCGAGTCGCTCCAGGTCCGTCTGCAGCGCGGCGAGCCGTTCGCGCAGGGCGCGGCGCTGAGGCTCGTGATGCAGGCGGCGCGGGCAGTCGTCGCGGCGCACGCGGCCGGGCTGGTGCACGGCGACCTGAAGCCGTCGAACGTGCTGGTCGACGGATCGCGCGCGAAGGTGGCGGACTTCGGGATGTGGCGCGTGCGCGAGGACGTGCGCGAGGCGAACGAGGCGGCCGCCGACGTGCGGTCGCTCGGCACGCTCCTGGGGCGGCTGCTGGGCAGCTGCGGCCCCGACCTGGGGCGCTTCGTACGGGAGGCCTGCGAGGGCAGGCTCTCGAGCGGGGCGTTCCTCGACGCGCTCGAACGGCGCCTCGCCGGCATCGAGCCCTCGCCCGCGCGCTGATCGAGAAGTGGTTGTAGCGCGGGCGGGGCGGCGAGTAGAATCACGGCCGGAGGAGACGAGCCGTGACATCGCCGAAGATCGCGCGCCACGACACCCGCAAGATCGTCCGCGGCACCGGCCACGAGCAGATGGTCGACGAGCTCGCGGTCGAGGAGCCCCTCGAGATCCGCATCAACAACGAGCCGGCGTCGACCGTGCTGCGCACGCCGGGGGACGACTTCGATCTCGCCGCGGGGCTGCTCGTCACGGAGGGCGTGCTCAAGTCACCGGACCAGATCTCCGCGATCCGCTTCGTCAACCAGGGGGACCATCCGGACCAGCGCAACGTGGTGAACGTCGCGGTCAGCGCCGGCGTGAAGCCCGACATCGGGCGGCTGCACCGGACGTCGTTCCCCGCGAACTCGCACGGCGTCTGCGCGAAGGCGGTGATCGAGGCGATGAAGCACCAGGCGAAGCCGAGCCATTCGCGGATCCGCCTGAAGCTCGAGATGTTCTACACCCTCGGCGCGACGCTGCGGAAGGCGCAGACGGTGTTCGAGCGCACGGGCGGCCTGCACGCCGCGGGCCTTTTCGACGCGCACGGGACGCTCGTGGGGCTGCGCGAAGACGTCGAGCGGCACAACGCGGTCGACAAGCTGATCGGCAATCTCTTCCTCAACGAAAAGCTGCCGCTGGACAAGCACGTGCTGCTCGTGAGCGGGCGCGCGAGCTTCGACATCCTGCGCAAGGCGCACATGGCGGCGGTGCCCGTGGTGTGCGCGGTCGGCGCGCCGTCGAGCCTGGCGGTGCATCTGGCGCAGGAGATGAGCATGACGCTCATCGGCTTCCTGCGGGCCGACGCGTACAACATCTACGCCGGGGCGGAGAGGATAGAGGTCTAGTCATTGGTCATTAGTCGTTAGTTCTTGGTAGGAGGACTAATGACTAACGACTAACGACTAAGAACTCTCTCAACGCACGACTGACCGCCTCAGGTTCTTCGAGCATCGGCATGTGCCCGGACCGCTCGCACCAGACCAGCCGCGCGTTCGGGATCGCCCGGGCCATCGACTCGCTAGCCGCCGGCGGCACGAACGCGTCGTGGCGGCCCGCGACCACGAGCGCCGGCACCGCGATGTTCGCGAGTTGCGGCGTCGCGTCCGGGCGCGACGCCATCGCGCGCAGCGCGTTCGCCACCCCCTGTGGCGACGCCCTGCGGATGAGCGCGCGCGCGGCGTCGACCGCCGCGGCGCCCGCTCCGGGCGCGAAGAGCCGCGGGATTATCGACTCCTCCACGACGCCCACGCCGCGTTCCAGCACGGCCCGCGCCGTTTCCTCGCGCTTCGCCCGCGCCTCCGGCGAGTCGGCGGCCGCGCGCGACGCCACGAGCGCGATTCCGGCCAGGCGCTCGGGAGCGATCCGATGCATCGCCAGCGCGATGTAGCCGCCCATCGAGTGGCCGACCCCGATGAACCGCCCCTCGATCGAGCCGAGAATCCCGCGTGCGTAGGCGTCGATCGAATCCGCGCCCGGCGCCGTGCCGCCGAATCCCGGCAGGTGCGGCGCGACAGCCCCCGGCAGCGCGCGCTGCTCCGACCAGAGATCCCCGTTGAACGGGAAGCCGTGGATGAGCAGGATCTTCATGTCGACATCCGCTCCTGCCAGCGCGGACGCTGCACGAGCGCGACCGCGCCGCCCGCGGTCACGCGGCGCCCCGGCTCCTTGTGCTCCTTGCGCACGTATCCCAGCGCCACCGCCCGCCCCGTCGCCGGCGACACCGCGGCGCTCGTGATCCGGCCGACCTCCGCGCCGTCGGCGGCGAGCGACAGCCCCGGCGACGGCTCCGCGTCCGACTCGATCGCCAGCGACACCAGCGCGCGCGGCGCCTCGGAGTACGTCTTCACGCGCTGGATCACCTCCTGCCCGACGTAGCAGCCTTTCGTGTAGCTGATCGCGACCGGCTCGAGCGCCGCCTCCATCGGCAGCACCGTCCTGTCCATGTCGACGCCCCAGCGCGGCCACCCCTCCTCGATGCGGACGATGTCGAACGCGCCCTCGCCGATCGCGACGGCGCCCGCCTGGGCGAGCTTCGCGGCGACGTCCGGCGCGCTGCGCGCCGGGACCTGCAGATCGAACCCCACCGGCGACGGCGAGAGGATCGAGCCGTCGGCGACCGCGTGCTGGAACAGCTTGAGGAACGGCACGCTGCCGAACGTCTTCCGCAGGCATTCGCGCGCCTGCGGGCCGACAAGCGCGAAGAGCGCGAAGTCCGCCGTCCGGTCCTCGAGCTTCACGTCCTCCATGATGATCAGCTTGCCGAGCGCCTCGAAGAGGCCCGCCTCCCCCGTGTCGAGCAGGATCGTCTGCTCGAAGAGGCGCACCTTGAACTCGGCGGCCATCTTCCCCTGCCGCGTCGGCATCACCGCGTAGCAGCCGACCCCCGACGGAGTCCGGTCCACCGCGGCCCGCTCGCCCTTCTGGAAGGAGTCGCCCCGCCGGCCCGTCGCCAGCAGAAGGATGTCGTTGGTGCAGAGTCCGTGGAGCCAGCGCGCGCGGTCCGGGCCGCCGACGCTCAGGATGCGGCGCCCCGCGACGCGGAGAAAACCGCACCCGGCGCGCGCCGCGCGGTACTCGTCGGCGATGGAGGGCACGGGGCCATCGTAGCAAACGACCCCGGAGGGCGCTAAACTGGCGATATGGCGCGGATCTACCTCGACCACCACGCGACCACGCCGTGCGACCCGCGGGTCGTCCAGGCGATGCTCCCGTACTTCACCGAGAAGTTCGGGAACGCCGCGAGCCGCGACCACGCGTTCGGGCGCGAGGCGGCGGAGGCGGTCGAGAAGGCCCGCCGGCAGGTCGCCGCGCTCATCGGCGCCGACGAGAGCGAGATCGTCTTCACGAGCGGCGCGACCGAAGGCGACAACCTCGCGATCCTCGGCGCGCCGCCCGGGCACGTCGTGACCGCCGCGACGGAGCACAAGGCGGTGCTCGACCCGTGCAAAGTGCGCGACGCGACCGTCCTGCCGGTCGACCGCCACGGCCGCGTCGACCCGGCCGACGTCGAGAAGGCGATCACGGATCGCACGACGCTCGTCTCGATCATGTCCGCGAACAACGAGATCGGCACGATCGGGCCGGTCGCGGAGATCGGGAAAGTCTGCGCCGCGCGGGGCGTGCTCTTCCACACCGACGCCGCGCAGGCGGCCGGCAGGGTGCCGATCGACGTGCGCGCCACGGACGTCCACCTGATGTCGCTCTCGGCGCACAAGCTGTACGGCCCGAAGGGCGTGGGGGCGCTCTACGTGCGCAAGCGCAAGCCGCGGGTGAAGCTCTCGCCAATCCTCCACGGCGGCGGCCACGAGCAGGGCCTGCGCAGCGGAACGCTCCCGGTGCCGCTCATCGTCGGCTTCGGCGAGGCGTGCGCGATCGCCGCGCGTGAGATGCCGGAGGAGTCGGAGCGCCTCCTCGCACTGCGGGAGCGGCTGCGAGCGGGCCTGTTCGCGCGTCTCGATTGCGTTACGCTCAACGGCCATCCCGAGCTGCGCCTGCCGGGGAACCTCCACGTCAGCATCGCGTACATCGAGGCGGACGGGCTGATCGCGGCGCTTCCCGAGATCGCCGTGTCGAGCGGGGCGGCGTGCACGACGGCGACCGCGGAGCCGTCGCACGTGCTCAAGGCGATCGGCGTGAGCGAGGACCTCGCGCACAATTCCGTGCGCTTCGGCATCGGGAGGTTCAACACGGACCGCGAGATTGATATAACAGTGGAGCGGATGGTCGCCGCCGTAAAGCGGCTGCGCGAGCTGTCGCCGCTCTACCCGAGGAGGCCCTGATGGAACAGAAGATGCCCGAGACCCCCGCGGCGCCGCCCGCCGCCGTCCCGTCGAGCGCGGCGAACGGCCCGGAGGCTCCGGCGGGCAAGCCGCGCCCCGCGTTCTCGATCACGCCGAAGGCGGCGGAGAAGCTGAAGGCGCTCATGGCGGAGCAGAAGAAGGACCCCGCGACGACCGGCCTGCGCATCGGCGTGCAGGGCGGCGGCTGCTCCGGCCTGCAGTACTTCATGGACTTCGACGAGCAGAAGCCGAACGACCGCGTCTTCGAGCAGGACGGCGTGAAGGTCTTCATCGACCCGCGCAGCATCCTGCACGTGAGCGGCTCGTTCCTGGAGTTCGCGGAGGGACTCATGGGCTCCGGCTTCGCGATCAAGAACCCCAACGTGAAGGGGTCGTGCGGCTGCGGGCATTCGTTCACGACGTAGAGGCGCCATGACGGACGAGACAAAGCCGGCGGAGCCCGAGGAGGCGGCGAACCTCAGCAAGAAGGTCGACGAGGTCCTCGACCGCATCCGCCCGTACGTGCAGATGGACGGCGGCCACGTCGAGCTCGTCAACGTGAACGAGGAGGAGGGGGTCGTCTTCATCCGCTTCCAGGGCGCCTGCAGCGGCTGACCCTCGAGCGCCATGACGCTCCAGTTGGGGATCGAGAACGAGCTGCGCATGTCGCTTCCGGAGATCAAGCAGGTCATCGCGGTATGAGGAGCGTACTTCGTACTTCGTATTTCGTATTTCCCACGGCGCACGAAATGCCGTCCCCATGACCAACAACACCCAGATGCACGCCGCGCGACGCGGCGAAGTCACGCCCGCGATGAAGCGGGTCGCCGAGCGCGAAGGGATGGAGCCGGACGTCCTGCGCCGCGAGGTCGCCGAGGGGCGCGCCATCATCCCCGCGAACGTCAACCACCTCGCGAAGCGGCTCGACCCGATGGGGATCGGCCAGGCGCTCTCCGTCAAGATCAACTCGAACATCGGCAACTCCTCCGTGACGAGCGACGTCGACGGAGAGCTCAAGAAGCTGCACACGTCGGTCCACTATGGCGCCGACACCGTGATGGACCTCTCGACCGGCGGGAGCATCGACGAGATCCGCCGCGCGATCATCGACGCCTCCACCGTGCCGATCGGCACCGTCCCGATCTATCAGATGGTGCAGAACGAGAAGGACGTCGCCGACCTGGCATGGAAGTCGATGCTCGACATGATCGAGCGGCAGGCGCGGCAGGGCGTGGACTACATGACGATCCACGCGGGCGTGCTGCTCGAGTACCTTCCGCTCGTCGGCCGGCGCATCACGAAGATCGTCTCGCGCGGCGGCAGCCTCACCGCACAGTGGATGAAGGCGCGGCACGAACAGAACCCGTTCTACGCGCACTTCGACGAGATCTGCGAGATCCTCAAGCAGCACGATGTGTCGTTCTCGCTCGGCGACGGGCTGCGGCCCGGCTGCACGCACGACGCGAGCGACGCGGCGCAGATGGCGGAGCTCAAGACGCTCGGCGAGCTGACGCTCAAATCGTGGCGGCACGACGTGCAGGTCATGATCGAGGGGCCGGGACACGTGCCGCTCAACCAGGTGCCGTACCAGATCCTCAAGGAGATCGAGGTCTGCCACGGCGCGCCGTTCTACACGCTCGGCCCGCTGGTGACCGACATCGCGCCGGGCTACGACCACATCACGAGCGCCATCGGCGCGGCCGTCATCGGCTGGTTCGGCACGTCGATGCTCTGCTACGTGACGCCGAAGGAGCACCTCGGACTGCCGGACGAGGAGGACGTCAAGCAGGGCGTGATCGCGTACAAGATCGCGGCGCACGCGGCGGACCTCGCGCGGGGCCGCAAGGGGGCCCGCGACCGCGACGACGCGCTCTCGCGCGCCCGCTTCGAGTTCCGATGGAACGACCAGTTCGCGCTCTCGCTCGATCCGGAGACGGCGCGCCGCATGCATGACGAGACGCTGCCCGCGGAATACTTCAAGAGCGCGGAGTTCTGCTCGATGTGCGGGCCGAAGTTCTGTCCCATGCGGAGCCCGGCCCAGGTCGACGACGCTCTGCAGCCGTCGAAGACCCGGGAGTAGCCATGCGGATCCCAGATCCCGGATCCCGGATCCCGACGGGGATCAGGTGCCTGGGATCGGGGATCGCCGTGCTGCTTCTCAGCGCGACGGCGCATGCGCAGTGCGACCGGGACGACGACCCGGTGCGGCTCCCCGGCGACGCGGACCGCGCGTACCGGATCGGCGCCTGGGACCGGGCGGAGAAGATCATGCGCGAGATCGAGGCGACCGACAAGAACCGCCACGGGCTGGTCCACGTCCTCCATCGCGCGCGCAAGTTCGACGAGTGCATGCGCGAGTGTGAGATGCTCGCCGGCTCGAAGGACCTGTCGATGCGCGCCTTCGCGCTGGCGCTCAAGGGGGCGTGCGCGTGGAAGAAAGGGGACGACGGGGGTGCGAAGACCTGGTGCGCGCAGGCCGTCGAGGTGGCCGACGCGAAGGGGCCGGGGGCCTTCCCGCCGGCGCGCCGACTGGTGCGCGCGACGCTCGCGTTCGCGGCCTGGAAGCGCATCGAGTCGAAGCGCTTCGTCGTCCGGGCGGCGGACGAGCGGACGCTCGAGGGGGCGGCGGCGCGGCTGGACGAGGCGTTCGAACGGGTCGCGGAGGCGATCGGGCACGCGCCGGAGTGGAAGATCGACGTGTTCCTCTTCGCCGACCAGCGGGAGGCGGACGAGATCCTCGCGGCGCCGCTGAGCTTCGCCGCGCCGCGGGAGGGGGCGATGTACGCGGTGCCGGGCGCGCCGCTCGGGCACCTCGTGGCGCATGTGCTCGCCTTTCTCGCGGCGGGGGCGAAGGGGAAGGAGCGCCCGCGCGCGCCGTTTCTCGGCGAGGGGTTCGGCTGCGCCTGGTCGCTCGACGCGCTCTGGGAGCGGCGCATGGCGGAGGTCCCCCGCGCGCTCCAGCGGAAGGACAAGCTGCCGCCGCTGGCGGAGCTGCTGACGCGCGACGAAACGGGGGTGGACTTCGTCGCGCCGGCCGGCGCGTTCGTGCGCTGGCTCCGGGCGGACGGCGGCGGGGAGAAATTCCGCCGGCTGTGGGCCGAGTACAACGACCATGCCGATCCGTGGACCGCCGTGTACGGACGCCGGGTCGAGGAGATCGACGCCGCATGGCGCGCGACGCTCCAATGATCCACGAGGCGCTTGCCGTCGGCCCCTTCCAGTGCAACTGCCACATCCTGGCCGACCCGGCGACGAAGGAAGCGGTGATCGTCGATCCGGGTGACGACGCCGGGGAGATCCTCGCGCGGGTCCGAGACCTCGGCGTGACGGTGAAGGCGCTGGTCCACACGCACTGCCACCTCGACCACATCGTCGCCACGCGGCGGCTGCGGGAGGAGACCGGCGCGCGGATCCTGATCCACGAGGCGGACCAGTGGCTCTACGAGAACCTCAAGATGCAGATCGGCGCCACGCTGAAGCTCTTCGGGGTGCGGCTCGGCGAGGCGGACGATCCGCTGCCGGTCGACGAGTTCCTGCGCGACGGGCACCGGGTGACGTTCGGCGCGCACGCGCTCCAGGCGATCCACACGCCCGGCCACACGCCGGGGAGCTGCTGCTTCCTGCTCGAGCATCCGGCGGGACGCGCCTGCTTCTCCGGCGACACGCTCTTCGCGGGCTCGATCGGGCGCACGGATCTCTGGGGCGGGGACGCGGAGCAGGAGCTGGCGTCGATCCGCGCGCGGCTCTTCACGCTGGACGGCGAGACGGTCGTGTATCCCGGCCACGGGCCGGAGACGATGATCCGCGAGGAGAAGAAGTACAATCCGTTCCTGCAATGAAGCCCTCGGGATCGGTTGATGTACGGCGTCCCCGGAGGGTTCACCACGGAACAGCCCATGATGCGAGGCGCATCACCAGCGGGGGATGAAAATGCAGGCGAAGCCGCAGCACGACAGAGTCCCTGAAGAACGAAACCACGGA
>Ga0187892_10009005_pt1 | contig 13360 bp, 8 predicted proteins | sample MA1701073metaG_FD_139345 | JGI IMG/M metagenome (GOLD analysis project Ga0187892, IMG submission 139345) | Bio-ooze microbial communities from a basaltic lava cave in the Kipuka Kanohina Cave System on the Island of Hawaii, USA - MA170107-3 metaG ...
CCGCCCTCCACCAACGGGCCATGAAACTGATCGAAATGTACCCAGTACCGGGAAATCCAAACTCGACGTAAACTATGCCAGAACATGGAGATAGATTCTGTGCGACGGGGGAACTCCAGTCAGAGCCGCGACCGTTACGGACGGTTCTCGCGCTCGCCTGTTCAGAGCCGCGACCGTCAGGGAGCGTTCTCGGGCCGCCGCATCGTTGCCTGCCACCGCAGTTTCATCCACGTCGGAATGGACACGCGTCGGCATTCTCCGTTCGCCCAAGAATCTCCCGGCCCAAGCAGTCTAATGAAAGTCGCGTGATCGCGAGTCGAGTTGCTCCCAGTGGCCGGACAGATCAACCGCCTGCGTGATCTGGACGTGGACCACCTCGCCTTGCCGCTCGATGCGGCCGTCAACCACGAGCGCCACGGCGCCGCGCAGCGCGGCGCGGAAGCGTTCGTACACCTGCGGGCGAACGATCAGGTTCGCAACCCCGGTCTCGTCTTCGAGCGTCACGAACAGGATGCCGCCGGCCGTGCTGGGCCGTTGACGGATCAGAACCAATCCGGCGACGCGGACGAACGTGCCTTGCCGCAGCCTGTAGAGCGTCTCGGCCTTGACGGCGTTCATCGCGTCGAGCTCGGTGCGCAGTAGCGACATCGGATGGGCCGTCAGTGACAGGCCGACCGTGTCGTAATCGTGGATGACCTGCTCGGTGAGCGACTGCGGCGGCAGCGGCGCAGGCGCTTCGCAGCGCTCCAGATCGCCCAATAGCGGAAGCTGCTGATCTTCGACGGCCAGCACCTGCCACAGCGCCGCCCGCCGATCCAACCCGAGCGACCGGAACGCGTCAGCCGCCGCCAACTTGGCCAGCAGCGCCCGCGACGCCCCCGAACGCCGAACCAGATCGGCGACGCTGCGGAACGGACCGCCCGCTCGGCGAGCGCGGACGATCGGCTCGACCTTCTCGGCGGACAGGCCCTTGATGAGGCGGAAGCCGAGGCGAACGGCGCGGCCATTGTCGATTTCCGATTTCCGATTCCCGACATGCTGGTGCGAGAATCCGTCGTGCTGGTGCGAGAATCCGTCGTGCTGGTGCGAGAATCCGTCGTGCTGGTGCGAGAATCCCTTCTCGCACCCACCCTCGCGGGAATCGTGCTGGTGCGAGAATCCCTTCTCGCACCCACCCTCGCGGGAATCCCTTCCCGCGAATGTATCCGCCGGCAGTGGTTCGTGGGAAGGGATTCCCTCGCTAAATGGGGACGAGAGAGGATTCTCGTCCCAGCGTAGTTCGCCCATTTCCGGTTTCCGATTTCCGATTGGCCGTGATGCTTCACGATCAATCGGCAATCGGAAATCGGAAATCGGCCATTCCATCGTGCAGTCGTAATCGCTGCAATTCACATCCACGCCGCGCACCTCGACGCCGTGCTGGACCGCGTCGCGCACAAGCTGTGCGGGCTGATAGAAGCCCATGGGCTGACTGTTGATCAGCGCGGCGCAGAACTCGCCCGGGTAGTAGCGCTTCAACCAGGCCGAGACGTAGACCAGCAGCGCAAACGAGGCCGCGTGGCTCTCGGGGAAGCCGTATTCGCCGAAGCCGCTGATCTGCTCGAAGCAGCGCTGGGCAAACGATTCGGGCAGGCCGTTGGCCTTCATGCCGTTCAGCAGCTTGGTGCGGAATTTCTCGATGACCCCGCTGCGCCGCCACGCCCCCATCGCCCGGCGGAGCTGGTCGGCCTCGCCCGGCGTGAAGCCAGCCGCCACCACCGCCAGCCGCATGGCCTGCTCCTGAAACAGCGGTACGCCCAGCGTCTTGGCCAGCACGGCCTCGATGGCCGGCGACGGATAGCTCACCTCTTCCTCGCCATTTCGCCGCCGCAGATAAGGATGCACCATACCGCCCTGAATCGGCCCCGGCCGCACGATGGCCACCTCGATCACCAGGTCATAGAACTTCCGCGGCCGCAGGCGCGGCAACATGCTCATCTGCGCCCGGCTCTCGATCTGGAACACGCCTACCGTGTCGGCGGCGCAGATCATATCGTAGACAGCCGGGTCCTCCGGTGGCACGTCGGCAAGAGAGCGAGGACGCGGAGTAATTGTCGATTGCCGATTTCCGATTTCCGATTGGTCAGGACGCTCCACTGCGAATCGGAAATCGGAAATCGGAAATCGGAAATTCTGTTCCCTGATCTCCGCTCTCTCCAGAAGCTTGAAACACTTACTGATCGCCGTCATCATTCCCAGCGCCAGACAATCGACCTTGAGGATTCCCAGCCCATCAATGTCGTCCTTGTCCCATTCGATGAACGTGCGGCCCGGCATGGCTCCGTTTTCCAGTGGGACCAGCTCGCACAATGGTCCCTGTGTCATGACGAAGCCGCCCACGTGCTGCGAGAGATGGCGCGGAAAGCCCATGATCTGCGTACACAGGCGGATGAGCATCTGGACGGTGCGCTGGTTAGGATCGAGTCCCGCTTCGCGCACGCGGTCCTCGGGCAGGGCCGAGTCGCCCCACCATTCGAGCTTCTTGGCCAGCACGTCGACACGGTCGAGCGACAGGCCCAGCGCCTTGCCCACATCGCGCACAGCCGAGCGCGGGCGATAAGTAATGACCTCGGCCGTGATGCCGGCCCGCTCGCGGCCGTATTTCTCATAGATGTATTGGAACACCTCTTCGCGGCGCTCGTGCTCGAAGTCGACATCGATATCAGGCGGCTCATTGCGCTCGCGACTGACGAAGCGCTCGAACAACAGATCGATCCGCTCCGGATCGACCGACGTGACGCCCAGACAATAGCACACGGCCGAGTTGGCGGCGCTACCCCGCCCCTGACACAGAATGCCACGCGAACGGGCGAAGCGGACCAGGTCCCAGACGGTCAGGAAATAGGCCTCGTAACGCAATTGTTCGATCAACGTCAGCTCGTGTTCGAGGAGGGATCGAAGCTTTGGGGGGATTGCCGATTTCCGACCTGCCCTGGACGCAGCCGTATCGTGTCCAGGGTTTCCGACCTGCCCTTGACGCAGCTGTATCGTGTCAAGGGTTTCCGATCCATCCGGCGACGCTGCGGCGTCATCAATCTGAAATCTGAAATCTGAAATCTGAAATCGCTCCCGCGCGCCTTGCCACGTCAGTTCGGCCAGATATTCCATTGGCGTCCGGTCCGGCGGGCACAGCTCCTCGGGATATTCATAGCGCAGCTCATCGAGGTTGAACGTACAGCGGTCGGCGATCTCGACGGTGCGGGCGATCGCGTCCGGGCAGGCGGCGAACTGGCGGACGAGCCGGTTGATCGGCTTCAGATACCGCTCCGCGTTGGCCAGCAAGCGCGTGCCGGCGTCGTCGAGCGTGCACTTTTCGCGGATGCAGGTGAGCACGTCCTGCAGGAAGCGCCGCTGCGGCTCGTGATAGTGCACGTCGTTGTTGGCCACCAGCGGCACGCACGTGGCCCGCGAGAGCTCCATGCACTCGGCCAGATGCCGCTGGTCGTCGGGACCGTCGTGCAGGCTGACGCCGAGGTAGAGCCGGTCGGCGAAGGCTTCACGGTATGAACAAATTGCCGATTGCCGATTGCCGATTTCCGATTCGCGCGGCGGCGTGCGCTTCAATCGGGAATCGGAAATCGGAAACCCTTGACACCGGTCGGTGGCGTCAAGGGCAGGTCGGCAATCGACAATCATTCCTATGAGTCCCTCCGCCAGCTCGGCAATGTCGGCGAAGTGAACCTCGCACTTACCCTTCTCGCATCTCAGCCGGCCGCGTGTAATGATGCGCGACAGCCGCCCGTAGGCGGCCCGATCGGTCGCGTACAGGCAGATCGGCGGCGCATCGATCGGGTGCAGCTCGGCGCCGATGATCACCTTGAACTTCTGGAGCTTGGCCGCCACGTGAAACCGCACGACGCCGGCCAGCGAATCGATGTCGGTAATCGCCAGGGCCGCGTAACCCAATGCCACGGCTTGATCGACCAGCTCGTCCGGATGCGACGCGCCGCGCAGGAACGAGAAGTTGGTCTTGCAGCGTAACTCAGCGTAGGGGTTCAAGGCTCGGCGTTCGGGGTCTTGGAGCTGCGTCGCTCTGCTGCTTTTGACTCGACTCTTCTTTGCAGGTTGCTCTGGCATCGTTCTTACTTTCTCAGCTATCCTGAACCCCGATTGGCCGTGTCCGAGCTTGACACACTCGAAGCGGCCACATATGCTTCATTGCGCATGAAATCGAAGACGAAAGGCACAACGAGACCTAAGAGGAAACCGCGGACCAGGACGACAACGCGAGGCACAACCCGTAACCTGAAGCGCTTGTCGGAGCATGAAAGGCTCGTGGTGACCTGCGAGACCCTGGCCGCTGAAGTTCTCGGTAAAGAAGACTTCAGCGATTGGGAATAGACTGTGGCCACAATTCGGCAGGGCGAAATCTGGTGGGTAAACTTCCCGCCGCCGGCCGGCCGACGCCCCGCCCTGATCCTGACCCGTACGGATGCGGTCAGCCGCTTGACCAACGTAACTGTAGCTCCGCTGACCCGTACCATTCGCGGAATCCATTCGGAGGTCGTCCTCTCACCTCGGCACGGGGTGCCGACCGCCTGTGCCATTTCATTTGACAACATTGCTACGGTGCGGAAGGCTCTGCTGGATCGCCGCATTACAACACTTTCGTCCGACGTCATGAGAGAAGTCTTTGCCGCAATCCGATTCGTATTCTCCATGCCTTAGCCTCAGTCGAACCATCCATGTAAGCGCCATTCGCCATCGTCGCGCTGCCGGAAGATCCACAGTCGCAGACCGGCCTGGTCGGTGATGCGGTAGTAATCACGCTGAACGTAAGGCCCGCGCCACCAGCCTGTCTCGATTCGCTCGGGTCCTTCGCAGGCGGCCACCACGTGCTGGCGCCCATCGCAGCGAAACTGCACCGGCGGGCCGTCGGGCACCAGGGCCGTGACGGCGATCGGACGCGGATCGGGCAGGAGGCGCAGCGGACGCCATGCCATTGCCGATTGCCGATTTCCGACCTGCCCTTGACGCAGCCGTATCGTGTCAAGGGTTTCCGATTGGTCTTGCGGCACGCTCTTCAATCGGCAATCGGAAATCGGCAATCGGCAATACCGATAGGCCTTCTCCGGCTGATGATCGCTGACCGGCTGCGCTTGAGCCACGGCCTGCGGTCCCAGCCGCGTCGTGAGGCCGTCGATCAGGTCGGCCAGCTGCCGCGCATCCTGCCGGTCGGTCTCGAACAGCTCGTCCTGTTCGTCGTCCAGCGGCTCGACGTGCGTGGCCCACACACTCACCGCATGTGCCGGCCCTGGCAACTCGACGGTTTCCAGCCGAGCCAGCAGCAGCTTCTCCCAGTGCCTATATGAACGCGACGCGCGGGACAAAGCCAACTCGATTGTAGATTTCCGGTCGCTGGTGCGAGAATCCCTTCTCGCGCCCACCTCGTCGCTGGTGCGAGAATCCTTTCTCGCACCCACCTCGTCGCTGGTGCGAGAATCCTTTCTCGCACCCACCCTCGCGGGAATCCCTTCCCGCGAACGCGTCTGCCAGCAATCGTTCGAGGAAAGAGATTCTTCCGGCCGATTGGGACGAGAAAGGATTCTCGTTCCAGCTTGTTGATTGGGACGAGAAAGGATTCTCGTCCCAGCTTGTTGCCTTTCTAATCTGAAATCTGAAATCTGAAATCTGAAATCTATTGTCATGAATATCTGTCGAATGCCTTTGACGTTGCGAGCCAATTTGTCGCACAAGACCGCCAGCGTCCGCCGCACGGCCTCCTGAAGCACCTCGCGGCGATGCGTGGGAGCAAACTGCATGCGCACGTGGACGGCCCGCTGCGGTTCGTAGGCCACCAACGGCTCGGGAGCGTCGCCGAGCGCCTGATCGAGCCGATGAAGCAGTTGCGAATCGAAGCGGGTCGCCAGCGAAGCGCGGGGCAGATGCAGCAGCGCCTCGATCGTCTCGACGCCCACCGAGGCCAGCAGCGACACGGTGCGGTCATCCACCCGCAGCGCGTGAACCGGCAACCGTGCCAGCCCGGCCGGCGTCTGGCCCGGTTCGACCACGATGGCCGATTCCATGTGCGCATGGGCGATGGCCCAAGCCGCGCCGGCCGTGTCGGCGATGGCCGCCCGCACGTCGAAACCCTGCTGCCGCGCGCCCTCGACCGCCTGTTGCAAGATGTTGCCGTCACCGCTGAACAGCCGCTGGCAACCGCTGACGTCGATCAACAGCGTCTGTGCGTCTTCGATATGAACGACCGGCGAAAAACGCTGTGCCCAGACGGCCAGCGACTCGAGCGCCCGCCGATCGCCTTCCGCATCCTCCTCCAGCGTGACCAGCGACGGCAGCAGCGCCTTGGCCTCGGCCAGCGTCACGCCCACCCGAAGCCCCAGGCACTGCGCCGCGGCGTTTACATGAACGACGCGAACGGTGCCGGCTTGACGCTGTGTCACGGCAGTGGCCATTGCCGATTTCCGATTTCCGATTTCCGATTTACGCGCCGGCTCCTCTGCTAATCGGAAATCGGAAATCGGCAACCCTTGACACCGGCCAGTGGCGTCAAGGGCAGGTCGGCAATCGTCCTTATCCCGCTGCAACCAGCGATCGATCGGCAGGTACAGGAAGTACAGGCACATCACCCGTTTCATGATTCAGGTCCACCACGATGGGTCCAACGGGCGTCCCTTCCCGAACTTTGATCAAATGAAGCGTGGTCACGCGCAAGGGCAAGACAGAGGTCGTCGATTCCCAATTGCCGACTCGCTCTGAACGCAGTGGTATCGTGTCCAAAGTTTCCGCTGGACGATGAAGGTGCATCTCGAATCGGAAATCGGAAATCGGAAATCGGAAATTCGCAACCGGCTCCACGCTCATCCGCACGGCCGCAAAGCTGCGCTCGCGCGCGCCGGCCGGGCGCAGCAGCAGACCCAGCCCGCCGCCGGTCTCGGCCGCGAGTTGCAGGCGGCGCGAGGCCCGATCGTCGAGCCGCTCGAACCACGCCACCACGCTGCCCACTGCCGGGCAGCGCAGCGCCTGATCGACCGCCCAGAACGCCTCGGCTTCCGAGCGCGGACGAACGACCCACAATCGCCGCAAATCGATGCCGAGCGCTAGCGCGGCCGGTGGATAGAAATCGCCGCAGGCATCAACCAAGAAAGTTGCGGGCGGATGGTGAAACTCGGGACGAGAAGGGATTCTCGTCCCAGCTTGTTGGTCAGGACGCTCCACTGCGAATCGGAAATCGGCAATCGGAAACCCTTGACACCGATCGGTGGCGTCAAGGGCGGGTCGGCAATTCCCGGCCGCCCGCAGCGCCAGCGTCAGCGCCCCCACGCCCGGCTGGGCGGTGAGAATCTCGGTCACCGTCCCGGCCGGCAGACCGCCGCCGGGCAGCACCGCATCCAACGGCGCCAGCCCGGTCGGCCGCACCTTCTGCACCCCGCGCCGCCGGCGCCGATAGCGGGCCAACGCTTCGCGCAATTGCCGAACGCTTTCGCTCGCCGTCCCCTCCGGACGATCCCGGCACGCGGCCTCGCAATGTCTCGACGTGAGCATGACTCCGCTTCCCCTGACCGCGTGCCCATACCTAACTTATACCAAACCTGCATGGGAGTCAACAAGAATCCGCAAAGCGGGTGTATGACCGCTCTTGCCGTACAGGGTGGCATGGGCAAGCAGCCTCATCGCTTGCCCGTGCCTTTGGTTGGGAGGCGGCCCGCAAGAGCGGTCATGCACCCCGCAAAGCGCGGAAAAAAACGCCCGATAGACCGATTCACCCACGCTGAACAACGCAACCCGCTTGGCCGGTCGTCTTGCGATTTCGTGTCAGAACCTAGTATCCGCCTGCTACTACCTGCTGAATGACGCCGCCGGTCGAGCCAACGAAGCTCAACGGCGTCATCAAATGGCTACGCCCCACGCACCGGCCGGCGCCTCCCACCGGCCCGTGCAAGGGTGGCCGGACGATCTGCACGGTGCGGATCGCACGAACGAGTAATTCTCAGGAGAGCAGATTCATGCGGCATGTGACTTGGTCGATCGCAGGTGCAGTTTTCGTGGCGGGTTGCGGCGCAGCGCCGGAAGGCCGCGGCGGCGGGCAGACGACAACGCCAACGACAAATCGCGTGGCGGGCGTGCGCTATGACGGCCTGCCTGACAGCCAGGTCATGGCCCGCGGCGAGTTCACGCTGCGGACCAAGTGGCAGAAGCAGGACCTGACCTACTTCATCTCGAACGTCTCGCCCGACCTCGACGGCCAGACGCAACGCCAGATCATCGCCCAGGCCTTCGACACGTGGGCGGCCGTCGTGCCGCTCAACTTCACCGAAGTGGCGAGCGCCGCCCAGGCCGATTTCGTCATCGGCTTCGGCGAGGGCGGCCACTGCGAGCTGTACAGCGTGGCCAATACCAACTGCCCGGCCGACGGCGCATTCGACGGCCCGAGCGGCGTGCTGGCACACTGCTACTATCCGCCCGGCAACGGCGGCGGCGGCGCCAGCGCCGGCGATATGCACTTCGACGACGCCGAGCGCTGGAGCACCGACCCGACCGACCCGACCAGCTTCCTGCTGCTGGCCACCGCCATCCACGAGCTGGGGCACGGACTGGGCCTCGATCACAATCCCGAAGATCCCAGCGCGGTCATGTTCCCCTCGTACGATGCGTTCAACCCGAAGACGGCCCTCAGCCCGGATGACATCGCCGGCGTGCAGGCCCTGTACGGCGCCCGTGACGGCAGCATCCCGCCGAGCCGGCCGACCATGCCGCCCAGCGACGCCCCCGACGTACCAACCGGCGTCACTCCGACCGCTGAGGACACCGATGGCGACGGCCTCGACGACGCGACCGAACTGTACGTGGCCGGCACCGATCCGCAGAACCGCGACACCGACGGCGACGGCTTGATCGACTACGAGGTGATCTTCGGCCTGAACCCGCTGAATCCCGACACCGACGGCGACGGCGCCAGCGACGGTGAGGAAGTCGCCAACGGCACCGACCCGTACCGGCCCGACTTCGGTTTCGGCGGCGACGTCGCGGGCTTCGTGGGCGCGTACTTCGGCCAGGACAGTTTCGGCTCGGGGCTGGAGATGGAAGTCTTCGACGATGGCTCGGTGTACGCGACGCTCAACATCATGCAATACGGTTTCCCGACACAGGTGCCCATGCTCGGCGCCGTCGACGGGTTCGGCAACGTCGTGATGCTCTCGTTCGACTATTTCTTCGTGCTCTACGGCACGGTGGGCGACGGGTTCGCGGCGGGCACGCTGGAGACCGCGGCCGGTGCCGTCGCGAGCTGGGAAGTCGCCCGCTTGGACGGTGGCTTCGACGACGGCTTCGATGACGACGGGTTTGACGACGATGGCTTCGGCGACGACGACTTCTTCCGGTCACGTGCGATCGGAATGCCGCGGGCCGACAGCAGTGCCTACCAGCCCGTCCGCGGCCAGAAGGTCAACCCGACGCACGCCGTGTTCCAGCGAGTGAACTGGCAGTCGGCCGACGACCACACCGGACACCATCACCCGTAGTCAGAACCCCGGCCGCCAAGGCCGCGGGTCACGGGCGCTGGAGCGCGGGCGCATCAACCCGCTCGCCGATGGCGCGAGCCTCATGATCTAACGCTCTCCGTGGCGGAGTCGAGCCTCGCCCCCACCCGCGAGGCTCACTCCGCCACTTCGCTCGGCGTGTGTGGGTGAGTCCTCATCCACCTGCGAAAGCAAGCACTGAGTAACTGAGAGACTGAGGGGCACTGACTCATCGCCCCCTCAGTTTCTCAGTCCCTCAGTGCTCACTTTGTTGCGCCCGTGCAGCTCGACCCAGCGCCAGCCGTGCAGCCGTAACAGTGCTTGCCGGTGCAGATCGTGCGGCGCGCCAATAGCGCCGCATCGAAATCGCGGATGTGCCGCGGCAGGCCATCGCCCACGCGCAGGTCGAGCATCTGGTTGAAATCGCAGTCGTAGAGCGTGCCGTCCCAGCCGACCGACAGCGTCGTGCGACACATGACGCTCGCCGCCGCTTCGACGTTGAACGCCCCAGCCAGCTTCCGCATGTAGGCGTCGTAGTTGCCGCTGGTCAGCAAGTAGTCGAGGAAGCGGTTGATGGGCATGTTGGTGATGGTATAGAGCCGGTCGAAGACGATGCCGTGCCGGCGGGCCAGCTCGCGCTTATAGTCGGCCTCGATGGCCGCCTGCCTGGGCGGCAGAAACGCACCGACCGGGTTGTAGACCAGGTTCAGCATCAGCCCGTCGCCGCGGCCGTAGCCGATCTCGTTCAGCCGCTGCAGCGCCCGGATCGAGCGCTCGAACACGTGCTCGCCGCGCTGCGCATCGGTCTGCTGCTCGAGGTAATACGGCAGCGACGCCGTGATCTCGACCCGGTGGGCGGCCAGAAACTCGGGCAGATCGTCGTAACCAGGCAGAACCAGCACCGTCAGGTTGCACCGGTCGATCACGTGCCGACCAAGGCTGCGAACCTGCTCGACCAGCCAGCGAAAATCCGAGTTCAGCTCGGGCGCCCCGCCGGTGATATCCACGATGCTGGCGTCGATCTGCCGTAGGGCCGCCAGGCACAGCTCCATCGTCTGGCGGGTCATGATCTCGGTCCGGTCCGGCCCGGCGTCGACGTGGCAGTGCCGGCAGGTCTGATTGCACAGCCGCCCGACGTTGATCTGGAACACGTCAATGCCCGTCGCGCGCAGCTCACCGATCCCGGTGGCTGCCAGCCGCCGCTCGAACGGCTCGACCGCGGCGCCGTCTTCGATCACGCCGCGCTGCCGCTCCAGCACCGCCAGCGCGTGACCCTGTTTGAGCAGCGATTCGCCCATCTCGTGATCCGCTCGGGCCCGTCACATCGAGAGCCTGTCCACCGTGTTCCGCATCTGCACGCCATGCACCAGGCACGCCCCGCCACGGATGGCAGCCGCCACGTGTACCGCCTCGGTCATCTGCTCGATGTTTGAGCCTTTTTCAAGGCAAGTCTGGGCGTAGGCGTCGATGCAGTACGGACATTGCACCGCATGTGCGACCGCCAGCGCGATCAGCGCCTTCTCGCGCTCACTCAGCGCCCCGTCCGCAAACACGCTCCCATACCAGGCGTTGAACTTCTCCCAAAGCCGCGGCGCCGCCTTCCCGACTTCACCAAACCGCGCCAGGTCCTCGGCCCGATAGTAATCCGCCATGATGAGTCTCCCCCGGCCTGCAGCCTGTTGTGCGCGCCTCGCCTGTGGCCTGGGCTTCCAGCCCATGAGGCGTCGCGCGGGCATCTTGCCGGCATCTTGCCCGTGCCCGCGTGGTCTACGCGGCGAGGGAGCGCACGCTACAGCCACGGGCTGGAAGCCCGTGGGACATGTCACGGGCAAGATGCCCGTGCCACGCTTGTCGCCCGCGTCGGCAAACCACTATACTCGAAGCGGGAAGGAGTCGGCCACGCCAGCTTCCGCACATGCACCGTGGCCGATCGGCGACGTGCAGACTCACACCACGACACACGCCACGCTGCTGGCCCGCCTGTCCGACGGCGCCGACCCGGCCGCCTGGTCGGAGTTCTACGACCGGTACGGCGAGTTGATTCGCAATTTCGCCCGTCCGCAGGGGCTGCAGGCCGCGGACTGCGAAGATGTCGTCCAGGACGTGGTGCTGGCACTCACCAAGGCCATGCCCGGCTTCGAGTATGACCCGGCCAAGGGTCGGTTCCGCGGCTACCTCAAGACGATCACGCTGCACGCGATTTATCGAAAATCGTTTCAGAAGCGCGGACAGGTCAACCTAGAAGACATTGAGAAGACCGCGGCGGCCGCCTGCACGGATGCCGCGGTCGATGAGCAATGGGAGGCCGAGTGGCGCCAATATCACCTGCGACAGGCCATGCGCGTGATCGAGGCCGAGTTCAACGCGGCCGACCGGGCCGCCTTTCAGCGCTACGCGGTCGAGGGCGGCGATGCGAACGAGACCGCCGCCGAATTGGGCCTGAGCGTCGACCAGGTCTACAAGGCCAAGTCGCGCATCCTCAAACGCCTGGGCGAGCTGATCGAGCAGCAGGTGCAAGACGAAGGCTAGCCGCGAAGGCCGATGGACGCAGAGGCCCAGAGGGGGATTCGAATGGACCTGACTAGTCTCTTTCTCAGCGTCCTCTGCGCCTCTGCGTCCTTTGAGGCCGTGCGATGAACGAGATGTTGCAGAAAGGACCAGACCCAGCGAGCTCCGATTGGTATCGCGACCCGGCCCATCTGCTGGGCGAGCTGCAGCGCAGCCGAATCGCGCCGCTCAGTGCCGTTCCGTCGATTAACGGCTACGACCACCTGCATCAGCTCCACCGCGGCGGGCAGGGCATCGTGTACCGGGCCGTGCAGCGCTCCACGCGCCGGACGGTGGCCATCAAGGTGCTGCTCGAAGGTGCGTTCGCGTCACCCGCCAACCGCCGGCGCTTCGAACGCGAAATCGAGCTGGTGGCCGAGCTGCGCCATCCGAACATCGTTCGCGTCTACGACAGCGGTGTGACGCCGGATGGCCACTTGTACTTCGTGATGGAGTACATCGAGGGAACGTCGCTCGATAAGGCGACCCTGGATTCACCGCCGCGTCCTCGCAGCGATTCGCCATCCAGAGTCCAAGATCAAGAGTCCAGAGTCGACACCGTCCTGCAATTGTTTGCGACGATCTGTGATGCCATCAGCTACGCCCACCAGCACGGCACGATCCACCGCGACCTCAAGCCCAGCAACATCCGCGTCGACGCGGCTGGCCAGCCACACGTGCTGGATTTCGGGCTGGCCAAGACACTCGCTGGAACCGGAATCCCTTCTGGTTCTGGGACTGAAAAGTCGAGTGAATCCGGGCAGGCAGTCAGCAATCCCCAATCCGCAATCCGCAATCTCACGGTCACGGGCCAATTCATGGGCTCGCTGCCGTGGGCCAGTCCCGAGCAGGCCGAAGGCCGGCCGGATCGGATCGATGTCCGGACCGACGTCTACGCTCTGGGCGTCATGCTTTATCAGGCGCTGACCGGCCAGTTCCCCTACCCGGTGGTCGGCAGCCTGCGCTCCACGCTCAACAACATCCTGACCGTTCAGCCCGCGCGGCCCAGCAGCCTGGCCACGCACCTCGATGACGAGCTCGACACCATCGTGCTCAAGTGTCTGGCCAAGGAGCCCGAGCGGCGCTACCAGAGCGCCGTCGAGCTTGGCCGCGACCTACGCTGCTACCTGGCCGGCGAACCGATTGAGGCCAAGCGCGACAGCGCCTGGTACACACTGACTGGAGTTCCCCCGTCGCACAGAATCTATCTCCATGTTCTGGCATAGTTTACGTCGAGTTTGGATTTCCCGGTACTGGGTACATTTCGATCAGTTTCATGGCCCGTTGGTGGAGGGCGG
>Ga0187892_10009006_pt1 | contig 13357 bp, 10 predicted proteins | sample MA1701073metaG_FD_139345 | JGI IMG/M metagenome (GOLD analysis project Ga0187892, IMG submission 139345) | Bio-ooze microbial communities from a basaltic lava cave in the Kipuka Kanohina Cave System on the Island of Hawaii, USA - MA170107-3 metaG ...
GTCGCGAAACTGGCCGGGGCCGGCTACGCCGAAGGCGTTGTGGCCCAAAGCCCAGGGTTGCCGCGCAGCGGCTACCCTGGGATCGCGGGGCCACGTCGATGCCAACCCCAAAGGGGTTGTGTCGTCTTGCCTGCGACCGACGAAGCGATCGCGACCAGAGACGACGCAACCCCGTTGGGGTTGGTGGCGGTCCGGCCCTGTTGACCCAGGGTAGCGCCTGCGGCGCAACCCTGGGCTGGAGGTCGCAGCCCCGTTGGGGCAATTAGAAGGCGCGCGAGTTGTGTAGAACAACGAGGGCTGAAGCCCCTGGCTACCGTCGTGCGCCCTGCCGGGCGAAGGGAATCGTCGTTGTGCTATCCGCAATTCGCGGTCCGCAATTCGCAATTCAAACGGTGTCGTTGTCGGCCAGGTTGAAATACCACCGGTCCAGCACATCGACGCGAGCGCCCGTCGGCAGCAGGTCCGGCCGATGCACGCGCACGATCGCCGGCCACTTCCGCGGCGCCCGCTTCGCCGAGAACCGATGCAGCCCGCCGCGGCGCAGCGCCGCACTCGCCGGCCCAGGGCCACTATGGCCCGCGATGATGAATTCCACGCGATCGCGATGCATTTCGCCGACCGCCCGACCCACCAACCCGGCGAGTACCTGACCGGCCTCGGCGTCTGGCCCGCACAGAAAGTCTACGACGTGGCCAACGACGTGTGTTGTGCCGCGGGTGCGGTCCTTCTGCGTAGTCGTCATGGTTGCCAGCCACGCGATCGGCGTAGCGCCGCGGGACGCCAACAGGACCCGGTAGCGGAACGACGGATGCTCGAGCATCCGCCAGCGCACGTACGCGGCGTCGCGCCGCCGCATGACACCGTCGATCGGCTGACAGCGCTGCCATAGCGCATCGAAACGGGCGTCGGCATCGGTCACTTCCTCAACATCGGCGCCGCGCGGCGAGCGCCCTGCTGGCCACAGGCTCGCCAACGCCAGTGCCAGGTTGGCCGCGCTGCCGATTATCCAACCTACCGGGCGCGGCCCCGGCAATCGTGCGGCTACAAACGCACCCGGCCGCACCGGCCGCGCGTACACCGGCAGTAGGCCCATGTCCGTAAACCCGAGCAGCTTGACGAACGTCGGATACGACTTGTCGTTCGGAAAGCTGAACGTCAGGGCGATGCCGCGCTGGACGCATTCGTCGCAGGCCATCTCGGCCAGCCGCGCGAACACCGTCTGCAGCTTGCCGCCTTCGCGTGTCAGATGCCGCGTGTAGTCGGCATGAACCACGGTGCCGACGCTGTGCGCCGCCAGGCACGCCTGACCGGACACCAGCAGCGTCTGCAGGATCAGCAGGTACGAGCCGACGATCCGGCCGCGGTCCTCGGCTACGTACATGATCGCCGGACCGTCTGTTCCACGAGCATACTGCCATTCGAAATAGGCCCGATTCGTGAAGCACTCGTCGCCGTACGTCTGCCGATTCAGCTCGATCAGCCCGTCGAAGTCGTCCGGACCCCCGCGCCTAAAGATGAGGTCACTTGACCTGGCTGTGGCATGCCCCGCCGAAGGTGTGGCATGCCCAAGCGAAGCGCGGGCATGAAGGACGTCATCTGTCGAAGTCACGGACGCAAGACCGATTGAACGTGCGGCCTGGAAGGCCGCGACCCCAGAAGCGGGCAGGATGCCCGCGGTCCAGGCAGGTCGTCATGGCCGCGCTTCGCTTGGCCATGCCACCCCCAACTTGGCCGCTGGCATCCCCTGAATTCGCTGGGCCAGATCTGCATACGTCCCGAACCGCACATTCCGGCACAGCCGGCGGACCTTGTCGACGATCGTCGAGCGCCGCAGGTTCCATTTGGCGTTGAGCAGCCCGCGCTTCAGTGCCGGCATCGGCCGATCGGATGGAAACGACCTCGCGACGTCCAGTGGGCGAGGATCAAACTCGTACGGATGCAGGTACAGCGTATAGCACTGCCCCGCCCGGCCGAACGACTCGACTGCCGACCGCAGCGTGCGGCGTGGCATGAGCCGCAGATAGCCGCCGCCCGCGACCGGCACGTTCCGGCTGCCGCGCCGCCAAGGCAAGAGTGGAATCTCCACCAGCCGCCCGCCCTCAGGCAGCGAATAATGCCGCGGCGACGGATCGAACCCATCGATGCCGTACCGCCGCATCCGCATCGGGAACACGCTCGAGTCGTACATCAAGCCCAGCTCGGCCAGCACGTCGAGCGCCCACAGGTTGGCTCGGCCGATCGAAAACGCCGGCGCCCGGTAGCCCAGCACGCGCTCGCCCGTGATGTCGGCCAGCAGCTTGAGGCTGTCCTCGACATCGGCCTTAAACTCGGCCCGCGACTGCCGGCTGGCGGCAACATGCGCCGTTCCGTGCGAAGCCATCTCGTGTCCGCAGCGCTGGATCCGTCGAATGATATCCGGCCGGCGCGACCCCAGCATACCCAGCGAGAAGAACGTTCCGCGCACGCCGTGCTCGGACAAGATCGACAGGATGGCGTCGACCTGCCGATCGATGTCCGGCGAGCAATCGGGCGTGATACCGGTCGCGTCCCGGCAGGTAAGCTGCGAAAAATCCTCAAGGTCGATCGAGAACGCGCCCGCACACGCCGGCGCCGCCACCGCAACCGGGCTGGCCGTCGCCGTCGTCACGTCTGCGCGACCGCGGCCGACCGCCCCTTTGCCGCGTAGTCCCGACCGGTCCGCCGGCGCCAGCGATCAGTGCAGTCGCACAGATGCTGCCAGAACTCATGCTTCTGTCGGCGCATTTCGTCCGGGCGATAATGCCGTACCGTCTCGAATCGCCGTCGCGATTCTTCTGCGAGCCGCCGCGGTTGCCCAACTCGGTCGCGAATGAGACGAGCAAGTCCGGACCGATCACCCGGTGCGACCAAACAATCATCGTCGAGCAAGTCGGACATCCCACCGAGCCGCGTGGAAACGGCCGGCAGGCCCCTCGCCATCGCTTCCAAAGCCGCCCGTGGCATTCCCTCGCCACCGAGTGACGGCAATACAAACAGGTCGCTTCGATCCAACAGCGCGAAGAACTCCGGACCACGTCGCACCATTCCATGAAACCGAACGCGATCCGCCTGCTTGTAGTCCGCGGCCCGCTGGCGCAGCCGTTCGAGCTCGGGACCCGGACCCATCACATCCAGGGTCCATGCACGCAGTCCGCCCGAATCGAGTTCGTGCAGTGCGTCCAACAAAACGGCGTATCCCTTCTCAGGATTCATGCGGCCGATACTGACCATGCGTAGCTCACTAGATGAGAAGCTCTCGGCCAAGCGGGGTCCCGTCATAGCACCGTTGTCGAGTTGCACATCTGAGAAGAAGTACACCGGAACTTCGGGACGTGCTGGATAATGCCCGTTCAGGAAGCGGGCCACGTAGTTCACGGCGCAAGCCCCGAGAGACTCCCGGCGTCCAAGCCACTCGCTAAGTCTTGCCAGCCACCGCCCAAGTCCGAGCATCTGCACGTTCGCCATCATCGCAACTGCCTCGCCCTCATGCCCGACGACTTCTCGTGCGTAGGGAACGCGGGCCATCGTCAGCCAAGCCCACGCCAACGCGCTGATGTGCCCCCCACGAAGCAGAAAGTAATCCCCGTGAGCAAGCGCGCGCCGCATTCGGAGCCAGTTGCGTCCCACATGACGGAGCATTTGCCAGAAGCCCTGGTAGTCGGACAACGGCGTGAATACGACGTTCGGTCCGTCCGCGCGCGACCAGTTCGGTTCTGGCTGTGCGGCCCAGCGCATCCGTGCAACGGGGCGAACCGCGTCGAACCACTCCAGGTACTCCTGCCAATAGCTGTACGGCAAGACGAACGGTGTGAAGATGCCATCCGGCGTCCGGATGAAATGGTCGTCTACGACGACAACAAGCGTTCCCCGCCGACTATCGCCGTTTCGAGGCTGAGGAGGCCAGTTCTGCTTTTTTTCGGACGAATTCAGCGCGCACTCCGTCCCCGTCAGCCGTCATGCGGCTGGTCGGAAGCGTACAGGATCGGGCCTTCAGTTGCCACGGCATGAAGGCACCGACGATATCGGCCGTCAACGCGGTTGGCTCGAAAACGACGCGAGGTTGCAAGCGACGGCAATGCTCCTACGAGACTAGCGGCGCGGCAGTTCGACGCGGGCATCGACGGCGGCCCTCTCCGGCAGGTCGACCAACGCCGGCCGCCGATCCACGCGCTGCGCGGCGCGGTCGCCCAGGTAATGGAGCCCGCCGGCCAGCCCGCCCAGCACGACCGTCGCAATCAAGGTGAACTTGATCCGCTGGATTTGCCGGTCGAACTTTGTTGCCGCCAGCGGGTCGGAGGCCAGCCGCACGAGCCGGCGAATCCGATGGCCGATGGATGAGTGCCGCCAGCTTCGCTCGTCCAGCGGGATGCCGTTGAGCCTGGCTACGCGATGCAGCGATGACGCGAAGATGGCTGCCCCGGTCGCACACACCGCAGCCGGCAGTAGCGGCCGCTCAGCGGCGTGCACGCTGCACGGCCGCGGGCAGTCATCGACCGGGGGCGTGACCGTGCGGGCGCCGAACAGGTCTGCCTGCCATTCGAATCGCCGCGACACCCACCCGAAGCCGATCCCCCAAATTAACACGGCACACAACACGCCGATGGCCTCGATCGCCCAAAGGTTGAGCGACAGCACCGCGCGCGGTCCGCTGGACAGCCACGCCAGCACTTCCATGATGGCTGTCACGATGAACATACTGGCCAGGGCAAACAGCACGAAGTACGGAATGTGCCGATGTCGCACGTGGCCAACTTCGTGCCCGAACACGGCTTCGATGCGCGGCGTGTCCATCGCATCCAGCAGTGCGTCCGACAAGAGCACGTAACGAACCGGTGCGAACAGGCCCATCACGGCGGCGTTGACCATCATGCCGCCGCTGTGCCACACGAGAATGTCGCGGCAGCGCAGGTTCAGCCGGCCGCACAGGGCTTCCAGCCGCTCGCGCAGCGGCCCATCCGGCAAGCGCGACGTCGGCCACAGATAGCGCAGCATCACCGGCGCGATCACGAACACACCGGCCGAGAAGCACGCCAGCACGGCGTCCGCCGCCCACGGCGCGCCGAATTGGACGGCCAGCGCTTCCTCGTAGAGATGCACCCAGTCGTACGCCGCGACGATCAGCAGCATCGGCACGGCGATCACCAGCAACTGATGCCGCAGGTTGAAGAGCAGATACTCGCCCAGCGACCAGACGCGCGCCGCCGTCGGCGATTCCCACTGCCGCTGCCCGATGGCCACCTGCCGTAAGGCACGGTCGATGCGATACTGCACCAGCCAGGTCAGCACGAGCGTGACGAAGAACGGCAGCCCCGCCAGCAACTCGCCGGCGCCGGGAATGCGGGCGAATGGCTCGCTGGCGAAGAACGCGCCCCAACGGGTCAGATAGAGCAGCCCGGCGAATCCGGCCAGCAGAATGGCGCGGATCGCGAGCGTCGAACGATGGTGAAAAAGCTGTGCGTCGTGCGGGCGGCCCGGGTCGCGCTGCAAGCGCCGCAGTGCTTCTGCCGCCAACGCGGCTGCCAGCAAAATCAGCCCTACTGTGAGTCCGACGGCCCAGCCGGCCGCTGGCCAAAACCCGCCCCACGGCGGATCGAACGCCGGCTGCCGCAGGCCCACCAGCAGTGCGAAGGCCAGCAATACATATAAGTACATTCAGGAACACCCCTTACGCGGCGGTTCGGCCTGTGCCGCGGCGGCATTTCGACGACAGCGCCTCGTGATTCTGCCCGCCTTATCGTCCGATTTCCACAATAGGCATCGCCGCGCGGCGTTTCTCGGTGTATAAAGTTCCCGTGCGGCGACCCTTCGCGTAGGGTGGCAGGGTTTCAACTTCTTTGAGGAGTGTAGCGTGATGAAGGCGTTCCATAAAACCGTTCTGTCCGTTGCGGCGATGTGCCTGCTGCCTGGCGTCGCCGCGCTGGCCCAGACTGAGGGTGGCGACCCCGGCCGGCGCCCACGCGGCGAGGGTCCCGGACGCGAGGGCCGGCGCCAGCAGCGCGACCCGGTCGAGGGCCTGCGGCAGCTCCGCGAAGCCATGGGTGACGAGCTGCAGCTCACCGACCAGCAATTCGACGCGATCGATGAGCTGTTCGAGAGTCACGTCAAGCAAGTTGAGGACTTGCGGGCCGAAGACGAACAGCGTCGCGCTCAGAACGAGGAGGAAGTCCGCGACCTTCGCCGGCAGATGCGTGAAGCATCCGAAAACGACGACCGCGAGAAGGCGCGTGAACTCGGCATGCGCGTGCAGGAGTTGACCGCTCCGTCGCCAGCCATCCGCGAGGCAAATGACAAGTTCTCCGGCGACGTCAAGGCCAAGCTCACCGACGAACAGCGCCCGAAGTTCGACGCCCTCTTCAACCGCTTCGTCAATCCGCAGCGCGGCCGGGGCGGCGCCATCATGGCCATTTTCGGCGCGCTGCGACAGATTGACCTGAACGATCAGCAGGACGCCAAGATCCGCGAAATCCGCGAGAAGCACATGAGCGCGTTCCGGCAGGCGCAGAGCGAAGGTCCCGAAGCAGCCGAAGCGATCGTCAAGCAGTTGCGAGACGAAATCATGGCTGAGCTGACGGCCGAGCAGAAGGCGCAGTTCGAGCAGGCCGAGGAGCAGATCAAGAACAACCCGGCGGCATTCGGCCGAGGCGGTCCGGACGGCCCGCGCCGCGAGCGCCGCGGCGGCGACGACAACTGACACGCACCCCCCGCGCGGACCTGTGCGTGTCCCGATGTGCGATGCGGCGACGAGCGCCTTCGCAGCGACGTGAATACCGCGTGCGTGGCGCCGAGACGCTCGAGTGCGCGCCGAATCGGAGCGTGCCTGGCTCAGCCGTTGCACGCTGCCAGCGGCGCATCGCCCGATTCGGTCACGTCCTCTGGCGCCGCGGGCGTGGCGGGTTCGGCACTCTGGAGCTTCGAGATGCGCAGCTCAGCCGCGCTCAGGATGTCGCGGCAGTGTTTGAACAGCGCCATGCCCTCTTCATAGCGCGCGATGGACTCTTCCAGGCCGATTTTCCCCTGCTCGATCTCGTCGGCCAACGACTCCAGGCGAGCCATGGCCTCCTCGAAGTTCGGCGGTTTCTTGGCCATGCGGGCATCATACCAGAACCGCGCCGCGGCTGAACACCATCGTGTTGGACGAGCGGTCGGGAGTGACGAGTCGTGAGGATGGTTGCATGACGGGCTGGCGGAGCGCAGCGGCGTGCCTTCTCGAGACCGCGCCGGCGCGGTCTACGATCCGAATCTTCGTCAGCCCTCGAGCACAGCCTCGGCAGAGGTGAGTTCCGCCTGGAATTGCTGCCGGACGTTCTCCATCGCCTCGCGGCTCAGGTCGATCGAGCTGAGCAGATCGTCGTCGAGCGCGCAATCGGCAGCCGTCAGGCAGAAACCGACCTTCTCGGTACAGCACAGCACGTCGGCCGCATGGATGATCGAAACAATCCGCCGCAGCTCGGCGGACAGACGTTCCGGCGTGTGGTGGAAACCCACCACCGCCCGCAGGTGCCGTGGAAACTTCCAGCGCGTCGTCAGCGCATCGCCGAACGCCTGATGGTCAGCCCCAATGAGCTCGCTCTCGAGCGCGAGGAACGTTCCCTTGCGCGCAGCACAGCGCTTGATGACTTCGGCGAGTTGGTTTGGAAAGACCTGGCGCTCGATGAGGATACCGAGGTCGTGGATCAGCCCGGCCAGGAACAGCTCGTCCTGACCGGCCGGTTCGCCGCCGGCCTTGCCGATGAGCTTGGCCGCCACGGCCACGCCCACGCTGTGTCGCCAAAGGTCTTTGGCGCTGTGTCCGGGGGCCAGATTTCCACCCTTGAACATCCGGGCCACGGACGTCGCGATGGCGATGTTTTTGACCGCCGCCAGGCCCAGGAGCACGACCGCCCGATCGACGCTGGCGACCTGACCCGGCAGTCCGTAGAACGCGGAGTTGACGACCTTCAGCACTTTGGCGGCCAAGGCCGGATCCTTCTTGATGACTTCGTGCAGATCGCGGGCGGTGCTGCGCGGATCCTCGACGATCTCGATGATCTTCACCGTCACTTCCGGGAGTGTGGCGATGTCGCCCACCGAGGCGATGGCCTTGTCGATGATAGACTTCTGGGCCGGGCTGGCCGGCGCCGGCGTGGCTTGCGCCGCGATAGTCATGTTCAACCCTCTGCGCCCGTCGCGACGGGCCGCGTGCCGCGGACCGCGCCCGCGCCCTGGGAGACTCCGACTCGAACCGTTCGGGGACCCGCACCCGTGCGGTGGATCCCCGACCGCGATCGGATTGCGGTCGGAATCCACATCGCGGCCTCGAAGCAAGATCGGCAGATCGTCGAGCAATCCTGACCGCTTGTCGGGCCACGGCGTAGCGCCGGGTACGTCCGAAGAATACATCGTCCGCCGGGAAGCGAGGGTTTAGGGGCTGGATTGAGTTGCGCGGGATTGCGGGGCCGGCGGGCTCACCCGCGATGGCCCGGGGCGTCCGAGCGGGGTATGATGCGACCGACCCTAGCTCGTAAAGCGAAACCGTATGATCGCCCAAAGTGCGCGGACACCATCGCGCCAGGTGATCTTCTTGCCCTCGGCGTAGTCGCGACCGGCATAACTGATCCCAACCTCATACACGCGCCATCCGCCACGAGCGACGCGGGCGGTCAGCTCAGGCTCGATGTTGAAGCCGTCGCTCACCAGCGTCATCCCGCGAATGACGTCGCCGCGGAACACCTTGTAGCACGTCTCCATGTCGGTCAGGTTCAGGTTCGTGAGCATGTTCGAGAGCAACGTCAGGAGCTTGTTGCCGACCATGTGCCAGAAGAGCAGCACGCGATGCGCATCGCCACCAACGAAGCGCGAGCCGTAGACCACGTCGGCCTTGCCATCCAGGATGGGCTTGAGCAGCCGCGGGTAGTCGGCCGGGTCGTATTCCAGGTCGGCATCCTGGATGATCACGATGTCGCCGGTCGTCAGCGCGAATCCGGTCCGCAGCGCCGCGCCCTTGCCGCGGTTGCGCTCCTGGAGCTTGACGGTCATGCGCTCGCGCGGCCACTGGGCGGCGATCTTCGGATAAAGGTCACGTGTGCCGTCGCTGCTGCCGTCGTCGACCAGGATGATCTCACGGTCCATGCCGACCTCGACGCCGATGACGCGCGACACAAGTTCCTGCAGCGTGGCGAACTCGTTGTAGACGGGAATGACGATTGAGAGCTTCATGCTCATGCCTGATCGAGGACCGAGAAGCCCTGCGCCAGAAGGTCCTGAATGTCGATCAGGCCGGCCAGCTTGTCAGCGGCGTCGACGACCGGCAGTTCGTCGATGCGGAATTGCTGCATGATCGCCAGGACTTCGGCCACGCGCTGGCCGAGACGGGCTTGCTTGGGGTTGCGCGTCATGACCTCAGTCATCGGCGGGTTCTGCGAGAGGTTGGCCCGTTCGACCAGGCGAGAGAGGTCACCGTGCGTGAAGATACCGACCAGTTTGCCGTCGTCATCGACGACGGCCGCGGCGCCGGCGCGCATTGGTGCACCGCGCATGGCCGCGAGGCAATCAAACAACAGTGCCGTCTGCGCAACCGTCGGGCAATCGCGTCCGGTGCGCATGATCTCTTCGACCTTCATCAGGCTGCGGCCCAGCGCGCCGCCGGGATGGAACGAGGCGTACTGCTCCGGCGCGACGTCCTTGACGAACATGGCCGTCAACGTCAAGGCGTCGCCCAGTGCCAGCATGGCGGCCGTCGACGAACTGGGCGCCAGACCCAGCGGGCATGCCTCGGGCTCTTGGCCGATGTCGAGCACGAAGTCGCTGAGTTTCGCGCAGCGCGATGTTGCCTTGCCGGTCAGCAAGACCACCGAGGCGCCGATCGACTTGAGGATCGGGATGAGCCGCAGCAGCTCACCCGTGTCGCCGCTGCGCGACAACGCGATGATCACATCATCGGGCCGGACCATGCCCAGGTCGCCGTGAAGCGCTTCAGCGGCGTGCAGGAAGTACGACGGTGTCGCCGTACTGGCGAGCGTAGCCTGGATCTTTTGCCCGATCAGGCCCGCCTTGCCCAGCCCGGTGACGCCGACCCGGCCGCGGCAGTTCACGATCCGGCCAACTGCATCGACAAACGCGGGCCCGAGACGCTCCGCCGCCGCGCGAATGGCTGCGGACTCCCGATTCATGATGTCCATGCCTCGGGCAAGGATGTCGCGGTCATCTAGAGACAATCGGTTCGAGGCCATCGAGTCGGCCGCAGGCGATTCTCGCTGCCCGGACTCCGCCCGGATCGCAGGCCGCCGCGCCGTCGGCGGTGAAGTCGATGTTTGCATGGCGGCATTATGCCCCAGCTCCTTACCACTGGCAAAGAGCCCGCGTAAGGCTCCCCTACGCCGAAACATCGGCGTTGGGGAGGCCTAGTCGGGGCAGACGTCGCGGCTGGGTTAGGGCACGCAGTTGATCAGGTAATTGGGCGGAAAGTTGCAGTGCGTCATGCCGCACAGCACGCCGAAGCACTGCTCCTGCACGTGACACTGCATCTCGCACGTCTGCATCATGGGCATCATGGGATCCTCGCGCACGCCCGGAATGAAGCAGGCACTGCCGGCCGGCGGCGGGCCGGGAATCAACGACTGCACCCACGGCCACTCGCCGTCGCAGCCGGTGGGCGGTGCGAACGGATTCGACGTGCCCAGCTCGGTCGCCGGCAGGCCGGCCAGGCCGGTGTCGAGCACGCGCACTTCCGACGGGTCGCTCGTCTTCGTGAACGTGAACTTCGGTTGGACAAAGAAGTTGGCCTCGAACGTGCCCCCGTTGCGGTGCAGCTTGCGGACGATGATCTGGCCCATCTCGGCCGGCGGCATGCCTGACAGACCCACCTGCACGTCCCAGGTCTGCGGCATCCCGCTGACCATCACGCTGATGGGCGCGGCGCTGGCCAAACTGAGCTCGCTGACCACGATCGGCGAGACCGACACGGATGGCAGCGTGGGGAAGCACAGCGGATCCAGGCGCGTGATGCGCGTATCCGCGTCGCCCAGATTCACCGGGTCGAGCGGCACGCCCACCAGCGTGACCAGGCCATCGAACGGCTCGGAACCGGGATCGAAGAAACCCGCCGGGATGGGGTTGTCGACAAACGTGGCCATGGTCATGGCGCCGCTGTCGCACGGAGCCGTGGCGAAGTAATCGTCGCCCGGACCGCACAGCTTCTTGGGAACGGGCACGCACACGGTGTGCCGGACTTGAGGTGAATCTTCGACTACGACGTGCACCACTTGCGATTCGGGATCGCCTGGGGTCGGTTCGTCGATGCCCGGAACGAAGCGCGCCTCAGGATCGACGATGACTTCCAGCGCCGGGCTCACCACGTGGACGAACGGCACGCCGGCCGATTGGAACTGAAGGGGCGGCATTCCCATCTGACCCGAATCCAGGACCACGACCGGCGGAACCGCGCTGCCCTCGCCCGAACAGAAGGGCGGGGCGTGGACCGACACCGACCCGAAGGTGTTCTGGAACACCCTAAAGTCTCGCAGGTCTGGTCCGCCCGCTTGATCGAGGTCCGCACAAGCGAACGCTTCGAGTCCGCAGCCGCCCCCGGCTTGCGTGCGTCCGAAGCACCGGGCGAACAGCCGATGGTCGTTCAGGCTGACGGCGTTTCCACTGCCGTCCAAGTCGCCGCACAGGCAGTCTGCGCCAACGCGCTGAAAGACCAGCAGCGGCTGCACGAACAGGATCGAATCGAACGTCCCGCCGTTGTCGTGTGTCTTGACGGCGGTCAGCGAGCCGGCCGGGGCTGGCACTTGCGACAGGCCCACCGTCACGTCCCAATGCGTAGGCTGCCCGGCGATCATAACGGTGATGGGGCCGCTGGACGCTAGACTGAGCGCCACAACCTGGATGGGCACCGTCCCAGCGGCGCCGGGTGGGTCGCCGGGGCCGACCGGATCCGCCGAGCGCTGGACGCGAGTGTCGGCGTCGCCGTAGAGCGTCGAATCGAGCGGCGCGCCGGCATACTGGATGCGTCCCTCGAACGGCTCGGAACCCGGGCCGAAAAACCCGGCCGGAATGGCGATGTCTTGGTAGGTCAGGTCCGGCGTGCCGTCGGTCCACGTGCTCCAGTTGTCCGGCGGTGGCGGCGGAGCGATCGTCAGCGTGCCCGGCCCGGTGTTGTTCTGGAAGCCTCCAACGCGAATGACATAGCAGTTGTCGAGCGCGGCTGCGAACGTGACCTCCGACTGGAGGCCGCAGGAATCATCGTTGCAAGCCGCCAGTTGCGCGTCGCCGGGCGGGCAGTCTACCGTTTCGCATCCTTCGTACATGGCCAGTTCCGTATCGTACGAGCTGCCGCACAGGCTGACCTGCACAGCCCCTGACGCCGTGGCCGTGTAGTGGAACCAGATGTCGTGCGAGATCTGCGGGTCGTTGAAGAAGTTGCACTGGTCCGGGTGAGGCACGCCGTCAGTGGTCGCGCCGGTGGTGTCGAAGGGCGTCGACCCATTGCCGATCACGATCGCGTTCTCGCAATTGTCATTGGCCAGCGGCTGTCCACAGTTCATGGCCGGCGCCGGGCAGCAGACCGGCGGCGGCTGCCCGAAAAGAATGCACTGCGCGGCGTTGACATCCGCGTCGTTCACGACGCAGTCGCAGTTGACATCCGCCTGAACACAGGCCCCCATCGGTGGCGGCGGCTGCTGCGCGCATTGAATGATGAACAGGATGTCTTGATTGTTGACAACACCGTTCTGATTGGCATCGGCATCACACGGACACGGCTGGCCCACCGCCGTGCGGGCGGTGAGCAGCCCCAACAGCACCAAACTGGTCGGACGGGACATGTGCGACTCCTTGCGAGAAATGCGGCTCGGCATGTGAATGCCATGCTCGGCACTCCGGGTTCAGTCAGCGTTAACGAAATGGCAGCCCGCGCTGACGGAGCAATATTATCAGACGGGCGGGCGCGGGTCAAGGACCGGTCGGCTGGTGGGTGCATGTCCGCTCTTGCGCACTCCTTGGCACACGGCCCAGTGGCAGGTCATGGCCCTGAAAGGGCCGCGCTAGTCAACCCAGGCCGACCGCCTCGTTGTTCTACACAACTCGCGCGCCTCCTGATTGCCCCAACGGGGCGGCGACCTCCAGCCCAGGGTTGCGCCGCAGGCGCTACCCTGGGTCAACCGGGCCGGACCACCACCAACCGCAACGGGGTTGCGTCGTCTCTGGTCGCGATCGCTTCGTCGGTCGTAGGCAAAAAGACACAACCCCTTTGGGGTTGGCATCGACGTGGCCCCGCGATCCCAGGGTAGCCGCTGCGCGGCAACCCTGGGCTTTGGGCCACAACGCCTTCGGCGTAGCCGGCCCCGGCCAGTTTCGCGAC
>Ga0187892_10009007_pt1 | contig 13355 bp, 7 predicted proteins | sample MA1701073metaG_FD_139345 | JGI IMG/M metagenome (GOLD analysis project Ga0187892, IMG submission 139345) | Bio-ooze microbial communities from a basaltic lava cave in the Kipuka Kanohina Cave System on the Island of Hawaii, USA - MA170107-3 metaG ...
AGGCGGTCGTAGAAGCCGAGCACCAGGTCCGGGAAGTCGAGGTCGTCCTCGGCCCGGTGCGGGAGTTTCTCGAGGTGCTGCGCGAGGTCGTACCCGAGGGCCCCGACGGCGCCGCCGGGCAGCGGCCAGTCGCGGTCGTTTTCGACTTTTCTCTCGGCGAGGAGTTCCCCGAGGACGTCGAACGGGTTGCCGCGGAAGGTCGTTTCTTTCCCTTCCCGCCAGAGGGAAAGCTGCGGGCCGCGGGCGATGAGAGCGGCGTAGGGGTTGGACCCCAGGAAGCTGTAGCGTCCCGTGCCGACGCTCTCCAGGAGGAACGGAAAAGGTTGACGGGCGACCGTGGGGAAGTAGGAGGGCACGTCGCGCGGGAGCGCGATGTCCGTGGCAAGAGCGGCCAGTCCCTTCCCCAGCTTGAGCACGACCCTGAATTATAGCGGGGCTCCACGGGACAGGCCACTATCCGACTCCGAATTGGAAATCGTTGGCTAAATTCTAGTCCCTGGGATTCAAGGGGTAGCGTGCGGATGAACAGCTGAGCCCCCTCGGGAGCTATAATGCAGCATGCCCTCCATTCGACGCTTGGCCATCGACGTCCGCTGCCCGGTTTGCGAGCGGTCGAATACGCTCCTCGTCCCGGAGGGGTGCTGCGGCAATGAGTTTGTGTGGCACGCCCGGTGCGACTGCTGCGGAGTGTGGCGCTGGTTTCACGCCAGGGAAGACCAGTCGTTCGTTTTGGCGGTCCAGGAGACGGCTCGCCGCCGAAGGGAGCCGGGAGGACTCTCGCCCGAGGGGACCCGCGAGGCGCACGCGGTCTTCGAAAAGACGGTCGACCCCTGTCCCTGCGGAGGGACGTTCCGCGTCATTTTCGAGATGAAAGAAGTCCCTTGCCTGGCCTGCGGCCGGACCCTGCGGGAAGCTGCGCTCCCCGTCGAACAGGGCCGGACCGTCGACGTCGGGCCGCTCAGAGCTTCTCGCTGACAACCTTGGCCTCGAGGAAAAGGCGCAAGTAGTCCGGGCCGCCCGCCTTCGAGTTCGTCCCGCTCATGTTGAACCCGCCGAACGGGTGGACGCCCACCAGGGCCCCGGTGCACTTCCGGTTGACGTACAAGTTGCCGACGTGGAATTCCCGCCGGGCCCGTTCGGCCCGGGACTTGCCGTAAAAAGCGCCCGTGAGCCCGTACTCGGTGCCGTTGGCGATCCGGATCGCGTCGTCGTAGTCCTTCGCCCGGATGAAGGCCAGCACCGGACCGAAAATCTCTTCCTGGGCGATCTTTGCTTGCGGCGCCACGTCGGCGATCACCGTGGGCTGGACGAAATACCCCTCCCCGGGCAGCCGTTTGCCCCCGGCGACGAGACGCCCTTCGCGCTTTCCCGTCCGGATGTACTTGAGCACTTTTTCAAGTTGGTTTTCGTCGGCGACCGCGGACATCTGCACTTCAGGATTCCGGGCGTCGCCGACTTTGATTGTTCCAGCCTTGGCCTTGACCAGGTCGAGCACGCGGTCGTGGACCTTGTCGACCACGATCGCCCGCGAGCAGGCGGAGCACTTTTGCCCCTGGAATCCGAAGGCGGACTGCACGATCCCCGCGGCCGCCGCCTCGAGGTCCGCATCCTCGTCCACGACGATCGCGTCCTTCCCGCCCATCTCCGCCACCACGCGCTTCAGCCACCGCTGGGTCGGCTGGACGCGGGCGGCGCGCTCGTAGATCCGGACCCCTACGTCCTTGGAGCCGGTAAAGGAGACGAATCGCACGAGGGGATGGTCGACGAGGAGGTCACCGACTTCGCCGCCGGAACACGGCAGGTAGTTCAGCACTCCCGCCGGCAGGCCCGCCTTCTCCAGGATTTCAAACACCTTGTAGGCGATCACCGGCGTGAGCGAGGCGGGCTTCATGACGACGGTGTTCCCTGTGACGACCGCCGCCGCCGCCATGCCCGTGAGGATCGCGCACGGGAAATTCCAGGGGGAAATGACGACGCCCACGCCCAAGGGCAGATAGGTCAGCCGGTTCTGTTCCCCCGAGACGGGTGTCAGAGGTTGCTCGCCGTCCAGGCGGAGCATCTCGCGGCCGTAGTACTCGCAGAAGTCGATGGCTTCGGCCGTATCCGCGTCGGCTTCCGTCCAGGTCTTGGCGACCTCAAGGACGAGGGTGGCGTCCAAGTCCCACCGCCGCTCGCGCATGAGGCGGGCCGCCTGAAACAGAAGGTCGGCCCGTCGTCCGGCAGGCTCGCGGGACCAGGAGGCGAAGGCCTGATGCGCCGCCTGGATGGCGCGCTCGGCGTGGACCTTGCCTCCCTTGGAGGCGCGACCCACGATGCGCGAGGGTTCGCAGGGGTTGGTCGAAAGGATCTTCGCCTTGGTGGCCACCCGCTCCCCGCAGATCACCAGGGGGCAGTCGGCGGGCGTGAAGGCGTCGAGCGCCGCCTTCAGACCCGCTCGGGCCGCCTCGTCCCGGGCGAAATCGGCGATCGGCTCGTTACGGAACTCGGGAACCACGCTTCAGCTCTACACGATCCGACACCGGAGGGTCAAGAGGTCGCGAGGGACGCGAAGAGGAACTATTTCGATTTCTCCCGCTCCTCCGCCCACTTTCGCCAGAACGCCTCGGCCTCCTCGTACGGAAGGAGGATCAGCCGGTCGGGTTCGAGGACGGGCTGGAGGATTCCGGGCAAGAGCTCTTGCAGGACGTCCGCCAGGGTCGTCCGGCCGCCCCGGGAGAAGATTTCCTGACGCTGGGAGCGCCACCCCTTTTGGAAGTCCGAATCGGGCGGGGGAACCTGAAGCGCCAGTCCCGCGGCGCGGGCCAGCCGCTCCAGGAGCTCCATCCAACTGCCTTCCCAATCCTCGGTGAGCCGGGTTTCGTGAAGTCGTTTCCAGACGTCGGGACGCCGCACTCCGTTCAGCACCGCGAAGGATCCCGAGTTCCGCAACGTCAGCCGGACGCCTTCGGCCCGCCCGATCCGGCACAGGGCCTCGGCGGCGGCGCGCCGCATGTCCCTCCGGTGATGGCCGAGCAGGTGGAGGAGTTCGTCCGACGCCTCGGCGGCCCGAAGGATCCCCAGCACGACGACCGCCTCCGACGGAACGGGGCGCTCCTTGAGATGGCGGACCAGAGGCGCGATGTCGCGGACCCCGACGCGCCCCGCCGCATACATCGCCGCGTGCCGAACCTCAAGGCTGCGATCGGCGAGGCGCGCGGTGACGGCCTCGGCGGCCTCGGTCGCGCGGAAGTCAGCCAGCGCATAGAGCGCCGAGCGGCGGACGTCCGGCCAAGGGTCCTCGAGAAGCCGGACGATCCCGGGGATCGCCGGACGGATATCGAGCGCGCCCAGCGTCGCCGCCGCCGAGGAGCGTACCTCCGGATCGTGATCCCGCAGAAGGGGGGTGAGATCCGCGGCGACGCCTTTGGGTCGGAGCGTCTGAAGGATTCCGGCCGCCGACTCGCGAATGCCGGCTTCCGGATCCCGAAGAAGCAGTACGACCTCCGGGGCCGCGTCCTTCGCCCTCAGGAGCTCGAGGGTCCGGAGCGCCGCGGCCCGCAGGCGAGGGTCGGAGTCCTTCAGGAAGGGAAGGATGGCGGCCGACGGGGGGGGCGGTTGGCCGTCCTCAAGAGGATAGTCCAGATCGTGCTCGAACCCCCGGTCCTGATCGGTCAACGCGCGAACGGCGTGGCCCATCGCCTCGGGGGTTCCGACTTTCATCAAGGCTTGGACTGCAAAAACTCTCCACCATTTTTCTGGATGCGCGGTGAAGCGAACGAGGGCCCTCAGCCCCTCGGGCTCGCCGAACCGGGCCAAGGCGGACGCGACGAACAGGCGGATTTCATCAATGTCGTGCTCCGCCAGACGCTTCAAGTCCGGCAGGGCCTCCCGGGCCTCCTGGGCCGCCAGTGCCCGGACGGCCGCCGATACGAGCGGGCTCGAAAGATTTCCGAGGAGCGCTTTGAGCTCGGGCACCGCTTCCTTTGCCTTCAAGTTCCCGAGGGCGTTGACGGCCGTCTCGCGGAGGCCCATCTCCGCGCGCTCGTCGCCGGCGAGCCGTCGCAGGCGGGGAATGACTTCCCGACGTTCCATCGCGACGAGCGCTCCCACCGCCTCGGCCTGTACGGAAGCGTCGGCGTCGTCCAGGCGGGCGACGAGGGCCGGGACCGCTTCGACGTCCTTACGCTCGGCGAGCACGCGGGCGGCGGCGGCCCGAACGGCCGCGTCGCCGTCCTCGAGGGCCTTTCGGAGCCGGGGCAAGACTTCGGGCTCCTTTCGGGCCGCCAGCGCACGCACGGCCAGGGCCCGGATGATCGCGGCTTTGTCCTCGACGAGCCGGAACGTCGTCTCCTTCGGGCCCGATTCCAGCAGCTGTTCCAAGGCGGACTCGAGTTCAGCGTCGGGCCCGTTCTCTTCGCGCATAAGGTCGCTCAGAGTCGCAACGGCTTCGTGCGCCCCGGCGCTGGCCAGCAGCATCGCCGCCGACTCGCACGCTTTGCCGCGCCCCCCCTTGAGCAGGTCGAGGAGCGGGACGACCACGGACGCGGGACCCAGCTCCTCGAGCGCCCGCCGGGCCGTCGATCGGACGTTGTCGTCGTCGTCCCGGAGGAGCGGGACGATCGCGGGGGCCGCCTCCTTGACGTCCAGGTCGGCCAGTGTTTCCGCGGCGGAGGAGCGGACGGAAGCTTTCGGGTGCCGGAGGAGCTCGAGGAGTGCCGCCTTTTTCGAGGAGCCGCCCAGGATGCCGAACGCCTCCACGGCCCTCGCCGCGACCCCCGCGTTCGCGTCGCCGATCCGCTTTTCTACGGCCGGGAGGGCTTCCACGCACTCCAGGGCCACCAGCGTCTCCAGGGCCAACTCGCGGACGTCGTCCTTCCCGTCTTCCAAGCATGTCACCAGGCCGTGGATCGCTCCGCGCGCGCGGATTTTTCCTGCGGTGTATAGCGCGGAAGTCCGGATGTCGTGGGCAGACTTGATCAGAACCACGTCGACGGCGGCGACGGCCTCGAAGGCGTCCAGTTGTGAGAGGGCGTTCAGGACCGAGGACTGAACGAATTCGTTTCCGTCCGCGAGGAGGGCGGTGAGTCTGGGGATGGCTTCGGTCGCCTTGAGAATTCCCAAAGACTGGGCTGCGGCGGCCCGCACCTCGGGTTCGCGGTCCCCCAGCCGCTCGAGGAGCGGCCGGACGGCCTCGCGCGCCCCCAGGTTGCCGAGCGCCCCGGCCGCCGCCACCCGAACCTCTTCCGAGGCCAAAAGAGGCAGGATTTTCGGCACCCACGCCCGGCCTCCCAGCAATCCTAACGCGACGACGGCCTTGTAGACCTCTTGGGGGTCGCGGTCCGTCAGGAGCCGCGCCACGGCCGGCGCGGCTTGGCGCGCCTGGAGCTCGACCAGTGCATCGATCGCGATATCCCGTCCTTCCGGCCGCTCCAGCCGGTGGATGAAGGCGGCGACCGCGGCCGCCCGATCCAGCCGGCCGAGGGCCTGCGTCAGATGGCCGCCGACTTCCCCGTTGAGCTTCTCGAAGAGGGAAACCATCTCGGGGACGGCCGATTTGAGCGCGCGACGAAAAACGACCGCGGCAACCTGGGTGCGCTCCTCGCCCGCGGCGGCGCCGCGGAGCGCGGGGACGGCCAGCCAGTCCAAGTCCTCCGTGGCGACGCCGTCGCGCCCGGCTGACTTTTCGATCGCGTCCAGGAAAACCCGGGTCCACTCGTGGGGGTCGCCCCGGCCCAGCCGGCCCTCGATCCCGGGGAACGCCTTCCGGAGGCCGGCGGGAAGCTTTCCCGCGACGTCCAACGTGCGGAGGAGCTCCGCCGCCCGGCTGGCCACTTCGGAATCGGGGTCAGCCGAAAGTTTCCGGAGGACCGGCCGGGCGGCCTCGCCCAGCCCGACGAGTTTCCGCGCGGCCTCTTCGCGCTCCTCCACGCGTTCCGAACGGAGCTGCTCGGCGAGACGGGCGGGATCGGTTTGAAGGAGAAACGCGAATAGGACCAGGAGGGCGGGGCCGCGGCTCATGCCCCTAGTCTACCCACTAGTCGCCCAGGCGGCGCTTTGCCTCGGCGATGCGATCGCGGCACTCGTCGGCCCGCTTTGAGCCCAGCTCGAGGCACTTCTGCCAGTCGGCGACGGCGTCGCGGAACTTCTCCTGGTTGAACCGGGCGACGCCGCGGGAGAAATAGCCGCCGTCCCCCTTCGGGTGGTCCCGCAGGAAGAGCGTGAAATCCTCTTCCGCTTTGAGCCACTCGCGTCGCGAGAGGTAGACCTGACCCGTGTTGAGGTAGAGTCGCGTCCGGCGCGGTTCGAGCTTGAGCGCCCGCTCGAAGTCCTCGAGGGCCGCCTGCGAGTCGCCCATCCCGTGCCGGGCGGAGCCCCGGTTCGCGAGGGCGTCGACGCTGTTGGGCTCGGCCCGGAGGACGCGGTCAAAGAATTCCACGGCCTTCGAGTAGTTCTTCTGGCGCAGGTGCAGGATGCCGATGTTGTTGAGAATCCCGCGGTCGTTGGGGTTGAGCTGGTGGGCGCGTTCGAAGTCTTCGAGCGCTTCCTTGTTCCGTCCCATCTCGTGCTGGATCGCGCCGCGCTGCGCGTACCAGGAGGCCGTGGGCTTGTGCATCGCGGCGGCCTTCTCCATGTCCTTGACCGCCGCGTCGTTCTGTCCCAGGTGGAAGAGCATATGGCCGCGCTGGAGGTACGCTTCGGGGTAATTGACGCGCTTGGCGATCGCCTCGCCGTAGGCGTCCGCCGCCTGGCGGAAGCAGGCCTTCCGGGCCGCCTCGTCCTTGGCCTGGTCGCCCAGCGCGTGATGCGCGTCGGCCTTGAGCTTGAAAACTTCCTCGTTGGTCGTCTGGCGCGCGATCAGCCGCTCGCACACCTGGATGACCTTGTGGTACTGGGCCTCGGAGCAGGCCAGGAGCGCTTCCGCCAGGGCTGTCTGCTCGGGATCCCCGCCGCCGGTCTGACGGTAGGCCTGAAGGTCCGCTTTGGCCTTTTCGCGCCAGACGCGCGCCTCCTCGTCGGCCGAGCCGCTCAGCCCCGAGAGGCTCCGGGCCTCCGTCGCCAAGTCGATGTAGACCCGCGCCCGGTCGTAGAGGGCGGCCGTGAGGTCGCGCTCGTGGCCGATCGCCGCGGCGAAGTCCTTCTCGGCGGCCGCGTAGTGGTGCCGGAGGTACTGGGTCTGCCCGCGGAGGTGGAACGCCTCGGCGTGTTCGGGGTAGTGGGTGAGGGCGCGGCCGAAATGGTCGGCCGCCTCCTGGAGGAGCTGATCCACGCGGTGGAGGTCGGCGCCCGTGCGGTAGAGGTCCGTGCGCGCGCGGGTAAGCTTGGACCGTCCTTGGTCGAACTCGGGTTGCGCCTTGCGGCGTCCGTCCTCGCGCTTCTTCCGGGCCTCTTCGGCTTTGCGGGCCTCGGCCTCCTTGGCCCGCCGCTCCGCGGCTTCGAGGTCGGTGATCGCCCGGGTACACTCTTCGAGCTTCATCCGCACCGCCGGATTCTCGGGGTCCAGGAAGCGCGCCGCCTCGTAGCGGACCCGGGCCGCCCGGGGATCGCCTCGCTCCATCAGGCGGTCGCCCTCCAGGAGGAGTCCGCGGACCTCCTTCTCCTTGCCGCCGCCGGAAAGCGCCATCACGCCTCCGAGCACGAGGACGAGCGCGCAGGCCCCCAGGGCCAGGACCGGCGCCCACGCGCGGCGCATGCGCTTGGCGAGCCGTGCGCCTACCGGCACGGGGCGCGCTTCGACATCGCGGCCGCCGACGAATCGCTCGAGATCGTCGGCCACCGCCTTGGCGGACGGATACCGGCGGGCTTTTTCCTTCTCGAGACACTTGAGGACGACCCTTTCCAGGTCTTTGGGCACGGGGGCCAGCTGAGACGGGGGCGGCGCGTCTTCGTTCAGCACCTTCTGCATCGTCTCGACCGGGTTGACCCCTTTGAAGGGCGGGCGTCCCGTCAGGACTTCGAAGAGAACGGCGCCGAGCGAATACACGTCGCTCTGCCGGTCCACCTGCGAGATCCTGCCTTCGGCCTGCTCGGGAGCCATGTAGCTGGGGGTCCCGACGACGGTGCCGGCCATCGTGATGTGGGATGCCCCCTCGAGGGATTTGGCCAGGCCGAAATCCATGACGTAGGGCTTGCCTTCCCGGTCGACCATGACGTTGTGCGGCTTGAGGTCGCGGTGGATGATGCCCTTGGAGTGGGCGTACTCGACGGCGCGCGCGACCTGCGCGAGGATCTCGGCGGCCTTTCGGGCGGGCAGCCGGTCGCCGGCCAGGCTGGAGCCGTCCACGTATTCCATCGCGATGATATGCTTGTCGCCGACCGTGACGACCTCGTAGATGCCGACGATGTTTGGATGGCGGAGGGCGGCGGCCGTCTGCGCCTCGCGAAAGAACCGCTGGATTTCCTCCTTCGCGCCGGTGCCGAGCAGGACCTTGAGGGCGGTCCAGCGCCGCAGGGCCGTGTCCCAGGCCTTGTAGACCACGCCCATGCCGCCCCGCCCGAGCTCGCGGACCGCGACGTACTTGCCCAGAAGGTTCCTCGGGTTCGCGGAGGCGCGGGTCACCTCTTCGGGCACGCCGGCCGGCGCCTGACCGGGGGGTCCCAGGGGTCCGGTGCATTTCTTGCAGAGGTATCTTTTTTTCGGGTCGTAATCGACGACCTGGTAGGCCGCGCCGCAGGAAGAACACTGAAGCGGCGTCTTCTGCTTCTGCGAACGGATGGTGTCTTCGATGGCCGCAAACGTGCAGAAACCCTTCTGGAGGAGGATCTCGCCCAGGCGCGGGACGAGGCCGCCCTTGCTGGAGGCATGCTGCTGGATCGAGAGCGCCTCGACCAGCTGCTCTTTCGTGGCGTGGCCGGCCTTGACGAGGAGCTGGCCCAGCTGTGCGTCGCCCTTCCGGACGACGGCGTACTCGTGGCTCGACTCGAGGATCTTGGAAACTTCCTCGCGGACGGCGTCGACCTGCCTCTCCCGGACGAGGCCCCTGGAAACGAGCAGGTCGGTGAGGCGGGACTTGGAGCCTTCTGCGCCGGCGGCCTCGTCGACGGTGGAGATTTCCTTCATGCACTCGACGACCTGGTCGCGAGTGACCCATCCCCGTTCGATGAGGACCTTGCCGACGATGGTATCGTAGGCGTCGGAAACCGTCTTCCCCTGTGCCATTCCCTACCTGCGTCCCCTAATTCTATCGCATTTTTCATGTCCCGGGGGTGCGGCAGCCCCCGGGCGCGATAGGGCATTAACCGTTAGACGACTTCGGGGGCCGCCCGGAACGGGCTTTCCTGACGGCTGCATGAGCATGATTGCACCACAGAGACACAGAGAAGAGTCTTCTCTGAGCTTCGGTAGGGTCTTCTCTGCGTCCTCCGTGCCTCAGAGGTGATCACGTTCTTACTGGGCGCACTTAGAAGCAAGATCGCCGGGTCGTTACAGTCCATTCACACCCGAGGGGAGCCGGACCCCTCGCCCAATATTAGTGACGAAGGGAGTGCGGAAGGTTCCCTACTCTTCGCCGAAGTAGAGGGCCTCGTCGAGGGAGGCGTTGGTGGCGCGGGCGGGGATCCTCAGAGGCGAACCGCACTTGTAGCACTGGATCGAGGCGCCGGGGCGGAACATGACGACGTTGTACTGGGTGTCGCACTGGGGGCAGTAGACGATGAGACCCTTCTGCGTGTCCGAGATCTTCCGGACCTGGTCCACGGTCAGGTAGCCTTTGATCACCATGATGTCGCCCAGCCGCATGAACCGCTCCTTGGGCAGCTGCTCCTGTAGTGCCAGGCACTCCACGAGCTGCTCCTCGCTGCAGAAGCTCATTCGGATGGCGACTTTCCCGAAGAGGTTGTCCTCCTTGACGGCCTTCTGGCGGGAGGAGGCCTGGGCGACGATTTCCTCCTGCGCCTTGATGATCTTTTCCAGGTCCTTCTCGGTCACGTACTTGAGCTCCATGAGGAGCACGCCGAGAGGCTTCTGTACCTTGGCGAACCGCTGGAGCTCCAGGGCCTCCTGGAGCTGCGCCTTGGTGAGGATTCCCAGCCGCAGCGCGATCTGTCCGAACAGACCGTCGGCCCTCTTGCGGTGCTTGTCCTGCCTATCTTCGGTCATGGGAGAACACCAGCAGGCCGACGATCGACTTCGCGTCCCGCACCTTCCCGCGGCGGACGAGCCCCAGGGCGTGCGCGAGAGAGACCCGCTCGACCCGGATGATTTCGTCGGCGTCGCCGTCGGCGGAGGACGGCGACAGCCCGCGCGCGACGTAGACGTGCATGATCTCGGTGCAGAAGCCGGGGGCCGTGTAAAACTCGGCGATCTTCTTCCACCGGCGCGCCTTGTACCCGGTCTCCTCGACGATCTCTCGCTTGGCCGTGGCGAGGGGCGACTCCCGCGGCTCGAGCGTCCCCGCCGGGATCTCGTAAAGCTCTTCGCCGATCGATGGGCGGAACTGGCGGATCAGGGCGACGTCGCCGTTGTCGAATACCGGGAGGATCGCGACGGCCCCGGGGTGCTCGACGACGTTGACGGTGGTCCGGCGGCGGTTGGGGAGAACGACGTCCTTGTTGACGACCCGGATGTAGCGCCCGCGAAACATCTCCTGCGTGCGCTCGACGCGGAACCCCACGGTGTGAATTGTAGCCGCAGGGGGAGGGAATTCAATACAAAGGCCGACGCGCACTTCACCTGCCGGCCGCGGCCGGGACCGGGACGTCGCGGATCTCGAAGGGCAGGGTGACTTTCTCGCGGCCGATCAGGCGGAGGAGCGTGATCCGCTGGCGCCCGGAGTTCCAGAAAAGGCGTCCGGTGCCGGGCTCGATCGTCAGGATCCGCTCGTCGCGCTGCCACCGGCCGCCGTTCTCGTAGAGCGCCAGAAACCTCTCACGAAGCGCGCTTTCGTTCGTCCACCCGAGGAACGTGTCGGATTCCGGTTCGGTCGACTGGCCGAAGTGGTAGGCGAACGTGACGCCCTCCGACTTGCGCTGGACCGGTGCGGCGCGCGCCCCCTCGTCGAATTCGACGCGTTCGACGTCGCGCGGGAAGATGAGGACGAGATTGCCCTTGAGGGAGATCCGGTCCTTCCCTTTGAGCACGTGCGGGTCCAACGACGTCACGCGGTTGTCGCCGACGTTGAAGGAGCCCGGCCGGCGAAGGGGCGGCAGGTCTCCGGCGCGCAGCCGACGCGGCTCCGAAGAAAGGGAGAGCGGCTTGCCGTCCGAAGACAGACCGTCGAGCTCCAGGTCGAGGGCGAAAGTCTGCGGGTGCAAGGCCACCGCGAACTCGAAATACGGACAATCCTCCCCGGTGGCTGTCTTCAGCACCCCCGGGCGAACGAAGACCCGAAGGTCGCCGAGCGTGGTCCACCGGACGGATTCGTCGAGGGGAACGTCGTCGCCCAGCTCCGGGCGGACGGCGCTTCCCGAGAAGAAGGCGGACGGCGGGCCGCGGAGACCGAGCTGCGCGTCGATCGCATCTAGGATCTCCCACGCGGCCGCGGCCCGGACGGAGAGGCGACCCGGGCCGTCGGCCCGGGACCGGCCGGGGCGCATGGAAACCTCCACGCCGACGGCCGTCATCGCCTGGACGGCCGCCTCGGCGCGTGTGCCGGTCTTGAGGTCGAGCGTGAGCTGCCGGACCGGAGGGCGAACCGCCCGGAGCCGCCCGCCTCGTCCGATTTCCCGCACGGCCGCCTCGATCCGCCGGACCTCGTCCGGATCGGAAGAAAGCTTCGCCCTTTCGAGCGCCGGGAGCGCGGGATCGCCCAACGCCACGAGCCGTTCCAGGGCGCGCTCCCGCTCTTCGACCACGTCCGACTGAAGCTGCTCGACCAGTTCCCGGACCCGCCGCTGAACGTCCTCGGGCGGGACTTGAAGGGCGAGTGCGATCAGAAGCAAGTTCATGGGCTCGGGAAGGATTATACGGCGCGGGTCGACGGGGGAGCTAAGGGTCTTCGCTCTGGGGCTCGTCGTACCCGGTACGCTTCGTGCCGCCTCGCGGGCCCGGGCCGGCGGCCTCCCGCTCCCGCTCGCAGGCTTCCAGGGTTGCCGCGGGGTCGTAGACGAAACGGTAATGGAGGGAGTCCAGCCAATCGTAGACCGACTCGAGGGAGACCAGGATCCCGAGGTGGGGGACGGGAGTTGAGACGGCCCCGTCGTACGTGCAAATCATGACCGACACGCCCAGGAGCTCCCGCGTCTCGCGGTGGAAGATGCCGCCGCCCGAGTTCCCGAAGATCGTGGGGGCGTTCATCATCCAGAACTTTTCGCCGCCGACGTCCTTGTTCAGCGTGGCCACCTCGCCCACGGTCGGCAGCGGGTCGTGCCCCAGCGGACACCCCTCGGCGTAGACGGGCGTGAAGACCTTGATCCGGCGCAGCGTTTCCCGCGACGCCAGGCGGGCCACGTTCGGGAAGGTCCGCGAGCTGCGCAGCCTGAGGAGTCCCAGGTCTTTCTTCTCGTCGTAGGCGAGAAGGTCGCTGGCGACCAGGTCGGCCGGGGCGCCTTTCTCGTCGTAGATCTGCACCGCGATGGGCTCGCGCTTCTCGCCGTGCTCGTCGCGGGTCACGACCTTCTGGATGACGTGGTAGGCGGTGACAACGTAACTGTGATCCTCGCGGCTGAAGAGGAGCGTTCCGCCGCCCACGCCGCCCTTTCCGTTGACCTGGACCGAGGGGGCGAGGACGTCCCGGTAGAGGCCGTCCACGTCGCGCGGCAGGACCTGCCGGACTTCGGCGCGCGTGCGGGCCACTCCGTCGGCGACGCGCTCCAGGGACGCCTCGTTTTCCCGGCGGACTTCGCGATGTCGGGCGTCGGAGGCTTCCAGCCGGGAGCGCAGCCCCTCCACCTCGCGCGTCACGTCGCGGAACAGAAGCGCGCTCAAGGAGAAGGCGAACAGGACCCCCAGCGCGAGGTTCGCCTTGTTCGCCATGGCCCCAGGTCCCTTTCGAAGGCTACAGTTTAGCTTCGGCCAGAGCCTCTCAGGAACTTGATGGGTTGAATAACTTATTGAGGATCAGTATGTTAGGATATTCTCCCGGACCGCGTTCCCTTGCGCGTTGAGCGCGGACGGGTATAATAGCTGCCCCATGCCTGACGACAAGGAACCCGGTCCGCCCCCGCCCGCAAACCCGAAACCGGGCGATAAACCCTTCGACCCGGCTCAGGGCAAGCCCAACGGAGGCCAGGTCCTCCCCACGCTGGTCGAGGAGGAGATGAAGGACTCCTACCTCAATTACGCGATGAGCGTGATCGTCTCGCGCGCCCTGCCGGACGTGCGCGACGGCCTGAAGCCCTCGCAGCGGCGGATCCTTTTCGCGATGAACGAACTGGGGCTGGGTCCGCGCGCGAAGAACCGCAAGTGCGCCGCCATCGTCGGCGAGACGATGGCCAAGTAC
>Ga0187892_10009008_pt1 | contig 13355 bp, 13 predicted proteins | sample MA1701073metaG_FD_139345 | JGI IMG/M metagenome (GOLD analysis project Ga0187892, IMG submission 139345) | Bio-ooze microbial communities from a basaltic lava cave in the Kipuka Kanohina Cave System on the Island of Hawaii, USA - MA170107-3 metaG ...
CAATGCTCTGACGACAAGGATTTTATTTGCTCCAGCTGCAAACAGGCTTGGTTTTGGGAACTCAAGCTCAGGAGCATTTCATTACCCTGCCGCTGGTAGGAAAGGAGGAAGAGAGCGTCAACCTTCCCCTGGTGATAAATGTGGTTGCCAAGTATTGGGGAGAGGACATTGCTCCCAAGGCAGCGAGCGGTTCTGCCTCCATACAAAAAGGCACGATTCTAATCGACGGAATAGAACTTGCAGAGCGCCACGGCTTTGTATCGTACGTCTACAAGGGATCGATGAAGGATCTCAAGAAAAGAATCGATCAAGGCATCCCTCCGATAGTAATAATGCCGGGCATTCAGGGCATCGTACAGCATGCTACGGTGGTGTCAGGCTATGACACAGAAGAACGCAGAATTCTTACATATGTCCCTGAACCCGACACTGTTGGTGCGATTCCCGAAGCAAAGTTTGAAAAGGACTGGTCGCAGGACGACATGACTACCATAGTCATCCTGCCCGCAGACATGAAGGACTTGCTAAAGAACGAGGCCTTGATTTTCAAGACTTCAAACAGGCTTTGTTTTGAAGCTGAACGTCACCGGCAGCATGGTAACATGGAAGGTGCTTTCGAGAAGGCAAGAAGCGCCACCTCTACTGATCCAGGTAACGCACAGGCCTGGTGCCTGCTTGCCGGGCTGTGCAATGAAATCAGTTCTGAAGAAACAATATCCCTGTACCAGAAGGCAATAGAGCTGAATCCGCACTACTACCTTGCGTATAGGGGGATGGGAAACTATTATCTAAAAAGACACGACTTCTCGCTTGCCGAGAGCTATTACAGCAAAGCTATTGAAATCAATTCAACACGATTTGGGCCGATTTACAAGAACAGGGCAGTAGCAAGGATGCAGCTTGGCAGCAATCAGTCAGCAAAGGAGGATCTTCAGAGATACCTCGATCAGACTCCGACAGCAGAAGACCGGAAAAGCATCGAAGATGCCATGCTGCAGTTGTAGCTGAATCCCCGCGATTCCTATAGCGCCTGGCCGGTAAGGATTCGAACCGCGTTGCTGAACTCTTCGCGACTTAGCGGAGGGATGTTTGCGACTTGAAGGTTTTCGTCTATGTGCTTTTGCTTCTTTTGTCCAATCAGAGGAGCTATTACGGCTGGGCTTGACCGGATTATCTGAACCAGCTTTGCAATATTGCCGTCCACTCCGTAGTCAGGAATTTGCGCCTGAAGTAATCGTCCCTGAAAGAGAGGCACGCTGGTAAAGACCCCGATGCCAATTTTTGCGGCCGCGTCGAGAATCGTAAGGTTATCTTCGGAACCTGCAGATTGACTTTTGAGCAAGAGTGCCTCGCTGTACGAAAGGTTGTATGGCAGCTGGATGAACCTAAACCCATGGTCTTTTCCACCAACCGTCTCTGCAATCTTCACACACTTTTCAATTGAGAGGTATTCTTTGCTATCCCGAGGCACTCTGAAGCAAGTCCACGTTGCCATACCGTAATACCGTATTTTTCCATTCGATCGGTATTTTTCATACAGTTCGAAGGCCTTGGCCAGCATTTCCATAAACTCTTCTCTAGACACATCCCCATGCCAGCTTTCAAACGCGTTATGGATGTATACAAGATCAATAGTCGCAAGGTGCAGGTTCATGAGTGATTTGTCTATGCACTTGCCGAGGTAGTTCGGGTTCATTACGTTATAGCCCGAACTGATGTCGTTTGAATTAATGACATCATTTGCTATGTACATCTTTTGCATGTATTCCATCACATCAACGCCAGGAAAGTCCCCGTCATTTGTGATGTATCCGTTTTTTGTCGAAACAAAGACTTCGTCACGCCTTACTGTACCGCCATTTGCGAGCCGGAGGAGCGCACGCCCGATACTCTTCTCGGACTTCATGCTGCGATAGTTGATGGCGGTATCAATGACGTTTATCGCCCCGGATATTATGGACTGGTAAACGGCATTCTCAACGGCGTCGTCGTCTTCCCGCGTCATGTCACCCAGATACGTGCCCATTCCGATGCTTGAAAGACGCAATCCGTCAAAAGTCCTGAAGTGCTCATCCGGCTTGCCCCCTGAAACTGCTCTGCGCATGTATCTGGATGTTCCCTCTGGGGTTGCAAAACCCTCCAGCACTTGATACGATGACAACTCGTTTCATGAAAGCCTCTCGATACGTAATAAACGCATCTGACAGGAAAACTCACCTGAAGGGAGCAAGCCTTATCTCTTCGCCGCACGAAGTAATTATGGCATGGCAATGCTGGACCCGAACGTTCTCAATCCATACGTATTGCTGGATCCAGCGGTAGCTCCCTTTCTGGCAGTCACTATCACCTCGATCTCGGTGGTTGCGTCACTCTTGATATCGAGGTATTTCTTCAAATCCTACACCTTCTCCGGGTTTGGGTACCTTCTGGGTCTTCCAGTTGGGTTCGCGTTCCTTGGGGCCTCGTTCCTGTTCGAAATGGCAAGCGTTATCTATACTGCAAATCCAGTCCTTCATCCCGCGTTCTTTTGGATTCAAATGTCACTACAGTCGGAGGCATTGGCGCTGATAGCACTGTCATACTATTACAAGAATTCCTCGGACAACTCAGGTCGATTCATTGGAAGAAACATCGCAGCTACTGCTCTGCCACTCGTTATGGTTTCTATTCCTTTCATAGTGCCAACAGCGGCGCTTGTAGCAGAGCCATACTTTAACTATGCGGGTCTTGCCGATCTCAGCTTTTACATGAGGATATTCAACGTAGCAGTGATTGCGTTCATATTCAGAACCACCATAGTATCGCTGGTAAGGGCAGCAAATATCAGACTCCTGTACGTGCCAGCCGCCTTTGCCCTTTTGTGGCTTGAGCAGTACTCGCTTATCATCGCATACTTTGACAACAGCGTAATGGCGTTCGTGGGTTCCGCTGCAGCAAGGCTGGTCGGTCTAGGACTTTTTGCCTACATCATGCACAGCGTAGCTTCTAGGAGAAAAATGGAGATTGAAGCAAGAAAAGCGACATAAACTCCAGCTGTTCTATGACATACTTTGTGCGATAGAAGAGGACGTCATGCACAATGAAGTGGCACGTCCAACCCACATTCAACATTTCACGAGGTTGTCGTACGACAAGATGATGAACCACTTTGACGAGCTGGAGGAAAAAGGCATGATACACAGAGTTAGCGGCCTCATCGCGATTACTGGAAAGGGCAAAAAATTCATAGAGCAGTACGACCAGCTGATAAACCTTATCGAAAGCGCAGGGTTGTAATCTATACCGGCCGCAGATGAATCAGCGCATTTTTTCTACCAGATTAGGCTAATTGCCAGGACAAATCCCGTTATCCTCGAATAGGTGACAGCTGACCCCATTGCGGGTTCGAGGGTGTTGATATTACTGTGGCTCTTTCTGAGCAGGCCAATCGCTCTGATGGCAAAAGGCAATGATACTAGGCTAGCCATCGAATACACCTTTGTAAAGCCAAGGAATACTCCCGCGATTATCATTGCGTAGGCAGCTGCTACGATGATGGGAAAGACCTTGGTGCCCGTGCTCTTGCCGAGGATAATAACGAGAGTCCGGCGCCCCTTCGACCGATCCGCTTCATAGTCTGGAAATGAATTAAGGAACAACACCGTAGCCGACAGGATGCCCACTATCGCGCCGACGTATATCGCTGCAAAGTCTATGAAGGCAGTCTGAACGTAAAACGTGCCCAGCACTATCATTGCTCCCTTGATCGCTACAAAGAGCTCTCCGAGTCCTGCATTTACTATGCTCGTGGAGTAGAAATAGATGGCAACCACCGCAAATCCAAGTATTATCGCTATGGTTATTCCGCGAATAAATACAAAGTAAGTGCCGATTAAGGCTCCCAGTATGAGAAAGATCATTCCTGCAGCGTACACCGCGCGTGGAGTAAGCATGTTTTCCGGCAGAACGCCGGTTCCGCCGCTGAACTTTGTCCTGGTAGTTGTGCTGTCTATTCCTCTTTTGTGATCCCAGTAGTCGTTGAGAAGATCCACGCTAACATGAAGACAAACCACCCCCGCATAAGTCAATGCTGCATAAGCAATGTCGATCTCGCCGTACTTCCAGTATGCCACAGCCAAGCCATTGCTTACCGCGATTACCGACGCTAGCAGAAATCGTACCCTTATCGCACGGAGCCAGCTGGACAGCACGACCGTCATTCAAAGAGTACTGGCTCTTAGTATGTTTTGTGAATTGATTGTTCAGTTAGTGTCAGGGCTCAATAATGCCTGTGGTTTCAAGCGGCTTGCGCCCCGTAAAGCCTTCATTTTTCGCATGCCAGAACTTTATTTCGGTTTCGCCCGACTTCCAACAAAGCCAGACTTCTTCATCAAAGCGCTTTGATGGAAAGTCTAGCAGTCCGTCATCCACGCTCTTTATCACCACACCTGTTGCCTCGAGTTTTTCTATCGCCCTGTGAAGCTCTGAAACGGCGGTGTTGAGCTCCTGTTTTTTCTTTACAAAGGACTCAAAGTTGGCACCCCTCTCAGTTATCATGGTCAGTTCTTGCTGAAGCGCAACAGCCCTGTTCTTGTGAGCTACAATGTGTCCGAACATTTGCCGCACCTCCGGAAGAACCTTGTTTGCTTCCTGGGGCGTGTATAGCACGAACATGAGTTGACACGATCGTTCCGATTGGCTGATAATTTATGCCTTTGGCAATCATCAAGCTACTTCGCCGAATTGAGATGACGAACAGCTCGAATGCGCGCGTGAAAGCCGCCTGCGTAACGAATACTAATGAAATGTCGACTGATTCAAACAGGCAAAACGGTAACGGAATATGATTCACTAGAAATGTCCGGTCTGCTCTTGCCCTTGAATGATGCAGTAATCTTGCCCTTATGAAAGTCTACGGAGGTTCGAAGCGTCGTCGTGCCTTTTGCGGTACAGAGTCGGCGTTCAAAGTCAATTGGCGCCGAGGCGCCGTCTTTTAGTGAATCCGGTATCATCGGGTTGATTCGCACGGTGTTGTTGATCATGTCCAACTTCATCCCGAGCATCATTTCGCAAAACGCAAAAGCATACATGCCTGCGGACCACGCTTGAAGTATGCACGAGTTGAAGGGCTCGGGCCGATCACCTCTGTATGTTTCCGCGAACATGCCGTTTTCTGCAAGAATCCGGTCAGCCATGGACTCCAGGTAGTGAAGTGCCTGTTCCCTTCTGCCGTATTTCATCTCGCTCAATGCCGCCCAGCCGGTTACGAGGGGCCAAACAGCCCCGTCGTGATACAGTGCAGGATGATAGCGCGGGTCTTGCGCACTCAAGGTCCGAAGCCCCCACGCAGTCGTCATGTCCGGCTGCTCTATCCTGTCTAGCACCGACTCTGCCTTGTTTCTGTCTTTAACGACGTCGGCCAGCAAGAGAACCAGTGCGTTTGGTCTGATCTTTGCGTCCTTTGAGCCGTCTTTTCTTATTGTATCGTAATAGAAACCTGTCGTTGGATTCCAATACTCGGCATCGATCTTTTGCTGAAGAGCTGCGGCCTTGTCCTTCCACCTCCTTGCCTTTTCGTTATCTCCGGCCAGAACTGCGAGCTCCCCTCCGACCACAAGACTCTCGTAGAAAAGTGCTTGAATGTCGTTGGCACTCTTTCGCCTGTCAATATGATCCATCCAAGTCGAGTCTTGAATTGGCATCTTCTCGGCGGTCCCTGTGAAATCATTCTCCAATAGGCCGTCTCCGTCTAGATCCTTGAGGAAGCCGTATTCGATCAGGTCCACTGTAGCGTTCCATCTCTTTTCCAGGTAGGCGGTATCACCCGTTGCCCGTATGTAGTGAAGTATTGCCCATGGAAAAAGAAAAGTCGAGTCAGCCGATCCATATGTGGTAGAATGAAGAAATGACTTGCCACTAATTATCATCGGCAGCTCGCCCTTAAACGCGCCATTCGCAGTCTTTCTAGCCTGACGCTTGATGAAATTATCAATGGTTGATGCAGTGAATTTATAGTCTCCTATCGCCAGATATCCCCGCAAGGCCCATCCTGTATCTCTTGCCCAATAGTTTGGAAAACGGGGCAGGCCCGCGCAGATGCCTTCTCCAAGCCCGTCGTACTCTGTTTGGAGGTATCTAAGGCAAGTCTTTGTCTTTTCATAGGCAGCGATCAGCTTCTCGACTGTGGAATGTCTTGGGGCTGACGAAGATCGTATGCTCAAGGTCGATGAAGAGAAATCGACAAAACCTTTAGTGGTGTCTTCTGATAACCGGAGGTAGTTATCTCGCATGTTGCAGTACTCCTTCAGACAACTCGTCTGGCTGGAAAAACTGCCCGTCGCTACCAATGCCAACTTTACAGGCGGCTTGCCCAATTCGAGCTCAAAGTCGTATGACAGCTCCATGTCGTTGTCGTACGAGTCGGCTAGAACGCGGCTTGGCCTGATCGATTTTGGAGCAACCCCCACGGTGCCAAAGTACTGCACGCCCACGTTTTTTTGTCCCGTCGTACTTACCCGGAGGCAGTTATTTCTTGAGTCAAACTTGGCACTAGTGTTCTGCGAAACCGCGGCAAGCCCGTAACTCGTAATGTTGCCATCGATCAAGAAATGAATGTGAATCTTGCGCTTTTGGATTTCGTTTCTAGCTTTCGTCCTGACAACCAAACCTTCTTGTCTATGCACAAGCGCGAGCTCCAGGCTCATGATAAAGCCCCTGTTTTCAAACGGCACGGTGAGTCTTCGCCTTACTTCAAGTCCACCCATCTCATGACGGGTCTCGAGCATACCGTTTTCGTGCCTGGAAGAGATAACGAAATTCGGCAGCCTTTTTCTGACTCCATCATCCATCGATACCTCGACGATTATCTTGCCAAAGGCTCTCGCTGGAGGAACATACAATCCCCCGTTATCATATCTTACGCCCATCCACGTCCAGTTGGCAGAAAGCCCTCCATGACTTGAGCAGACTATATATGCCTTTTTACCAGAGAGAACAAGAGGTGTAGTGAAATTCCTAAAGATAGTTGCACTTTCGCCAGGCGGTGTCGATTCTGGTTCGAGCGCATGTTCATGTACGAATATGGTACTTCCCCGACGACTTACCCGATCCATGAAAGTAAATGGTATGATCACTTGCTCGAAGCCTTCCATCTTGCTCATGATTGCAAGCTTGTGTTTTCTTTTTTCTACTAGACCGCCATTGTTGATCACGAGGAACCTTGCACTCTGAAAAGGCTTGAAAGGGAGAGGTCTGGTGTCTGACAACGCGGCCGCATTGACCATGTCGTCCTGCGTCGCGATATAGACTGATTTTTTTTGCATTGGCACTTCGTCAACGTAAATATCTAGAGAAATGATATTGCCGCCAAGCGGAACGGGCGGATTCAATAATGAGAACATGAACCCTTTCTCCTTTTTTCCGTTCAGAACCACAGTTACATTTTGCAGGCTTCCACTCACATAGGACAGCGCAGTATGGATGCTGTCAAGCGTCCTGACTATCTTGCATTCACCTTTTTAGAAGGAGATGGCGCGCTGCAGCAATTAGGTTTCGCCTCCAATGATCTAACTAAATCATTCTTCGTCCAGAGTTGCAAGATTTTGAGATCATTGCCAAACTATTTAATATAATCATTCTGGTATGACTAATGTGAAACTGGATTTTCCCCGGTACACTGAAAGGCTGGGCGCTGTGAGCATTCATGCCGTACAGCGGATCTACGAGCTTGATTCAGGCAAGTCGAAGGGATTCCTCTCTTCTCACCAAACCATAAAGAAATTTGATTATGATGAAATCTCTAACATACTCCACGACCTTGCAATAGTGATTCCGATAAAAAATGAAAAACTAAAGCTTCTTGAGGGCGTCCTTAGCGGAATACCCAATGAATGTCTTGTAATAATAGTCTCAAACAGTGCCAGGACACCAGTTGACAGATTCGCAATGGAGACCGAGGCCATAAGGCAGCTTGGTCGCTTCATGGACAAACGCATGATCGTTGTGCATCAGAAGGACTCTGCCCTGGCAGAGGTTCTGAAGAAAATAGGATATACATCTATCCTTGATTCACAGGGCAAGATCCGCAGCGGTAAAGCGGAAGGCATGGTTATTGGGCTGCTGATGGCAAAGATGTACAACAAGGACTATGTTGGATTCATTGACAGCGACAACTATGTGCCCGGAGCTGTGAACGAGTACGTCAAGATTTTTGCTGCCGGGTTTGGGATGTCCAATACGCCATACTGCAACGTTAGGATTTCCTGGGTATTCAAGCCAAAGGTCAGAAACAATTCCATCCAATTCTCAAAGTGGGGACGAGTATCAGAAATAACCAACAGGAATCTAAACGCTCTGATCGCCACCATCACCGGCTTTGAATCTGACATAGTAAGAACAGGAAATGCCGGGGAACACGCTTTGTCCATGCCACTAGCCGAATGTCTTCATTATTCCAGCGGATACTCTATCGAGTCCCACGAAGTCATAGACATTTTCGAAAAGTTCGGCGGGTTGCTGCCATCGAACTATCCGCAGGTGATAGACAAAGGAGTAGAGATATTCCAGATTGAAACTAGGAATCCCCATTTTCATGAAGAAAAAGGAATAGAACATTTGAATGAAATGTTGGAGTTATCCCTCGGAACTATATACAGTAGCGATATCTGCCCGAATGAGCTAAGGGCAGGCATCATAGAGCAGCTCAGGCAGGCGACGGGCAAGAAGGTAAAAAAGACCGACTTTAGGCGAGGATGCCACCTCATGGAGCCAATTAATACGATCGACATGCCCGAATTCGAAAAGGGCCTAAAGGATAAGGACGTCACTTTGCTCAAACACGGCGGTTTGCGATAGCCCCGTCGAGAGAATTTTTGATCTCGCTATGATCAGTCAGCCAGAATCCATAGTCGCCTCCCACAGGTTACCACGCTAAACACAAAATCAGGAACAAAGGAAAATTAAGCACGAAAAAAGATAGTCTAGCTGGTTGATAAAGAATAGCGCAGAACTCGCAAGAATACACGGCGGCAAGCCGGCAAGACTTGTACTTTCTGCTCTTGAGCAAGCACTGAAGAGTGTAGATCCGCGAGTCCTGATCAGGAATGCCGTTAGATACGAGGGGGAACTAACAGTGCGCGATATTGCCGGCCGGAAAACCAGCGTCTCTGGATTCGAGAATGCCTATTTGGTAGGCGCCGGCAAGGCCACCGCCCTCATGGCCGATGCGCTCTGTACGATACTGGGAAGGGCGGTAGCAGGTGGCTCAATATCGGTTCCTTACGGCGACGGCTTGAAAGTAAGCAAAAAGTACAGATCGCTAATAGAAGTGAGTGAGGCATCGCACCCGATCCCCGACGACTCTGGTTTGCAAGGCACCCAGAAAATCATCAAAGTGCTGAAAAAGGCAAAGAAGAACGACATTGTCTTTGTCCTGCTGTCAGGCGGCGGTTCATCACTTATGCCGTTTCCTGCCACGGGACTGCAGCTCTCTGACAAGCAGAAGATCACGAACAAACTCCTTCGTTCTGGAGCGGATATCTGTGAAATGAATATCGTTCGCAAACATCTTTCCTGCATCAAAGGGGGCCAGATGCTTAGATATCTTGGAAGTTCCTGCCGAGTCATTTCACTCATTTTGTCAGACGTGATCGATGATGATATGTCAATCATCGCTTCTGGACCGACCTACCCCGACAGCTCGACCTTTGGTGACGCCATTTCGATAGTTAGAAAGTATGGCGCAGCAAAGGCCAGCGACCCTACTATGAAGTATCTTGTCCAGGGTGCACGTGGCATTTTCCCCGATACACCAAAGCCCAATGATCCGCTATTCCGTAACGTTGCGAATTTACTCATAGGCAGTAATTCCGTTGCCTGTCGGAGTGTCGTTGGTTTTCTCCAGCAAAAGGGCGTGAGGGCGGTGTATCTCGGATCTCTTTTCGATGGAGAGGCTAGGGATCTTGGCATTTTTCTGGGTCGCTTGGCCTCACGCTTGAGCGGTTCTCCACTTTTACCGATGGCGATAGTCCTTGGTGGAGAAACAACCGTGAGGCTGGGTCGCAAGAAGGAAGGTGTTGGGGGCCGAAACCAGGAAGCTGCGCTTTCCTGTGCAATAGCGATGAAGAAGGTGCCCGCAGTAGCTGCGTTCATGGGCACAGATGGCATGGATGGCAACTCTGATGCTGCCGGTGCTATCATTTCTCAAAAGACTGTGCAAATGGCGGATAGCAAGCGCATAAACCTCAATGCCCATCTTTCAAGCCACGACAGCTACCATGCTTTCAGGAAGCTGAGATCACTTATCGTTACAGGCAGGACCGGCACCAATGTCAATGACGTCGCCATAGTTTACAAGGTGCGTTAGTACCTGATTCGAATATCGCCCGAAGCTATCTTTACCTCCCTGCCTCCATCTTGTAATATCAGCGATCCATCATCGGCAATGCCGCGAGCGATTCCCTGGCAGACCATTCTGCGATTCTGAAGTACCTTGACCTGTCGCCCCAGCATGTCGGTATTGGCTTGCCATTCCTTCAGAATGACACTGGCCCCTCCACTGTCTAGGTTCGAAAGCTGCCTCTCAAGGTTCTCGAGAATCGCTCTCGCCAATTCCAGTTTGCTGACGTCATGACCCAGCTGGTCTCTTAGTGAGGTGACCCTAGGTGCATTCTGGGCGAACCTTGCAGAAATTGAGGAGGAATCTATGTTTGCGTTTACTCCGATCCCGATCACGGAATAATTCACATGCTCCGCTTCTGCACTGATGTCCAGTAATATTCCCGCTACCTTCCTGCCGGATATCATTACGTCATTTGGCCACTTTAACTTGGCGTCCAACCCGGTGCATTGCCTTATAGCATGGCAGACCGAAAGCGCCGCAGCAAGAGGCAGAAGGGTAATCATGCTCGTCGGGGCGTCGGGTTCCAATATTACAGACATCCATAAACCTCCTGATGGGGAAAGCCATTCTCTTCTGAGCCTGCCCCTTCCATGCCTCTGCTTGTCAGCAATGACGGCCGTCCCATGTGTGCCAGTTCTCTTTTCTGCAATCGCTATGGCGATACTCTGGGTGGAATCAACCATGTCCTTATACAAGATCCTGTGGCCCAAACGCCGGGTTCGCAGTGCATTTCCGAGTTCCCATGGGACTGGAAGCTGCGTGTCACTCTTGAGCCTGTACCCAAGCCCGTGTACCGACTCGATCGAGTAACCGTGTCTGCGAAGCCGCCTTATCTGCTTCCACACGGCGCTGCGCGATATTCCCGCCGTGTTTGCCAATATTTGACCCGACACGAATTTCGACGGGCTGGAGCGGAGCAGAGTCAGGAATTTTTCGATTGATTGATAGTTTGCCTTGCCCATCTATCGGACACAGCATGTTTCGCACTGGCATGCTAATATAGCATTCTCATTATCAAACAAAATCTACCGGTTTGTCTACGGACTTGATTCAATTACGACAAATACAGAGATTCCATGCTTCGTTTTGTGAAGAATCAGAGCGGGCTGGACAAGGTGGCTATCATGCTCGAGACTGCAAACGGCGGCACAACAAAGGACAAACTCTTGACAGCAACCAATCTGGCAAGAGGGAAGTTGAACGGTTATCTGAACGCACTGCTAGAGAAAAAACTCATCTCCGAGCTTGCCGACGAGGATAAACGACATGTAGCATACATAACGACCGAACGGGGCTTCAAGTATCTTGCAGTTTACATTTCACTGAAAAACATCGCGGTAACTCCTGAAAGCTAGGATACCTTGTTCCACTTGTAGTAGACGGTTCCCCCTCTGCAAGTCGCATAAATGTCGGATCTACTTCCTTCTCTTAGCGAGCTTGCTACCTCCAGCTCGGCGAGCAGTTGCTCCAGTTCCTTGTCCTGCTTTTTGCCTGCGAGCAAGTTAAGAATTTCCTCCTTTGAAAACATTCTTGATGGGTCTTTCCGCAGCATGTCCTCGATGTCGCGCATAAGTGAAGTTGATACCACTTTTGCTGTCACTTTTTCTTTGTCCTTGCGGAGACTATAGAGAGCACATCTCGGTCCTTCAAGTGATAGTTGAGCGGCAGTCTCAAACCGTCTCGGCCGTCCAGCGCGTAGAGCATGCCCTTTGCCAGCTCGCTATGTATTTCTCTGGCAAGATCTTCAACCGTTGAACCGGATCGCATTAGGTAGACATCCGGCAGAATGTTTCCATGCTTGTCTGAAAAGTTCTGAGCGTTGGCGACAGGATATACCGCATTCATTTTCAGCAACTTGAATACAGCTACGTTGATGGCGAACTGGACTCCTGTACGCATGTATTCGCCAAGGATGTCCTTTCGTATGAAGTTAAGTGCCCATTTTTGTTTGTCGTTCAGAGTTGTCTGCTCGTTGATCTCGAAACGCTCATCGCCAGGAATGTAGCGTATCACGCCCTTGTTCTCAGCCCTCCTGAGCGTCAACTCTGCGTCCGCGCTTGCTGGTATCACAATTACGTCCTTGTATTCCTCACGCAGGCGGTTAAAATGCTCGGTCGCGGTTGGCAGGTCCACCTTGTTTGCCACAATAAGCGTCGGTTTGGAAATGTCGCGAAGGCTCCAGCAGAAATCCTTTGATTCCTGGGGCCCAAAATCATCCAGCTTGACATTGCCGAGCTTGTTCTGCTCCAGCGCCAGCCTGACATGATCTTCCCTGACACCTATGCCCCTGAACACCTCAGTGATTGCGGGAACAACGTCCATCCCCGCGGAGGTCACCGCTCTGGATATCTTGTCACGATTCGCTTCGAAAAGTTTCAGGTACCACATCACCATCTCCTCTTCAATGTCGGCGACATCTGCAACCGGGTCTCCTGTACCCGGCTCCGCGATCTTGCCAGAGGCGTCAATGCTTCCAGACGCATCCACAATGTGGAGCAAAGCGTCAGACTGGGCTGCTATTGACAGAAACTGGTTCCCGAGTCCCTTTCCTTCCCAGGCTCCCTTGATTAGGCCCGGCAGGTCCACCAGTTCTATTGGTATGAATCGCCATCCGTCTATGCAGCGCGAGTTCCTAGGACTGTCCTGCAGATTGAATTCCCTGTGGACGCAGAGGGTTATTGCATGGGCATTGCCCACGTTAGCCTGCTTTGTTGTAAAGGGGTAATTCGAAATCTCTGCCGCGGAAAGAGTAGCGGAATTGAAGAACGTGGTCTTGCCGGTATTGGTTTTTCCGATAAGCCCTATCTTTATCATTGTTGTGGATTTCAGCTACTATTACTTATAATCTGTTGGTCAATGCAGAAGATGTACGATCAAGATGTCCGACAAACTGGTTTCATGCCCTGGCACCTGTCAGTGCTTGTTCTCGAGTCTGTCCAGCGCCATCTTGATTTCGTCGCATCGCCAGGACATTTCG
>Ga0187892_10009009_pt1 | contig 13350 bp, 12 predicted proteins | sample MA1701073metaG_FD_139345 | JGI IMG/M metagenome (GOLD analysis project Ga0187892, IMG submission 139345) | Bio-ooze microbial communities from a basaltic lava cave in the Kipuka Kanohina Cave System on the Island of Hawaii, USA - MA170107-3 metaG ...
CGCGCCTTGCATATTCTGAGATGTACAACCAGGCCTTCCGGTACGGCAGCGCAGTCGGAGTGCAGTTTCACTTTGAAGTAAGCAAGAAAATCATACTGTCGTGGCTCAATAATGCCAAAGAGCAGAATCTTTCCATCTCAACTGCAGAAATCCAAGGCCAGATTGATTCTAACATTGGCAAAGTACAGGAAAACATGAGAATTTTTTACAGGAACTTCAAGTCGGAGTTTGGTCTTTGATCTTTTATTTAGATGATAGATGTGCATATTATTTAGTTGACGCATCACTCTCATCATACTTTGTCATGCAATAGAAAACTTCGGAACGAAATGGGCGTTGTTTTTCTTTTATCGATTCTATTAGCATATTGTGATCAGAAATTCCACGCCAGTCTTGCTGCCATTTTTGTTGGTTAAAAACATCGGTGCCATAACGCGACATACAGTATGCAAGATGATGTAATGTGTAAAGCCCAGCTAGTGCATAGAGTGGGTTTCCTATGTTTCCAGCAGAGAAATCTTGTTTTGATTCGCTATACATATGCCACCAATCTGGTATGTTACGTGAAAAAGTAAGAAAGGGTTTAATCGTATCCTTGATGGGTAGAACGTAAACATTCTGATATTCTAAAATCGAGTTTTTGTTTAACACATTAAAAAATTCTGGGAATTTACCATTAATGTTTTTTAGAAGCAAATTGAACTCAATACATAATTGTTCTGCTAAATATTCGATTTGTCCACAAATATCAGTTAGCAACCCAGATAGTTTAGGCAAATAAATGCTGTAATGATTACCTAATGGATTTATCTGAACAACGTCAATAAATTGAATTTCGGTCTTGGCATAAATTGTTCGCAATATGCCCACTTCGTTTTGGAGGGTCATTTAATGTTGTAATTTGTATAAGTTAATACACTTGATAACTCCTTCGAATTTAATCCCACCACATTAGCATATGTTTTACGTCCAACATCCCATATTTTTTGTTCTAAAGAAACTAACTAACTGCTGGGTGTGAGTATAGTGGTATTTCCGAGGACAGATGGCACGGGTATAAAACAGGCAGATCCATGGTGGGCTTAGAATACGCCTGTTCTAATTTTTTATCATTTCAGTTAAGCTTAAGTCAAATCAAGCCATCTCTATCTATGAAGATGTAGGGGATGCGAAAGTGGTATACAAGATTTTTGGCATTCCAATAGGCGTCATAATTGTAGTTTTAGTGCTTATCTTTGGAACCACTCCTCAACAAAAAAGTTCCCTAATTGATGCAGTCAAGCAAATCTGTAGCCTACGGGACACTTTGACGGTAGAACTCACAGACAGTTTCATTGCCACTGTGGACGATAAAGAAACTAGGGAGCAGCTACTAAAATTGAAAGCGATGGGTGAAGTGTCGGTTGATGTGGCAGAAAATGTCAAACTACTTGAAGAACTACATGAAAAGAAAAAAATAAGATTAGACCCTAGATGCGTGATTATCGGAGCTATCTAGAATCTAACCTCTACAATTTTTCCTCCTGCGCTTCGGCTCGAAGACGCGGTATTCACCGTTCAGTCTGGACAACGCCATGTAAGACAGGCACGTTTTCTTTTTCAACGTCCTTCAACAGAGCAAGGGGAAAAACTAGAATGAGCGAAGGCGATACGGCAATTTTGAAATACTTTGTCAGTATTATAATGCCATAACTCTCACTCCTTCGTTACAAAAAATATTTGAAGAAAAAACACTGACATTGAAATCAGAATTTCACAAGATGAATTGCTGTCAACATGAAATCAACGATTTTGATACCATGAGAGATTGTTTAACGAAGGCAAAACGATTAATCAATCACTATCAAGATATCTACCTCAAACATATCAAAAATAGCAAACTTCACAGCATGTTAGAGGATTTGAAATTCAAAAAACAAGACTATGAGTTAGCATGTTTTGAATTCAGTGAAATTTCTGACTATGAAAGTATTGATGAATTAAAGAAGTGTCTGGAAAATGCTTGTAAATATATCCAAGAATTTGAAGATGACTTGTACGAGTTAGGCTTCAAAGATTTTTAATCAAATAAAAGAACCAGAGGTTCTCCAAGATATAGTTCCCTCAAATCACACTTTGGACATGGAATATCATTTATGTCAGAACTGTGTTTTACCTTCATTATCCCTTTCCATCTGCAATTGCTATTTACACAATGAACATTCTCATACATACACTGCTTTTCTTAAAACGGATTTAAAAACATCTTGAAGATCGGCAAAAAACCGAAAAGGACAATGAGCGAAGGCGGGTTGGCCGACCACTATTTTTATACCATCAAAAATCGTAGTTTGATTTAGTTATGACTGACATCATGAGCAAACAGCAGAGAAGCAAGCTAATGTCAAGAATCCGGGGAAGGGATACAGGCATAGAGAAATTGTTAATGCTTGAGCTCAAGAAACAGAAAGTTAGCAGGTTCAAGTACCAACTGAAGATGACCGGAAACCCTGATTTTGTTTTTCCCGATCATAAGATTGCCGTTTTTTGCGATGGCGATTTTTGGCATGGATATAACTTTGAATCAAGAAAGCCAAAACTCAGAAAATATTGGAGAAATAAAATTTCAAGCAACATGAAGCGCGATAAGGACATTACAAGGCATTTAAGAAAAAATGGCTGGAAGGTAATACGTATCTGGGAACATCAAATACGCAAGAATCCAGCAAGCTGCGTCAATAAAATTCAAAAGTTTCTAGTCTCTTGATTATCTCTTCCTTATGGTAACCGCAAATGGTTTTTTCGCTTCCAATTGCATTATACTTTCTGCAATAATCCTAGCTAATTTTGGTGGTACTGCATTTCCCACTAACCTATACTGGGCCCTCAAGCCTCCAACAAACTCGAATTCGTCAGGAAATGTTTGAATTCTTGCGCATTCTCGAACCGAGAGCCTTCTGTATTTTTTTGAACTCTTTGTAAAAACGAATTTGTCCTTACCAACTCTTTTCATAGGTGGACAGGAGGGATGTAAGGGGATGTTATGCGTTGTGGTTTGAATGGTGTAGCTTATTGCATCCCAATCCGCCTTTCTATTTCTTGACATGTAAAAGAATGGCCATATGTCACTTGCGTAATATTCGCTGGGCATGGGCTTAGGCATACCAAAAATTGTTTTTCTTAGTGTAACGTAGGGGCGCAGACCAGGGCCGTGGGTTGGTTTTGGAAATTCATATTCAATTTTCAAATCTTTTCTTATACCAACAATAAATATTCTTTCCCTCCTTTGCGGAATCCCATAATCTGCTGTGTTCACAAGATTCCATTTCACGTTATACCCAGAACGGGAGAATCCAGATAGCATACGCTTGAAGAATTTTCCTTTGTACAATTGTGCAAGACCTTTCACGTTCTCAACCAGAAAATACTTTGGTTTCATTATTCGGAGACATCTGAAAATTTCCTTGTACAGCATATTTCTTGGATCGTCTTCTTCCCTCTTCCCGATAATGCTAAATCCTTGACAGGGGTTGCATGCAATCAACATATCTGCCTTGGGAAACTTTTTGATCTTTCTAATGTCTTCAGTGACCGGTTCTAGACCTAGATTCTTTTTGTATGTCTCCGTAGCTTTCTTGTCAATGTCGTTTGCAAAAACTATTTCATAGCCAGCCTGTTGGAAGCCAAGATCCGTTCCTCCGGCTCCTGAAAAAATCGATACTGCCTTCATAGCCTACTCACCTTTACCCATATCTGAATTTTAGACATTTTCATCTTGTTTGTTGTTGCTGATTGAAATTATTGAGAAATTCACTAATTCTCAAATTTGCATCTGGAATAGATACTGGTATGGGAACCCCTTCCATACCCGTGGCATCGTCGCTGACAAGTAGCCATTGCCCCTTTTCAAATCGAAGCGTTTGTTGCATAGCCTCTTCCGATATGCCGAAGGCATCTTGTATTCTTTGCCTGTCTGACTGGCGAGGCAGCTTGCTTATGAAATAGGTGTGCGGTTGACCAAGAACGTTTGTATCAAGGTAAACTATTCTCTGGGTCGCAATACCAATTCCCAAACCGTATTTTCTCCCTCTTCTTGCTAGCTGTTCAGCAATATACCTGGATTGTCCTATGCCATTCTCTTCTACGTTTCCTCCTGGAATGAACATGTCAGCTTCGTCGAAAATGAAAGAGACCAGTGGGGATATTTGGCCTCTGTTCCTTCTTGCGCTCAACATGATATTTCCAACTGAATATGCTAATCTGCGTAAATCCTCGTCAAGATTGCTTTGAATTACAAATAGCGAAGATGATGATTCGTTATTCAAAGACGTTATAATATCATTAAGTCTTATAGTGAATTCCGGTCTAATTGTACTCTGGATCCCCAGATTTGCTTTTGCTGCTTCTAGTATTTCTATTAGTCTTGTAGCGCTTTCCCTAATTGAAGCAGCAATTGTTGGGGCTCTTCCTTGACCAGTAGTCTGTGTGCCAGTAGAGAGAGACGGTGGGTTATCTATCCAGTGGTTGATTTCAGTAATCACTCCATCTATTCCTGTTCTTGTAAGTGTCGTGATTCTGTGATTTTGGATTAGACCATCTATGAAAGACAAGTATCTATTTCTGTAAGTTCCAAGATTTCCCCTCATCAAGTCATCTTTTACTTCCTCAATTATTTCTCCAACATTTCGACTTTCTAGATATAATCTGATTTTCCTTGAACTAAGAAGGTGTTTTAAGGGTTCTATGAATTTGCTTTGCATCGGCTTCAAATATTTTGGAAGAAGAGTAGTGTTAAGAATATCAGAAGCGGCTTGGTTCAAGTTTGTATTATTTGGATCGCCCCAATATCGTACGACTGAACTGGGCATTGTTTCTGGTCTGTAACAAACAATGGCTGCATCTCTAGTGTTGCACAATGCATCAATCAACAAAGCCCCATACTCGCTCATCAAGTCAAATACCAATATTTTGAGTGTTGGTGCTTTTTCCAACATTTTTGAAACACATGTGCTTACCAAATTGGATTTACCTGCCTTGGTATATGCAAATACCCCAAAATGAGTCTGGACCAATTCTTCCCACAATGCAAGAATCTCAACGTCAGTTGAACCAACTAGGCGTCCCATAGTAATCGTCTTATCCTGAATTTCTGTCAGGCCCTTGTTGACTAACTTTTGTGTCCATTCAGAGTTTAACATCTTAGCTCTTTCTCCAATCATGGGTATGTTTGACTCAGTCGCAATCGCGGGGTCTGTTGCACCTTGGGACCCCAATGAGGATGGAATTTTTATCTCTACATAGCTTGGGATGGCTTTGCAGATAATCTTAGTTGTTTCTTCGGTAGGCGTCTCTTGCCTCCAATCCTGTGCTGCGCTTACAGCAGCCTCTTCTACAAACCCAGGATAACCTGTTCTATCGCTGCCTAATGCATAATGCATGGGAAGAACAGAAGTAATCTGTAGAATGCTGAGACAATCTGCGTTATCACTGCTTGCAAAATTTTTGACTGCAAGCAACGTGCCATCTCTAAGAGTGTTAATCGAGTTTTTCGTGTAGGGGAACCAAATCTCATATTCGTAACCTGTTCCCTCGTTTTGAACCACATTCATTAGAATTCCTTGTATATTTTCAACGAACATTTTTATCTCCTGAAACTTTGACGGATATTTCTAAATGTGTTTGTGAGTGGTCGTGACCTAAATTTCCATTCAGAACTTACAAGCAGTTTCTTAACATTATCTCTCATAGTCTTCGCACCCAAATCGGCTTTATGTAATGGATCTGGATACCCTATGACTTCTGGAAAGTGATTCATAGTAAGGATTTCAAGCAGAAATACTGTTATGATTTGACCTATGTTGAGTGCTTTATTATCTGGATAAAGTAATAGATTCATCTTTCCAATTCCTGGCTCGTCAAGAATGATGTTTTTTGCATGCTTCAAGTCAAGTTGTGGGTATGCCAATCGGTCCACAAAAATTGCGTGACCTGCAAGTACGTTCCCGTTTTTCTTACGCGCGTAAAATTGGAAAATAGACCTCAAGAAAATTCGTTCTGGTCTTACTATTGAACCGTACGTTCCTGTAACAACCTCCTTTCCAGCTTCGTTTTCTTGTGCGTATAGAGTCATAAAAGAGGAATCGAACTCTATTGTCCCCCAAGGATCAGATAGGTCGTCATCGATATAGGGAAGAAGCTCGCACAGCAATCGGTCAGTAGGAGGCAATGAACCAAATGTTTTTGAAGCAAGTTGGGGATATACGCCTTTCAACTTGCAAACCCCTAGGTAATTTTTTGTCAGATATCTTGATTGTGAGTCCTTCACTATTCCAGTAAGTAAAATCTTCTTTTGCCAGCATACTTCCGCCAATGCCCTGAGCCCAACTCCTATCAAAAACTTCACGTCAATCGGATCCATCCATCGGTAAACTTCGTGACCATCCTCATTTTTCGTCGGGTACTTCAGGGCGTTTTCTTGCTTGTCCAAGAAAATTTTCTTACATACGTTTTGGAAAAATTGCTTAGTGTATTCCCAACTCTCCCACGGATCTACCAATCTTCTGATTGTACGTGTAGCATTGTCGAATTTTATAACTTGCCTTTGCTCCAGCCTTCTAATTCCAGCCATATGGTATCCCCCCTTGGTTATCCCCAACTCGTTCTCTATATCATCAAGTTTTGCTTGCTCAAGATTTCTATGCCTGTGAAAATAACTTATTATTGCATGGTCTGACGTAAAATATTTCGTTGATGGTATACCTAACTCGTGATTAAACGGATGTGATTGTGCAATTGCAACATCGGCCAAAGTAAGTGCTCTTCTTTCAAACGGGTAGCCCACCAGATGAACTTTGGCCGGCTGAAGATCCACACTGCCTAGCATAGTGCTGATAGAATTGTCAATAAGAATCAAATCTGGTTGTTCAAGTAGAGAGCTTGTCGCAGTATTATACGCAAGAAATACTTCGGCGAGCTGCATTATTTGCAAATGGATGTTTGCAAGATCAATTTTTTCCTCCTCCGTTAGTAAAAACCTCTCCTGATAAGTCGTGTCTGTCACTTCCACTAGTTGACTGTATGGCACTGGCACGAATGCCACCATACTAACGTCTTTTTCCATCTCCCACTTCTTGTATTCTATCATTGGAGGAGAATGAGAAAGGGAGAGGGATCCCCTAGATCCGTACGCACCACCATAAAAAGAAATGAATTCATTTGCATTATGCTTGTCACAGCTTCCGTCAACAGCTACAAAATTGATTGTGTCTTTGCCAAAAAACTCTCTTATCTTGTCGGTTACTTGCCCTACGAACCTTGTGGATTTTACGGATGATCCAAAGTTCACAATCAAGTTTTTGAAAAAATCATCGTAGAATTGCTTGGCATTTTGGGCTCTTTCTCTCACTGATTTTTCATAGTCATCCTGTGCTTGGTCAAGGTTTTTCTTGTACGATGTATAGATATCGGAGAGTTTTCCCACAAAAAGGAATTAACTTACATAAATAAATCTATTTTAGATTTCAAATCAAAATCCAAAATTAAATGCAAAGATTCCTCATTTTGGCTAATTTTTATGTAGATCGACCTGCAAAACTCATCAAAAGACACCTTATTTATGAATGTCATATCATACTTCTTTACTAACTCAATAGCATTGTGCCTTTTCCAAACCTGATATCGTGGTCCCTCAAATTCTCTTTTTAGCCTCCTATCAGCTTTCAAATCTCCTTCGGACATCAGTTTGATTCCATTAGAGACGAACCCAAGCACGAATCCGAACGAATCTATGTCATAGAGCATATGTCAACGAACTTTGTGTACGGATCGTACCTTCTTGTCTCTCCGATTATCTTGCGGTTTTCCGAGACAAGATACCCTTCGTAAAGATGTTCATCTGAGATTTCTCTCCCTCCTGTATTGCTGCATCTTCTTCCGCGCCTCCTCGAAGGTGCAGGGCGTCCAGCTACCGCTTTTGATAAATTATCTTCTTCTCAGTCGGAATGTCTTCTGTTTCATATGTCTTTGGGAATTTTAATTCATGAAACACTATCCTTCTTTTTCCTAAATTCTTCAAAAGTGCTAATTATAAGATCTATACTGGAATAAACAAAAGAAAAATTAAGTTAACCAGTAATAATTAGTCATGAAGGAACCAAAGATTGTACCTAGACATTTTGACAGTCCAATTAATTACAAGTTTCTTTTTTCAATGATAATTGGAATCACAGCATTTCATTATTTAGTAAATTTTATGCAAGACAAAGAAGCCAGTGAATTTATTTTATTCATATTTTCAATCATTAGTCCAATAATTACGGGAATTGTTGCCTTGCTAGTTTCTTTTCGACATAATTCCAAAGATTTAGGTTTAAAAAGCAAGATGTTTCGTTATTCTTACATTACTCTTGCAATAGCCTTTCTGGCTGCTGGCGGCGGCGAAATTTTGTATTTTGTTTATGATTACGTCTTAGAAGGGCCTGCTTTTCCATCGCTTGCAGACCTTCTTTTTATCCCATTTTATCCACTTGTCTTGGCCTTCCTTTATCTTAACACCAGCTTCGTCAAACCAACATTCAGCTCATCTCATTTATGGATCATAATGCTGCCAACCATGGTCATAGTTCTGTATCTACTCCTTTTGGAAAAACAAGAACAAGACTTGCAGTTTTTTCTAGGCATGTACTATGTTGTTATCTCAGCTATTTCTCTTGCATTTACAATATTTGCAACATTAATCTTCAAAAACAGTCTATTGAGAAAAACATGGCTATTTCTGTTATTGGGAATTATTCCATTTACTGCAGCAGACGTCATATATTACAATTTGGAGGCAGTTAACGGATATGATTTAGCGCATCCTGTCAACTTGTTATGGTATGTTGGATACTGGATTATCACCTATGCATTATACAAACATCCGAGTGGGAAAAAGGAAGCAATTTCTCATACAAATTGATTGTTAAAAACGGCTATACGATAAATATTTGTACTTTTTCAGCTTCATCCCCAAGATTATTCTTTATCAAGTTAATTTTTTGGGATTTGGACCAAACATGACATTCTGAAAAACCTAAGTCTTTCCATTTGGTCATATTGAATCTAACTTGTTCTGGATGACTGATCACCTCAACCGTTGATTCTATTTCAATTGATATGGCAGAATCAGTGTCATAGTCATATGCCACCATGTCGCACATTTTTCTATCTTTCTTTACGTCTTGAATCGCCAAGCTGATAAAGAATCCTTTGTTAAGGTAATAGTCAAATGCCTTTTTCGCTACATAATTGATATCCTCAGCTATGCCTATGAGAACAAAGTTTTCTGGAAAATAGGTCTCTTTTGCTCTTGAATAGAGAGTGAACTCATGTTCAAGTCGACCACCTCTTTTTCGTGACCTTGCTACACTCACCACATCATCTATTCTTAACTCATCAATCAGCTGACTTGTTTTATCCCTATCATTGCTTTTTACTCCTTCTACTATTTCCTGCAAATTTCCATTTTCTTTTTGTAGAAATTTAATGATGGCCCATTCTTCTTTTGTTCTAAATTTAGTGTAAAGTTGCTTCATCCATTCTATCTTCTTACTTTCTTTTGAGTTTAGAGTAGCTTGTATTGTTTCGGAACCCATGTGTTGGGTTTTCATTTTTTGGATAAATTCAAGAGTTTCCGTTTCAGTCAAGACTAGTGTCGGGGGCGATGATGCTCTAAATTGTACTGGAAATCCTTGATGCTGTCCAGAAGGAGGTCTCATCTTTGCAGTAAAAATAAAGTCAGGTTGTGTAGTAATTTGACCTGTAAGATCTTTTGCAAAATGCGGATCAATGATTTGTGCTATTTTACTTGCATCTATTCCAGAAACACGTCCATAGATTTGAGTGGCAGTATTACCAACTACAGTCTCCAAAAGCTCTGCATTGATTTGTGCCACGTTTTGATGAGCTAAAACAAGTCCAAGATTATAAGAACGAGCCTGGGATAAAATTGAGGTAAGAACAGATAGGTCTTGAATTTTTTGAAATTCGTCTAGGGCCAAGACAACAAGTGTTCGTTTTTCTGGTTGAATCTTGCTGGCTCTATGTTGAATCATAAACCATATTTTGATAACGATTGCCATTATTGCCAAACCATGTGCGTATTTGGGAGTTTCTGTATCAGATATGCGAAAAACTGTTATGTTGCCAGGCATAAGCATTTTTTCAAAATCAATCGTAGTGTGTCTTATGCCAAATTTTTTTCGAAGGTAGTTGTCGGTCGCAAACATCTCAAGCCTGTTTAGGAGAGGAGTCCAAGAGTCTTTTGAGAGTTTTGCAATGGATTCCAATGCATGCTCCATTTCTGAACTGGTGACCTTTTTGTATACTCGTAGAATTTGTTGTAGCTCATAATTACCATCTTTTTGTAACCTTATGATTATCTCATAAAGATCTAGAATGGTGGGTGTATCTGTGTTTGAATAAAGGTAGAACAACAACAGGCGCAAGATTCTCTCCATTTGAACAAATGTTTGGGGCTGTGAATAAAACTCCTTAAACATTTCAATAATATGCCCAACCATTCTGCTGACAACAATATCTCTTTCTAGTTCAGAATAATCTGGAAGTTCCAACAGGTTAACAGCAAAATCGGTATGATTGATATCAAGATAAGTTACTTTGTCATTATTGAAAGAAATCCAGTCGCATTGACGCAAAAACAGTTTTGCATCTTCATCTTTAACATCAATGTAAATGGCAGAATTTGCTAATGTTTTGGTGTAGTTAGCACATTCAAGATGCTTGTATAAATTGCGTATGAGTGTTGATTTTCCGCTTCCAGTACCTCCAAGTATGTATACATGTCTTGACAAATCATCTGGAGCTAGGCCTACCGTTTGCTCATTTAGTGAACTTGATAAAAAACCAAAGCTCATTCTAGCAGTATTATTGATCATTCAAGCAAAAAAATACGTCGGTTATGAGTGTAATTTTGTAACCTAGGTCTAGTGACTTTTCACAAACACTCAGCTGTCAAAATTTAGTGAATTTTATACACCCAACAAAAAAATCCTCTCATTTATCAAAAATTTATCTAGATGAAACGGTAATTATACGAAATCTGCAAAAACTTTTGCAATATTTTGTTTAAAACTTGAAAATGGGTGCGGGCGTCAATTTACGAAGGGTGTATACACCCTTCAAGATTTTTGCCTAAAACAACAGAAAATTACGAAATAAATATTTGAAATCTATACAAATTATGATTGTGGCGACTAATTATTTCAATTTTGACTTGCCTGCATTATTATCATTGTTTTTTATTTTACTATTTCATTCTCACATCAATTAGCTATATTTTTCATAACAAAACTTTCAATATATACAAATTTCAATAACAATAGTTTTCATTTCTTTGTAGGAACTGACATTTGAGACTCAAATTATTCTACCTAAAGGGAAAACCAGCTTGTCATAATTCATTCCTTTAATCTTTTTACGTTTGTATGAAACTGGCAGGTTTGGATCCGTTGGGAGAGATACGAAAACAGGAAATTCTTCGTCGGTAAGACACAAAAACGGTACAAAATCACGCCCTATCCCCCATCTCATATCTGACCACATGTTGGAATTGTTTTTGAGTATTTCAATGGTGTAATTGGATCCTATGTCGTTGTTTTCGAGCCAACTGATTCCCATCTTTTGATCCACCTTATAATCAAAATAGCTTAACGAGTCACCTACAAACCTTACATTTGAAAAAACTGCCGATATGTTACGTATTGTCACTTTAATGTCATCCAAAGCCCCAACAATCATCCCACGAATAGCAAGCGTGATTGACGAAGAAATTGCTTTTTTATGATAAAATGACTCTAGGTTCTTTCCAGCTTGGTAGGTAAACGAGGAAAGTTCCTTTATCTTTGGAACTGTTCCAGCATATATTGTTGGAGTAAAATTTTTGTCAAATCCGCTAATGAAATGTTTTGTCTTGCCCTTCTCTACAGATCTAAGATATCTAGTCAACTTCGAGGCGGTGAACTTGGCTATTTCTTTCCAATTTATTGATCTTGTAAAGAGAAACTGAACCATGATTCCACAATTTTTATTTGATGTCATAGCCCGAACAAGTCTATTAACCAAAGGATCTTGTTTTTGTTCTAGACCGGTAAAATTGAACTGATTTTCAAGCTCAAAGTCAAAAAAATAGCTCATATAGTTTGATGGGATTGTTGGTTTTGTGATTATGGGTAAAATTCTCAATCCAATATCGGAATACGTCACGTCTAATGACTTGGCATAGCTCTCAATGTCTTCTTTTATTGATCTGATAACAAAACGAACTATGTCTGTACCTTCTGTTTTGTACAGCTCAAATGATCTTGGCATATTCGTCACAACATGACTAAGAGAAGGGTTGTTTTCTTTTAATGTTGGAAATATTTCATATGCCTTGATGTTAATCTCTTGCGGTTCATACAGATAATTTGCACACATTCCTGAGCCAAAGTATTCTAGATCCGGCTTTCCATCTTTGAATTTTTTTATAAACTCATGAGTAATTTTTCTTTTTAGCCCTTTCTTTTTTTCTTCATATTGATACCAAACCACGTATTTAGAAGCTGTTTCAAATTTTAAAGTCTTTCTTAAAACATGTAATAAAATGTAAGATTAAGAACTAAATAGATTGTGTAACTATATTTGCCATGGTGGATTTTTCGCATCTTTGTTCAAACTGCAAAACTATGGGTTGCTGTACAAACTCTGCGGTTCCACTCGTTTTCGAATCTGATTTAATTAATCTTAAATCGATAAACAAAGATAATGATGATTTTTTACATGATAGAAATGTGAATGGTAATATCATAAAAGCAGTAAATAAAAAACCAAATTCAAATGAATGTATTTTTTGGGATGAGAAGAAAGGTTGTTCAATCTACAAACAACGGCCCTTCGATTGCAGAGCATATCCATTTGATATTTTAAAAATTGAAGGAAAATTCCATTGGATTGCATATTCTTGTAATCCACAAAGTGATTGGCAGTGGACAGAAGACTACCTACAAATGTTAGAACATGATAAAGCGTTTTCGGAAGTAATGAAAAAAATCGAAATATTTGCTGGCAATACTTCACTAATTCTACCTGATGAATCTAAAAAAACCCCATATGCAATATTGCGAGAAGTGAATGGTGGAACAAATTAGTTATTTTTTACACCGATTTTTTCAGCACTATGCCATTTCATTATATTTTTTTAGAAGATATGGCGCTAATGATTCTCTAAGTTTAATTTTTTGCTCTTTTGTAAGATGATAGAAACCTTTTACAATCCCAAGACATTTATCAGAACCACAAAGACATTTGAAAGATTCTTTTTTTGCAAATAGATCA
>Ga0187892_10009011_pt1 | contig 13346 bp, 11 predicted proteins | sample MA1701073metaG_FD_139345 | JGI IMG/M metagenome (GOLD analysis project Ga0187892, IMG submission 139345) | Bio-ooze microbial communities from a basaltic lava cave in the Kipuka Kanohina Cave System on the Island of Hawaii, USA - MA170107-3 metaG ...
AAGGCACTGCGCGTGCCGGCGATCGTCGCGACTGCCTGCTCAATCTCGACTGCCGTGCGCTCGATCGTCGCCAGATCATCGCCGTAGATCTTGATCCCGAGTGGACTGCGAATACCGGTCGACAGCATCTCGGTACGTGTCTGGATCGGCATCCACCAGATGTTCGGCATCCCCGGATAACGCAGCGCTTCGTTCATCTCGTCGATGAGGCCTTCCCACGTCAGGCCGGCACGCCATTGGTCGCGCGGCTTCAACGCGATCACCGTCTCCACCATGCCGATCGGCGCCGGGTCGGTCGCCGTCTGTGCCCGCCCCATCTTACCGAAGACACTGACCACCTCGGGAAACTGCTTGATGCGCCGCCCCATCGATTGCAGCACAGTGACCGCTTCACTCATCGCCATGCCCGGCGGTGCTGTCGGCATGTACAGAATGACGCCCTCGTTGAGCGGCGGCATGAATTCGCTTTGCAGTTGCCAGAAAGCCCACGCTGTGGGCACCATCGTCAACGCCGCAAGGAGGACGACCGCCAGGCGGAAGCGTACGACCAGGCGAACCACCGGCGCGTAAGCAACCACGAGCCAGCGGTTCAGCGGATTGCGCTCCTCGCTGCGAATCTTGCCGCGGATGAAAATCGCCGCCAGCGCCGGCGTCAGCGTCACAGCCAGAATCGAGGCGAACGCCATGGAGTAGCTCTTGGTGAACGCCAACGGGCTGAACAATCGCCCCTCTACGCCTTCGAGCGTGAAGACCGGCAGAAAGGACACCGTCATCACCAGCAATGAGAAGAAAATGCTCGGCCCGACTTCCTGCATTGCCTGAATGACGACACGGAGCCGTTCCTGTGGCCGACCCTCGTCCTCCCACTGCTCGAGGCGTTTGTGAATGTTCTCGACGATGATGATCGATGCGTCGATCATCTCGCCGATGGCGACCGCGATGCCGCCGAGCGACATGATGTTGATCGTCAGATCCTGAAAGTACATAGGCACGAAGGACACCAGCACCGCGACCGGCAGAGTGAGAATCGGCACCAAGGCGCTGCGCGCATGCATCAAGAACAGAAAGACGACGATGCTGACGACAACCATCTCCTCGATCAGCGTCTGGCGTAGGGTATCGATGGATTCGTGGATCAACTGCGAGCGATCATACGTGACGACAGCGCGGACGCCCGCGGGGAAGCCCCGCTGCAACTCCTCGAGCCGATGCTTGACGGCGTCGATCACGTTCAACGCGTTCTCGCCGTAACGCATCACGACGATGCCGCCGACAGCCTCACCCTTGCCATCCAATTCGACGAAGCCGCGCCGGTTGGCGGGCCCGAGTTGCACACGAGCGACATCGCGGATGTAGACCGGGGTACCATTCGTGCCGACCTTGACCGGCACCAGCTCGAGGTCCTCGCGGCCGCGTACATAGCCGCGGCCACGCACCATGAACTCGTGCTCGGCGAGCTCGAGCGTCTGGCCGCCTGCATCTTCGTTCGATTCACGCACGGCACGGGCAATCTCGCTCAACGAAACGTCGTAGGAGCGCAACTTGTTGGGATCGACGAGGACTTGATACTCCTTGACGAAGCCGCCGACCGCGGCAACCTCGGCGACGCCGGGGACGCTCTCGAGGGCGTAACGAACGACCCAGTCCTGCAAGCTGCGCAGCTGCTGCAGGTCGAGCTGCCCGCTCTCATCGACCAGAGCGTACTGAAACACCCAACCGACGCCGGTGGCATCGGGTCCCAGTGTGGGTGTGACACCGGCCGGCAGGGCGCTTTGAACCTCGTTGAGGTATTCGATGACGCGGGAGCGCGCCCAGTAGATGTCGGTGCCGTCCTCGAAGATGACATAGACGAACGACATGCTGAACATCGACTGGCCGCGCACGTACTTCACCTTGGGCGCCGCCAACAGGCTCGAAGAAATCGGATACGTGATCTGATCTTCGATGATGTCCGGACTTTGACCTTCCCATTCCGTGAAGATGACCACCTGCACGTCGGACAAGTCGGGAATCGCGTCGAGCGGCGCACGGGCCAGGGAATACCAACCCCAAACCGCCATTGCGGCGGCGAACAGGATCGTAAGGAAGCGGTTGTGAGCGCAGGCCGCGATGACGCGCTCGATCATTTCCACTGCTCCATGTCGACCTTGAGACGGCTTTCCGCGGCCACGAAAAAATTTCCCGAGGTCACGACCTGCTCGCCTTCACTCAAGCCGTCGAGAATCTCGACGAAATCACCGGCACGGCGACCAACACTCACCCGCTGCGGCTTCAATCGCCCCCCGCCGAGGTCGACGAACACGAACGAACGTTCGCCGGCGGAGAGGACGGCATCGCCCGGCACTGCCAGATGCTCGCCTAGCGGCTTGTCGAGCACGACATTGGCGTACATGTCAGGCTTCAGAGCGAGACTCTCGTTGTCGAGCTCGACGCGGACTCGCAGTGTGCGAGTCGCATCGTCGAAATACGGGTAGACCAAGCCGACTCGACCCGACGTCTCCGCGCCGCTCTGGTACGGCAGCGTTATCCGCGCGCTGTCGCCGACCTGGACCAGCGAAGCATCCGACTCGTAGAGCTCGGCTTCCACCCACACCCGGTCCAAGGCGGCGATGCGGTACAGTCGCGCACCGGGCTCGACGGCAGCGCCGGTAACCAGGTTCTTTTCGATGACGTAGCCGCCTATCGGCGACTGGATTGGTAGATACTGGCGCGGTACGCCGGCGCGGACGATCTCGTCGACCTGCGACGGTGTCAGATCCCACAGTCGCAGCCGCCGTCGCGCCGCCTCAACCAGGTAATCGACGCGGCCTGAACCCGCCGCTTTTCGGCTGGCGACAGCCGACAGCAGCTCCTCCTGCGCGGCATAGAGCTCCGGGCTGTAGAGAGTGAAGAGGACCTGGTCCCTCTCGACGCGTTCACCCAGCGTATTGACGCGGACCTCGCCGACCCAGCCGCGAACCTTGAGATTGACGTCGGCGAGGCGCGACTGGTCGTACGCCACCTTTCCGGGGGCACGAATCGAGACCATCAGAGGCCGGCGTTCCGCGCGTTCGGTCCGCACCCCGATGGTCTGCCGTCGCTGCGCGTCGATGACCACCACACCGCTATTCGCTTCTCCAACCGTCACCGGTTGCAGGGTCATCCCGCAGATCGGACAGTTCCCCGGCACCGAGGCGCGAACCGTGGGATGCATCGCGCAGGTGTAGTAGGCGATCTCGTCCTCTGCCTGCGGATGGGCACGATGATCATGCCCCGCCACCGGCGGATTGGCGCCTTCTTCTGCCGATGCCGTCAGAGTCGACTCGCGACAGGACATCGACGTCAGAGCAATCGTAGCGATCCAAGCCAAGGCTGCTCCGAGATGGAGGCAGCGCTGTTCGCGGTACGTCATTCTTTCCCTCCGTCAGCGGCTGCAAGGCCGCGCGAGTCGAGGACTCGTGACAGGTCGACCGGAAGACAGCCGACTTGCCTGGCAAGCTCGGCGATGCGTTTGCCCAGGGTCGCTCTCGACTCCTCGTAGCTGAGCTGCACGTTGCGCAGATTGCGCTCCGCTTCGATCAGCGACGTGAAGCTGCTGCGCCCGCTCTCCAAGCCGGCGCGCGATACCCTCAGCTGGTCACTCGCCGCGGGGAGCATCCGATCTTCGACCAACTCGAGGATGTGGTGTGCCTCGAGGATGCGTTCGTAGGATTGACGAAACTCGGACCGGACTTCGTCTTCGATCCCTTCGCGCTGCCTGCGTGCGGCCAGGAGAAGGGCTTCCGCTTCAGTCTGAGCCGCACGGATGCGCTGCCGCCAGATCGGCAGGCTCATCTCGAAGCCGGCCATCCAACGGTGCTCCTCGTCGGCCCACATCGAATTGTATTGGCCCATCACGCCGAAGTCTGGGAAACCTTCGAGGCGAGCCAGCGAAGCCTCTGCGGCTCGTGCCCGAATCTCGGCGTCGGCGGCGGCGATCTCGGGTCGACGCAAGATCGCGAGCTCTTCGAGCGAGGCGAGATCTGCGCCGGCAGCGCGAACGATGTCGCCGGCATGATCGACGGCGAGCAGTTGTTTCGGTGCCGGCGGCAAGACGGCTGCCGGTGGCCGATGCAGCAGTGCATTGATGCGCGCGATGGTCACGCGACGCTCGGCTGCCAGCACGACATCTTGATGCGCGAGATGGGCGAGCTCCACCTCAGCCTGGATCGGATCCAGCGGTGATAGCGTACCGGCGGCGTATTGAGCTGCCGCCGCTTGCTTGAGCTCTTCGAGCAGGCGGACGTGTTCCTTGTTCAACTCAACCGCGCGCGAGACCAGGTAGTAGTCGTCGAACAGCGTCGACGCCTTCAATGCGATCTCGAGTTTGGCCTGTTCGAGATCTTGGAATCTGGCATCGGCCTCGCCAGCAGCCGCCTCACTCTTCAAGCGCAGCTTTCCGGGCCACGGCAGGCGTTGAATCAGCTCGACGGTCTCGCCGTAGTCCACCTGCCTCGAACCAATGCTGCCGGGCGCGAAGCCGTAGGTGAGCATCGGATCCTCCAACGCACTGACTTGCGGAGGTCGGGCAACGGCCGCTTTCCAGGCCTGACGGGCGCCATCGATACTCGGGTTGCGCCGCAAGACCGCCGCTACCAGAGCATCACGGTCGAGCTCCTCGCCGAAAGATGCGTCGTCGATGACAGTCGCTTGCGCTATCGGGAGGGAATCACTGTGGGCGTCCGGCTCCGGCCGTGGTCGGGCTTCCGCAAACGAGCCTGTCGCCGGACGCATCACGGGCTGCCGTTTTGTCGTCGGCGCACACGCTACGGCAAGCGTGCCTACCGCGAGCACAATCGCCACAGGGCGTGCGCTCGCCAGGATGTCGTGCATCACAACTCCTTTCCAAGCTCGAGCTGCGCGCGCAGCTCGTTGCGAGGTCGCAAAGCGACCTCAACCGGGCACCGTGAAGGTGCTCAGCAAAGACTCGGAAAAGACAGACTCAAAGCAGGAACGATTGATTGGTGAGGAAGATGGGCGGCGAGCGCGATGGCTCGGCCTTTGCCGTAACGAGAGATTCAACCACAACCGGCGGTGCGGCGCCGACGATGCCTGGAAGATCGACGTCGGCGGCGGCGCGCAAGTCCGGAGCGCTGGCGTGCACGGCACGCAGCCCGGCCTGGTCTTCAACGACGCCGCAACAGCGCTCTGTCGCACCTACAGGGCTGGACTTTTGACAGTGCTCACGACAGCACCGCATCGCCTTGAAGCTATCGACCAGTCGCTGCGGCTGAAAGCCAAAGTCGTAGCCCGCAAGAGCGAGGAGCAGGAGCACAGCAATAGCGCGACCGCGGTTCATGAGGTGTCCAAGGTAGCATTGGAACGCAGCTTGAACAAATCTGCCGCAACAAGGCCTTGAGCCTTGGTAATTGAGGCGTCCGGGCTCACGCTCGCGCCGGAGCGCTAAAGATCCCGATCGAGCTGGTGTAGCCGTGCAGGAACGTCTCACCATTCACCGGACCGATCTCCCCGTTGCAGAAGAAGCCTCCGACTGCCAGCGCGCCCAGATGCCGTTGTAGCAGGTTGGTGTCGTGGTCGGGCTCGCCGTAGAGATGCACGCCACGACCCAGGCAGGAGAAGATCAATGCACCCTGGGGCGAACCGGACCGCGGCTGCTCCACATAGCGACGAAGGACGGCCGTAAGATCCGCGCTCGAAGTCTGCGCATCGCGCAAATGGAACTGCACGACACTGCGCTCCTCGACGAGCGCACCGACCACCAGAACGCCGCTGTCACGATCGAGCCCGAGGATATTGCGCACGAGAAAATCGCCGCTGCCGTACTGCTGCTGCGCCGAGCGCATGACGATCCCTAGAAAGAGCGAGTGCCGGAAGAGGTCCTGGTCGCGCCGGGGCAACGCTTGAAACAGCTCGGTGAGGACATCGTATGGCCGTCTGCCGTCGAGCTCTTCGACGACATTCTGACGGCAGCGGGTGACAAACATCGGCACCCCGATCGGACGGCAGCCTTGGGCGACCAGGATGTCGACATCCACCGCACCGGTGAAAGCCATGCCGACGGCGCCGGAGTGGTGAACGGTGTCATCGAGATAGAGATCGTTCGAGCCCGGTTCGCGGCCGCCGCTGGCGAGGCCGCCGAGTACGCGGCCGCCGGGAAAGCGCTTGTCCATCTGACGAATGAAGCGGTCCACATCGAAGCTGAACGGGTCGGCGAGCACGACGAAGTGTGCGCCGTTCTCGATCGATGGAGCCGCATCGCGCGCGGATCCCTCTGACGGACTTCCCGATTCGAGGTGAAACGGCGTGATCTCGACGTCAGGCAACACCGCCGCCGTCAGCGACACCGCCGGCTCGAGCTCGACCTCGCGACCGCCGCCGATTACACCACCGGCCGAGCAGCCGAGAACGTGTCGCGGCTTCAGCGCGGCGAGCCCTGCCGCCAATGCGTCACGGCCTGCGGAATAGCCGGACGACACGAAGGCGACGACCAGATCGGGACGATCCTGGCCGAGGAGCTCGCCCAGATCCACGACGCACTTTGAGAGCGCAGTTTCGAAGGAGCTTCCCGCGGAAACAGTGGACAACCATCGCATCGCTTCACCGTGTGACCGCGGAGCCTATAGCCCACCTCGGCTGCAGCAAACAACTTCCCACTCTGGAAACCTGCATCTGCCTTTTAGTAGAGTGCGGCAGCATTGTGCTCGAATGTTGGCCTCCGACTATCCAGCGAGGACGCGAATGATGTATCGTGCCGCCAAGCTCATCCGTACGACAGTTGCGATCGCTACCTTGGCGCCGCTCGTCTCGAGCTGCGCCAACGATGATGGCGGCGGAAGCAACGCTGTCACGCTGCGTGTGGGCGTCGCGGCAATTCCGATCACGCCCTGTGGCGAGAATCCCGACTGGGACGGTCCAATCACACCGCTCGGAGTATGGGGTGAGGAGTTCAACGATCTCAATGGCAATGGCCTCTGGGACGCCGACCTCAACGAGCGTCAGATCGACGACCCGCTCAGCTCAGTCCTCGATCGCAGTGCCCGCAATCGCTACAACGGCATTTTCCTCGCCGGCTTCGGCAACAACCGTCTGGCAACCGGCTGCCACGACGACATCTGGGCACGCGCCGTGGTCATCGACGCTGGGACCAACAAGATCGCTATGGCCAGCGTCGACCTCGTCGGTTACGTGTTCTACGGCAGCTACTACGGTTTCGAGAAGGCTCAGGCACTGGTCGATCCGCTCCTCGGCATCGATGCATTCGTCTTCAGCAGCACGCATCAGCACGAAGGTCCCGACGCCCTTGGGCTGTGGGGCTATTTCGAGTTCGCCGACGGCAAGTTTCCGCGTTATCTGCAGTTCGTCGATCGGCAGGTGGCGCGAGCCATCAACGAAGCCGGCGCTGAAGCGGCCTTGAAGCCGGTGACCGTCGCCGCGGCAACCACCGACCCCACAACGGAGCCCCGCTTGCGCGGCTTGCAGGTGCGCACCGGCTGCCGGCCGCCGTGGTTCTTCGATCAGGAGCTGCGCGCCATGCGCTTCGTCGGCGAAGACGGCGCCACGGTCGCGACCTTGATCAACTGGAGCACGCATCCTGAATCGCTCGAGGACGAGAACACCCAGGTGAGCTCCGACTTCGTGCACTACATCCGCCAGCGCGTCGAAGACGAGCTTGGCGGCACCGCCGTTTACTTCACCGGTGATCTCGGTGCCGCCGAAATCGTCGGCGACACCTGCGTCAACGGCGCCGACCCACACGAAGACGATGGCTCGAACCCGTTCGACGATCGCAGCAACCTCGGCCACGAACGCACCGCCAGTCTCGGCACCCTGGTTGGCGACTCGGTGGTCACCTTGCTCGAGGGTGTCGAGCCGGTGGCGAGCGCCGGGCTCGACGTCCAGACCTCGCAGTACTACATCGCCGGCTCGAATGAGTCGCTGAGCTTCGCCAACTTCCAGGGCATCCTCGACCTCGACATGGCCCGCTTCGACGTCGCCAACTGTCCGCCGGGCACAGGCATCTGCGCCCCGGTCACGCAGCATGTGGTGACGGTGAAGGATGAGGACGGCGCGCCGCTCGTGCAGATCGCGACCGCTCCCGGCGAGCTGTTTCCGGAGCTCTATTACGGTGTCGAGCGATACAAGCGGACCGATTGTCCCGCCGCTGACACCGGTTTGCCATACGAGCCATCGCTTCGCGACGGCATGACGGCGCCGCACCGTTGGCTGATCGGGTTGTCGCCGGACGAGTTCGGCTACATCGTTCCGGGATACGACTTCTATCCGTCGTCGCTGGCGGAGGAGCTCGGCGACGTTTGCCAGGGCATGCAATACGACCCCGAGGTGCCCCGTCGTAGGGTGCCGGCGCACTACCACGAGAGCCTCTCGGTGGGTGTCGACGCAGCCGCGACGACGACGTGCTACGCCCTGCAGATGCTCGGCGCGTCGGAGACGGTGAATGGCAACGCCGCTTGCCAGCGGGTCCTGACAAGTGCCGGCGAATGAGTTCGCCGCGAAGAGGCACAAAGGCCTAGGACTGTCGAGAATCACTTCTGTGCATTTTGCGCCTCTTCGCGGCTCACAGATTTTCGTCGTACTTGCGATTGTGGCCGCCGCATCGTCTAGCGCGGCCCACATCAACGTGTTGCGCGGCCGTTTGGTCGACCTCGTTCAACAGAGTGACATCATCATCGTCGGCGTCATCACCTTGCCGGCGAGCCTGAGTCCCGACCGGAAGAGTCTTGGGATCGACGTGGTCGCGACGCTCCTCGGTGAGCTCGACCAGAAGGCTTTGACCGCGAAAACGTCGACACGCCTGATCGCCGGGGAGCGGCAGGTGATCTTCCTGAAACGTGAAGGGAGCGGCTTCCGCTGCGTCCAGCCCGCGGGAACCCGCTACCCGGCGGCGGCGGCAGATGACGCCGCCTACCGTGCCGCGGTCGACGGAATCGCAGCAGCCCTGCGGCTCCCCGACGATCAGCAAGTGCATCCGCTGCGCGCGGCGCTCATCCCGGCGCTGTCGTCGAAATCGCTGCCGCTGCGCTACCACGCCGCGCTCGAGCTGGCGTCGTTGAACCACGAAGGCCACGAGCTCACCGTTGAGGAGCGCGCGGCTATCGAAAAGGTTCGCAGCGCGCCCGACTTCGATCCGAGCCTACGCGAGGTCGTGGAGGGACTATTGCGCCAGTAGATCTCGTTGGGTATGCGCCGCCGTCTACTCGGAAAGATATTTTGCGGAGGCGAAGGAGATGGGGCCTCGGCGGTGTACGGCTGCGACTGCGTCTCTCCCGCGAGCGCATCGATCTCATGCTGAAGCGTCCGTGGGAAACCGTTCGCCGTACCCTGCGCGCCGTGCGCTGGCTCAATCTCATTGTCGCAGCCGTGAACGCGCAGGTTGCGATCGACAACACGTCGCGCTGTCGTTGCGACTAGCGGATCATCTGACGAGCACTCTACGACCTGCGCCTATGGCGTCCGCCACGAAGCCGACCGCCGGCGGCTAGTCCCCCTCACTGGTACCCTCGAACACTTGACTGCACCATCCACCACAGGCAAGGAAGCGCGTTGTCATGTTCGAAGGTCGTCAGGTCGCTGCGGTCGTTCCCGCGTATAACGAATCGGCGCATATCTCCGACGTCATCATGAGGATGCCGGAATATGTCGATCTGATCGTCGTCGTCGATGACGCCAGCACCGATGCTACGGCGCAGAAAGCCGAGGACTTCGGAGATCCGCGTGTCCAAGTGATCCGCCACCCGACGCAGCGCGGGGTCGGCGGGGCGACGATCTCAGGGATGCGCAGCGCGCTCGGTCGCGGCGCCGACTTGATCGTCAAGGTCGACGGCGACGGGCAGATGGACCCGGCGCGCATCGTTGAGCTGCTGACTCCGCTTGTGCAGGACGGTTACGACTACGCCAAAGCCAACCGTTTCCTGCACTCGGCCGCCTTGCGGCAGATGCCCCTGCCCCGCTTGTTCGGCAACTTCGCGATGACGTTCCTCACCAAGATGGCATCCGGTTACTGGCACATCTTCGATCCGCAGAACGGCTTCATCGCCATCACCGCCAATGCTTTGCGAGCCATCGATCTCGACACCATCGCCGAAGGCTTCTTTTTCGAGAACGACATGCTCATTCACCTCAACGTCTTTCACCGCCGCGTGAAGGACGTGCCGATGCCGGCGCACTATGCCGACGAGGAATCACATCTGCGGGTCAACCGCATTCTGCTGTCGTTTCCGCCGAAACTGCTGCGCGGCTTCTGCCTCCGACTGTGGGAGAAGTACATGCTGCGCGACTTCTCACCGATCGCCGTCTTCTGGCTCGTTGGCGCACCTCTCATGCTTTTCGGCGGCACGGTCGGCTTGCTCGTCTGGGGCAACTCGCTGTGGACTGGTCGTCCGGCAGCCACGGGCACGGTCATGCTTGGGATCCTCCCGTTTCTCATCGGCTTTGAGCTCATCTTGCAGGCAATCATTCTGGAGATTCGCGAAAGCCCGCGGTAGGCGGGGCAAGAAGAATGTGATCGGGAATCAGTGATCGGCAGCCCGCGGGTCACCGACTATCGATCATTGGGGACCGGAACGTACGACAACCCGCCGGCCATCGATTGCCAGCCGCCCTTCGGCCCAAAGCCGAATCGCCTCCGGATAGAGGTCATTTTCAGCCTCGTGAACCCGCGCCGCGAGAGTCTCGGGTGTGTCGTCGTCGCGGACCGGTACGCTGCGCTGCACAATGATCGGCCCGTGGTCGTACTCGTCATCGGCGAAGTGGACGGTACAGCCGCTGATCTTGACGCCGGCTTCGATCGCGGCGCGATGCACGCGTTCGCCGTAGAACCCTTTGCCGCTGAACGCCGGCATCAGCGCCGGGTGAATATTGAGGACGCGCGCTTTGTACTTGCCCCGCAGCTGGAAGACGGAGAGGAAGCCGCCGAGGACGATGAGATCGATCTCATGGCGATCAAGCTCGCCGTGAATGGCATCGTTGAAAGCGTCGACGTCGGGGTGCTGCTTGCGCGGAATTGCCACCGCCGGCACACCCGCTCTGCGAGCGCGCTGCAGACCACCGGCGTCGGCACGAGAGGCGATGACGACGCGGATCTCGGCAGGCAAGCGCCCGGCTGCGACTTCATCGAGAAGGTTTTGCAGAGTCGTCCCGCCGCCGGAAAGCAGGACGGCGAGACGAACGGGGCGATTCAACGGCGAGGTCGGCGGGAACTGCACGGCTGCGAGTCCAATCGCCGGGCTGCGCCCAGCGTCTCCAATGTCGACCGCTCCCCGTTGGGTCGCTCTGACTCGGCTTCGAACGGAACTCGACTCATGTGCGACAAATCCGTGCTACCAAGAACCGTAGCGCAGTCGAGGCTCCCAGAAAGGCTATGCCACAAGATCAGCTGGCTTGCGCCGGCGCTGCTTTCTCCGGCTCCTTGCGTGGTGTCGGCTTCGATGCCACTTTCTTCTTGACCCCGGGCGCTAGGACCACGCCCATCAGCCGGCCTTCCATGCGCGGGTTTCCTTCGACCGTCGCGATATCGCTCAGTGCGTCGCAGACCTTCATCAGCTTCTGCCTGCCGAGGTCCTGGTAGGCCATCTCACGCCCGCGGAAGCGCAGCGAGAACTTGACGCGATCGCCTTCCTGCAGGAAAGCTCGCGCTTTGTTGATTTGCCGCTCGAGGTCGCCGACGTCGGTCTTGTAACCGAGGCGCAGCTCCTTGAGCGTCGTCGTCGACTGCTTGCGCTTCGATTCGGCTTCCTTCTTGTGCTGTTGGTACTTGAACTTGCCGTAGTCGAGAATCCGACAAACCGGCGGACTCGCGGCAGGTGCGACCTCGACCAGATCGAGCTGAGCTTCCTCCGCCCGGCGCAGCGCGTCCGCGATCGTAACGACACCGACCTGGCTGCCGTCGGCTCCGATGAGCCGTACCTCCGGGACGCGAATCCTCTGATTGATGCGGTGAGTCTCTTGCGGTGGTGGGATGAACCTTGGACCTCTACCTCGAAACGCCAAATGACCTCCTTTTCACTGTCCCCTTCTGGACTGCGGTCACCTTACACCGGCGCCAGGGGGGACACAACAATTTTGCTCTTTGCTTTGGGTTGTCAGCGTTGAATACGCAAACGCCATTCGCAACCGTCGCGACAGGTGTCGAGGACCGCGTAGCCTTCAGCTTCCGCCGCCCGTGGGATGTCGCGAGCCCCTTTCGGGTCATCGAGAATGAGCTCCAGAACACACCCGGGCGCGAGACCCTCGAGGCGCACCTTCGCCTTCGCCCAGTTCAGCGGGCACTTCACCCCGCGAAGATCGTACGTTTGCGTCATGGACCCCAACGTCGCCGTGCTCCAAGTGCCGTGATAGCAACCTCCATTCTTGGTGCAAGAGCGGGCAGTTGCTATAGCTTCGGTACGCCAGATGTCCAGAGAATTCACCGGCCGGACGCGCGGCCACCGACTATCGATCCGCAGCCACCGCTCATCCTCCACCGCGTGGCAGCAGCAACGTGATGCAGCCTGAATCGAACAAATACGTCCTGCGGCGCGACACGTTGCCGCAACGTGAGCCATCGTTCCACATCGACTACCGCTCCGAGCTCAACCCGGCGCAGTACGAAGCGGTCGTCACAACCGACGGTCCGGTCCTCGTCGTCGCCGGCGCCGGTACCGGCAAGACCCGCACCCTGGTGTATCGCGTCGCTCGACTCGTCGAGCTCGGCATCGACCCGGTGAACATTCTGTTGCTGACGTTCACCCGCAAGGCGGCTCAGGAGATGCTGCGGCGGGCAAGCACCTTGCTCGACGGGCGCTGCGACCGAGTGGCGGGTGGTACGTTTCATTCGTTCGCCAACATCCTGCTGCGACGCTACGGACGGCCGCTTTCCATCGATCCTGGCTTTACGATCCTTGACCGCAGCGACTCGGAGGACGCCCTCCACCTGTTGCGCTCCCACCTCGAGCTCGACAAACGTGAACGTCGCTTTCCGCGCAAGCAGGCGATCGCGGCGATGTTCAGCGCCGCAGTGAACAAATCGATGCCGCTACCGGAGCTGATCGAAATCGAGTACGCCCATCTGGCCGAGCACGTCGAGGATCTGATCGCCCTTGCCGATGAATACAAGAAGTACAAGGCAGGCCGGCAACTGCTGGACTACGACGACCTGCTGATCTACCTGCGCCAGTTGCTCGGCGAACACACCGAAACACGCCAACGCATCTCGCAACGCTATCGCTACGTCATGGTCGACGAGTACCAGGACACCAACCTGCTGCAGGGCGAGATCGTTCGCCTGTTAGCGAGTGAGCACGGCAACGTGATGGCGGTCGGTGACGACGCTCAGAGCATTTATGCCTTCCGCGGCGCGAATTTTCGCAACA
>Ga0187892_10009012_pt1 | contig 13345 bp, 8 predicted proteins | sample MA1701073metaG_FD_139345 | JGI IMG/M metagenome (GOLD analysis project Ga0187892, IMG submission 139345) | Bio-ooze microbial communities from a basaltic lava cave in the Kipuka Kanohina Cave System on the Island of Hawaii, USA - MA170107-3 metaG ...
GGTCCCCGGTTCTCTGTTTCCTGTTCCGCGGTTGATTGAATTCGCTGGAGTTCTCACCGGACAGACGAACCGGCGAACAGGAAGCAGGGAACCGGAAACAGAGAAGGAGAATTTTCGGGCAAAACCCCTCGCAAGCCCCGGGGGGCCGGAGGCTGGTTTACTTGCCCCCACCCGTACTCTACTCTCGAAATGCCTATGCTACAGCCGCAAGCAGCTCCAAACGATTGGCTGCGCCGGGGACGGCTGCTTTACGCCAAGAACCGCAACCTGACACCGCGGCGCCTGCTCAACTACCTGCTGGTTCAGCTGGAGATGAAGCTCGGGCGGACGCAGCTCCTGTCCAGGCCCTACGAGCTGTGCATCGACGTCAGCAACAAGTGCAACCTTCATTGCCCGTTTTGCCCGACGGGCCGCGGCGAGATCGGGCGCGGACGCGGCAACGTTTCCTATGAGACGTTCTGCGAAATTCTCGACGAGCTGGCTCCCAACGCCTTCACGCTCGAGCTGTACAACTGGGGCGAAGCCTTCTTCAACCCCGAGTTGTCACGACTGATCGAGTACGCGACGCGCAAACGACTCGTCACCCTGCTCTCGAGCAACCTCAGCTTTCCGCTCAAGGAAGACTATGTCCGCGCCATCATCCGCTCGGGGCTGACGCATCTCACTGCCGCGATCGACGGCGCCGACCAGCAGTCTTATGAGGTCTATCGCCGCGGCGGGAAGTTCGACCTCATTCTGGAGAATCTGCGCACCTTCGTACGCCTGAAGCGGGAGATGAACAGCGTCTTGCCGGCGATCTGCTGGCAGTACCTCATCTTCGCGCACAACGAGGATCGCGTCGCCGAGGCCGCACGCCTGTCGGCCGAGCTCGGGCTCGACAAGTTCGTTGCCTCCGGCGGCCTTTACGACGACCCGGCCTGGGCGCCGAAGGGTGACTACTCGCTGAAGTACCTGGCGTTGCACGAGAACCGCTGCCCCTGGTTGTGGCGCAAAGCCGTCTTCCATTGGGACGGCGGCATGGCGTCGTGCTGTATGGGATTCCAGAAGCACGACGACTTCGCCGACTGGGAGGCGGGCACCTTCGCGCGCATGTGGAACAATGACAAGTTCATCGCCGCTCGGCGCATCTGGACCGAGCCGCAGTCGCCCCTGCCGGAAGGTCACTACTGCGTCGACTGCGAGAAGGTGCGTTTCTACCGAGGCATTCCATCGCAATCCAAGATGAGACCGGCTCCCGCCTTGCGGCAGTCGGCAACGAACTGAATTCAAAGCGCGCCAATGGAGTCGAAGTCGGGCACCGTGCCGCGCCGACTCAAGGCGGCTGTCCGGCGAGCGAATCGCGCCGGCTTCTTCTTCGTCAACATCGGCGCCAACGACGGCGTCAGCAACGACTACATCTATCCTTTTCTTCGTGAGTTTGAGTGGCACGGCCTGGCGATCGAGCCGGTCGAAGCCATGTTCACCGAGCTGAGCAAGAACTACGCTCGCTTTTCGCGCGTCACCCTGGAACAAACCGCGATCGCCGACAATCCGCGGCCGTTCTACTTTTTGAAAGCGAAGGTGGGATACAACCGTCCATGGACCAAACAGGTCGGCTCCCTCAGCCGCGAGGTATTGCAAAACACGATCGACGTCATGCGCACATGGGAATTCGATGGGCCTGTGCCGGCCGATCTCGAAGAGGCCATCGTCGCGGTCGAAGTGCCCTGTGTGCGGTTCAATGACCTGATGCAGAAGCACAATGTGCAGGCGATCGATTTTCTCAGCATCGACACCGAAGGGTCGGATTACGAGATCTTTTGCTCGATCGATTTCAGTCGTTATCGTCCACGTATTCTGGTGATCGAAACCGGCCAGATGGACGAGAATCAACGGCGCGACCTGGCCCGCCGCCTGCGGGATCTCGACCTGCACTTTCTCGCGCGTCTCGATGTGCTCACCGAAGCCTTCGTCGAGAACGGCTTGATGCCGAGGGACCACCTGAGCGCTGCGATCAGGGCGATCGGCGACCGGCTGCGGGGCGTACTGCGACCGCGCCTGCCGTGATCACGCACGTGGAGACCGCCGGGAGGTAAACCTCCCGGGCTGAAACGGCCAAGCTCGCTGAAGCGAGCTCCCCACCGCGACACGCCCCCACGACGTCGGGGCGGAGCCGGATTCAGTCGGCTTGCCGGTTCTAGCCGCGGGCCGCGAGCTTCAGCCCCCGGCGGCATGGACGCCGTGTTCTGCGGTGGTGTCGATCCTGGTTGTACAAACCACGACCTCGCCGCTACGATCTGCTTCGTGGCCCGGAAACATCACACCTTGCGGCGACTCCTGAATCGCTTTCTCGTGCAGGCCGAGATGAAGCTCGGACGCGAGCGCTTGTGGTCGTATCCGTATCGGCTGACGATCGACGTCACCAACAAGTGTAATCTGCACTGCCCCCATTGCCCTACCGGACGCGGCGACCAAGGTGGGCGTGGACGCGGCAACGTTTCCTACGACTTGTTCAAGACCATTCTCGACGAGCTCGGGCCGTACGCCTACGAGCTCGAGTTGTTCAACTGGGGCGAGCCCTTCTTCAATCGCGAGCTGCCGCAACTGATCGCGTACGCGACAGACAAGAAGGTACGGACGGTCGCATCGACTAACCTCAGCTTCCCGATGACCGAAGAATACATTCGCAGTGTCATCACCGCCGGACTAGGGAGCCTGACCGGCGCGATCGACGGCGTCGATCAGGCTTCATACGAACACTATCGACGCGGCGGCGACTTCGATCTCGCCATTGGCAACCTGAAAACGTTTGTTCGCCTCAAACGCGAGCTCGGCTCCGACACTCCCGATATCTGCTGGCAGTATCTGGTCTTCGCTCACAACGAAGACCACCTGGAACGTGCCCGACAGCTGGCGGCGGAGATCGGAACCGACTACTTCAGCGCCATCGCCGGGACGCACGACGATCCCGCCTGGTCGCCCAAGGGCAACTACAACGCCGACTATCTCGCGCTGCACCCGAACCGCTGCACGTTCTTGTGGGAAAAGGCCGTGTTTCACTGGGACGGTGGATTCGCGTCGTGCTGCATGGGTTTCAACAAGCACGACGACTTCGACACCTTCGCGGCGGGTTCCTTCCACCGGCTGTGGAACAACGACAAGTTCATCGCCGCACGACGCATCTGGACCGATCGCGACTCGCCATTGCCGGAAGGGCACTTCTGCGTCGACTGCGACAAGGTGCGCCTGTACCGCGGCATGCCTCTGCGCTCGCCGGGAGCGCCGGCGGGCTTCCGACTGCAAGCGTCGTAGAGGCCGCGTCCCTAGGGGGAACCTTGCTGCATTGGGTGCGAAATGACGAACAGCCCCGGTGGAATGTCGGGGTTCTGCCGGCGCGGCGAGTCTCGCCGCTCGAACACCTCGACGAATCGCGCCAAAGTGTAACGATGCTCGTACTTCATCGTCAGCCGCGGATCGCGACTCAAGTGCACACTGATCCCGTTCGGTTCACTCTCGAGGACGAGCTGATGAAGCAGAATCACATCGGGATTCGTTGCGAACAGATAGTCGAGAACATCTTGCGGGGTTGGGTCGCGCCGCGTTTCACCAAATACGTGCCACAGCGCAGCAGATAGGACGCCGTCGTAGGCGCGCAAGACCGGCTCGGTGCGCTTGCGACGGGCAAAGTAGAATTGACCGACGGTGCGGTCCGTTAGTCCCAGGGTGTCGACGAACCGCATCGAAGCGCCGGCATAGGATGGCGTCTGCCCCATCTGGTCATAAAGCACCACCGCGTCGGGCGGATAGTTTCGTTGCAGGAACATGCCGATGCGACTCTGAAAAGTCGTACCCATGGTGGTGTAACGTTCCAGGGCGAGATCCAAGTATCCAAAGTCCTCCGGAGACCTGACCTTCGCCGCAGTGGATGCCGCAAATGCCCACGGGTCCGACACGAAAGCCCGCAGATACGGTTTGACGGCGTTGTCCCGAGTCGACGTGAACTCGCCCGAGGTCTTCGACAAGAACAAGGTCGCGAAGCAGCCGAGCGCAACGTACGCCGCCATCGTCGGGTTGCGCCATCGCCCCAGGGCGGGCGCGAGCCCATCCGCGCCGGCACATATGAGGATGTAGAGAAGCGGAACCGCCGGTACGAGCTGACGGGTGTACGCCATGTAGTCCTTGGCAAGCGCGCACCAACCCGCACTGATCACGATCAGCAGCGCCAGCACCACGCGGCTGCGGGTCCAGAACCGTGGACGCCAAGCCACCAAGAACAGCGGCATGCCGATGAACAGGATGTGGTTGTGCAGCAGATACTTGCGAATCTGGTCGACCCCTTCGCCGCCCTCGGTGTGCAGCTTGACGTAGAACGGCGACGGCACGAGGTCGTGAAAATAGAGAAAGCGCCCGACGATCACGGCAACCGCCGCGGCAGCGACAACCGCAATCCCACTGCTTGCCCGACGCCACGCCTGACGGTCGGTCCGCAGAAGCGGAACCGATGCGAGAAGGAACAGCGGCCCTTCGGGTCGCACCAGCACCAGCGCCACGCCGGCCGCCGGCCACCAGGGAAACCATTTCTCGTCGGTCCAGCAGACCGCCAGGCAGAGAACGATCAGCGTCAACATTGGCGGCTCGAGCCCGCGCTGACTCCACATGAGAAACGGAATGCTCGCGACCGTGAGCAGCGGCGGTCCGAACACCAACACCGAGTTGGAGATCTGCTGCCGCGAGATTCGAAACACCAACCACAACGACAGACATCCGGCGACCAGACCGAGGAGCTTTGCGATGATCACGATATCGAGAGGCAAGCCGCGGACGGCAAGGAGGACAATCACCCACAACAGCGAGCTCGTCGCTTCAATCCGCTCGCCGCCCCGGTTGAAGACGAAGCCGTATCCGTCGGCCAGGTTGGCTATCTGACGGAAGTCGATGAACGCGTCTTCCTCGATCTGGTTGAACACCAGCAGCGAGAGAAGGAGATACAACGCCAGCACCAGCGCAGACGCGATGCGCTCGGAAAGGACCAGGCCCTTCCGCAAGGTTTCCACATTCGCGCTCGTCACGGCCGCCACCTTAGTTCATTCCGACAGAGCGGTACCATCGCGACGATGTGCGGATAACGTCGCTCGTCCTCCGAAAATACGGGCACCAACCCCGAGCCTCCCATTCAATGGGCCCGGCGCACGACTACACCCACGCAGCCCGCCTCGATAGGCGTTCCATGGAGGTTTGCGATATGGTCCGCCGACCGGAAGCTGCCTCGTGCTCGAAACCCCCAGCAAGCCGCCTTCTGCCTATCGCCATCTCGTCTCCTGCTTCGCGCTACTCGCGCTCGCCATCACCTTCTGGCACTGGCGAATCCTCGGCCCCGCGATCGCGACTGGCCCGATCGGCTCACTGTGTAGCGACCTCTACACGTCGTACATTCCGGTCCTGGCACGCGCCGCAGAGGAGATCCGCAGCGGAAATCTGCCGCTCTGGAACCCCGATCAACTGGCCGGCGTGCCGGTGGTGCCGAGTTGGTTCCAGTTCGGCGCTTTCTATCCGTTGAACGCGCTTCTGCTCTTCCTTCCGACGCACACCGCGCTCGGGTGGACTGCATGTCTTCATCTAGCCATCGCCGGCGGCGGCATGCTCTGGCTGGCGACCGCCATCGGTTTGTCCGGCGCCGCGGGTCGCTTCGCGGCCGTGACCTACATGCTAAGCCAGCCGCTGGCAGTGCTGCCCAACCTATTCACAGCGTCGACGCTGGCGCCGGCGGTGTTGGCAAGCTGGGTCGCCCTCGTCCAGACACCCAAGCGGCGCACCGTCGCGACCGCCGCCGCATTGCTGGCGTTGCAACTGAGCACGGGCGGCAATCAAATCGTTGTCTACACACTCTACGCAAGTGGCTTGCTGTTGCCGTTCATCTTCGCCACTCGTCCAACACTGCGTACCGTCGCCGCACTCGGCCTGGCAGCGGCGCTCGCGGTTGGACTGGTCGCCGTCCTGCTGCTGCCGACCACGGTATCCGTCGACCTCTCCAGCCGCGCGACCGGCCGGCTCAGCCTGGCCGACACCCTGCCCTTTCCGGCAGCCACGCTGCGCGACCTCGCACGGCAGCTGCTCGACCAGACTCCAGGCTTGCCGCGCATCTTCTATGGTTGGGCGGCGCTCGCTCTCGCCCTGTTGGGCATCGCATGGCCACAGCGGCGTAGTGCTTGGCCGGGTGTCGTTCTGATCACCCTGACCGGCACGCTGCTCGTGCTCGGCCCGAACACTCCAGCCTACGAGCTGTATTATGGATTGCCGACAGGCAGCTGGTTTCGCTCTCCGGAACGAGCCGCGATGCTGATGGCCATCGGCGTTGCTTTGCTAGCAGCGTACGGCGTCGAGCGATTGCAACAAGGTCAGTGGCACCGCGTTGCATCGTGGTTGGTGCTGCTGCCGATCGTCGAGCTCTTCCGCGCAACGTACAGCTGGCTGCCGTATCCGCAGGCGCGACCGCTTTCCGCGTTCGCGCCGCCGGCGGCGTCGAGCGCGATCCGCTCCACGCTCGGCTCGCAGCGGGCCTATGTCGGCATGAACTGGCAGGACCGCTTTCCCTTCATGGAGAAGCTCGGCACCTGGCAGCGCCTCGCTGTCGCGAACGACTACGACACGCTGACACCGGCGGTGTACGGCGACTACTTCAGGGCGCTGCTCGGGCCGCAAGCGTTGGTCGATCCGATATTCGCCGGCCGATACCATCCGATGTTCGCCGGCATCACTGCGCGGCGCGCAATGGACATGCTGGCGGTGAAGCTCCTGCTCATCGCGCCGGGAGCCCCGGTTCAGTGGGTAGGCGCACCGGGCTCCGCGCCGCCGGGATCCGAGCCGATGCTGCTCGAGAACCGCACCGCATTGCCGCGCGCGTACGTAGTGCACCGAGTCAAAAGTGTCGAGAATGAAGACGCGGCGTTGCGGCTGCTTGCCGACCTTCGCTTCGACCCGGCCTCGACGGCGGTGGTCATCGGCGGTGGCGAGATCGATCAGACCGCCGCGGGCGGCAGTCCGGGTGTGGCTCTGCTGAGCTTCGAACCGGATCGCGTAACCTTGGAGGCGGAGTTGGACCGCCCCGGCCTTCTCGTGCTCACCGATCTTATGTTCCCCGGGTGGGAAGCCCGCGTCGATTCGGCGCCCGCGCCGATCTTTCGGACGAACCTCCTCTTCCGCGGTCTTTACCTGGGCAGCGGCAAGCACGTGGTGGAGTTCGAGTACCATGCTCCCCGGCTGGCGTTGGGAGCTTGGGTGAGCGCGGCAAGTTTCCTCGTCCTGTTAGTCCTTGTCGTGCCGCGCTCCGCGCTCGGCCTTGTCCACCAATTCGGATTGCATTGGCGCAGGAACGAACTCACCCCCTGCCCCCCTCTCTTGGAACTCTTGGAAAGAGAGGGGGAACCAGAAAATGAAATGATTTCCTTTAAGCCCCCTTCTCTTTCCAAGAGAAGGGGGTTTGGGGGTTGAGTTCGGGGCAGTGTTCGTTGGACGCGACTCGCTCGACACCAGCCCCCCTATGAGTCGCGTCGGACCCCGAACGCGCCGGCCGCCAGGAGCGCCGCACAAGGTACCGCCGGTAGGATGTACCGAACCGCCGGCTGCACGGCGGCGTGGAAGACGGTGTAAACGATCACCATCACCGTCGCGACGATCGCCAGTTGGCGCGCCGCGCCGCCGGCCTTCCACAGCGCCGCGGATCCAAACGTTGCCGCCGTCAGCAAAGCACCGTGGAGAATGACGTAGATGGCCATGCTCACCCGACTGCGCGCGAGGTACCACGTGAGCAATAGATTGCGCAGCCACAACCGCAGAGCCTCGCCGCGATGAGCGCCGATCCAGGTCCGGGCGAGCTCGCCCGCAACCGCGTCCCGCTGGCGGATGTCGGCCTCCGGCCCCACACCGCGCGCCGCAAGCTCGCTGCGCAATGCCATCTCGGCATCGAGGTTGGTGTCGTCGGCGGGAGTCGTCCAGCCGACGTGCCGGGAAATGAAGGTCCCATGGTAGAGCGCGATGCCGCCGGTGGCGCTGCTCAGATTGGTCACGCCGAAGCTGGCCAGATTCCACAGGACCCAGGGAGCTGTAGCGAGCGCTGCATATCCGACGACCTGAAAAACGCGCCTGCCCTGCGTCTTCAAGGCCGGCAGTAGCGCGTACACATGCAGGAAAGCGGTGCTCTTGATGAGGACCTGGAGACCGAGAAGCAACCCGAGCAATGGAACGCGCCAACTCATGCGAGCGATCTCCCGCACGAATAGGACGACGAGCAGCACATACAATGTTTCGGTAAGCGGACGGGCGGTGTAAAGAATCAAAGCCGGATGCACGGTGCAGATGGCGGCCGCCACCAACGCGCCATTGCGCGATGTCACCTCTCGCGCGATCCGGTGGACGAGAACGCACGTGAGCGCGCCGGCCGCCGATTGCGCCAGCTGCCACGGCCACGACGCCGAACCGAAAACAGCGAAGAAGCCCGCAAGGACGAGCGGATACAGCGGCAGACGCTCGGCAGCCGCATTGCCGTCGGCGAGCGTGTAGCCGGCACCTTGCGCCAGATTGCGCGCAATCTCGTCGTAGTTGTCGCCGGCGCTGAAGTCGGAAGCGATGCTCGGGTAGACGACGACGGAGAAGACGATGCGGAGCAGGAGTGCGACCCCAAAAATCGAAACGGGCGTGAAATCGGTTGTGGAGGCCACGGCTCCTTCTCTCGCGAGGTTCTGCGACATGCAAGGGTCGTCGGCCCTCGTCCCGCCTCTAGGCTCGTCGACGGGTGTCCGAATACGCCGAACGCGCCACTACTGCGCAGATCCCATACATCATTACCCCACAAGCAAACGTTGCACTGATCCCCCACGCCAACGACAACAACATGGCCAGAACGCTCCCACACACCGACGTCGCGCCGTTCACGCCCCAATACAGCGCTCTATAGCCGGGGGGATCGTCGGCACTGAGCGCCAGACCTGTCGCCAGCGGAACACCGAGCACGAATCCGAGAGGCAGCAACACCATCACGGCTGCAATGATTCGCGCCCACGTCGGCGCGGCCTCCAGCAGCCCGCCCGTGCTCGTGACCACCACACCCGTCAGTATCGCCACGAGCAGCAGAGCCAGAAGAGCACGCCCCAACCACATCCCCGCATCGGCGCGGCTGACGATCCGCTGCGTCCACCAACTACCGGCGCCGGCAGCTGCCAGGAGAGAGAACAGCACCACGGTCAAACCGTACACCGGATGTCCAAGGGTTATCAGCAGCCGCTGCATGAGCGACAACTCGACCAGGATGAAACCAAGCCCTAGACCCGCGAAATAGAAGAGCCGAGCGGCCGCGTGCGCTGGCCACCGCTCACGCCGCGGTAAGCAAAGCGGCCCGAGAATGAACAATGCCGAAAGCACCACGACAAGTACGAGAAACCACACCAGTGTCACCACCGCCTGGACGTTCGATCTGAGAATATCGTCCGGCACGACCCGCTCTTCGAAGACATCACGCAAACGCAGCATGCTGAAAAAGAAAGGCCGGTCGTCGGTAGGCGTGCTGAGGTCGAGTGGATGACTCTCCAAGAAACCGCTCGACTCCTGCGGCCGTGTGAGCTGCGACAGTGTTTCGTTGCGACTGAAACCCGGACCCAAGATCGCCTCGAAGCCCCGGCTTGCGCACCACTGCTCCAATGTCGCGACCTCCGCGGGCAGAAACGGACGTCGGCCGATCAGTAGAGTCGCCACCGACGCAAACGGCCGCCGGTTGCGCACCAGAATCAGGTGTTCCTGCACGCTCGTCACGCCGCGCTCCCGCAGCGTCGCCGCCGCCAGCGCCACCAATCGCAGGCTCTCGCCGGGCTCGGGATCAAAGTGCCATCGGCTCACCGACAAGATGCCATTTTCACCAAGGCGGCTGAGAAACATTTCAAATGCCTCTCGCGTGTACAGCGCGTTCTCCGACAACACATAGGCGCCGCTTGCGGCCGCTGCCCACGTATCGACCAACGACGCCTGGATGATATCGAAGCGCTCGCTGCTGCGCGCCGCATAGCTGCGCGCTTCGTCATGGATCAACTCGACGCCGGCTCTATCACCGAGGTGGCCGGTGAGCTCCGCGAACGGGCCGTTCAACGCCGCCAGGATAGCGCCGTTGACCTCGAGGCCGACGACTCGTCCATGGCCGAACGCCAAGGCGGTCAAGACGTCGCGCCCGCCGCCGACTCCGATCACCAGGACCGAACCAACCGGCCGTACGGCGTACGCAGCTGCGGTGACGTCCCACTTCAGGTACTCGATCTTGCCCACATCTCCATCGAATCGCGTCAGAATGGTCGCCGCGGCGCCATCGATCGTGAGCATCTCCTGCTCCACTCGGGCGCCAATGGGCGCAAGCGCACTGAGACCCCAGCCAAACGGCGGCATCTCCACCGGATCGATGACGATCCGGGAGAACGCACTCCACTTCTCGAACGCGTGCACCGGATCCGCATTGCCCTTGCTCCAGCGGACCCGCAACTGGCGTCGATCGAGATGACCCACGAACGCCGTCGTCATGACCGCCGCCGCGAGAATGCCGGCAACCATGCCGCGCCGATCCGCTGCGGACATCGCCGTCAGCGCCGCGCCGACCGAGGCGATCGTCGCGAGCAAGAGCACTCCGCGCGGCCCCTCCGCATAGGCAGCGAACGGCACAAACAGCGCGCAGCCGACGGCCGCTCCGAGGAGATCGGTTGCGTAGACCGTACCGATACGCTCGCCCGCGTCGAGCAAGGCGAGACAGATGAACACTCCCGAAAGCGTGAAGGGCACTGCCACCAGCAGATACAGCAGAGCCAGCAATGCGAGATTCTCCCAGGTTGCCTCGAACACCGCGTTGATCCGCAGCTGCGCCACCATGCAAGCGACGACCGACAAGGCGTAGATCAACGCGTAGCGTCCTGCCAGACGCCGGGCATTGGCAACCGCGAAGTGCCGTGGGAACAAATGCACTATGACGGCGCCGACGGTCGTACCAAACAGCGCTACCGACACGGCCACGAAGGCAAAGTGGTACCACATCGTGGCGGAGAAGATCCGCGTCAGCAGCAGCTCGAGCATCAGGTTGCTCATCATGACCAGAGCTACTCCGGCATACAGCAACCTCTGTCGGGGTAGCGGCCGCGATGGCCGCTGCATTTCAGAGCCGATCATTGTCGCGCGAAGGCGTTCGTTTGTTCGTTCCATCGCAGGCGCACGACCGGTCGGCCGAGGATCGCCGGCGGGATGCCCCCCATCTCAGGATAGAAGACGTCGATCCGCGGTTGCCTGAAGCGAATCCGCAACGCTTCGGCCAGCCCGAACAACATGACGGGCTGCCGGATCGATTCGACGCCACCAACGATCAGCGAGGCCATACCATCGACGATGAACAGCGTGCCCGGCTGCGGCTCGCGCACCTCCGCGACGATCATATCGATGATGCGCTCGCTCAGCTCACCGTTGCGCCGGAAGCGCTCGTTCACGGACTGGAGTCCGACGATGCTGGTGACCGTCCAGGCAACGGTCACGACAGCGCACGCGGCTCGAAGCCATGCCTGCGAGCCGAGGCTCGCCCATACGGATCTGCCGAGATGGACGAGCAGAATGACCCACCCGACGGTCGCAAGATACATATAGCGTCCGGCGATCCATGCCAGCGGAAGAAACGGAAGAAACGCGATTGCAATCCAGCCGCCGGCCAGCCAAACCTGCCGCCGTTCAGCCACAGGCGAGATCAGTACAGCCGCACAGAACAGCAGGCCTGCGGCCGGCACCGCCGTCCAACCGGACAGCGGCAGCGGGTTCAGTAGGAAGCGTGCCGCTCCGGCAATCTGCTTCAACGTGCTCCACGCAGCGACCTCCACCTGTCCATGCGCCAGCCTGGCGGCGCCTACGACTCCCGCCATGAACGAGTCGACGACGGCGTAGCGCAGGCAAGCGTACAGGAGCAAAACGACGACATACGTGACCAGCGCGTTGGAGCGCCGCGCGTTCCGGGGCGCCAACCAGTCGGTTAACACGACGAGGAGTGGAAAGCAGAGCGCCGATTCCTTGCTGAGCAATCCAAGCCCAAAGGTCAACGCCGCGGCGGCCCACCGGCCGTTACGGTGTAGCAGCAGAGCGCCGAGTACAAATGCCGTTGCCAGCAGGTCGGCGCGTCCCGAGATCCAGGCGACGACGTCGCCATGCGTCGGATGCACCGCAAAAAGCAGGGCGGCGGCCAGGCCCGCTGTCGGGCTGCGCAGTAGATCACTCGCTAGCCTCCACAGCAGACACACGTTCACCGCCTGCAGCCCGACGTTCGTCAGGTGGTAGACGAATGGCTGCACACCACCCACCATATGATTGAGATAGAAGCTGACCTGCACCAGGGGCCGGACGAAGTTGTGGTTGAAGGGCGATACGACGAGGGCTCGCCACCAGGAAACACCATCGGAAGCGCGGACCGCTTCGATCCACAGGTAGTCGTCGTTGACGAAGCCGAAAGCGGTGGACCAACCGTAGTTGAGAGCGACCCAGCCCAGCAGGAGAACTAGCGCCGGCAAGACAACCGCCCCTACGGGCAACGGAAGTGCTGCGATCTCGAATCGGCGAGCCACTCGGCTAGAGTCGGCGCATCGCGATCCTTTGGCGAAACGATCGCGGGAATCTCCGGCCAGTCGATGCCGAGCGCCGGGTCGTCCCAGCGGATGCCCCCTTCGCCGCCTACACCGTGCTCGGCAGTGCATTCGTAGAGGACGATGGCGCCGTCGACGAGCCCGAAGGTTGCGTGCGCGAAACCCGGGGGCACCCAGATCACGTTGTGATTCTCACCGCTGAGCTCGACTGCGACGTGATCACCCAGCGTCCGTGACCCGTGCCTTACGTCGGCGACCACATCGAGCACGGCACCGTGGATACAGCGCACCAGCTTACCCATCGGCGGCGCCCACTGAAAATGCAGACCGCGAACGACGCCGCGTCTGGAATAGGTCTGGATCGCCTGCTTGAAGTCCGTCGGGATCCCCGCAGCCCGCAAGTCGGCGCTCACCCAGGACTGCAGCAGAAAACCGCGATCGTCGGCGAAAGTGTTGGCGGCGAATACCTTTACGCCGGTGACTTCGGATGGATCGCGACGCATCGGGGTGTCCGCTACCCCCTCCCTGACCCTCTCCCGTTGCCGGAATTGGGCTTTGCCCGGTAATTCGAATGGCATCGCCACGGCAGCGAACTCACCCCCTGACCCCCTCTCTTTGAAAGAGAGGGGGAACCAGAAAATGAAATGATTTCCTTTAAGCCCCCTTCTCTTTCCAAGAGAAGGGGGTTTGGGGGTTGAGTTCGCGGCGGCGTTCGACGACGAGTTCTCGAA
>Ga0187892_10009013_pt1 | contig 13345 bp, 10 predicted proteins | sample MA1701073metaG_FD_139345 | JGI IMG/M metagenome (GOLD analysis project Ga0187892, IMG submission 139345) | Bio-ooze microbial communities from a basaltic lava cave in the Kipuka Kanohina Cave System on the Island of Hawaii, USA - MA170107-3 metaG ...
ATGCGGACGCCGGGAATCTTCTCCAGCTCGCGCGTGAGAAAGTCGGCGTTCCGGTTTCGACGCCTCGTCATTGCCGCGAGGTACTTGAGTTGGCCGTGAAGAATCGCAGCCGGCAACTCCGTGCCGCGGTAGTTGTGACAGCGAAGGCCCGCGGGCGGACCGGCCTGCGCTTTGCCCTGCTTCGCCCCGAGATCGTAGCCAATGTGCTTGAAGCGAAAGAGACGCTCCATCAGTTTCGTGTGATTGGTGACGACGCACCCGCCTTCGCCGCACGCAACTGTTTTGCTCTGCTGGTAACTGAACGAGCCGATGTCGCCGATGCTGCCCAGGCCGCGCCCGTTCCACATGCCGCCGTGCGCGTGCGCGCAATCTTCGATCACCTTGAGGCCGTGCTTGCGCGCCAGCGCCATGATCCGATCCATGTCGGCCATGCCTCCGTAGAGATGGACGGGGATGATCGCCTTCGTCCGCGAGGTGATCGCCGCCTCAACCGCACCGGGGTCGAGGCAAAGCGTATCCGGCTCGACATCGACAAACACCGGCTTCGCGCCGTTGTAGAGCACGGCCATCGCCGTCGCGATCCAGGTGTTCGCTGGCACGATCACTTCGTCGCCGGGGCCGACGCCGAGCACGTGCAGCGCGCCTTCGAGCGTCACAGTGCCGTTGGCCATGAACACGCAATGCTTCGCGGTGTGGATGCGAGCGAAAGCCCGGCAAAACTTCTTTTCCCACGGGCCGTTCCACGAGAGCACGCGGCTGCGGTAGATTTGCACCAGAGCGCGTTCGGTGGCGGCGTTCGTCGGCGGCCAGGGAATGTTCGGCGCGGCGACGAACACCGGTTTGCCACCCAAGGCGGCGAGTTTGTCGGCGGTTCGGCGGAACGTTTTCATGTCGCGAGCGTGCCACGCGCCGCGACCGTCGGAAATAGACAAAACCGCCGTCTCTTTATACAAATCCGACGGCACATGGCCGGATCAGAACAACCGCGGCGTACGTTGAGCGATGTCCTTGGCGCGGTTACGGCAGCGCCCGGGCGCGTCACCCTCCTGCAACCGGCGCGGGGCGGTCGGCCTTCCCGAAGACATCCGCCGCTGGTCGCGCCGTCGCATCACTCGCACTACGAACTGGCGATCTGCTTTGCCGGCAGAATGATCGTCGTGGGCGAGGAACGCATCCAGGAATTGCGCGCCGGCGACGCCGTGCTCGTGGCGCCCGGCGCCTGGCATTACGAATCGTATCGGACCGCGGGCCAACCGTACGAAGTGTGCTGGTTGATCGCGCACCCGCAGCAGACACACTACGTCTGCACGTGTTACCGGCGGAGGCGGCTGGCGATCCAAGACCATGCCGGAGCGCCCGCCGCAGGCGCACAACCAATGCTCGATGAACTCGCGCGCGAACTCACGCAGCAACCCCGGCATTGGCAGGCGCGGGCGCGGGCGTTGCTCGTCGAGGTAGTCGTCGATCTCGACCGCCGCACGATGGCGGCCCCTCCGAAGTCGCCCGAGGTCGATCCCGCGCACAAACTCGTGCGCATTCTGGAGACGCGTTTTCGCGAGCCGCTTCAGATCCAATCGCTGGCGACCGAAGCCGGCTTGTCGCCCGACCATCTGGGCCGCCGATTCCGAGCGAGGTTCGGCGTGACGTTCAAGGGTTACCTCAACGCCATTCGCATCCATCACGCGAAGTTGCTGCTCAAGTCCGGCTGGTCCGTCAAGCGCACCGCCGGCGAGTGCGGTTTTTCCGACGTCTATTATTTCGGGCGGGTGTTCAAGCAGGCATGCAAGACCTCGCCGGGTCGGTTTGTTCGCGAGCGGCGGGCAACAGGATCGTGAGCCAATCCGCTGCAACCAGGTTTCCTTCTTGATCTTTGGGGTCGAACGAACAGAGTCACTCGCCATGACCGATTTCAACCTCGACGTTCCCTTTCGCCTCAACAATCCCTGGGCGTTTCCGCTGCACGGACTGCCGTTGCGATCCAGCATTCCCCTGCCGGAAGGCGCGGTCCACGACCCGGCGCGCGAGCTTTGTCTGCTCGATGAGAAAGGCCGCGATGTCGGGGCGCAATGGCGCGTGCTCTCGACCTGGAACGACGGCTCGGCGCGGTTCGCGTTGATGGACTATGCTGCCGGGCGTCTGCTGCCTCGAACGAAGCGCAGCTTCATCTTGAAACGCCGGGCCGTCGCGAAGACGCCGGTCGCAAAACGCGATGCCGTCATCCGCGTGCCTGACATCAAGTCGGAGTTGGTCGTCGATACCGGCAGGTTGCGCTGGCATTTCTCGAAGAAGCGCTTCTCGTTCGGCGAACAGATTCATTTCGGCAAGCGCGAATGGGTGAAGGGGCGCGAATCCGACCTGTGCGTGATGGATCGCAACGGGCAGATCTACCGGGCGTCGCGTGGACGGTATCGCATCCGATTGGAGGAAGCCGGCCCGTTTCGCGTCGTCGTTCTCATCGAAGGCGACTACCGCAATGCGGGCGGGAAGTTCATGGATTACAAGGTCCGCTTCCACTTTACGGCGGGCGGCGCGCAGGCGTTGATGCTGCACACGGTACGCAACCGGCACGACGGACGCGAAGGGCGCGACATCCAGCGGCTCTGGCTCGAAGGGGCGGTGAACGTCGGCCCCGGCGCCGTCCGCCGCGTCCAGCACATCGCGCGCGGACTGAACACGATCCAGGCCATGGTCGAGATTCCCGAAAACGTCGATCTCGATACCGGCGAGTACCAGACGACCATCCGCAACGCCGCGAGCTTGCGCGAGGACTCGAAGGACATCTGCGGCGTGCTCAAGGGCGGCAAGGACATCGGCAAATACGGCGCGTGCGCGCCGTTGATCGATCTGCACGAGCCGGGTGTCGGCGGGATGCTCTTCAAGTTCGCGATGGCCGCGCCGGACCGGGAGGGGCCGATGCGGCTCGCTTCGGAGCGCAACCGGTTCGAGATCGATTTCTATCCCGATTGCGGCAAGCCGATGCATCTCGGCGAAGGCATGGGCAAGACGCGGGAGGTGTTGTTCAATTTCCACGATGACTCGCTCTCGGCCCAGGACCGGGTCCACGAGAGCGACAACCTCTCCTACCCCGGCGTGGCCGGTGTGCCGCACGAGGTTTACCGGCAGGCGAAGTTCGCGGAGGTGCACCTGACGTTGCCGCCCCAGCGCAACAAGTATCCGTTGCTGGAATCGAAGATCGACCTGCTGCTCTCGGCCCAACAGGCGTACGACTGGCCGAAGGCTTCCGGCTGGCGCGATTCCGGCGACGAGGTGGGCGCGCGCGGGCGTTGTCCCGAGTTCGGGATCAAGCAATTCATCAACAACGAGGAAGATTATCTCTACTGTTGCATGCTCGACGCCTGGCGCACCGGCAAGCCGTTCGGCGGACTGGCGATGGCGCGGCATTTGATGGACATCGACTACATCGATTACTCCGCCGACCCCGCGCGCGACGGCGCGACGTGTCCGCACTCGACGAACCACACCGACGGCGAAGTCTATCCGAGCCATCAATGGTGTCAGGGCCTGCTCTATTTCTATCTGGCGACCGGCGACGAGGAGGCGTTGCGCATCTCGAAGCGCATCGGCGACAACCTCTGCTGGTGGGTCCGCGGCCCGCGCAAGGACGCACTGACGTTCTCGGGCCGCGAGACGGCGTGGCCGCTGTTGTCGTTGGCCGCGCTCTACGAGATCACGCACGAGAAAAAGTACCGCGACGCCGGCATGCAGATCGTCAACGAACTCCATCGCCGTTACCAGAAACACGGCGCGCTGGTCTGGGAGCATCCGCCCGGCTCGGGCATCTGGACCGGCTACATGGTCGCGATGACGTTCAACGGCATCTGGGACATGTGGGCCGCGACCGGCGACAAGCGCGTGCTCGAATTCTGGAAGGACATCACGCTGCCCGTTGTCGAGGGCCTGGCCGATCCGAACAGTTGGGGCTACATCCATTTCCGCAACTGGCCGCTCAAGTGGGCCGACCTGACGACGCTCGCCCGCTGGTATTCGTTGACGGGCGACAAGAAATACGTCGAGTTGGGGAGAAACGGCCTGCGTTTGATCCTGGCCGGCTGCCCGCAGCCGTTGAACCAGACGCAGGGCCTCATCGCGATGGGTTACCGCCATTTCATCACCTATCTCAAGATCGCGGACGAATTTGGCATGATCGACGACGACAAGTGCGTGCTGGTGTGGTAGGCGGTGATGCAGTTTGCACGACCGCCGCGCGGACCGGTCGGAGCGTAATCGGGGGCCGCGAAGTCTGAGCGACCAGATGCCGTCAGCGCGCTGAGGAGCATCGCTTCACTCGGTCCGGAACGCTGGCATCGTCTGATACAACCGAGCCTGCGGCAGTGGACGCGGAGTCAGTTTCAGTTGTTTTTCGAACCCGCCGAAGACCTCATATTCCGCGGGGCCCGGCTCCGGCGACAAGAGCGCCCAGTCGAGCCGATACTCGCGGACATCCTGCGCCAGGTCGGCAAACGACCGCGTGTGGGGACGGATCAGCACTTCCACGTTGCGCACGAAGTAGTACGCGAACACCGGGCAGGGATGACCGGGTGGGACCCCCTTCCAATAGTGAAACGACGTGAGAAGCGCGCGCTCGCCGTCGCGGCACAACTCATTCATCGCGACGGCGGCCTCGCGCGAATAGGATGCGCCTCGCCATTGGTCTTCGCTGGTGGCACGAAGCGCGGACTCGTAGTCGCGCCTCACGGAGAAAACGAGCGCCAGCACCACGACACAGACGGACACGAGTGCCGGGCCTGTTTTCCGCCAGCGCGTCCATGACCCGCTCCATTCCGCCGCAAGGTCCCAGACCGCGCCCATCGCGATTGCCGCCAGCGTCGCCCACGCCACGAACAGCGAAATGACGACCCACGGCACTTTGCTGCGAAGCATTGAAAGCAGGCAGAGGGAAGGAACCAGCAGCAACACCGGCCAGAGCAGCCGCGCATCCAGTCGCGCAAACCACTCGCGGACGCCGATGCCGCGTTTGCGCGGGAGCGACCGGACGATCAGGGCCAAGCCGCCTATCGCAAAAGCCAGGCCGAGCCAACCAAGTTGGCCCAGCAACCTCGCCCCGTAGAAGAACCATCGATGCTGGAACCCCGTCTCCGTTCCGACGGCGAAACGCAGATGCTCGCTCGTCAGCCCGTGCAACAGACTCTGCCAGTATGCCGCCCAGGTGATCGCGCGCGCGTCCGGGCCCAGCGCGCTCACCAGGGGAAGCACGATCAGGTACCACCAGCCACAGGTCAGCGCCGGCACGATTGTCAGCGCGAGAAAATCCCTTCGGGTGCGCCGTCCACACGCGCCGCACAACCAGAGCAATCCCACGGCCAGCGCATAGAACACGGCCGTCTCCTTGCACAGCAACGCCACGCCGAGACAGGTCCCCGCCGGCAAGCTTCGCCGGGAAAGAAGAAACCAGATCGCCAGCAAGCCGAACGTCGCGACGAGATGGTCCGCCTTGATCCAGACATCGAACAGGACCGCTCCGGGCAGAATCGCGAGGAAGAACGCCGACCACAACGCGACAGTCGTGCCGAACAGGCGGCGGTTGAGCGCGAACAGCAGGAGTTGGTTGATCGCCGCGATGAAAACCGACAGCGTCTCCGCCCGTTCCGCGAACCCGGCTCGGAACGGTGCCAGCAGCAGGAGCAGCAGGCTGTGGATCGGCGGATGTCGCCAGAACCAATCGGCGAAGGCGTCGTGCGCGCCCGCCTTGAACGCGCGCACCGTGCAAAGCGTCATCGCCTCGTCCCAGACGAGCAGATGCCCGATCCAGCGCAGGCGCAGAGCGGCGAACAGCGCCAGGCAAGCCGCAAGCAACGCCCAGTGGACCGGTCGCATCGAGTGGTCCGTGCCCGGTTCGAGCCAATTCCCGTCGCGCGTCCGTTCGCCCATGTGCGGCTGGTCCATGCGGGTCCCCGAAGCCAGTAGCCGCAATGGCGACGGCGGGCAAGCGTTTTGTGGCGCTCACCTCCACTCGCACAACGACTCGACGTGCGCCGCGGAGCCATCCCGCAGCCAGCCATCGAGTTGGGCGGGGTCTTTGAGTTGCTGGCCGCGGTTGCGGGAGACGACGATGAAGCGGCAGTCCACTTCCGGCAACGAAGACATGTCGCCCCAGAGCTTCTCGAATTGCGCCACGGGATAGACATCTTCCTGTCCGTGTCCCCAGCGCTTTTTCACGTCCTTCAACGTGACGTACGTCGGCAGCCGCGCGGCAAGATGGCGGATCGCGGCGGATACTTTCGCCTCATCGGACAGGTCCCGGCGCGTCAACCCGAACACGGCCAGCAACTTGTCCACGTCCATCCACGTCGTCAGCGTGTTGTAATACGAGAGCGCGAACTCGTCCTCTTCGCGCGGCATGGCGAGGCCCTCGACCAAGCGCGGACGGCCGTTGACTCGCGCGAGGCCGCCGCCGCGGTCTTCGATCCAGCGATGGATCACCTCGAATAAAAGGCAGGCGCCCGATTGGATGTGCAGGCCGCAGATGGCCGGATCAAGGTCCGCGCCGAGCGTGTCGATGTTGTGCAGCAGGAGCGCGCGCAACTGCGGCCGTTCGTCCAACAAACGCGCAAGCACGCCGTTGCGAAGGAGGTTCGGGACCTCAAACCAATGGCCGACCGGATGCAGGCACTGGAACGGCACGTTGTCCGTGTAATCGCTCCCCTCGCCCGCGGACCGCGCCCAGCCGATCAATGCGGAGCGCAGGCTGTCGCGGACCTTCTGCGCCTGTTCATCGAGCATCTGTTGCGGCATCACCTCCCACAAAAAGCGGAGGTCGCGTTCCATCGGGACCATGCGCAAACCGATCGCGCGCCCGGGCGAGAGCAGCAGCGGGCCTGCGTAGCCGTACCGGTCCTGCGCGGCAAGATAACCCCCGATCGCTTCGTGCGTCAGATAACTCGTCGTGATGACGTGCGCGGGGAACGCCCCGAACCGCTTCCCCGCCCGCGCGCTTTTCGCGAGATGCACTTCGAGGAAACTGCGATGGTTCCCGGCGAGCCGGCAGAACGGATGCAGCGCCTTGACCACGCCCGCGCCTTGCGTCCAACGGCTGCCCGCGCCTGCCGCGAGAGACACGACCGCCACCGAACCCGCGCGGAGCGCTTCTTCGCCGAGCCTCCGGCAATCCGCAGGCAGCTCGCCCGTCGCGTCGATGACATCCTCCTCGCGCACGTCCTGAATCGTCGTGTTCGCGGGCAGACGGTTCTGGGCGAGGCCGATCCGTCCGTTCTTCAAATCGCTGCGAATCTGTTCGTGCGGGCGTGATCGAACCCGTGCGCATCGAGCAGCCCGGCGAGGCTTTGCTCGGGGCGATCCGTCCGCTTCGACGGCGGGAAGAGCCGGTCAAACAACGTCTGCACCGTGCCGGCAAGGTCGGGATTGGTGTGGCACGCCGCGCCGAAGCGTTCGAGGTCGGCGCGGCGCAAGGGCGACAACTGGCGCGGGTCGGCGCGAAGCAACCGTGGCACGAACAGCGCGTAATAGCCCTGCGGCATCAGCGCGTCGGCCGCCGGCAACAGATCGGCGAAGGCGCCGTTCTGGTTGATGGAGAAATCGTACACGACCGGCTCCATGGCGAACGGCAGCGCGTGTTCGAGCTCGCGCTTGGCGCGGTCCATCGTCTCCTGCATCGCGGCCTGCGCGGCGCGCTTGTGGCCGGGGGCGAAGATGAATCCCATTCCACCGCCGGACATGCCTCCCAGCATCCAGAAGCCCCCGAAGTCTGCGCCGAACCGCTGCTGGATCCGCGCGATCAACGTCTCCGTGTAGAGGTTGCTCGCCCAGGGAATGATCGTCTGGATCGGCTGGCGGAAGTTGCGCGTGGTCAGTTCCCCGATCTTCGGCATGTCGCTCGCGCGCAAGGCGGCCATGATTTCGTCGAGGATGCCGATGGCCTCCTGACGGCCTGTCCATTCCGCCTCGGAGCGCAGCAGGAATTTTTCGGTCACCATTTCCAGGATCGGCCCCACGTTTTGCGCCATCCCGCCGTGAACGAGCACGAGGCTGTCCCGGAGTTTGTCGCGAATCTCCTGCGGCGCGTCGGTGTGGTCGAAGATTTTGTGATTGGGAAGCAGCCGCCCGCGGCTGACTCCGAACTCGGGGTCGCCTTCGCCCGCGAGCACGCCGTAGATCAGCTTCATCCCCGGCCAAAGCCCGCCCGAATCCTGCCAGCCGCCGCCCGAGCCGCCGAGCCATTCCCCGAGGATCGCGCGGGCGGCGACGAGCCGGCGCTCGTCCTCCTGCAACTGGCCCGTGAGCGACTTGGCCTGGCCGGTTGCGCGCATGCACACGGCGATGAGCGACGCGAGCAGGCTGGTCGAAACCGCCAGCCGGGAACCTTTGGGGATATTGTGGACGTTGCTGGCGAGTTCGAGGCCAAGCCCCGGGCCGACGACTCGCGCGAGCAGGTCGGCAAGGCTTTGCCCGGAGCCTTCGATGCCGGGCGGAACGATCCCCGCGGCGATCACGGCGGCTTTGAGCAGGCCGAGGTAATCTTTGGCGAAGTCGAACACCTCGTTCAGTTCGCGGATGTCCGCCGTCGCGCCCAGATCGACGCTGGTCAACCGCAGAAGCGGCTCGTCGATGACCCGCAGGTAGGTCTCGACCGGCGGCCGCGGCGCCTTGTCGCGTCCGAGCACGGCGAGATCGATGGAAGTGTTGATCACGCGCGCGCCTTCGGGAAAATCCATTCCCAGAAAGAAAATGTCGCTCCACGCGCTGTGGCTCAGGTCCATGCGGACGGGGGTCTGTTCGCGCAGGATCGGGAAGGGCGCCAACGGCGATGGGCGTTGGAGCAGTTCCGGTCGGACCCGCAACGAGTGGTCGGCGGGATGCCCGACGCGGAACATCCACTGGTTGCCGCGCACGGACCGCACGCTGCGGCGGACTTGATCGGCGAGCGTCTGGAAGCCGAGCCGTTGATACGCCGCGGCGAGCGCGCTGGAGATGGCCTGGCTCGGACCATTCGCGCGTTGCATCGACAGGAAATGTTCGATGGCTTCCTGGAAGCGGCGCATCAACAGGTGTTCGTACCCGGCGAACGGCACCATCCCGGCCGGGCCGGCGCCGGGCTTCAACGGAAGGTGGAACCGGTGAAGCGCGTAGAGGAAGAACAATGCCCGGACACGTTCGTACAGGTTGTCGCTTTGGCGGCGGAACGCTTCGAGCGCATCGCATTCGGCGAGCAACTCCGGCAAGGATGCCGTGCGCGCGAATGCATCGAGCGATTGATTGCGAACGGACGGATCGCTCGACGTGATGATGGTGGTGAGGCGGGACGACATCTCAGAAGGGAATCTCGAGACCGGCTGGCCCGGTCGGCCTGAATGGCCTTGTCCTCGTCGTCCTCGAAATCTGCGGAAATCGAGAACGAGGACGGCGACGGGGACGAGGACGATTGCGGGAAATGAATCTTGCAGCGCCGCTGTGTGTTCGATGCTCGCTCATGGGCGGCTATCCGCGCGTCTTTTCCCGGGTCGCCAGCAATTCCACGAGCTGCGTCAACAACTCGTCTCGATCCCGGCCGCTCAGACCGAGCGCCAGTTGGGCGATGAGGAGGCCGTATTTGACGTCGAGGTTGTAGCGCGTGCCGGCGAGTTCCAGCGCCAGGTAACGTTCGCGCGCGGCAAGTTGCGCCAGCGCGCAGGAAAGCTGCACGCGCTCGGCGGCCGCGGCCCGCTCCACCAGTTGCCCGAGTAGTTCCATCACGGTTGGTGTGAGGACATGCATGCCGAAGAAGCACAGGTAATGACCGGCCCGCAGTCCGGGCACCAACAGCCTTTGTTCGGCCTCGGTGGGCGTCGGCTTCTCCATGACGTTCTCGATCTGGTAGAGCCGCTGCCGGTTCGGCACGAGATGGCCGCCCACGGCGCCGTAATAAGGCAGCTTGTCCTCGCGCGTCGCCTGCACGGCCGACATGGCGCAGTCCTCCGCCGAGGCGGCCTCGACCAGTTGCTGCGCGCACCGTTTCGAGCCGCCGCTGAGATAGAGATGGTCGCTGACGAGGTGAAGGAACGGCTCCTGGCCGGCAAAATCGCGGGCGCAATGCAACGCGTGGCCGTAGCCACGCGGCGCGCTCTGTTCGACCAGGCTCAGCCGGCCCGCGTGGCTGCCCGCAGCGGCAGAATAGGAATCGCGATCGCCCGGCCCGATCACCACGCAGATTTCTTCGACCCCCGCGCTGACCGCTTCTTCGATGATGATCTGCAACGCCGACTTCTGCGCGCCGTCATGGTCCACGAGGGTCTGAAGCGGCAGCCCTCGTTGGTTGCGGCCCGCCGCCGTGATGATCGCTTTCCTGATTTTCATCGCACGGACGGGAGGATGCCAGTTTCAGCGGGTGGGGTCAATTGTGGGGTGCAGGCGGCGCCGGGTCACTTGGGTGAGCACAAGACGACCCGGTGGCGTAACCGTCCCGGTTGCGCCGCGCTGGCGTTGCGCAGCGCCGGCGTTGACTTGGCTTTTTCCTCTCTCCATACTGCCCGCTCTCGATAACCCATGATCATCGAAGCTCGAACGCCCTGCCGCATCGATCTCGCCGGCGGAACGCTCGACCTGCACCCCCTCTTCCTCTTCGAGGGCGGCGGACTTACGGTGAACCTCGCCATCCAGCCGGGGGCCTGCGTGCGTCTAGAAACGCGAAGGGACCGCGCCATCCGCATCGTCTCCGAGGACACCGGCGCTCACGAACGCGCGGCGTCGGTCGAGGCCCTGAAATTTGGCGGCCCGCTCGATCTCATCGCCCGCCTGGTCAAACACTATCGTCCGCGCACGGGATTGAACGTGGCCACCCGCAACGCCCCGCCCAGGGGATCGGGACTTGGCGCGTCGTCGTCATTGTTGATCGCGGTCTCGAGTGCGTTGCGGGAATTGAATCGTTCGCGCCTGACGGACGCCGAGATCATCTTCCGGGGAAGCCGCATCGAAGCGCAGAACATCGGCATCCCGACCGGCAACCAGGATTATTATCCGCCCATGTACGGCGGAGTGAGCGCGATCTGGTTCGACGTGCCCGGCGACCGCCACGAACGAATCCGCGTCCGGGCGCCGTTCCGCGAGGAGCTCCAACGACGACTGGTCCTCAGTTTCACCGGCGAGCCGCATTTTTCGGCCGTGACAAACTGGAGCATGATCAAAGGCTACATCGAGAAGACCGGGCGCACCCGCAAGTGTCTGCGTCGGATCAAAGCGACCGCGTACCGGATGCGAGAGGCGATGCTGGCCGAGGACCTCGACGCGCTCGGCCGGGTGCTGGCGGAAGAATGGGAAAATCGCAAGCGCCTTGCCAGAGGCGTCACCACGCCGACGCTCGAACGGCAGATCGCCGCCGCCGCAAGAGCCGGCGCCGTGGCGAGCAAGGTGTGCGGCGCGGGCGGCGGCGGCTGTATGATCACGCTGGCAAAGGCCGGCAGGGAAGACGCGGTCAAGGCCGCCCTTGCCAAAGCCGGCGCGCGCGTGCTCGACTACACGATCGACACCGACGGCCTGCAAGTGGACCGATTGCCATGAACGACGCATCTGCTCTGCGGAGGCGAATCCGGCTCTGCCTGGCCCTGTTCGTCGCCGGGCTGGTGCTGAGCGGGCTGACGGCGTTCCCGTTGCTGCACGAAGTCAATCTGCTGGCTGCGATGCTCGGCGTGGGCGACGCTGCATCGCCCGAGGGCTACACGGGGCTGCAGTACTGGGTTCTTTATGTCCGCGAAGGGTTGCAGGTCAGCTACGCAAAATATCCGTTCCTCGCCTACGGCACCGACTGGCTGGCATTCGGTCACCTCGTGATCGCGGTGTTTTTCATCGGGCCGCTGGTCGATCCCGTGCGCAACGTCTGGGTGATCCAGGCGGGAATGGTCGCGTGCGTTCTCGTCATTCCGCTCGCGCTGATCTGCGGGCCGTTGCGGGGTATCCCGTTTTACTGGCGGCTGATCGATTGTTCGTTTGGCGTGGTCGGGTTCGTGCCGCTTTGGTTCGCCCTTCGATGGACCCGTGAATTGCAGGAACGGCGATGAAGCGACCTCCGGTCTTGAACGTCACGAAGCTGCGCATCGAACGCGGCGACACCGTCATTCTCCGGGACGTCTCCTGGCGCGTCCAGCCCGGCCAGCACTGGGCGATGATCGGCGCGAACGGCTCCGGCAAGACCTCGTTGCTCAGCGCGCTCACCGGCTACCTCGAACCGACCGCTGGCGAGATCGAGGTCTTCGGGGAACGCTTCGGCGAAACGGATTGGCGCGAATTGCGCAAGCGCATCGGCATGGTCAGCTCGGCGGTCCGGCAGAGGATGGCCGAATCGGAGCCGGCGCTGGAGAGCGTGATCAGTGGCAAGTTCGCGATGATCGATTACTGGGGCGAGATCACGCCGGCGGACCGGAAACGCGGCGAGCAGATTCTCCGGCAGATCGAGTGCGAACACCTCGCCGCGCGTCCGTGGCGCGTGTTGTCGCAGGGCGAACGCCAGCGGGTGTTGATCGGGCGGGCGTTGATGGCCGAGCCGAAGCTGCTGATTCTCGACGAGCCGTGCGCGGGACTCGATCCCGCCGCGCGCGAACATTTTCTGCAGTTCCTCCAGCGTCTCGGCAAGACCGGTCGCGGCGCGGAGGCCGCTCCGACGTTGGTGCTGGTGACGCATCACGTCGAGGAGATCATGCCGGTGTTCACGCACGCGCTGGTGCTTCGGGAAGGTTCGGTGCTCGCCGCCGGCCAGAAGGAGCGGGTGTTGACCTCGAAGACTTTGTCCGAGGCGTTCGGCGCGACGACGCGATTGCAGGCTTCCGATGGCCGATACACGCTGACGGTTGCGCCGTCCGCGAAAGTTGTGATGTAGCTCGCCCAAGAAGTTTGCGTTCGTAGGTCAAACTTCAGCGTGTCCGGAATGCCATGCCCGGAAGCTTGACAGGCCGGCGCTGTTGTTCCAGACCGAGCCGCTGTCAGTCACGATCGCCTGGTTGCCGCTGCCGCTGTTGCCGATCATGGCCGAAGTGCCGAACACGGCGATGGCAAGGCGTCCTGCTACATCCTCTGGATCGTCAGGAACGGCGACTTCGTCGTGTGCGAGTGATGAAAAACGGCTGTAGCCGCGGGCATTGACCGCGGCGCCGGGAGGCTCATCCCGAAGCGGATGGAATGGGTCGGCCAGAGGCTTTACCGAAAACATCAACCCTGATAAAATCGCCGCCGTGCCTGACCAACCACCCAATACCCCATTGCCCCTGAATCCCCACGTGGGAGCGACTGCCACGTCGCGAACGATCCGCGTCTTCCTCTCTTACGCACGTGGTGACGACGAGCCATTTGTCTGGCGCCTCTACGAGGGACTGAAGAGCGCCAC
>Ga0187892_10009014_pt1 | contig 13343 bp, 11 predicted proteins | sample MA1701073metaG_FD_139345 | JGI IMG/M metagenome (GOLD analysis project Ga0187892, IMG submission 139345) | Bio-ooze microbial communities from a basaltic lava cave in the Kipuka Kanohina Cave System on the Island of Hawaii, USA - MA170107-3 metaG ...
AGCGATGTCGAGCGGCGAGTACGGGAACTACCTGGCTGACTTCTACGCGAACCGCCTCACGCTCGGTGTGTACGGCACCGCCAAGGCGTTCAACAACGAGCAGTTCGCGGCGGGGGTCGTCGGTGCCGTCAGCAGCGCGGTGGCGATCGCCGGGCTCGCACAGGGAATCGCGGCGGCTCTGGACACGCCGTTGGTGAGCGGGGACTGGGGGAGGGTCGCGATGTCGCTCCAGGAAGCGCCCTTCGATCGAGCGATGAAGGACGTTCTCCTGAACAGGAATATCGGCGATGGCACGATCAGGAAGCTCACCCTAGGCCAACTAGTGGCAGTCGCTAAGCTCCGTGTCCAAGTCGCCAAACATCGCACCCCAGCCGGAGACGCCGGAAAATTCGAAAGGCTCAATGTGTGGGACATGGAACGGCGCATCGAGTTCGCGCGAAAGAGCATAGTTCTAAGTCTCGGAGTTTCGGGATTGGACGCAGCGTTGATCGCGATCGATTCAGCCTTTCCAGGTAAGACACCCAAGCAGGTGGCGAAAAAGATGGTCGAACTAGTGAGGGACAAGACGATCAATGGACCATCGGACCTAGCACCGGAGGGCGCGAGAAGGGGCGTCGAAGTCCTGCGGGGCATCGCACGTAGCCGCGTTCCGTAGCCCAGACAGTTGAGAAGGATGGAGATGCGCAGCACCGCCTTTCGGGCTCTGGCTCTGGCACTATGCTTGACCCCGTTCTCAGCGGGAGAGACCGATGCTAGCCCGGACGTGATCAAGGGGATCGCACCGGATAGATCGCTCACTACCGCCGCGTACACAGCCTTGGGGATGCCGGACCCCTACACCTCCTGGAGCTTGAACGAGTACGTCGCGGCGCTTTCGATACTCGGGTCGATCGAGCGGGTCAAGCTGCCTCGGCTGGACAGCAAAGACTCGCGGCTTGTGTTCGATCGCTTGGTGGTTTCTCACAACACGATCCCAGCAATCGCTGTTTCCAACGCATCGCCGAAAGGAGCGGTATCAGATCTTCCTGGTCTCTATTCCCCCTCGGAGAGCGACGGACTTCTCTTCGATCGCGAGCTCGTTGCGATTCGCGGCTCCGAACTGAAGACGATCGTATCGATTTCACCGACTCTGGAAGAGACGCTGGTCGCCGAGCGCAGCGTTGCCGCAGCTCTGGAGCAGGGTAGAGGGAATGCTGCGGACCTTCGACGAGAGCTCGAAGACTACGCACGCCTAAGGGAGCAAGCGTCCGAGGCGATCCGAACTCGATTCGAACGACTGCTGGTTCTCGTTGCTCTCGAGGGCTTGAGCGATCGAGCGAAGAGTGATTTTCTCGATTGCCTCTCTGAAATCAACGAAGGCATGGTCGCTCGGCTGAGTTCGAGTGACCGACTCACGTTCGCTGCACAGCTGCGCGTGCTGGCGAGCCTGCCTCAGAACGAAACGATTCATGATCGACTGATTGCAATCGCAGGAGCGCTCGGGAGCGCGAACCGCCAACCGTAGATCCACCATGAGGCGATTGTCAGCGCTACTCCCGCTTCGCCGGCACCGCGCCCTCCGGCGGCAGCGCCACCACCTCGGGCTTCCAGCCCTCCGCGACGAGCGGCACGGCGGCATCGCTCGCCTCGCGCAGCGTCCCGAAGCCGCCGACGTAGACGTCCCAGCGCGGGTCGCCGTCCCACTCCCAGGCGACGACGCGCGGCGTGCGCGCGCCTTCGTCTTCGAGCGCGCTCGCGACGCCGTGCGCCTCGACCTCGCTGTCGCGCGTGGTGACGAGGAGCGCGTAGCCGTCCTCGTTGCCGATCGCGAGCTTGCCGCGGCGCGCGAGCGTGCGTTCGAAGGCGAGGCGGTGGCGCACGCTGTCGGCGAGGCGCTGCTCCGGCGCGCGCTCGATGCCGGCCTGCACGGCGATCACGAGGGAGCGCTTCATGCGCTCGCTCACCGTCGAGCGCGCCCACCAGCCGAGGATGGGAATGTCCTTGAGCCACGGCACGCCCGCGTCGCGCTCCTGGATCTCGTCGTCGAGCGCCATGCCGAGCACGGCGACCTGGCCGTGCTCGAGGCGCGTCACGGCCTGGAGCTTGCGCTGCTCGATCACCGGGCCGAGCTGCTGCGCGATCGCGGTGGCGATCGGGCGCAGGCGGCTCGCCTCCAGCTCGACCTCGAGCCGCACGTCGCCGGTCTGGCCGGCCGTCGGCTTCACGCGCAGGATCGTGCCCACGTCGCGCCGCTCGATGTCGTTGCGGATCGTGAGCGGGTCGGTCGCCGCCGGGTCGCCGGCCTCGTTCGTGGCGCCGATCAGCACCGGCACGTTGTCGCCGGCTACGAGCTCGTGCTCCTCGCCGGAGAGCGCGACGAGGTGCGGGCGCAGCAGCGTGCGCGCGGTGACGATGCCCTCGGCGGCGGTGATCTGCACGATCTCGCGCGGCACCACGACCTCGATCGGGATGCCGCCGGGGCCGATGATCGGGATCACGAGCGGCTCGCGCGCGTAGCGGAAGAAGCCGACCCCCGGGTCCGTGATGGGGGCGAACACGCCGCCGGGCCCGCGCTGGATCGAGAAGGCGCCGGCCATGGTCTCGTCCGGATCGTCGGCGTCGCCGAAGGGCAGGAAGGCGTCGAAGCCGAGCGCGAGCGAGCGCGAGGTGTTGATCTCGAGCACGAGCACGTCCACCGAGATGCTCGGTGGGCGCCGGTCGATCTCCTCGACCACGTCGCGCACGATCGACTGCGTCTCCGGGTCGCCCTCCACGAGCAGGGCGCCGGTGGACTCGTGAGCGGCGACGTGGAAGGAGCGGCCCGCGAGGCCCTCTCCGCGCTGGAAGGCGCGCGTCGCCGCGGGGTCGCCCTGCGAGAGCTTCGTCAGGGTCTCGGCGAGCTTCGTCACGTCCGCATTGAGCGGCCGGATCACGCGGATCGAGCCCTGGCCGACGGGCGGCCGGTCGAGCTCCTCGAGCCACGCGCGCAGCTCGGCGAGCCGCGCCGCCCGCGCGCGCATCAGCACGCTGTTCGAGCGCTCGTCGTGCCAGATCGCGAAGACCGGGCGCTGCGGCCCGCCGGCGGCGGCCGGCCGCGCCTCCGGCGCGGTGCTGCGCAGGATCTCGGCGATCTCCGCCGCATCGCGATGGCGCAGCACGACCACCGCGAGCTCCTCGGCCTCGGCCGCGTCGAGCGCCTGCACCAGCGCGAGGTAGCGCTGGAGCCGCCCCTCGCTGCCGGACAGGATCACGCTGTTGCTCCGCTCGAGGGGCACGGCCAGGATCTCGCCGCCCGCGAAGCGCTCGAGGCTCGCGACGAGCTCCTTCGCGGACGCGCTGTGCAGCGGCACGAGCGTCGTGATGGGCGCGACGCGCTCGGCGTCCGGCTCCCGGAGGCGGAAGGGCGAGGCCTGGCTCGACTCGCCGGCGGGCAGGATGCGGAAGACGCCGCCCGGCGAGGGCACGGCGGCGAAGCCCTTCGAGAGCAGCGCCGCGTGCAGAATCTCGACGGCCTCCGCCGGCGTCACGCGGTTCACCACGCTGATCGTGACGCGCCCCTGGAGGCGCTCGTCGAACATGAAGCTCGCGCCCGTGGCCTTCGCGACGTCGCGGACCACCTCGGAGAGCTCCGCGTCCACGAAGCTGAGCGTGAGGCCGGTGTCGCGCGCGCCCTCGGGCAGCGGGAACTCGACGGCGAGGATCGCGCCGCGCCGCGATAGCGTCGGCTCCGCGCCCGGGCTGCGCTCGATGCGCACGTGGACGCGCGGCGCGGCCTTGCTGAGCGGCGCGTAGGTCACCACCTCGGAGACGGCGCCGCCGACCTCCGGCTCGAGCTGGCGCGCCGCGGAGGGCTCGAGCGTCGCGCCGACGAGCTGCAGCTCGACGGTGTCGGCGTCGAGCGTCACCAGCTCGGCTTCGAGCGCGCGCTCCGCGAAGACGAGCACGCGGTCTTGCCCGGCGCCCGACTGCAGCTCGACGCCGTAGACGCGCACGAACTCGGACGCGGGCGCCGGCTCCGCGGCGGTGGCCGGCGGCTCGGGGGCAGGCGGCGGCGGCGCGGCCGGCGGCTCGGCCCCCACCGCGGGCAGGCGCGCGTCGCCGAGCGCGAGCACCACGCCGGCGGCCGAGCGCTCGACCCGGTACGCGGCGTCCGCGCCCGGCGCGAGGTCGAGCACGACGCGCAGGTAGCCCGGGTGCTCGCCGACGCGCACGCGCAGCACCGCGCCGCTCCCCGCGAAGCGCTGCTGCCCCGTCGCATTCGTCACGCCGGGCAGATCGAGCACGAGCCGCTGCGGCGCCGCGAGCCGGAACGGCTCCGTCGCGGCGACCGCGCCGTCGGTTCGGAGCACGACGCGCGCGCCGGCCTCGTCGCCCGCCAGCTCGAGCCCGAGCAGCCGGACCTCCGCGCGCGCGCCCGCTGCCCAGACGACACACGCGAACAGAGCGACCCCGACGGCCGCCCGCGCGCTCACCCCCGCGAGGTGCATGCGCGCCGACCTTAGCTAGAGCTCGACCTCGTTGCCTTCGTCTTCGTCGTCGTCCGGGCCGCCGAGCCAGCCCGGCATCCACTGCGGCATCGGGACGCGGGGCGCGCGCCAGTAGCGCGGGTGCATGTCCTTGAGCGGCGCGCTGTAGAAGTTGATGCGGAGGCCGGTGTTGAACTCGTGGCTCGTGAGGTCGAGCTCGTAGTCGCCGGCCGGCGCCTGGGGGCCGAACTTGAGGTCGGCCTCGGTGGTGCCCATCGACAGGTAGCGCCAGCCGAAGGTGAAGGTGGTGATGTCCGTGAGCTGGTAGGTGAGGCCGAGGCCCGCCTGCCACGCGAAGTTCAGCGAGTCGGCCGTTCCCTCGGACACGTTGTCGGTCACGTCGAGGGTCACCTGGGACACGCCGACGCCGACGGTGCCGTAGAGCGACATCAGCTCGAGCACGGGGATGCGTCCGAACGCCCACTCGATCGGCTCGCGCACGGGCACTTCGAGCGAGAACGTGGGCATCACCGTCCACGCATCGACCTCGTTGAAGAAGTCGTCGGCGTTGGCGCCGTCGGTGCGCAGCTCGTAGTCGCGGCCGGTCATGAACTCGATCTCGCCGCGCACGACCCAGCTCGGCAGCTCGAATTCCTGGATCTGCGGGACGGCCTCGTCCATCGGAAACGCGAGGCCGAGCGTGCCGCCGAAGGCCGGCGAGGAGTCGGAGTCCTCGCCCTCGATGTCGAAGAACTGGGTCTCGCCGGTGGCTTCGCCGGTCGTGCCCGAGAAGATCGAGAAGTTGCCGGAGAGATAGATGTCCGCGGCGCGGGCGGGCTGCACGAGCAACACGGCGGCAGCGAGTGCGCAGATCGGCGCGAGCGAGAATCGAGGCATTCGGGTCCGCTCCATCGAGTTGCGCGTGAATGGGCAGCCCCGCTGCACACTCTTTGCTCGTGGCCCTATCGCCACGCGGCGGGCTCTGGAGTGTGATCCAGGTCACGGTTTTTTGGCCCCGTTCGCCCGCTGAAGACCGGCATGGCAGCGGAATCCCCCACGCACCACGCGCCGGTGTGGCTGTTCTCCTTCGTCGATCTCGCGTTCCTCCTGTTGATCGCGATGACGCAGCTCGACGAAGGCCGCGAGCTCGCGATCGAGCTCGGCGAGATCGTGGTGCCCCGCATCCACGCCTCCGCGGAGGGCATGCCTTCCGCCGCCGCGGCGCGCTGGCAGCTCCGCGTCCACCCGGCCGGCGTGAACGGCGAGCCCGTCACGAGCCCGTTCGAGCTCGTGCTGCCGAGGGGGGACGAGAGCGAAGACCCCGGCGCGCGGCTCGACGCCGCCGCCCTCCGCGCTCAGCTCGTTTCGCTCAAGGACACTGGCGTGCCGCGGCCGATCCTCGCCCCGCACGCCGATTCCCGTAGCCAGGATCTGCTCGACGCCGTCGGCATCCTCGAAGAAGTCTGGCCGGATCGCCGACGCGCCACCGTGGCGCCCGATCTCGCCGCGAAGTAGTCCCCATGGCGAGCTGGCGGCTGCGACAGAGCTACGGCTTCGGTGCGGGGCGTGTGCCGCTCGCACCCGTCTACACGCCCGGGCCGTGGAGCGCGGGTGAGTCGCTCGCCGACGACCTCGCGGGCCTCGCCGCCGAGCTCGAGACGCTCGACCGGCGCAAGTGGCTCCGTCGCACGGCGCTCGGCTTCGCGCTCTCGATCACGGTCGCGTTCGCGCTGGTGTCGTTCGCGCCGAGCCCGGCGGAGCGCGACGCGCCGACGCCCGAGCTGGTGCTGATCGAGCCGGATCCCGAGGTCATCCCCGAGCCGGAGCCCGAGGAGTTGATTCCCGAGCCCGAGCCGGAGCCCGAGATCGCGAAGGCGGATCCGATCCCCGAGCCCGAGCCGGTGGTGAAGCCGCCGCCCCCGCCCCCGCCGCCTCCGAAGCGTGCGCCGCCGCCCGAGCCGGTGAAGGCCGAGCCCGTGCGTCCGCCGCCACCGCCGCCCAAGATCAAGATCGACGCGATCGCGAAGGCGCCCGAGCCGCCGCCCGTGGTGCCCGAGCGCGTGGTGCGGCAGGCGCCGGCCAAGGTCGCGCCGTCCGTCAGGATCGACCCGGTCGCGCCGCGCTTCGCGGTGGCGGCCACCGCGCCGCCCGCCGGCAAGGCCGCGCCGCTCCGCGCGGCCCCGCGCACGCCCGCCCGCACGCAGCCGCCGGTGCAGTTCGCGCTCGGTCCCGTGCCCGACGCGCCGAAGGAGACGACCCCGGCGCCCCCTACGCAGGTCGCCCGCGTGGCGCCGCGCGCCGCGCCCAACCGCTCGGCCCCGGCGGCGATGCCCCGCTTCGATCCCGTGTCGCCGCCCCCGGCGCGCTACGCCGATTCCCCCACCCAGAAGCACGAGGCGGCGGCCCCCCGCGTGACCCGCACCGCGGCTCGTGAAGAGACGGCGTCGGCGGCTCCGAAGAAGGCCTTCCAGGGCGTGCCGCTCGGCTCGCTCGCGGCCTGCGTGTCCGACCGCGAGGAGGACTCGCTCAAGCTGGAGGTCATGGCCGCCGCAGGTACACGCACGAGCTGCTCGAGCCGGGCAGGGAACTACCGCTTCGTCGAGACCAAGAACTTGAACGCATTCCTGATGTGGATCGAGAGGAACCCGTCTCGCAAGGCGGCGGACCGCTGCATCGAGCTCAAGCTGGCGCTCGAGTGCCTGGCCGCGACCCCGAACCGACGGACGGACAACGGATGAAGACACTCATCGCTCGACTGTCACTGGCTCTGCTGCTGCTCGCTGGCCCGGCCGCCGCGCAGGAGGAAGTCAGCTGGGACCAGTACCTCGACTACGCGTACGTGTTCTCGTCCGCCGACTCGGGCGCGCTCAAGGCGCGGCTCGACCAGTACGCGCGGGACGCGGGCGCGCCGCTCGACAAGCACATCGCGCAGCGGCTGATGCCGCTGGCCTCCCAGAACGGGCCCGAGCCCGAGGAGCGTGTGCGCCGCCGCGCGATCGCGCACCTGCTGCTCTATCTCCAGAACGGCAGCGGCGACGAGCTCGAGCAGAGCGTCGAGGCCGCGAACCAGCTGAAGCCGTACCTCGGCCGTCACGAGAACAAGTACTGGCATCACTACGTGCTCGCGCACGACGCGCTCGAGCGCGGCCGCCCCTACGACTTCGTCGGCCACGTGCTCGACCTCTGGATCGGCGCGGTGGTGCCGCTCGAGACGCCCTACGAGACGCTCAAGGCGCTGTCCCTCTCCGAGGCGCCGAACTCGGGCTTCGCCTCCTCGCTGCCGTTCCTCTACGAGAACGTGGCGCGGCTGGTGCTGATCAAGAGCCAGCAGATGGGCATCGACCGCGGGCTCGATCCGCTCGGCGCCATCGTGCGGCTGCTCGCGGACAAGCGGGTGGGCGCGCATCCCGACGTGATCCCGCTCGCGGCATCGTCGCTCGAGTACCTCGAGCGCATCGTCGAGCGTCTCGACGGGCCCAAGTCCGACGCGGGCAGCCTCACCTTCACGCTGGCGCTGTTCGAGGCGTCGAAGCTCCACGACAACGCGCGCGGCTCGCTCGCGACCGAGGGCCTGTCGGACGCGACGATCAAGGCGATCCGCGTGGCCGGCGCCGCCTACCGCACCGCGGAGGACCGCGCCGACACCACCTCGGGCGAGGCGGCCGTGCAGACGCGCGTGCTGCGCCAGCTCGGCGAGATCTACGCGGCGAAGCAGCGCCTCAAGGTCGATCCGGAGATCGAGACGCCGTTCACGATCGAGGACGCGATCCTCGTCTACATGAAGCTCGCGGACGCCGAAGTGGACGGGAGCTGGATGGAGCTCGGCTTCAAGGACCGCGACGGCTACGTGGCGGCGATGCGCGGCCTCTGGGAGGACATCCAGGAGGCCACGCTGAACGCGGGCGACTACTACCTCTCGCGCGGCGTCGAGATGCCGCACCTGTCCGACGACTACAGCCGCAACGCGGCGCGCCTCTACTCGCGCTACCTGGGGCTGTTCCAGAAGTACGCGCTGACGGAGAGCGCGGCGGGCGTGCCGGACTCCGCGTACTTCGCGGCGCACGAGGCCGCGCGCGGCGTCGGCGACGCCTTCCTGCTCTACGCCCAGCATCCGACGCCGGAAGAGGTGGAGCTCGGCATCCGCCGCTACCGCTCGGCGCTGCGGGTCTTCCCGTTCGACCGCACGCTCTGGTCGGCGCTCACCGCGGCGCTCGAGAAGCAGGGCCGCGAGAGCGACTACATGGCGCTCGTGCGCCCGGCCGCCGAGGCCGCCACGCGCTCGCGCGTGGTGAACCGCTGGGTGGCCGCGGGCGAGCCCGAGGCCGAGCGCCTCGCGGCGCTGCAGCGCGCGTTCTCCGACAGCCTCGCCGTGATGTACCTCGGCTTCGCCGAGTCGAGCGGCGTAGGCGAGCTCGAGCGCGGGCTCTCGGCGCTGCGCGCCGAGAAGGCGGGCGTCGAGCAGAAGGTGGCGAAGCTGCGCCGCCAGCTCGGCAACAAGGCCGGGCCGGGGCCGGCCTCGATGGACGATGACTCCCCGCGCCGCAGCGGCGGCGGCGCGCTCGACGCGGCCGAGATGGCCGAGGCGCAGCGCGAGCTGACCGAGGCGAGCGCGCTGCTCGAGCGGCTCGACCAGCAGATCGAAGCGCGCTCGCGCACGATCCCGATCTACGTGGCCACGCTGAAGAGCGACGGCATGGGCGCCGAGATGCGCGCCCGCCGCGATCACCCGCTGCACGGCATGCTGCGCCGCATGTACCACGAGGACCGCGTCTCGGACGACGCGCCGGAAGAATGAGGACCGCGATGACTCGAACCACCCTGTTCGCCCTCGCGCTCGCGCTGTTCGTGGGAGGCTGCGCCTCGGACGGGCCCTCGCCCTCGCTCGACCTCGACGCCGAGGTGCCGAAGGACGTCAACACGCCGCTCGGCGGCGTCACGCTCTCGCAGCGGCGCCTCGAGCTGGTGCGCGCGCACGCGGACATGGTCCACTTCATGGCCACGCTCGACTCGCTCCAGCTCCGCCGCGACCAGAACGGCCAGGTGCTGTTCAAGGGCTTCGTGGACGAGTACCTGGGCACGCACGTCGACCCGATGCTGGCGACGGAGATGCACAGCAAGCAGCCGGAGCTCTCGGGCCTCGACGCGACGATCCGCTTCCTCGAGGCGGAGATGCTCACCAAGCTCCGCAGCCCGGCGCGCGCGCAGACCACCGTCGACGAGCTCGAGCGCCTCTACAAGGGCCGCGAGGACATGCTCGTGGACTGGCCGATCGGCAAGAAGACCACGCTGAAGAAGGCGATGGACCTGCTCGAAGACCGGAAGTGGCGCGGCTAGGCCCGGCCTGACGCGCGACCGAACCTCACTCAGGAGCTGCCCCGATGCCCCCCAACGATGCTGCTTCCACCGGAATGATCACGGCTGCGTTGTTCGTGACGATCGCCGCGATCGTGGCCGTGCTGATCCCGTTCCTGATGGGCCTGCGCTCGTCGCTGCGCGCGTTCGCCGTGACGCGGCGGCTCGACGACCGCGACATCGAGCGGGCGCTCAAGAGCGAGCGCGGCGAGGCGGGCGAGCCGGTCGCGGTGCAGGTGCTGCGCGTGCTGCGCAGCTCGCTGCGCGAGAGCCAGGGCGGCGAGCGCATGCCGACCGCGTTCCTGGTGGACGCCTCGCGCCAGTACGTCACGCACGAGGTGCGCGCGAACTACTTCGACCCGATCTCGATGTTCTCGAACATCCTGCCGCCGATCGGCTTCATCGGCACCCTGATCGGTCTCGTGGTGCTCGTGCTCTCGAAGGAGAGCGGCAGCGAGACGCTCGAGCTGGTCGGCCTCGCCGGCGCGGTGAGCAAGAGCATCCTCGCGCTGTTCGGCTTCATCGTGCTCGAGAGCATCAAGATCCTGCTCTACGGCCGCATGATGGCCGGCCTCGACGACGCGCTCGGCCTCTACCAGCGCCAGGCCGCCACCCGCCCCGAGCACGCCCGCGCCTCCTAGCCCCCACCCGAGCGGGGACGCACCCGAGCGGGGACGTTCGTTAAAACGTCAAGTTGTTCGAGCCAACAACTTGACGTTTTAACGAACGTCCCCGCTTTTCAGTCTTTGAGCTCGATCAGGATCTCGCGGTAGGGGCGGGTGCCGACGTTCTTGGCCTTCTCGATGCCGCCGCGCTCGATGAAGATGGTGTTGCCGGGGAAGACGTCGGCCTCGAGGTAGTTGCGGTAGCTGCCGCCGCTGTCGGGCTCGGGGACGACGGCCATGCGGTCGCCCTCGATCTGCACGAGCACGTAGTCGAGGTCGTGGCGGTGGACGTCGCCCTCCTTGCCCGGCCCGAGCCGCATCTCCCAGATGCGCACGCGCTCGTTCTCGAACAGCAGCTTCGTGGCGACGTCGCCGAGCTTGCGTTGGTCTGCCATCAGCCCTCCTGGATGCCGGTTGCGATGCGCTCCACGAGCAGCGCGCGCTGGATCTGCCCGGTCGCCGCGGTGCGCGGCAGCTCGGGCAGCAGCACGAGACGCCGCGGCCGCTTGAAGCCGGCGAGGCGGCCCTCGCAGTGCGCCTGCAGCCCGTCGAGCGTGGGCGCGGCGCCCGGCTCGGCGACCACCACCGCGCACACGCGTTCGCCCCACTCCGCGTCGGGCAGCCCGACCACCGCGACCTCGCGCACCCCGGCGCAGCCCGCCAGCGCGGCCTCCACCTCCGCGGGCGAGACGCTCTCGCCGCCGCTGCGGATCACGTCGCGCAGCCGGCCCACCACCGAGAGGCAGCCGTCCGCGTCGAGCGCGCCGAGGTCGCCGGTGCGGTACCAGCCGTCGTCGAAGGCCGCGGCCGTGGCTTCGGCGTCGCCCCAGTAGCCGTCCATCAGGAACGGGCTCCGCGCCTGGATCTCGCCGTCCGGGCCGAGCCGCAGCTCGACGCCCGGCGCCGCGCGCCCGACGGAGCCGGGCCTCGCCAGCACCTCGGCGTCGGGCAGCGTCGCCACCGAGCCCGCCTCGGTCGAGCCGTAGTAGATGCGCGTGCGCGTGCCCGGGAAGCGCTGCTTCAGCGCGCGCACGAGCTCGATCGGCACCGCGGAGGTGCCCGTGTCGAGCAGCCGCAGGCTCGACAGGTCGTAGCCGGAGAGGTCGGCCGCGAGGATGCGCGCCCACACCAGCGGGATGCAGTAGAGCCGGTTCGCGCGGCGCCGCTCCACTGCGCCGAGCAGCGCCTCGGGCGTGGGCGAGCGCACGAAGGCGATCTCGCCGCGCGTCTGCCAGGCGGCGAGCGCCAGCGTGAACGCCGCCATGTGGAAGAGCGGGAACATGCAGACCGAGCGCTCGGGCTCGTCGGCGAAGACGCCCTGGAAGCCGCGCAGCCAGTTCGCGCGGTGCGAGAGCACGACGCCCTTGGGCCGGCCCGTGCTGCCGCTCGTGAAGAAGAGCACGTGCGGGTCGCGCTCGCCGAGCGCGGGCTCGACCACGTCGTCGTCGCGCGCGTGCTCGAGCGGCAGCGTCGCGTGGGCGGCGCCGCCGGCCGCGCGGGCCAGCGCGGGCGCATCCGCGGCGCGAGCCGCGTCGGTGACGAGCAGGCGCGGCTCGGCCAGGCGCGCCACGGCGGCCGCCTCGGCGGCGCCGAGCCGGGCGTTGAGCGGCGCGAACACCGCGCCCAGCTTCGCGGCCGCGAAGAACAGCGGCAGCACCTCGAGCGCCGTGTCGGCCCACACCACCACGCGCTCGCCGCGCCCGACCCCGCGCTCGCGCAGGGCGTGGGCGGCGCGGTTGCCTGCGCGGTCGAGCGCGCGCCAGCTGAGGGCGGCGTCCTCGAGCGAGGCGGCGGGCTGGTCCGGGACGGCCGCGGCGTTCGCCCGGATCAGGTCCCCGATGAGGAGCGGTGCGGGAATCGGGCTTGCCTCCGGTGCCGGTCCAGAATATCATTCCTGGTGTGAAGAATGAAGTTCTTTCCAGCGGGAACGTGGAACCCCGGCCGTCGGCGCTGGACCGGGCCGTGGACCGCGCGCTCTCGCGCCAGCGCGCCGCGTACGCGCGCGAGGCCGGGCGCCTGGTCCAGGCCACGCTGCGGCTGATCCGCGAGCGCGGCGTGCTCGACCCGAGCGTGGCGGCGATCGTGCGCGGCGCGGGCCTCTCGAACCAGGCCTTCTACCGCCACTTCCGCACCAAGCACGAGCTGCTGGTGGCCGTGCTCGACGAGGGCATCCGCCTCCTCGCGGCGTACCTCGAGCAGCGCATGGCGGCCGCGGCCACCCCGCTCGAGCAGGTGGAGGCGTGGCTGCGCGGCATGCTCGAGCAGGCGCTGCATCCGCGAGGCGCGGCGGCGACGCGCCCCTTCGCCGTGCAGCGCGGCGAGCTGGCCGTGCACTACCCCGAGGAGGTCGCGCGCTCCGAGCAGCAGCTCACCGGGCCGCTGCGCCGCGCGCTCGAGGCGGCGCGCTCGTCGGGCGCGCTCCCGCAGGTGGATCCGCAGCGCGACGGCGAGGCGCTCTATCACCTCGCGCTCGGCTGGATGGAGGCGCGGCTCGAGGAGCCCGCCTCGGCACGCCGCGAGGACGCAGAGCGCCTCGTCGCGTTCGCGCTGGCCGGCCTGCGCGGCGTCTCGGGCTGAGCATGGAGCGGGAAGTCCTCCTCACCGGCATCGGCGGCCAGGGCGTCCAGCTCGCCGCCACCATCCTCGCGCGCGCGGCGACGCGCGAGGGCCGCTGCGTGACGCTGCTCGGCACCTACGGCGGCAGCATGCGCGGCGGCAACACCGACTCGAGCGTGCTCGTCGCCGACCGGCCGATCTCGTCGCCGCCGATCGTGTCGCGCGCGTGGTCCGCGATCGCGGCGCATCCGAGCTACTGGCCGGCGCTGCGCGCGAAGCTGCGCGAGGGCGCGATCGCGGTCTATAGCGCCGAGCTGTTCGGGCC
>Ga0187892_10009016_pt1 | contig 13341 bp, 16 predicted proteins | sample MA1701073metaG_FD_139345 | JGI IMG/M metagenome (GOLD analysis project Ga0187892, IMG submission 139345) | Bio-ooze microbial communities from a basaltic lava cave in the Kipuka Kanohina Cave System on the Island of Hawaii, USA - MA170107-3 metaG ...
CGGCCTCGGGGCTGGTCGCGCCGCCGCGGCCCAGCAACGGCCGGACGAAGAAGAAGAGGGCGGTGCCCGCGCCCAGCACGAGCCATGCCCCGACGACGAGCGGGGCCACCAGGCGCCGCCGGACGGCGGGCGGCGGGGGCGGCGGGCCGGCGGGCGGCACCCCACCGGGCAGTGGCGTGGCGGCCTGGAAGCGGGCCCCACCTGCCGCGTCCGATGGCGGGGGCGGGGGCGGTGGCTCGAACCCGCCCGCCGGGCTGCGGGGGCCGATCCCGGGTAGCGGGCTCCTCTCGGGCGCCATCGGCGCCCAGGTCGCACTGGCCGACGTCGACACTGGCATCGGAGATCCGCATGCCCCACAGAAGCGGTCGCCGTCGGGCGCCCCCTGCCCACATCTCGTGCAGAACAACGGCCCACCTCCCGCGCCGCAACCGCCCGCGCCCGCACGGTACCCGCCGGCCGAGCTCGTCGCTCGGACGGCGACGTTCGGCCAGGGCCTCAGACGGTGCCGACCGCCCGGACGAAGGCGCCGGCGAGGGCTCCGGGAGCCAGGCCGAGGGCCGCGGCCCGCGCCGTGAGGACCTGCCGGGCCTGGGCCCGCTCCCCGTCGTCGAGGTCGAGGAGCGTGGGCAGTTCGGCCCCGTCGTCCCGCACTACGGCGAGGCACTGGAACAGGGCGCCGGCCCGCGTCCGGCGCTGGCTGATGCCCACGGCCTTGCGCCCTCCGACCGTCACCTCTCCGGGACCCAGTCCCGCGAAGCACAGCCGCGCCGACCACCGGTTCGAGACCAGAGGTCCGCGATGGGCCACGGCGTCGATGCCCGACGCCCCCAGCGCCGCGCACCAGCGGTCGCCGACCCACTCGAACGCCACGCCCACGTCGGCCCTCCATAGCGGGTCGCCGGTAGGGACGAGCACGTCGATCCAGAGGGCGCCGCCGGGCACCAGGAGCACCGCGCCCCCTCCGCTGCGACGCCGGACCAGGTCGATTCCCGCCGCGTCGAGCCGGCCGGCGTCGACGGTGTCGTCGGGCTGCGTGCTGCCGAGGACGATCGCAGGCCGGTCGACCTCGAGGATCCAGATCGTCGGCACCGCAGGCACCGGCCACGGACGGTCGTGCAGGACCTGCGCCGCCCCGGAGAGGAGCTCGATCCGCCAACGGCCCTCGGTCGCCGCCGCGGGCATCCCCCCGGTGCCCGCGGCCGACGTCTCCTCAGAGAAGGTTCGACCTCGCCGCGCCCCGCTCCTGCCCGCGTTCAGGCCGACAGCGAATCGGCTTGGAGGTACGGCTCCCAGCGCGGGTCGACGCTGCCCACCGCCACGATGATCCACGTCAGCTCCTTGGGCGCGACGGGGCGCCGGCGCAGGGTCATGCCCGCCTCGTGGGTGTAGCGGTCCTCCTTGCGGCTGTTGCACGGCCGGCAGGCGGCGACGACGTTCTCCCACACGTGCTGGCCACCGCGGCTACGGGGCACCACATGGTCGATGTTCTCCGCGTCGGCCCCGCAGTACTGGCAGAGGTGGCCGTCGCGGGCGAACACGGCCCGGCGGTTGAGCGCCGCCCGGGCGCGGAATGGCACCTTGACGAAGTGCGTCAGGCGGATGACCGAGGGGACGGGGACGCTCGCCCGTTCGGAGTGGAACACGCGGTCCGCGGCATGGACCACCTCTGCCTTGTCCTTGAGCACCAGCACCACCGCCCGCCGTACCGACACCACGCACAGGGGCTCGTAGGTGGCGTTGAGCACGAGAGCCTTGGACATACCTACCGGCGAGCGTCTCGTGGCCGCAGGCAGGACCGCCTGCGTCGTGGTGGTGGTACCGGAAGGCTCGACATCGGCACGGGAGGTTAGTGCAGCCGCCTGAAATCCCTACACCAGAAGAGGTAGGCGACGACGTCGTCGGGATCGGGTGGACGTCGTGGGTCGCCATAGGCCGTCTGGGCCCGGAACTGGAGGTACGCGGTCGACGGGCGGGGCACCGGCGGCCACCGTCGCCACCAACCCGGCTCGGCCAGGCGAAGCGCCGTCCCGGCCGCGGCCGACCACAGGCGCGGGCGGGCGGCGACCGCCAGCGCGGCCCGGAGCCCCCACGACTCACGGTGCATCGTCAGCCTTCCCGCACGCCGGATCCGACCCAGCTCCGCCCGGCCGACGGAAGGCGGCCGATGCCCCGCCAACCCACTGCACCCGCCCCGATGAGCGGGCCGTCGGCCCCCAGGCCGCCGGGTCGGATCCGCGCGCCGCGGGAGAAGCTCAGGCGGGCGCGGGCATCGAGCTCGGCCTGGGCGGCGGCGAAGAAGGCCGCACCGAAGCCGAGGGCCACCGAGCCGGCCACGACGGCGAGGCGCAGGTCGCACAGGTTGGCGACCGAGGCCACCGCCCGGCCCACGAGCCTTCCCGTCCTGCCGATGATCTCGGGACCGGCCTCGTCGGGCGGGCGCCCGGTGACGGCCCGGATGGCGGTGCCGGATGCCTCGGCCTCGAGGCACCCCCGAGCACCGCACCCGCAGCGGCGCCCGCCCGGCTCGACGATGACGTGGCCGATGTGGCCGGCGTTGCCGGCGTGACCGTCGAGCAGCCGTCCGTCGAGCACGATCCCGCCTCCGACGCCGGTCGACACGACCATGGCGAGGTAGTCGGCTTCGCCGACGGCCGCTCCTCGCCACCCCTCCCCGAGGGCGAGTGCCTTGGCGTCGTTGTCGACGTGGACGGGCACGTCCACCAGGTCGCCGAGCCTCTCCCTGAGGGGGAACCCGCGCCAGGCGGGGATGTTGAGGGGCGACACCAGCTCGCCGCCGGCCGACATGGGCCCTCCACAGCCGACCCCGCACACCACCACCGGCCGGGAGCCGGCTCGGCCGGCAACGGCACGGACCAGCGCGGCGAGATCGGCCATCAACGCCTCGGGCCCCCCACCAGAGGTGGTCGGTACGGACTCGGACGCCAGGAGCTCGCCCGTCTCGGCCACGATCCCCGCCGCCAGCTTGGTCCCGCCCACGTCGACCGCCAGCGCCGCCTCGATGGGCAGACGGTACCGTTGCCGCTTCGCACCATGTCCCCGTCTCGCGCCGCGACCGTCGCTGTGGACACCTTCTCGGATCTGTTCGAGGGCGTGGTCGCCAACGTGGCCACGGTCGTGGTCGGCAAGGACGAGGCCATCCGCCTGGCCCTGACCTGCCTGGTGGCCGAGGGTCATCTGCTCATCGAGGACGTGCCCGGCGTGGGCAAGACCGTCCTGGCCAAGGCGCTCGCCGCCAGCCTCGACTGCAGCTGGGGACGCATCCAGTTCACCTCCGACCTGCTGCCCTCCGACGTGACCGGCGTCACCGTCTTCAACCGTGCCACGGGCGGCTTCGAGTTCCGCCCGGGCGGCATCTTCGCCAACCTCGTGCTGGGCGACGAGATCAACCGGGCGTCGCCCAAGACGCAGTCAGCCCTCCTCGAGGCGATGGAGGAGCGGCAGGTCACCGTCGACGGGACCACCCACCACCTGCCCTCGCCCTTCATGGTCATCGCCACGCAGAACCCGGTGGAGCACGAGGGCACGTACCCCCTGCCCGAGAGCCAGCTCGACCGTTTCCTCATGCGCATCGCCATGGGGTATCCGGAGCGCCGGGCCGAGATCGCCATCCTCGACACCCACGCCCGCGCCCAGCCCGCCGTCAAGGGGTTGCGGCCGGTGGCCACCATGGCCGACGTCGACCAAATGGTCGCCCTCGCCCAGAGCATCCACGTCGCCGGCAGCCTGAGGGCCTACATCGTCGACCTGGCCGCGGCCACCCGCCACCACCGCGACGTCGCCCTCGGTGTGTCCCCGCGAGCCGCGCTCGGCCTCCTGCGCACGGCGCGGGCGTGGGCCGCCGCCAGCGGGCGTGACTACGTCGTCCCCGACGACCTCAAGACGCTCGCCGTCCCGGTGCTCGAGCACCGGTTGGCCCTCACCCAGGAAGCGGCCATGCGCGGCGTGCGCCGCGAGGAGCTCCTCCGCTCACTCCTCGCCAGCGTCGCCATCCCCACTGGTCGATAACACGACGCGTCGCGTGCGCCGCCTCCCGCTCCCCCCCATCCCTCTGGCGCTGTCACGCCGAGGCTGGGGCGTCGTGGTCGCTTCGACGCTGCTGTTCGCCATCGGTCGGGTCCTCGGCGTCCTCGAGCTGATCGTCCTCGCCGCTGGTGGCCTCGCCCTCGTCGCGGGGGCCGCCGCCTTCGTCGCCGTGCGCCCGCCGCGACTGGCGGTGGTCCGCCGCGTCGAGCCCGCCCGCCCGCAGGCCGGGGGCCTGGGTGAGGTGACCGTGCGCATCGAGGGGACGAGCCGCGCCCGGTCCTCGGCCCTCTGGGTCGCCGATCGCGTCGACGGGCGCGCCCTCGGCGAGCGTCTTCTCAGCCCGCCCCGGAAGGGCGAGGTGGTAGTGGCCTCCTACCGGCTCCCGGCCCTGACCCGTGGCCTGCGGCGCCTCGGGCCGCTCTCGGCGCGCGTGGTGGATCCCTTCGGCCTCGTGGACCGCACGACCGAGGTGGGCGAGGTGACCGACGTGCTGGTGCGTCCGCGCGTCGACGACGTCCGCCGCTGTCCGACGTCCGGCTCCGACGATCTCCGCTCGACCAGCTCCCGCCCGCCGGCCAGCCGGTCCCTGTCGGGGGAGGACTTCATGGGCCTTCGCGTCTTCCAGGTCGGCGACGACATCCGCCGGGTGCACTGGCCCTCCTCGGCTCGGCGCAACGACCTCATGGTGCGCCAGCTCGAGACACCCGGTGAGCGACAGGTGACCGTGCTGCTCGACACCACTGGGACCGAGGGCACGTTCTTCGAGGCCGCGGTGTCGGCCGCGGCCAGCGTGCTGTCCGCCTGCAGCCGCGCCGGCCTCCTCGTCCGGCTGGTGACGAGCGACGGCACGGATTCGGGGTTCGGGCACGGGGCGGTCCACCTCGAGTCGCTCCTCCTGCGACTCGCCCTCGTCTCGGCCGGGCGGGACTCCGTGGACGGTGGCGGCACCGCGATGGTGCGCCGGGGCGCCGTCGTCCTGATGACGGCCGGCGCCGCCGTGCCGAGGCTGCCGTGGCGGGCCACGGCCGCCGCCGGCGCCGACATCGACGTCACGTGGGTCACCTTCGACCCGGGGACGGGCGTGTTGGCGTCGCCTCTGGAGCCCGGCGGTGCCGCCCACCCCGGCATCGAGCCGCGGGTCCGGATGGTGTCGGTGTCCACGCCGGGCGGCTTCGTCCTCGCCTGGAGCTCGGCCATGGCCCGCCACCGCCCGGCGGTCGCCGGCGGACCCCGTGCCGGCAAGGGCTCGCCATGAACGGGCGGACCGGGGTGGAGAAGGAGGTGGCGCTCGGGGCCGTCACGGTCGCGGCCGTGCTCGGGCTCGTCCGGCTCTTCAACGATGCCGCCTTCCTGGTTCCCGCGCTGGGCGCTGCCGCCGCGAGCCACGCCGTCGCCGCGGTCGTCCGCCGCCGCGGCGTCGCTCCCCTCCCGGCCGCCGGGCTCTCGGCCGCCGCGCTCGGAGTCGTCGTGACCCTCGGCCTGCTTCGTGGCACGACCACCTTCGGCATCCCGGGCCCGGCCACGCTGCGGGCGCTGGCCGAGCAGCTGGCGGACGCGTGGAACCGCTTCGGCGACGTCGTGGCTCCGACCCCGGCCACGCCGGGGTTCGTCCTGGCCACGGTGCTCACGACGTGGGCGGCGGCGACCGTGGCCGACTTCTTCGCGTTCCGGGTCCGCACGCGCTTCGAGGCGCTGGTGCCCTCCTTCACCATCTTCCTCTTCGGCGCGCTCCTGGGTGCCGACGGCCGACGGGTCGAGGCGACCGTGCTCTATCTCGCCGCCGTCCTCGCGTTCCTGGCCCTCACCGAGGCCCGTGCGCCGGGACCGGCACCGTGGCGCCCTGCGGCGGCGCTCGGGGTCGTGACCGTGGTCGCGGCCGCCGTGGCCGGGCCGAGGCTCCCCGGCGCCGGGGGCCCGGAGCTGGTGGCCTGGCGGGATCGCAGCGGCGCGGCGCGCGGCGACCGCATCACCGTGAGCCCCCTGGTCGACATCCGCGGCCGGCTGGTCGACCCCTCCGACACGGCGCTGTTCAACGTCCGGAGCACCTCGCCGGCCTACTGGCGGCTGACCGCGCTGGACCTGTTCGACGGCACGATCTGGTCGTCCCGGGCGGGCTATCGCGCCGTGCGGGAGGAGCTGCCGCCATCGGGCGACGTCGCCCGCTCCTCGACTCCCCTCCACCAGGAGTTCGAGCTCGGGCAGTTGGCGTCGATCTGGCTCCCGGCCGCGTTCCGGCCGGACCGGATCGCCACCGTCTCTGCTGGTGGGACGGATGTCGCCATGCGGGTGAGCTTCGACCCGACCTCGTCGAGCCTGGTCAGCAGCCGACCCGATGCCGGGGGACTGCGCTACGCGGTCGACTCCGACGTGCCGCGGCTCACCTCGTCGGCGCTGGCTTCGGCGGCCTCGGGCCCCCCACCCGCGGCCCTGGCCGAGCGCAACCTGGAGCTGCCCGACGCCTTCGGAGCCGACGTCGTGCGGCTGGCGCGTCAGGTCGTGGCGGGCAGGGAGCGGGGTTACGCCCAGGCCCGGGCCCTCCAGGACTGGTTCCGGCGCGAGTTCACCTACAGCCTCGAGGTGCCCGCCGGCCACGGCAACGACGCCATACGACGCTTCCTGTTCGAGACGCGCACGGGCTACTGCGAGCAGTTCGCGGGCTCTTACGCAGCGATGGCCCGGGCCCTCGGGCTCCCGGCGCGGGTCGCCGTGGGGTTCACGACCGGGCTGGCGTCGGGCGACGGCGCGTACCGGGTCCGAGCCAAGGACGCCCACGCCTGGCCCGAGGTGTACCTGCCCGGCGCCGGCTGGGTCGCCTTCGAGCCCACGCCCGGGCGAGGGATGCCCGGCGCCGAGGGCTACACGGGTGTGCGGGCCCCGCCGCCCGCCGGGATGCCCGAGGAGGAGGGCGTCGTCGCGCCGCCGGTGGAGGAACCGGGCGACACGGTGCCGACGACGGTCGTCGAGCCGGCGCCCGGCCCCCAGGACCCGGAGACCTCGGTTCCTCCGACCACCGTCACCGGGGGTGCTCCCGAACCCGCGCCGGTCATGGGCGGCGGGCAACGGCGGGCGATCGGGACCTGGCTGCTGCTCGCACTCGCAGGCCTGGGGCTCGCGGCACCCGGGGTCGTTTCCGCGGTCCGGATCCGGCGGCGACAGGCCCGCCGATCGGCCGCCGACTCGCCCGCCTCACGGGTCCTCGTGGCCTGGGCCGAGGCCACGGAGGTCCTGACCCTCGCGGGCGTCGGCCGCCACGCCTGGGAGACGCCCGCCGAGTACGCCCGCCGGGCGGGCACCACCCTCGGGCCGGCGGCGCCGGCCCTGGAGGACCTCGCCGGGGCGGTGGCGGTCGCCACCTATCGCGACGGCGCCGTCGAGCCGGCGCTGGCCGAGGAGGCGGTGACCTCCTCGACGGCGGTCACTCGGCAGGTGGCGGCATCGGCCGGTCGGGTCCGCTGGGCACTGTGGAGCGTCGACCCCCGACCGCTCTGGCGGAGTGGGGAGGACCGCCCGCCCTCGGGGCGACCCGGATCCGGGTCGCGCGACGGGGGCTATGGCTCGCGGTGGAAGCGGCGCCGCACGCGCTTGCCCGCGGCGCCCAGGTAGTTCTTCACCTGACCGGGCCCGAAGCCACCGCGCACCTGCGACAGACCGGCCCGGCCCAACTTGCGCAGGTTGCGCTCGAACACGAAGGCGCAGCCGAGCATGACCAAAAAGCCGATGAAGCCGAGCACGAGCGAGGAGGCGAACGCCGTGACCAGCAGCGCGAAGCCGGCGAAGAAGCCGACTCCGGCCCAGCGCAGGTTGCGGCCGGCGTGGCGGAAGAGCGTGGTCTTGCCGACCTCGCGAGCGAAGGCCGGGTCGCTGGCGTAGAACTGCTGCTCGATCTCGGACAGGATCCGCTGCTCGTCCTCCGATAGCGGCACGCTGGTCGCCCCTTCGCTCTGTCTCGACTCGTCGGGCCCCGGAGGGCCCCGCGGGAATGTTACCGAGCCGGGCTCCCCCGCTGGACCGCGCGACCTACGATCGCCCGGTGTCGGAGCGGCTCCCGTCACTGCCGCCGGACGGCCGAGGACCCACCGCGCTCCCCGCCGTACATGCCCGTGCCGTCGCCTTCGCCGCCATCCTCGTCGCCGGCCTGTTCGGCTTCCTGATCGGCTCGGCGCTCGTCAGGATCCAGTGCCGCGGGAGCTGCGGCGCGGCGGTGGGGTACGGCGGTCTGGCCGGAGCCCTGATCGCAGCAGGCGGCGTCGCCGTGGTGAGCGTGCTGGTCCTGCGAGCCATGGGCGAGTGGCAATCCCGTCGGTGAAACCGTCGCAGTTAGGCTTTCCTAAATGGATCTGCGAGGCTATCCTGAGTACCGAAGGAACCACCGTGACGTGCAGGGGGACGGAGTTGCGCAGACGGAGTTGCGGCACGCTGACCTGGGTCTCGCCTCGGTCGTCGGCGTACCGGCCGTCACCCCGCATCATGGGAACTGCTATCGGCGGCCCGGACCTGGGCCTGTAGTCCCAACCGGGAGGGAGCACCGATGTACGTCTGCCACTGTCGGGCGGTGACCGACCGGACGATTCGCGAAGCGATCGAGTCCGGGGCCACCGACGTGTTCCAAGTGAGCCGGGAGTGCGGCGCCGGCTCGGGCTGTGGCGGCTGCTATCCCGCCCTGGCTCAGCTGCTCGGGGAGTATGGTCTGGCTCCGACCGTGCGTCGTCGACGGGCCGTCCACGCCGCCTGAGCGCGGACGCCGGCCTCCGGCGGCGACTGACCAAGGGGGCCCGCGATGAAAGGCGACGAGTCGGTCATCGAGCTGCTCAACGACGTCCTGACCGCCGAGCTCACCGCCATCAACCAGTACTTCGCCGACGCAAAGATGGCCGAGAACTGGGGCTACAGCCGTCTCGCGGCCCACTTCCGCGAGGACTCGATCGACGAGATGCGCGACGCCGAGGCTCTCATCGACCGCATCCTCTACCTGGAGGGCCTTCCCAACCTCCAGCGCCTGGGGAGCGTGCGGGTCGGCGAGACGATCCCCGAGAAGCTCGACCTGGCCCTCGACGTCGAGAAGGCGGCCATCGAACGCCTCAACAACGGCGTCGCCCGCTGCACCTCCGTCGGCGACCACGGCAGCCGCCAGTTGCTCGAGTCGATCCTCAAGGGCGAGGAGGAGCACGCCGACTGGCTGGAGACCCAGCTCGAGCTGATCGCCCAGATGGGCCTGGAGCACTACCTCGCCCAGCAGGTCAAGGGGGAGTAGCCGGGCCGGCTCCGCTAGCCGCTCAGCAGGAGTCGCCGGAAGCCCTCGGCGTAGGCCACGCCCGCCTGCCGGCCGGCATCGGCCGCCCGGCGGCGCAGCACATCCGCGAACCAGTCCGGCGACCCCCCCGGATGGTCCGTGGCGGGCGAGCCCGCCGGCATGGCCGTGAGCTGGCTCCGGTGGCACAGGACGGCCGAGATCTTGGCCTCGAGGGCATCGGCCACGTCCACCCACACGTCGGGGTCGAGGGTGCCCGACAGCAGGATCGTCGGCACGTGGTGGGCGGACCCCGCGGCGGGGAAGTAGTGCGGGTTGGCGGCCGCCGGCGCCACGGCGTCGAGGCAGGCCCACCCCACCACCCGATGGTCGGCGTGGTTGTAGTACGAGCTCCCGAAGAAGACCGCCGTGGGGTCGGGGCACAGGACGACCTCCGGCTGCACGCGGCGGATCACGGCCACGATGTCCGCACGCAGCCCGTCGTTGGCGCACAGCTCGCCGTCGTCGATCGGCAGCTGCGTCCGACCGGACAGGCCGAGCGCCCGTCCGGCGGCCGCCATCTCCTCTTCCCGACGGCGAGCGAGCTCGGCCAGGTCGGTCGCCGGATCCGACGAGCCCTTCTCGCCGCGGGTGCACACCAGCACATGGACCTCGCTCCCCCGGGCGGACCAGGCCGCCAGCGTCCCTCCGCAGGACACCTCGGGGTCGTCCGGATGGGCGTACACGGCCAAGGCGCGCGGCGGCGTTCCGGAGAAGAGTGGGCCGGCGATCCTCCGGACCGTAGCGGGCCATACGCTTGGGCACCGTGACCGCCCGGGAGCCCGCTCCGCCTCGCACCGAGCTGCTCGCACTGCGAACCGAGTTGCTCGCCCTGGCCCTCGACGCCGCGGGCCGGGCCGCCGACCTCCTCGCCGACGGATCGGCGAGCCGGCGTCGCGACGTGGCCACGAAGTCGAGCGGCACCGACATGGTGACCGACATGGACCGGGCCGCCGAGGCCCTCATCGTCCGGACCCTGCTCGGCGTGCGGCCAGCCGACGCCGTGCTCGGGGAGGAGGGTGGCGAGCGGGCCGGCACGAGCGGCGTGCGCTGGATCGTCGACCCCCTGGACGGGACGACCAACTACCTCTACGGCCATCCCGGCTACGCCGTGTCGATCGCGGCGGAGGTCGACGGCGTCGTGGAAGTAGGCGTCGTGGCCGACGTCTCCCGCAACGAGACCTTCTCCGCCAGCCGGGGTGGGCGGAGCCACCTGGAGGACGTGGCGCTCGCCGGCTCGACCTGCACCGACCTGGCCCAGGCGCTCGTGGCGACGGGCTTCTCCTACCGCCCCGAGCAGCGAACCGTCCAGGCCGCCCGCCTCCGGCACGTGCTGCCCGTGGTGCGCGACATCCGTCGCAACGGGGCCGCCGCCATCGACCTCTGCTGGGTGGCCTGCGGGCGCGTCGACGCCTACTACGAGACCGACGTCCAACCCTGGGACGTGGCCGCTGGCCTGCTCATCGCCGAGGAGGCGGGCATGGCCACAACGGGCATCGACGGCGGGCCGGCTACCGGCGCCTCGGTCCTCGCCGCCGCGCCCGCGCTGGTCGAACCCTTGCAGGCGCTGCTGCAGGAACCTCCCCGCCGGCGATACGGGCGCCTGGGTGTGCCAGCATGAACGACATGCGACGGGCCCGGGAGGTCCTCAAGCTGCTCCTGCGCAGCTCCGTACAGGTCGGGGTGGCGACGCTCGGATTCATCCTCCTCGCCGTCGGCATCGTCCTCCTCTTCCTCCCCGGCCCCGGGCTGCTCGTGGTCATCGCCGGCCTGGCCGTCCTCGCCACCCAGTTCGCCTGGGCCGAACGGGCCCTCCGCCAGGTCAAGGTACGCGCCGCGAGAGCCAAAGCCGCCGCTCAACGCCGCCGCCACCACGGCCGCACCGAGTCCGAAACGAAGAGCCGTACCGGTAGCTAGCCCGCGGGATCGGTCGCCGCCGCGACAGGTTTCCGCCGCCGAAGGCGTTGAGGCGCCGGCCGCACAAGCCGCCGAAGGCGGCCCCACCCCGGCTGGCGGCGGAGTGTCGGCGAGCGACGCTCGCCGACCAGAGGAACGGTGGAGCCAGACCGGCTCCGCCGGCCTGGCGGAGCTCGGTACAGCTCGCCGCGGAACCTCTGGCTCCGAAGGCGAAGGAGCTATCCGAAGAAGGCGCCCGCCACGTTGCGGTAGAGGGTGAGGTCGACGGTCTTGAGGGTGGCCACGGCCTCGGCCAGCGGCACCCGCACGACGCTTCCCGCCCGCAACGCCACCATCGACCCGGCGGCCCCGTCGTGGACGGCTTCGATGGCGGCGATGCCGAAGCGGGTGGCCAGGACACGGTCGAACGCCGTCGGCGTGCCGCCGCGCTGCACGTGGCCGAGGATCGTGACGCGGGTCTCGTAGCCGGTGCGGGCCTCGATCTCGTGCGCCACCCAGGTGCCGATACCGCCGAGCCGCACGTGGCCGAACTGGTCGACCTCCTCGGAGGCGAGGACGTTTCCCGACGTCGCCGGCTGGGCCCCTTCGGCCACGACAACGATCGTGGCGTAGCGGCCGGCCTCGTGGCGCCGGCGCAGCCGGCCGGCGACCGCGTCGATGTCGAAGGGCTCCTCCGGGATGAGGATCTCGGCCGCTCCTCCGGCGATCCCCGCCTGGGTGGCGATCCATCCCGCGTGGCGACCCATCACCTCGACCACCATGACTCGGTCGTGCGACTCCGCGGTGGTGTGCAGCCGGTCGATGGCGTCGGTGGCGATCTGCACGGCCGTGTCGAAGCCGAAGGTCACCTCGGTGGCCGAGAGGTCGTTGTCGATCGTCTTCGGCACACCCACCACCGCCACTCCCTCGCCGCAGAGGCGGGCCGCGACGCCGAGCGTGTCCTCGCCGCCGACGGCGATCAGGGCCTCGACGTTGTTCTCGGTGAGGACGCGGCGGACGGTCGCCGGCCCGCCTTCGACCTTGTACGGGTTGGTCCGTGAGCTGCCGAGGATGGTGCCGCCGCGCGGCAGCAGGCCGCGGCAGCGCTCGACGTCGAGGGCGATGCACTCCCCGGAGAGGACGCCCCGCCAGCCCTCACGGAAGCCGATCACCTCGTCGCCGTAATGGCGCTCGGCCTTGCGCACGACGGCCCGGATCACTGCGTTCAGCCCGGGGCAGTCGCCGCCGCCGGTGAGGAGCCCAACGCGCACAGGGGGAGGCTACCCCGCGCCGTTCGGACCGGCCTCTGCGCTCAGACCGAGAGACGCAACGCCGACGGCGCCCTCTCCAGCTCGATCCAGCGGAGGGCGGCGATGCGACACAACGCGTCGAGCTGCAGGCGCTCGCGGCTGCGGAACGGCCGGCCCTGGCGACCCATGACCAACGCCGTCGACGCCTCCTCGAGCAACGCCCAGGCCACGTCCTCGGCACCGCAGGACCCCGTCCCTCCGGTGCCGCTCGAGCGCATGCCGGCAACGAAGGCGGCGAGCCACGCGGGTGGCGGGGGCGCCCCCTCGGACGCCACGAGCACGCCGGCGTCGAGCTCGACGGCCGCGGCCCATTCGGCGGCATAGGCGGCGCAGGCGTGGGCGGTCATGGCGTCGAAGAGCCCGCCGGTGGTGGACACGGCCACCAGGCGGGCGGCCGTGTCGAGCGCCTCCACGCTGGCGTCGGGAACCCTCGCCGGTGCGATGCGGACGTCCTCCACGTCGACCCCATCGACCTGGCCGATCTCAGCCACCAGCAACGAGACGAGCGACGCATCGGGGAGCTCGACGACGAGCTCGTCGATCGCCCGCCCGCCACCGCGTTCCAGGATCTCCACGCCGACGACGTCGCCTCGGACCGCACCGATGCGACTCGCCACCGCACCCAGCGCCCCCGGTCGGTCGGGCAACCAAAGTCGGACGACCAGCGTCTCCACGGACCGAGAGCCTACGGCCGGCGTGTGAACGGGCCGTTTCTGCCCGGCGACGATCTCGCCTTGGCGGGCGCGCCCGCGCCGGCGCGCCTCAGGACAGCTTGGTCAGGGCGCGGCGGAGGTTGCGGACGGC
>Ga0187892_10009017_pt1 | contig 13341 bp, 12 predicted proteins | sample MA1701073metaG_FD_139345 | JGI IMG/M metagenome (GOLD analysis project Ga0187892, IMG submission 139345) | Bio-ooze microbial communities from a basaltic lava cave in the Kipuka Kanohina Cave System on the Island of Hawaii, USA - MA170107-3 metaG ...
AGGCAGGATTTGTGAACGTGGGGATATTGTCCTATACCGCAAAGTATCACTCCAGTTACTACGGTCCCTTTCGCGAGGCGCTTGGCTCAACTCCAAAGGGTATGGGCCGAGAAACATACCAGATGGATTATCGAAATCGACGAGAGGCACTTCGCGAGTTACGACTCGATGTCACGGAAGGAGCCGACATCGTGATGGTGAAACCAGCCCTCGCGTATCTCGATATTATAGCTGCCTTTGCTCGTGAGACGGATTTGCCCGTAGCCGCTTACAGTGTGAGCGGGGAATACGAGATGGTTAAGCAATTGGCACTGAAGGGATTAGTCGACGAGAGAAAAATGGTCCTCGAAAATCTCTCGGCGATTAAAAGAGCGGGGGCGCAGCTGATGATCACTTATTACGCGAGTGAAATCGCGCGGAAAGGGTGGCTTGGATGAGCGGTCACGAGATATCCCGCAAGCTTTACTCGATGGCAACCCAATGCATTCCGGGTGGCGTCAGTTCTCCCGTGCGCGCGTTTCAGCATGTTGGCGGCGAGCCAGTTTATTTTTCTCACGCTCAGGGAGCCTTTCTCCATGATGTCGATGGAAATGAATACATCGATTTTTGTCTGTCCTTTGGACCGCATATTTTGGGGCATTCGCATCCCATCGTCGTGAGCGCCATTCAACAGCAGGTCGAGAAAGGGGTGAGCTACGGCGCATGCCACGCGAAGGAGATCGAATTAGTTCAACACATTTTGAGAGCCTACCCGTTTTTGGGAAAGGTGCGGTTGGTGAGTAGCGGGACCGAGGCGGTGATGACGGCCGTGCGGCTTGCCCGTGCTTTCACCGGAAAATCCAAGGTGGTGAAATTTGAAGGTTGTTACCATGGCCATAGTGATGGCTTTTTGGCCCGCGCTGGAAGTGGCGTGGCCTCCTTGAGCGAAGCTTCGTCGAAAGGAGTTCCCCCGTCGGTTCTCCAAGATACTCTCATTGCTCGCTACGACTCACGAGAATCTCTTGAAACTCTTTTTCGGAGGTTTCGAGGCCAGATTGCAGCCTTGATCTTGGAACCCATTCCGGCCAATTTTGGTTTATGGATCCCAGAATATGAACACATCAAGGCGATTTGCTCTGTCGCTCAAGCGGAAGGGGCGTTGATTCTCTTCGATGAGGTAATCACCGGTTTTCGAGTCGGGCTCGCAGGAGCGACAGGGTATTATGATTTAAAGCCAGACATTGTCACTCTGGGAAAAATTATCGGCGGCGGGTTGCCTCTTGCTGCCGTCGTGGGGCGCCACGAAATCATGGATCAGCTGGCGCCTTTGGGAGAAGTCTATCAGGCAGGGACTTTGTCGGGAAATGCTCTGGCTGTCACAGCTGGCTGCGCCGTGCTGGATTTTCTCTTTAATCAGAGAACGCAAGTTGCCCGCTTTGACAAAGCGGCTGACGTGTTTGTTTCGAGCCTCGCAGGGGTGCTGGCACCCCGGTTTCAGGTCTCGAGTATCAATTCCATTTTTTGGATTCATCAGGGCAGTGAAATGCGGCAGTTCCCACCCGAAATATCCGAAAAAAATCGACGGGAATATGCGGGGTTGTTTCAAAAAGCCCTTTCTTCAGGTATTTACTTGCCTCCTTCCCCCTACGAAGTGTCTTTTTTGTCTTTGGCGCACAGTCCAGAGATCCTGGATTCAGCGCTCGGAAAATTGGTGGAATGTCTCAAGTAAGAAAAAGTCGCTGGTTTCAGATTTTTCTGGCGGTGGCGCTCCTGGTGCTGGCACAGGTGGTGTGGTGGACGACAGTTTTTATGCAGGACGTGGATACCATTGCGAATTTGAAGTTGAAAAACTCGGCACTCCAGATGCGAAGTGAAGGGACATCAGTCAGTCGGGAGACGATTGAGCGAGAGGCATTTCACCGTCGATTTATGTTTCTTTCCGAATCGATTTCTTTTGTTCTGCTAACTTGCCTTGGGCTTTATCTCTTATATCAAGCCCTAAAAGCCGAGGCCCGATCGCGGGAAATCCAGCGCAACTTTATCGAGATTGTCAGTCACGAGTCGAAAACACCCATCACCGCTTTAAAGCTTCGCCTGGAGGGCGCGATGGAGAGATTTAGAGCCCAGAAGGAATTGACAGCGGAGCTGGGACTTTGTCTCGACGAACTGAGGCGGCTGTCCTCTACCTTTGAAAAAGTAATGAGCTTAAGTCGCGTGGAAAGGCAAGCATTGAAGCTAGAGGTGCTGGATCTGGGAGACTTGATCCGATCTCTTATCTGCCGACTGGAGCCATTTTTCCGAGCGAAAGAGGTGGAAGTGAGTACGGACTTGGGAACCGAAGCGCTCATCAAAGGCGATGCCCACGCGCTTCAGAATTCCGTACAGAGTCTCCTGGAGAACGCGGTCATCTACAACAATAATCACCAAAAGAAGGTAAGAGTGTCTCTCCAAAAAACTGACTCAAAAGTATGGCTTTCCGTTCTAGATAATGGGTCTGGCATTGATCCAGCCGATCGGCCTTTTATCTTTGAGAGGTTTTATCGGGGGATGAGGCAGCGGCAGATTCCCGGAACGGGCTTGGGGCTATCGATTGCCAAAACTATCATTGAAGCTCACCAAGGCACCATCCGTCTGGCGGAAACCAGGGAAAAAGGCAGCCATTTCGAGGTGGAACTCCCAGCGGAAGCTTAATTATGGATAGAGTTTGTGTGATAGAAGACGATCCGACGATAAGGCAGTTCGTTGGGGAAAAATTGAAAAGCTTGGGATATTCCGTCGACACATTTGAAAGCGCGGATCCGCTCATGCGAAAGCCGGAGCCAGAGATGCCATGGGATCTTTATATTGTCGATGTTCTTCTGCCGGGCAGCTCCGGATTTGATTTGTGTGAGCGTTTGAAGAAGCTGTCTCCAACGATTCCAATCCTCATTCTCTCAGCGCTGTCGGAGCCCTCGGATCGTATTGAAGGCTTAAAAAAAGGGGCGGATGACTATTTAACGAAGCCATTTGAAATGGAGGAATTGCTCTTACGGGTCAGGGGCATGCTCAAGCGAAGATCTTGGTATCGCAAGCTTCCTCAGGATTGCTCGATCCACGAATGGGACGATAATCGGATCAACTTCGTGACGTTTCAGGCGAGTCATGCAAAGGAAACTTTCATGATGAGCCAGAAGGAATGCATGCTGATGAAGTTACTGATTGAACGTGAAGGTGAGGTCATCAGTCGAGATGAAATCCTGGATCAGGTGTGGGGTTACCATGTATTTCCATCGACACGTACCGTCGATAATTTTATTCTGAGATTGAGAAAGTATTTCGAAAGAAACCCCAAGAAGCCTCGCTATCTGCATTCGGTGAGAGGATTGGGGTATCGGTTTGCTCGGGAAAATTAGATGGGGTCACTTATCTTAAAACATCTTTCGGGAGAGTCTATCGGTCGGTTTCCCGTATGGATAATGCGGCAAGCGGGTCGTTATTTGCCTCGGTACCGACAGATCCGGAAACAGCATTCCTTTTGGGAAATGGTCACGACACCGGACCTCGCTTGTGAAGTCAGCTGTCTTCCCTTGAACGAACTTGACGTCGATGCCGCGATATTTTTTTCCGACATTTTGAGCCTTCCCTATGGGATGGGTGTGAAAATTGAAATGCGTGAGTCAGTGGGTCCTGTGATTGATAAACCCTGGCAGCACCGGGCTGATTTTGAGGCGTTGCAAAAATTTCAACCCCAGCGGGATACTCGATTTGTGGGCGATGCACTCTCATTGTTAAGAAGAAGGCTTCCCGAGGGAAAATTGCTGATTGGTTTTGCAGGTGCTCCCTGGACGGTGGCGTGTTATCTGATAGAGGGGCGAGGGAAATCCCAATTCTTGGAGATTAAGAAATGGCTTTGGGGCTCACCCGCCGATCTTACTTTTTGCCTCCATGCCCTTTTTCGGGCGACTAAAGATTATTTAAATTTTCAGTTGGACTCCGGTGCTCAGGCGCTCCAGCTTTTCGATACTTGGCTTTCGGAAATGCCTGTGGATTTTTTCTCGAATCATTATCTGCCGCTACTCAATGAGCTCTTTGACAGTTTAAAGCCCAGGAAGGCTCCGCTTATTTTTTATTCGAAAAGCGTGGGACACTTATTGCCACATTTTGAGAAGCTACACATGGATGTTTTGAGCGTGGATCATTCCGTTCCGCTTGATGAGGCGGATGCAGCGACCTCTCACAAGTTTTGCCTGCAGGGGAATCTTGATCCCGCGGTGCTGTTGTCGGATGAGCCAACCATCCGAAAGCAAACCCGGAGTCTGGTGGAATGCGCAAAGCGACTCTCTCACCCCGCCATTCTCAATTTGGGTCATGGGATTTTACCGATGACCCCCGTGGAAAACGCCAGGGTCTTTATCGAGGAGGCTCGAGCGCTGTGGATTTAAATGCTCTTGTTAGAAAATACAGCAAGGAAGGTCCTCGATACACCTCTTACCCGACGGCCCCTTTTTGGACGGAGTCTTGTGGCGAAAATGTCTATCGCGAGAAGTTGAGGTCGCAGTCGTGCGCTCCCCTTGCACTTTACTGTCACATCCCGTTTTGCGAGTCTCTCTGCTACTACTGCGGCTGTAACATCCAAATCGTGAAGGACAAGAAGAGAAGTCTTTCCTATTTGGAGGCACTTTTAAGAGAGATTGAAACAGTCGCGGGTTTATTGGGAGAAGAGCGCGAGTTAAGTCAGATCAGCTGGGGTGGCGGAACCCCCACCTTTTTGTCAACGAAGGAATTGGAGAAGTTGTACGGTGCGCTTGCGTCTCATTTCAAAATTTTGCCAGATGCTGAGGTGAGCATCGAGATAGATCCCCGGGTCACATCCGTCGAGCAATTAGAAATGTTGCGAGAGCTTGGGTTTAATCGCGTGAGTTTAGGGGTTCAGGATTTTAATCCCAAGGTTCAGGAAGCGGTGAACCGGGTGCAGCCCCGAGAAATGACGGCGGAGATGCTGGAACGTTGCCGAGCCCTTGGGTTTATGGGGATTAATTTTGATCTTATTTACGGGCTGCCATACCAAACTCTATCGACGTTTGAGGAGACGGTTCAGGCCCTGATCTCAATAAAGCCGGATCGCGTCGCCCTCTACCACTATGCCCATTTGCCTTCTTTAAGGTCGCACCAAAAAATTTTGGAAGACCTGGAATCGCCGTCCCCGGAGACACGGGTTCGAATTTTTACGATGGCCTACCAAACACTGATTGAGCATGGCTATCGTCCCATCGGGATGGATCACTTTGCCTTGGAAACAGACGAGCTTTATCGGTCATTAAATAGGGGTACGTTGTATCGAAATTTTATGGGGTATACGGTAAAGAAATCACCCAGTCTTTTGGGGATTGGGGCCTCTTCGATCGGAGAGCTGGAAGGGTCTTATTTTCAAAACGTGAGAGAGGCTCGAGCTTATGAGGAGAGGATTTCTAAGACCGGGCTTGCCACTTTTCGAGGATGTCGTTTGACGGAAGACGATCGGAAAAGAAAATGGGTGATTCAGAGACTGATGTGTCGGTTTGAAGTTTCTCACTCGGAATTCGAGAAAGAATTTGAGAGCTCTTTTAGAGAATATTTTTCGGAGGACCTCATTCTCCTTGAGCCGTTTTATCAGGAAGGACTAGTGGAAGCGAGAAACGGGGGTATCGTCGTAACATCCTTGGGCCGTTTGTTCATTCGTAACATCGCGATGGTATTCGATACTTACCTGAAGCTTCCGCGTGAGTCCATTTATTCGAAAACGGTGTGAATTCGATCCTTTTACTTTTTGACCACCTGCGCTCCGAAGATATCAGCCAGTTTGAGGACCAGCTCGGCGAAGTCGGACGCTACTACCGGTTTGTGAAAGTGTCTGAGCTCGTAGGCAGGCTTAGGAAGCGAAAGACCCTGGGGCAAGCGGCGATTGTCTTCAAGAGTGCGAGAAAAAGTATTTTTGTCCATGCGGTTTCTCGGCTGCTTGAGCGGGAAATCCCGTTTTCCCTTATGCTCAGGCCTGACTGTATTGGCTTAAATCGTCTTTCCGTGGAGGATGAGATAGAAATCTATCGTAAATTTTATCCTGGTGACATTCCAGATTTGGAAGGAAAGGGTGAGGTCGAAATCAGAGCCTCCTTGCGGAAGATAGGAAAACTGCCGATCGAAAAATTGGATCCTTTAATGTTTTTTGGGACCTGGGGTGAGCTAACAAGAATTCCGCCGACGTTCGTTGAACTGGGGCTCGCTCTTTCATCGAGAGCTGCTGAACAGGAGCTGACTTTTATTCGACAGCAAACGGGGGTTGCGGTTAGGATTGCATATGGTAAAGGACTATCGAGTGAGGCTAAGGCTACCCTCGAAAGACTGGGCATTGAGGCTTATTTGACCGATCGTTCGGGGGTGATCGATAAAGATACTGATCCAATGGATCTTCCGCACTGGGCATTAACAAATGAGAGTTCGAAAGAGTAAATCGAAAGATTTCTTAAAGAGATTAAAAAGCGATAACGCAATGGTGGAATACTTGATGGGTCTGCGGATCATGAACCCGGCCGCTCAAATCCACTCAGAGTTGAATGGTGCGCACCGTGAGGGGGGATTTGTTCGCCTTGCTCACGCGAAAGACGAATTTACGGCACCTGTTATTACCAAAGGAAAGTCGGCGAATAGGCGCAGAAACAGAGGGTGACATGGACGGGAAGAAGTGGTTAAAATTGATTTTATTTGGAGGAAACGTATGGCAACGAAAGTAGCGAAAATCGGTATTAAGAAAGAAGAAGGATGGCTGTATTACCTCGACAAGAAAGGCAGCGTCTCGCGCGCGAAAATGGGACGAGGCCGAAAAGCATCGACGGCAAAGCCACAAGTAGTTGCAAAGGTAGGGGTGAAACGCCAGCCAGGCTATCTGTATTTTGTTGATAAGCAGGGAGATCTTTCGATGGCCAAGATGTCTCGTCGAGGCAGAAAAAAGAAAAGATAATCCTCGTTTGTAGCGCTTGTTCGGTACGGTCGCGACAAGTGCTTCGTCTTGCGTTTTATGAATAATCTTATTGCGCATGTGCCCGTTCCGAGAAACGAGCCAGTTCTGGGGTATTCACCAAAATCCTCAGAAACGAAGGGCTTAAAAGACCAGCTTTCTGTCATGTCTTCGACAGAAATAGAAATTCCGCTCATCATCAATGGCCGTGAGGTGAAAACGGGGAACGTCGGTCTATGCGTCTTACCGCACAATCACCGACACCGAATCGGAAGCTATCACAAAGCGGGCGTAAAAGAAGTTAATGCTGCGATCGAAGGTGCCGAGCATTCCTATCGTGAATGGTCAGCAATGCCGGCCAGTGATAGACAGGCAATCTTCTTGAAGGCGGCCGAATTGTTGGCAACTAAGTATCGGCCTATTCTAAATGCGGCAACGATGCTTGGTCAGAGCAAGACGTGCCACCAGGCGGAGATCGATTCTGCGTGTGAGTTGATCGACTTTTTCCGGTTCAATGCGTCCTTTCAACAGTCCCTATATTCAATGCAACCAGAATCGGCCTCCCGGCAGTGGAATCGAATGGAATACCGACCGCTGGAGGGCTTTGTTTTTGCGGTGACCCCTTTTAATTTTACGTCGATTGCGGGCAATCTTCCTTCCGCTCCTGCTTTAATGGGAAATGTCGTTCTGTGGAAGCCTGCTTCAAACTCCGTGTACTCAGCCTACTACATTATGAAGCTTTTGGAGGAATCGGGACTTCCTCCCGGAGTGATTCAGTTCTTGCCCGGTTCTGGGGAGGTGGTTGGAGAGCCCATTCTAAGACATAAAGAGCTTGCCGGTATTCATTTTACCGGAAGCACCGGTACCTTTCAGGCGATGTGGAAAACGATCGGTGCCAACATTGGAGGCTATAAGAGTTATCCGAGAATCGTAGGGGAGACGGGCGGGAAAGATTTTATTTTTGCGCATCCCTCAGCGGATTTGCAGGCCTTGGTCACAGCCATCGTCAGAGGCGCTTTCGAGTATCAGGGGCAAAAATGTTCGGCAGCCTCGCGCGCTTATCTTCCGAAAAGCTGCTGGGAAAATGTTAAGGACATGCTGATTGGAGAAGTCCAGAAGATCACGATGGGGGATGTGACTGACTTTAGAAATTTTATGGCCGCCGTGATCGATAAGAAGTCTTTTGAAAATATCCGTTCCTATATTGAAGAGGCGAGAAAAAGCCCCGATGCGGTCATCCTGGCGGGAGGTGAGTGCGATGACGAGATCGGATATTTTGTTGAGCCGACTGTCATCGAAGTAAAGAAGCCGCACTATCGCACGATGTGCGAGGAAATTTTTGGGCCGGTGATCAGCCTCTTTGTTTATGATGATAATCGGTATGAGGAGACGCTCAAGTTATGCGACGAGACGTCTCCGTATGCGCTGACGGGCGCCATCTTTGCACAGGATCGGCGGGCGATTGAGGTTGCCACGTCGAAGCTGGCTCACAGTGCGGGTAATTTCTATATTAACAACAAACCGACAGGAGCTGTCGTGGGGCAACAGCCATTTGGGGGAGCTCGCGCGTCGGGCACCAATGATAAGGCGGGGAGCCTCTTCAACCTGCTTCGCTGGGTTTCGATGAGAACTGTCTCAGAGACCTTCGCCCCTCCGCTCTCGTTCAAATACCCGTTTATGGAAGATTCCTAAAGGTATCCGTCACAGTTTGTCCAATAGGAACTAATCTCTTTTCAGGCCTGGAACGCGCAATAGTGGCGCGCATGCATTTTCCGAAATCTGGCTGCAGTTGGTTCTGCATTTTTCCAAGGCGCTTTTGCATTTTTCATTGAAGTAGGAAATGCCCAAGTCTTTATACCTGATGGGAACGGCGGTTTCACGGGCAGCAACAACTTGGTTGACGGTTTTCTCATAACATTCGCAACGCAGCTCTGACCACGTGATGTTGTCCTCTTCGCAGTATTGTGTCCATGAAACAAGACTGATTATTTCCGGATCGTAAGGGGGAAAATAATAAATGGTGTCGATAGGTTCAAGGGAGGTGCAGACGGTCTGACCCAAACACAGAGAGGTATATAACCTCAATAATATCCGCATACCTTCTCCTTATTTAAATAATAGCACGGAGAGGCAGCCCGATGAATCTCAGGGGCGCAGGAAGCTAGAATGAATCAAAAATTTAGCGAGGGATCGACGTTTAGTGTAAAGTGAGTAGACACTCCATATGAGGGAGACACCGAATGAAAAAGATTTTCCTGTGCCTTTGGCTCCTATTGCTTTTTCAGGTTAGCTGCGTGTCGACCAAAGAAAAAAACATCGTCGATCGGTTAGATCAGGCGCATTTTTCAAAGAAGTGCGAAAGTATCCGGCAATTTTTTCTTAAAGATCTCGATCAATACCAGAGCGCTGTCGATGGGGCGGCGAAATCCTATCAAGAAGAGCAATGGAGGGTCGAGTCCGCTGATCCCACCGCCTCTTTGGAGAAGCTTTCCATTCATTTTGCTGTGCTACAGAAAATGATTTACCAGAAGGGGATCCTTGAAAGCATCAAGACACTAGAAATAGATACCCGATCGGTCAGGGAGGAAGAGTGCGGTCTTAAGCGCAGTCTCAAACGGGCCAAAGAACTCCTAGAATCCACAATCATCACAAACGATTTGGTCATTCAGAAAGAGAAGGAAAACCAGGACCTCCAGGATGCGTTGCAAAATAAGAGCAATGCTTTTCGATTGCTCTTACCTGGTGAAAGAGAGCCTGTTTCGAGAGCTTTGTACCTGAAAAAACTGGGTACAACGGAAAGTCGCTCGCAGAGAGAGGCGCTCTATAAACTTTTTAATGCTGCTCGAGCGCAGAAGTGGGAGGAATGGAACTTTAAAGCACTAGTTCGGGCACGAAACGACGAAGCGAAGCTGGCAGGATTTGAGAATTACTACACGTACCGGTTTTTCCGAAACCAACTGGATTTTAATAACTACCGAAGTTTACTTGAGGAAATCAAAACAAGATTTGCTCCCCGAGTGAGGAACGCGCTTTCCGAGTTAGGTTTAAGCCTGGGTATCTCGCAAGTGGAAGGATGGGATATTCGATACATAAGAGAAAAGGCTTCTGCCGGGCATATCAACGAATTTCTGAAACAATTGGACGAGAATTCAGCGCTTTCCGTAGCTCGGGACTTCTATACAGGATTGGGGATTTCGATCGATCAGTACCAGTTTCCAATGGACTTATACCCTCGCCCCGGAAAGAATACGCACGCATTCGCTATGTCCCTCGTGTTTCCACACGTGAATTTGCAGCGGCAGTTGTTGCCGACGCCTCAGGTGGACATTCGCTTCCTAGCCAATTTGAAAAAACCGGTGCTTTGGGGGGATATCGGGACACTCATCCACGAGCTGGCGCATGCAATTCATGCGGCAGAAGTACGGCAACCATTGTCGCTATTTCGCGGAACGGGATCGGTCGAAACGGAAGCCATAGCAATGACAACGGAGAGAATGGCAGACTCAGCGGAGTTTCTGGAACTGGTCATTCCAAAATATACGGGTGTGACTGCGAAGAATCTCCAGTCCGTGTCAGCTCGACATGTTAAAGCTGCTCAAACAGAGCAAGCGATCGTGCTTCTTAGACAAATTTTTTTCAGTGACTACGAGTATCAGATCTACGTCAACCCCGAGCAGGATTTCGCGGAGCTCTGGTCAAAACTGCACAAGGAATATTGGGGAGTGGACGTGGGCCCGTTTTACGCAGATTGGGATATCGATCATTTTCTGAGCGCGCCGGTTTACGTGCAAAATTATGCCATCGGCATTCTAATGGTGGAGCAAATCTACCAGTCGATATTGAAAGAGTTTAAAACATCATTCCAATCGAAAGCGCTAGGGGACAAAATCAAGAAAGTTTATTTCGAGCCTGGCCTGGAATTCAATTATCTGGATCTGACAGAGAAGTTCACAGGGAAACCGTTGAGTACCATGGCGGTTTTTGAATTGGTGAAATAGCCCTGCCAAAACGTTGACGGTATGACAAAAAATATCGGACCCACTCATTAATACCTTTGGATTTTCTTAGCTTTTTCTCGGCATGCCATTTGCTCTACCAAGGATAGATATGACAAAGAGGAGAGGTGCGACGGCACTTTTTTATGCAGTCTTGAGTTTTCCTCTCCCCGTAGTTAATTGGGAACATCCATTTTGTGATACCCCGATCGACTTAGATATTTCGAAAGAATATTTTGTTGAGGTCACGAATGCTCTCCCTGAGGTAGAGGTCTATAACAAATTAGTTCGCGCTTATCAAAAACGAGAGTGGGGGCAGTTCGACACGCAGTGTGCCGAGTTTAGGCGGAGATATCACAACACACCACTTCAAGAGGCATCGGATTTTCTTTATGTTCAGTCAAAATTCGATCGGTGGGAAGCTGGCATGGATCCGGACGTGGAAGAAAAACTCTTTAGGGAGACTCTAATACGTTATCCCAATTCGACTTTAGTTCCCGTGTTGATCGCTGGCTCCGGGTATTTTTGGCTGAAAGCACGCCATTACTCAAAAAGTTTGTCCCGTTATGAATCCGGCCGGAATCAATTTGCTTCCCATCGCCTTCAGTGTGTGTTTCGAATGGGGGCCTCGGAAGCGCAGTTTGCCTTACATGAGTGGGATTCCGCGACGACCGGGTTCGAGTGGGTCGAGCATCATTGTAAGAGCCGGCGACTCAGGGTTGGGGCGATGATTCGTCTTGCTGATATTGAATGGATTTCTCAAAAAAAAAACGTCAGCGCCCGGTATGAGCGAATTTTTTCTTCTGAAAGTTATTTTGCCCAACGATTCTTTCCCTTTTCCTTTGTCCAATTTGGAGAGCTAAGTTACAGGCTCGGACAGCTTTCACGATCCCGATATTATTTCACCGAATACCTGAAAAGTACCGGTGACAAGGCATGCAGTCTCTTTGCTCTGAAGCGACTGGCAGATATTTCGGGGCGAACATCAGCCAGGTTGGAAACGGTTGTGGGACAGTATCTCGCGGTTGGGGCAAAGAAGCCGGACAGCGATTTAGGTCGGATTTCAAAAATTCACGCTTATCTCTTAGAGAGTGACGTCATTTCTCAGGCCGAATACCAAAGGCGTTCACGAATTATTGAGGAAGAAACGTCGAGCATCGCGGATGTGGAACTTCGTCAACTAGCCATTTTGGAGCGAGGCTTGGTGCTCTTATTTCAGGAAAAGATAAGGGATGCCTTCCGAGTTTTACAAAGTTGGCGAGGATCGCCGTTGGGGATTACCCGTAAGGCAAGAGATTCGATTGTGATTGCATTAATGAAGGGAATGCTGGCATCGCGGAATGCGGAGGAGACCGCGCTCAGCTACCTGCAAAATTCGAGCATCCTGCATTCTCTATTGGGGAAGGAGTATCGCTTTTTCTGGATGGCCGTCTACAATCAGCTAAGAGACCATGCTCTTTCCGAGGATTGGCTCAACCGGCATGCGGGAGAGGCTAACTCGCTCCCTCAGGTCTTGAGGCCATATTTTCAATTCACCGTTGCTCAGACGTTAAGAAAAGCAAAGCGATATCCCGAAGCGGAAACCGTATTACTTCAAATGAACGAACCCGTACTTCGGGAGAGCGTTCTAAGGGAGCGGTTGGCGCTTTATCAAGAGACAGAGGAATTCGAAAAAGCCTATGAGATGGCGTGGGCGTTATTCCAGGTGGGGGGTGATAAATTCTACTTGAATTCAATGCGAAACTTGGGACTTCGTGGGGCACTCTGGACAAAATTGATTAGCCTCGGTGACTGGGCCAAAAAAAATGATTTTTCAAATACCGAATTAGCCCATTTTCAGTTTGCAACGGGAAAAGCTCTTTATGAGTTAGATCGGTACGAAGATTCAATCATGGCCTTTGAAGATGGAATTCGTTTGGATCCGACGAACATTCGGAGTGCGGAAGCACAGTTCAAGAAGGGACAATGTTTATCTTATCTCGGAAAAAAGGATCGAGCCCTTGTCGCATGGCGACAGTTGGAAAATAGCAACATTTTGTTCTGGAGCTCTCTCGCAAGGAATGAAATTTTGTCTTTAAGGTGAAAAAAATGGTATCCATTCTGCGTTTTCAAAATAGACATTTAATTGTTGCCGACGAGATCATGGAACAAACGGTCAACCTTGCGGCGCGCGCGGCAAAGGCGTCGTCGCCAGTGCTCTTGTCAGGCGAGAGCGGAACTGGAAAAGAACTCATCGCGAGATACATTCACGAGAAGAGCGATCGAGCGAGAGGACCATTTATTTCCGTTAATTGTGCAGCGATTCCTGAGGGGTTAATGGAAGCGGAGCTATTCGGATTCGAGCGTGGGGCCTTCACAGGAGCTGTTCACCAGCGGATCGGAAAATTTGCGCGAGCC
>Ga0187892_10009019_pt1 | contig 13338 bp, 12 predicted proteins | sample MA1701073metaG_FD_139345 | JGI IMG/M metagenome (GOLD analysis project Ga0187892, IMG submission 139345) | Bio-ooze microbial communities from a basaltic lava cave in the Kipuka Kanohina Cave System on the Island of Hawaii, USA - MA170107-3 metaG ...
CCGGCCGCCAGGGCTGCCTGGTAGAATTTGTCGACGGCCGCGCGACTCTTCGCCATGAAGGCGATATGGCTGCCGTTGCCGGCGCCGGCCGGTTTCGTTTCGTCGAGCGGCGTGTTGATCCAGAACAGCGGCGTCTCGTCGTCGGGCCCGTAGCCGAAACCGCCCTCGACTTCCCAGACGCGCCGGTAGCCGAGCGTCGGCAGCACCGCGTCGTAAAAGTTCCGGGCACGCGCGAGATCGCGCACGCCGAGCGAGACATGGGCGATCATCGCTTCGGGCCCCCGGGTCCGCCGACCGGCGGAAAACCGCCTTGCATGCCGCCGGCCATCGGATTGCCGCCGCCAGCGCCGAACAGCGCGCCGAGGCCCGAGCGCATCAGGCCCTTCTTGCCGAGCTTGCCCATCTGCTTCATCAGCCGGCCCATTTCCTGGTGCTGCTTGAGCAGCCTGTTCACGTCGGCGACCGAGGTGCCGGAGCCGGCCGCGATGCGGCGCTTGCGCGAGGCCTTGATGAGATCGGGCTTCTGCCGCTCGCGCGGCGTCATCGAGGAGAGGATCGCGCGCTGCCGCAGGATCGTGCGGTCGTCGACATTGGCGTTCGCCATCTGCTTCTGGATGTTCTTGACGCCCGGCAGCAGACCGGCGATGCCGCCGATGCCGCCCATCTTCTCGAGCTGCTGAAGCTGCTGGTCGAAATCGTCGAGGCTGAACTCGCCCTTCTGCATCTTGCGGGCCAGCTTCTCGGCCTCTTCGCGCTCGATCGTCTCGGCCGCCTTCTCGACCAGCCCGACCACGTCGCCCATGCCGAGGATGCGGCCGGCGATCCGCTCGGGATGGAACGGTTCGATCGCGTCGCTCTTCTCGCCGACGCCGATGAACTTGATCGGGCAGCCGGTGACGGCGCGCATCGAAAGCGCCGCACCGCCGCGCGCATCGCCATCGACGCGCGTCAGGAAAATGCCGGTGACGCCGGTGCGCGCCTTGAAGGCTTCCGCGATCGTCACCGCGTCCTGGCCGGTCATGGCGTCGGCCACCAGCAGCGTCTCGATCGGCCTGGTCGCATCGCGCACCGCGACAATTTCGTTCATCAGCTCGTCGTCGATGTGGAGCCGGCCGGCGCTGTCGAGCAGCAGCACGTCGAAGCCGCCGAGCTTCGCGGTCTGCAGCGCGCGCTTCGCGATCGCCAGCGGCGGTTCGCCCGGCACGATGTTGAGCGTTTCGACGCCGGTCTGCTCGCCGAGCACGGCAAGCTGCTGTTGCGCGGCCGGGCGGCGCGTATCGAGCGAGGCCATCAGCGCGCGCTTGTTCTCGCGCACCTGCAGTCGCAACGCGAGTTTCGCCGTCGAGGTCGTCTTGCCGGAACCCTGCAGGCCGACCATCAGCAGCACCGCCGGCGGCTGCGCCGCGAGGTTGAGACCCTCGCCCGTGCCGCCGAGCGCCTCGACCAGCGCATCGTGCACGACCTTCACGACCATCTGGCCGGGCGTGACGCTCTTCAGCACCTGCGCGCCGACCGCCTGCTCGCGCACCGTCGCGATGAAATCGCGCGCGACCGGCAGCGCCACGTCGGCCTCGAGCAGCGCCACGCGCACCTCGCGCAGCGCCTCGTCGACGTCGCTTTCGTTCAGCGCGCCGCGCCGTGTCAGCCGGTCGAAGACGCCGGTCAGCTTCTCGGATAATGCTTCGAACATCGCAACTCCGTTACGCACAACGACATGCCGGTCGGCCGGCGTTTAACCAAACGACTATTGCGCCCGTGCGCGAACACTCGCGGCACGCCCGCCGGCGGGCGTTAACCGAAGAATCGTCCGCACAACGTCGAACGCGCCCGTGCGCGAACACTCGCGGACGGGCGGGGCCCCTCGGGACCGTCAAGAACGCTGTTCCTGGCGGAAGGCGGCCGGACCATAGAGGGCGTGCTGCGGCCAGTCAACTACGGCCGGTTAGACGAAAGTAACTAAGCCCCGATGGCCTCTTTGAGGACATCTGGTGTCTGTATGAAAAATTGCCCACCCGGCAGCATGGTACGCCCCCGACGTAGCCAAATTTGGATGGTTGTAGTAATTCGGATAGCCCACCGACATTACAGCGTTCGTCCTATTGCGTGGCTGTCGGTTGGGCACGCCACATCCGCTGCCACCATGGTGTGGCACAACGACGTGCTTCATCGCCGCCCTAATTTCCAACCCACCCCTCCCCAGTCTTGCGTCTCCTGGAAGCAGCACTCTGGCTTTGCTTACGAGCGACACAACAACTCCGATGCCAGTATTGTTCCGATCTTCTCCGACGCCGTTTCCAAAATGCAGATCGACACATCCAGAACGAATAATGTGATTTTGGTTAGACAGAAGAACGAGGTTCCTACGATTTGGAACAGCAACGTTGTAAAAGGCATTCGGCCCAATGATCTGCAGCGGAACAATCCATTTTGCTTGGTTGAATAGTCGACCTTGCCGGCGATTGTGCCTTCCAGCCGAAATATGATCCCAGTCCCAGTGAGTCAGCACGACAAGACCCGCTTTGGAGATCATGCGCTGCAGATTCTGATTGTACGTCCTTCGGTGAAAAGGCAGCGGCTCACCTATATCAACAAATGCTGATACACGCGGTACCTTCGGCCCGAAGCAATTGAGTAATTCGCAGCAGTTCGCCTGCCCAACATCATGCGCGATGCATTTAGTTGGCCGGTGTAGTTGTTTTAAAAGTCGCTTCGCCTGACTGACATTCGGTCGCTTTAAGTTCCGAAGGTCGAAATTACGACGCAGACGAGCGCCGGCGGTCGCAATTGGCCCAAGCGCACCGCCAGCAGATTGCCCTGTTGGCGCACTCGGTAACAAGCCAATCGAAAGTAACGAGAAACGCCGAACAGACTCGTAGTCATTTGTAGAAGCGAACGCCCAAACGCGTGGTGAATTTTCACTCTTGCCAATTTCAACAATTACCCACTGGCCTTCTCGAATATCATCACCAATCATTTCGTGATGTTTCCGGCTCGTTGTCATCACCCTAAGAACACCTAGGCAATCAGACGGAGGAACTTTTTCACGCCGTGTTTGTGGGTTGATCTCATCAAACCATTCAGCATCAATGCCGTCTAACGCGACGGAAACGTATTGCCGGCTTGACTTCGACATCTCTTGCACTGCCTCGACAATGGCATAAATGTGTGCGTTTCGAGAGTCGGTTGAGAAGGCTGCGTGCATTTCGTTTCTACCTGCATGCTTCAGCGGTTAACGCCCGAACAAAGGATGTCGCTCTGAGTTGAATGTGAACCTTCAAGATGCCTGAATTTTCAGGAATTGTGGCACACCTTGCTCGCGCCGGCTTCCGCCCGCCATAGTGCCGGCCCCTAAGTCTGAAGGACCCGCGATCCGATGGCCACGGCCGAACCGCTCTGGCGCCCCGACGAGACCCGCATCCGGACCGCCAACGCGACGCATTTCATCGGACGGCTGCTGCGCGAGGAGCATGTCGCGCTCTCGGGATTCGATGCGCTCTGGCAATGGTCGGTCGATCATCCCGAGCGGTTCTGGCGCGAGGTCTGGCAGGAATGCGGCATCGTCGGCGAAATGGGCCCGCCGCCGCACCTGATCGACGGGCACAAAATGCCGGGTGCGCGCTTCTTCCCGAAAGCGCGGATCAACTACGCCGAGAACCTGCTCGCCGGCATCGAAGCGCTCGATCCGTCGGGCGATGCGGTGGTGTTCCGCGGCGAGGACAAGGCCGAGCGGCGCCTGAGCCGCCATGAATTCCGCCGCCTGGTCGCGAAACTCGCCGGCGCGATGCGCGCGATGGGCATCGAGCGGGGCGACCGCGTCGCCGGCTACCTGCCGAACCTGCCGGAGACGGTCGCGGCCTGTCTCGCCACCTCTGCGATCGGCGCCGTCTGGTCGTCCTGTTCGCCGGATTTCGGACCGCAGGGCGTGCTCGACCGGTTCGGGCAGATCGAACCCAAACTGCTCATATGCGCCGACGGTTGTTTCTATGCCGGCAGGACGCACGATTCGCTCGCCAAGGTCGCCGAGATCCTGCCGAAGCTGCCGGACGTCGAGCGCGTGCTGGTCGTTCCCTATACGCGCAAGGCGCCGCCGCTCGAGGGCCTGCGCAACGCGATCATGCTCGACGATTTCCTCGCCGGGCAGCGCGGCGACCGGATCGCGTTCGAGCGCGGCGATTTCGACGCGCCGCTCTTCATCATGTATTCCTCGGGCACGACCGGCGTGCCAAAATGCATCGTGCACGGCCAGGGCGGCACGCTGATCCAGCATCTGAAGGAGCATCGGTTCCACAGCGACATCAAGCCGGAGGACCGCGTCTTCTACTTCACAACCTGCGGCTGGATGATGTGGAACTGGCTGATCACATCGCTCGCCTCGGGCGCGACGCTGCTGCTCTATGACGGCTCGCCGTTCCATCCCTCCGGCAACGTGCTGTTCGATTTCGCCGAAGCCGAACGCTGCACGTTCTTTGGAACCTCGGCCAAGTTCATCGACGCCTGCAACAAGGCGGAGCTGCGGCCGATGGAGACGCACGACCTCCCGGCGCTGCGGGCGATCGCCTCGACCGGTTCGCCGCTGCTGCCAGAGAGTTTCGACTTCGTCTACCGGCATGTGAAGAAGGACGTCTGCCTGTCCTCGATCTCCGGCGGCACCGACATCATCTCCTGCTTCGTGCTCGGCAATCCGACCGGCCCGGTCTGGCGCGGCGAGATCCAGGCACGCGGCCTCGGCATGAAGGTCGAGGTCTGGAACGACGCGGGCAAGCCGGTGCACGAGCAGAAGGGCGAGCTGGTCTGCGCGGCGCCCTTCCCGTCGATGCCGGTCGGATTCTGGAACGATCCCGACGGCGCGAAATACCGGCGCGCCTATTTCGAGCGCTTCCCCGGTATCTGGCATCACGGCGACTATGCCGAGATCACCGCGCATGGCGGTCTCGTGATCTACGGACGCTCCGATGCGGTGCTGAATCCCGGCGGCGTGCGCATCGGCACGGCCGAGATCTACCGGCAGGTCGAACGCCTGCCGGAGATCGCCGAGAGCCTCGTGATTGGCCAGGACTGGGAGGGCGACCAGCGCGTCGTGCTGTTCGTGCGCCTGCAGCCGGGCGAGGAAATGAGCGAGAAGCTGCGCGAACGCATCAGGCTCGCGATCCGGCAGAATGCGACGCCGCGCCACGTGCCGGCGAAGATCGTGGCGGTTGCCGACATCCCGCGCACCAAGTCGGGCAAGATCACCGAGCTCGCCGTCCGCGACATCGTGCACGGCAGGCCGGTCAGGAACCGCGAGGCGCTCGCCAATCCCGAGGCGCTCGATCTCTTCCGCGACCTGCCGGAATTGCGGGATTAGGCCTCATCTTCCGCCTTCCCTCGGCGGACGGCAGTGCTAGCATTGTCTTCTTGTTGGTCGGCTTTCCAACTCGGGCGCACGTCATGAAGCGGCACTGGTTCCTGTTCCTGGTGATCGCCCTCGTACTCTGGGTCGTCTACAATTTGATCGTCCACGACGAGTACGACGCCTCGCTGCGGCCGCTCTATTGGCTGCTCGACGAAATGGGAGCGAGGGGTCCGCGCTGATCCGACCTGCGCGCCGGAGACCGCCATGTCCGACAAGACCCATCGCTACGCCGTCGCCGTGACCTGGACCGGCAACGAAGGCACCGGCACCTCGTCCTATCGCGCCTACCGGCGCGACCACGAGGTTGCCGCCGACGGCAAGGCGACGATCGAAGGTTCGTCCGATCCGGCCTTTCGCGGCGATCCGAAACGCTGGAACCCGGAGGAGCTGCTGGTCGCCTCGCTCTCGACCTGCCACATGCTCTGGTTCCTGCACTTGGCGTCCGATGCGGGCCTCGTCGTCACCGCGTACGAGGATTCGCCGGTCGGCACGATGGTCGAGACGCCGGACGGCGGCGGCCGCTTTTCCGAGGTCGTGCTGCATCCGCGCGTGACGGTCGGTGCCGGCGATACCGGCCGTGCCGATGCGCTGCACCGCGAAGCGCACGGGAAATGCTTCATCGCAAACTCGGTGAAATTCCCGGTGCGTTGCGAGGCCACGATCCGCCGCGGCTGAGGCGGCGGTCAATCGTTACGGCAGAAATCGCTTCAACGCCGCAGCAACCGCGCGCCGTTCCTTCGGGGCCAGCGTGCCGATACGCCGCTCGATTTGACCCGACGCCAGCGTAGTCAATCGCGAAGGACGGACAACGCATTGATCGGGAAGACCTATGGCTGCGGGATCGCCGATGGCAATATCGCCGGTGAGCGATCCCGCCTTTGCGGTCGTGATCATGACGATCCAGTACAGCTCGTGGCTGTCCCGCAAGGCGTCGGTGGAAACAACGAGTGCGGGCCGCTTCTTCGCTTCGTTGCCCTCAATGAAGGGATACGGAACGACGACCACGTCCCAACGCCTATAGATCGCGGAATGCTTCATCCGCTTCCGGCGCGTTCCAGTCCGAGAAGGATTCGGTCGAGGCACGCAGGAACGCCGCATCGACACGCGACAGTTTTGTCAGCGTAACGCGGCCGCCGTCGATGGAGTAGGCAACCGTGTCTCCCGGTTTGAGGCCGAGATGGCGGCGCACCTCCGCCGGAACGGTGACCTGACCCTTGGGTGACAATCGGCTCACGATCATGGCCGGACTTTCATCGTAAAGCTCTTTACGTAAAGATAGGTCGCCAGGCTGGCCGGGGCAAGCATTCCTGCCGGGTTTTCCCCATGACAGGGCCCGAATCTGGCTCTAGAAACGCCGCCATGACCCTCCGCTTCAATCCCGCGCTGGCGCGCGTCGTCGAACCGCCGATCGCCGAAGCCTATGGCTGGATCGACGGGCGAATCTTTCCCGACCACAAGAGACTGATCGATGTCTGCCAGGCGGTGCCCGGCTATCCGCCGCCGGGCGTGTTGACCGCGCATCTTGCCAACGTGGTGCAGCGGCCGCTGACCGCGCGCTATACCGACATCGAGGGCTCCGATGCGCTGCGCGCGGCGCTCGCCGCCGACATCCGCGCGGCCTATGGCGGCGGCGTGACGCCGGACCAGGTGCTGATCGCCGCCGGCTGCAACCAGGCCTTCTGCCTGACGCTGATGGCGCTTTGCGCGCCGGGCGACGAGGCGATCCTGCCGCTGCCCTGGTATTTCAATCATCACATGTGGCTGCAGATGCAGGGCGTGACGGCCGTGCCGCTCGGCTTCCGGCCGGAATCGGGCGGCGTGCCCTCGATCGGCGAGGCCGAGGCGGCGATCACGCCGAAGACGCGCGCGATCGTGCTGGTGTCGCCCAACAACCCGACCGGTGCGATTTACTCCGCGGCGGCACTGCGCGGCTTTTTCGATCTCGCGCGCCGGCGCGGCATCGCGCTGGTCGTCGACGAGACCTATCGCGACTTCCTCGGCACCGACGAGCGGCCGCACGAACTGTTCGCCTCGCCCGACTGGCCGTCGGCCTTCGTGCATCTCTACAGTTTCTCGAAAGTCTTCTGCCTGACGGGCTATCGCGTCGGCGCGGTGGTCGCCGACCGCGCGCTGATCGCGCAGATCGCCAAGGCGATGGATACGCTTGCGATCTGCGCGCCGCGCATCGGCCAGGAGGCGGCGCTCTGGGGCCTCGAGCATCTCTGTGAGTGGCGCAGCGGCAACCGGCTGATGATGCGCGCGCGGCTGGCCGCCTTCCACGAGGCGATGAAGCGCAACGACAACGGCTACCGCATCGTGTCGGCCGGCGCCTACTTCGCCTATGTGCAGCACCCGTTCGGCGACCGGCCGGCGCAGGACGTCGCGCGCCGGCTCGCCGACCAGCAGAATCTGCTGGCGCTGCCCGGCTCGATGTTCGGCGAAGGCCAGGAGCGTTATCTGCGCTTCGCCTTCGCCAATGTCGCGGCGGAAACCATGGTGCCGATCGCCGAGCGCCTCGCGGCCGACACCGCGCGGGGTTAAGAGAACGGACAATCAAAGTCCCCTTCCCCTTGCCGCGATCGGTCGCGGCCAGCCGCGACGTGCGGGAGGGGGTAGGGGGAGGGGTCGTCGCGATTCAAAAGCGCGCGACAAACGAGTCCCGCAACACCCCCCACCCTAACCCTCGCCCCGCAAGGGGGGAGGGAAAAAATGTTCGTCGGAATCTCGCACCGCGCCAAAACGTCAACCGTCACGCCGTCTCTTCGTCCTGCAGCCCGTAGGTGGCAAACGCCTTGCGCGTTTCCGCGATCTGCGCATCCGACAGCAGCACCAGATCGCCGATCAGCAGCGCGTGATAATATTGCTTTGCGATGGTCTCGAGCTCGACCGCCGTCCACATCGCCTTTTCCAGCGTCGCGCCCAGCGCGATCATGCCGTGATTGGCCAGCAGGCAGCCGGTGCGACCCTCCAGCGCCTTGAGCGCCTCGGCGGAGAGCTCCCTGGTGCCATAGCGCGCGTAGCCGCCGCAGCGCACGTCGTTGCCGCCGAAGGCGGCGATCATGTAATGGCAGGCGGGGATCGGCCGGCGCGTCATCGAGAGGACGGTCGCGAAGGGCGAATGCGTGTGCACGATCGCGCCGACATCGGGCCGCGCCTTCATGATGTCGAGATGAAACTGCCATTCCGACGACGGTTTGAAGGGACCGGACCAGGCGCCGTATTCGCCGTCGATCGGCATCGCCGCAATGTCGTCCGGCTTCATTGTCGCATAGGGCCGGCCGCTCGGCGTGATCAGCATCCTGTCGCCGCAGCGGGCGCTGATATTGCCCGACGTGCCCTGGTTCAGGCCCGAGGAATTCATCCCGACACAGTGATCGACGATCGATCGGCGGAGCGTGCGTTCGTCCATGGCGGGATCTATCTCGCGAAGCGTGATGGCGCCGGTCACGCCGCGGCCCTTGCGCGATCGGGGAACAGGCGCGCCAGCCCTTCCGCGGACGCTTCGGTCACGCCGCGTTCGGTGATGAGACCCGTCACCAGGCGCGCCGGCGTCACGTCGAAGGCGGGATTGCCGGCCGGCGTCGCCTCGGGCGACACGCGCACCCGGCGCACCTCGCCTTCCTCGTCCTTGCCCCAGACCAGCGACACCTCGTCGCCCGAACGTTCCTCGATCGGGATCTCCTTGATCCCGTCGCGCACCGTCCAGTCGATGGTCGGCGACGGCAGCGCCACATAGAAGGGAACGTTGTTGTCCTTCGCGGCCAGCGCCTTCAGGTAGGTGCCGATCTTGTTGCACACGTCGCCGTTGGCCGTCGTGCGGTCGGTGCCGACGATCACCATGTCGATCCTGCCATGCTGCATGAGATGGCCGCCGGCATTGTCGACGACCAGCGTGTGCGGCACGCCATGACCCGCCATCTCCCAGGCGGTCAGATGGGCACCCTGGTTGCGCGGGCGCGTCTCGTCGACATGGACGTGAACCGGGATGCCCTGCTCCATCGCCAGATAGATCGGCGCGGTGGCCGTGCCGTAATCGACGGTCGCGAGCCATCCGGCATTGCAATGGGTGAGGATGTTGACCGGCTCGCCCGGCTGCTTGCGCGTCGCGATCCCGCGAACGATCTCCAGCCCGTGCTTCCCGATATTGCGGTTGAGCTCGACATCCTCGTCGGCGATCTGGGCGGCGCGCGCATAGGCGGCCGCGGCGCGTTCCGCCTCCGGCAGCTTGCGCAGCATCGTACGCATCGCATCGAGCGCCCAGCGCAGGTTGATCGCGGTCGGGCGCGTCGCGTGCAGCGTCTCCCAGACCTCGTCCAGCGCGGCGTCGGACGCATTCTCGCGCATGCGGATCGCCACCCCGTAAGCAGCCGTGACGCCGATCAGCGGCGCGCCGCGCACCCACATGTCGCGGATGGCGGTGGCGATGCCGTCGACGGTGCCGACCGTTTCGACGCGGAACTCGTGCGGCAACCTTCGCTGGTCGATCAGGTCGACCGAACGCCCGTCCCGGTTCGGCCAGATGGTGCGATAATGCTTGCCCGCGACTTTCATGAGACTGTCCCCCGGTCCAGCGCTTCCGCCAGCGCGTCGAGCTCGGCCAGCGACTGAATCTCGTTGCGGTTGACGGCGATGTGGCGGCCGAATTTCAGTGCCGCGGCTTCGCAGGACGCGCGCAGCGCCTCGTCGGCGATCGTCTCGAAGTCCGCGTTGTGGGCGAGGCCGAGAATGCGCCGGTGCATCTCGACGCCGGCAAATCCCAGCATGTCCGTCCACAGATCGCGGATGAGATGGTGGAGCGCCTGTTCCGCCGCGAGCCCGTCGTTCTGCTTCTCGAACAGGGATGCTTGATAAAGAATACCGGTGCGCTCCGTATGCCAGAGAAGCGCGAACTCGTCGCGGAAGACGCACCAGGTCTCCCCGACGACGCCGAGCAGGTAGGCGCGCATCGATGCGCGGCTGCCGCTGCCCTCGTGGCCGCGCTGCGAAAAGAACGCCATCCAGTAATTGGCCAGCAGCATGCCGACATCGAACGCCATCGGACCGTAGAAGGCGAATTCCGGGTCGATCACCCTTGTATCGTCGTCGGTCACCATGACGGAGCCGGTATGGAGGTCGCCATGCACCATCGTCTCGGCGCTGGTGACGAACCGATGTTTCATACGCATGGCGGCGACCCTGAGATCGCGGTCGGCGCGCAGTTCGCGGACCAGCGGATCGAGTCCCCTGGTGTGCCGGTTCATCGACGCTTCGAAATAGGGATCGGAGAAGACCAGATTCTCCGTGATGTCGCAGAGTTCGACATTGTCGGCAAACAGCGCGAGATCTGCCTTGCGCTCCGCGGCATTCATCGAAAGGTCCGAGCCGCGGAACAAGGTCCGCGCCATGAACAGGCCGAGGTCTTTGCCGATCTTCGGCAATTGCCGGCCCTGGATCAGCGCGCGCCGCAGAATGATATGCGGCGTGAGATACTCCATCACGATCAGCGCCTGGCGCTCGTCGAAATAATGGATGGCGGGCACGCTGCCCGGCGCCCGCGCCTGCTGGCGCGTCAGCGCGTGATACTCGAAATAGGAACGCTTCAGGGGCAGCGGCCAGCTCTCGCCGACAAGCCGCACATAGGGCAGCGCCTGCTTGACGATGACGGTTTCCGAAGCACCTTCGACGATGAACACCAGGTTGAGATTGCCGTCGCCGACTTCCCGGACCTTCCAGCGGTCCGGCGCGCCGCCGACGCGCGCGGCGATCTCGCGGATCGCACCGAGCCGCGCCGGCAGCGTCTCCACCGTCAGGGGCCGGAATTCGGTGCCGTTCATGCGTCCGGTGTCCTCCGGTTCGACGCGATTTCTCAGTCTATGTCGAAGCGGACGCGCAAACCATCTCGTCGTTTTGCATCCCGCGGACCGGCACCGGCGGGTTGAAAAAGAGTGCCACGGCAATGGAGTGGATTGCGACCAGCGTGCCGTGCGTCGGTGCTGACGCAGGCAGGATCGCAGCAACTGCATCCGAACAACTTTCCCCCTCTCCTTGAGGGAGGGGTAGGGGGAGGGGTCGTCGCGATTCGAATGCGCACGACAATTGAGTCCTGCAACACCCCCCACCCTCCCGCGCACGTCGCGGCCGGCCGCGACCGATCGCGGCGTGGGGGAGGGGATTGGTTTCTTTGGGTTCGTGCGCCGAAACTCGTCAGACATATTGCCGCCTCGCTCGGCGCAACCCTGCCATGCGGATTGGCGGCGTGGTCCCGGCGGCGGCGGCAACTAGAATGCGCGCCGTTCAGCCACCGGTGACATCGACGTGAACGCGCCGTTTCTCTATCTCGTGACCGTGCTGATCTGGGGCTCGTCCTGGTACGCGATGCGTTTTCAGGTCGGAATGGTGCCGGTCGAGCAGTCGATCGCCTACCGGTTCCTGCTGGCGGGCGCGCTGATGATCGGCTTCTGCCTGCTGAGCGGCCGACGGCTGCGCTTCGGCCTGCGCGATCATCTTTTCTTCGCGGCGCAGGGCGTCACGTTGTTCGCGATCAACTACCTGCTGTTCTATTACGCGCTGCCCTATCTCGCGAGCGGGCTGCTGGCGGTCTGCTTCTCGACGATTCTGGTGATGAATATCGGCAACGGCATGTGGCTGTTCCGCCAGCGTTCGGATCGCGCGGTCGGCATCGGTGCCGTCCTCGGTCTTGCGGGTCTCGCGCTTTTGTTCTGGCCGGCCTTCGCCAATTTCGATCTCGGCGGAGGCGCGCTGCTCGGTCTCGCACTCTCGATCGCGGCGACCTACTCGGCCTCGCTCGGCAACATGGTTTCGGTGCGCCACAAGTTCGCCGGCGTGCCGGTGATTTCCTCGAACGCCTGGGGCATGTCGTATGGCGGTATCTTCACCTTGATCTTTGCGCTGGTCGTGGCGCCGGATTTCGCCTTCGACGCGCGCCTGCCCTATATCGTCTCGCTGCTGTTCCTCGCGGTGCTGGCCTCGGTCGTCGCCTTCACGACCTATCTCACGCTGGTGCAGCGCATCGGCGCCGACCGCGCCGCCTATGCGACCGTGCTGTTTCCGGTGATCGCGCTGGCGCTCTCGACGCTCTACGAGGGATACGCGTGGACCTGGCCGGCCGCCGCGGGCGTCTTGCTTGTGATTGCGGGCAACGTCATCGTGCTGCGCCGGCCGCGTCCGGTGGCGACCGTCCAGCCCGCCGGTTCCTGACGGGCCTTCCATGGGTATCGCATGAACGATTTTTCACATTCCGGCCGGCGCCTCGCGCCGGTCCGTCCCGCCATGGCGGAACTGCCCGAGTCGCACATCGTCGCGGTCTGGCAGCTCGGTTTCGAGGTCGACGATGTCGTCGGGCTCTGGGTCGGCGAAGGCGATCTGCCGACGCCGTACTTCATCTGCGATGCGGCGGCGCGCGCGCTGGCGAACGGCGAGACCTTCTATACCTGGAAGCGCGGCCTGCCCGAGCTGCGCCAGGCGATCGCGACCTATCACGCGCGGCTGCACGGGCGCCCGATCGGTGTCGAACGCGTGATCGTCACCAGCGCCGGCATGAGCGCCTTGATGCTGACGATCCAGTCGCTGCTCGGGCCCGGCGACAATGGCGTGGTGCTGTCGCCGACCTGGCCGAACGCGGCCGCCGCGATGCAGATCGTCGGCGCCGGCGTGCGCGAGGTCGGGCTCGAGCCGACGCCGACCGGCTGGAAGCTCGATCTCGAACGGCTCGAAGCGGCCTGCGATGACAACACGCGTGCGATCTATCTCGCGACGCCGGGCAATCCGACCGGCTGGCTCGCCGAGGACGACGAGATCGCCGGCATTCTCGCGATTGCGCGCCGGCGCGGCCTCTGGGTGATCGCCGACGAGGTCTATAACCGCTTCGTCTACGACCGGCCGGGCGTCACTTCCGCGCCGTCCTTCCTCGCCCATGCCGAACCCGACGATCCGGTCGTGGTCGTGCA
>Ga0187892_10009021_pt1 | contig 13334 bp, 10 predicted proteins | sample MA1701073metaG_FD_139345 | JGI IMG/M metagenome (GOLD analysis project Ga0187892, IMG submission 139345) | Bio-ooze microbial communities from a basaltic lava cave in the Kipuka Kanohina Cave System on the Island of Hawaii, USA - MA170107-3 metaG ...
CAGATTTTCACTGATAGTCACGGATCAGACGGAATGGTGACAAACACGTTCATAGAAGAGATTCTATTAACCGTTCTGTATTTCAGAACCGTGTCATCCGTTTAAATCCGTGGCTTAATTTTTCTCAGATCCGCGTTCATCCGCGTAAATCCGCGGCTAGTTATCAGTTAATCAGAGGCTCCTGAAGTGTGTCGGACATCCTAGCGGTTCAGTTTCTCAAGCAGCTTTTTCACCTGGGCGACAGCTTCATTGTATTCAGGTAGGTATTCCGGATCTGAAGTCATAGAAAGCACGAAGTCGATCTGCTTTCGCGCCTCGGCATCGCGGTTTACCGCATGATACGCTTCCGCCAGATTCGCTCTCAGCAGCGCGTTGTGGCGACCGAACTTCAAACCCTTCTCCAGATACTCGAGAGCTTTAGCATTGTCACCACCAAGCAGTTTCGGTGCTCGGAGGTACAGCTGTCCTAAAGCCAGATACGCGCTGCCTGACTGATACCCTTCGTCAATCTTCAGAACCGTTTCCATTTCACTTCGAATGTCTTCCACACTCGACAAGCCGGCAAGCGTACTGTGCTCAGCGCTCCCGCCGTAGTTCGCTCCTAACCAAAAGTGTCCTTCTGGTCGTGCCGCCGCCAGCTGGACAGCTGCCTTCCCGGCATCTACCCCTTCACGAAAGGTCATGTCCCTTTCCCGCTCCGCGTCTGTGTGCGCTCCCAGGTAGTAACTAAACTTGGCCAGTTTCCAGGCTGCCTCGTAGTTGCCATAGTCAGCGATGCGCGCCTGTCTCAGAATCGCTATACCTTGCCTGACGTTCCCAAGATTACTCCTTAGCCGGTAGAGCTGATCCGCTTCTGAGACCTTCGTCGCGGCAGATTCCTTATCGCTGGCCGGCGACGGATTTACCGGCTCCGGCGGCCGGCGACGGCATGAAAAGTTGGCCAGGCCCAAGCCAACAAGCAGAGCAACCAAGACAACGCCACACACTTTTGCTGAGGTTTTCGTTGCTATTCTGGCATTTAGCGTTGAATTGTATAGTTGGTGCATACACGGACGATTTCAATCGGATTCAAGTTACCAGAAAACGCGGACAATGGTATAGTGGCTCGCCATACTGGTCGACTGTTCCCTTAATCCACTGATTTAGGGACTAACTTTGGAGGCGAATTTGGCAGCGGCGGCATTCTACGACCTTGAAGGCACTCTGGTCAGCACCAACCTGGTCCACACGTTGGGATTCTACGCCAAGAATCAGCCAGGGTTACTGCGCAGCTTCAAGAAGAGCGCTGCCACGCTGCTCAGCCTGCCGGTTTTCGCAATCACCGATCAGTATAGTAGAAAAGTCTTCAACGACCTCTACTTCAAACGGTACAAAGGTGAATCCGAAGACCGGCTGCGTTATTTCGCGCAGGATCTATTCGAAACAGTACTCAAGCCCAATGTCTTTCCCGGCACCTATGAGCTGCTCGAGAAGTCGCGAAGTCTTGGGTTGCGTCAGGTGGTAGTGACGGGCGCTCTGGATGTTTCAGTAGCTCCCCTGATGGAGCATCTCGGCATCACTGAGTACGTCAGTAATCGGCTCGAATTTGTAAACGGCATCGCGACGGGACGTCTGCTACCACCCGTGATGGCGGCGGCGACTAAGGCTTCATGGATCAGGATCTACGCCGAGCGCGAAGGCCTAAGCCTTGGGGATTCATATGCCTACACAGACAGCATGAGTGACCTGCCAATGCTTTCAGTGGTTGGTCATCCGGCTGTCATCAATCCTGACATGCGGCTGCGGCAAACTGCTTTGCACCACGATTGGCCAATACTCAATTTGAAGTAGTTTCGTTGTCGGATGAGGAGACTATGGCTCTACAGCTAAGACGTAAGACACACGAATCCGTCGTGTACATTGATCGCGACAGCGCTCCCCGCGTCATCCCTTCTGGCGAAGACTTCATTCTTGAAGACTTACCTGTCGGCACTCGCGTTCTATATCCGAACCCGCCAATCAAGGGTCTGCCGAACCGTGAAGCCGCCGTTCGGTACGCACTGAATCATCCGCACGGCTGTGATCCGCTGTTCGCGCAGCTTGAGCCCGGCATGCGCGTGACGGTGGCAGTTGACGACATCAGTCTTCCGCTGCCGCCAATGGCCACGCCCGACATTCGACAGACCGTGTTGGAAATTGTTCTCGACATGCTGGCGGGGCATGGTGTCGACGATGTGCACATCGTGATTGCGAATTCTCTGCACCGTAAGATGACTGAGTGGGAAATGAAGCGGATGGTGGGGTCGCGAATCTTCGACGAGTACTATCCGGATCGATACTACAACCACGATGCCGAGTGGACCGAAGGCTTGATCAAAATTGGCGAAACAAAACACGGAGATCCTCTCGTGCTCAATCGCCGCGCCGCCGAGAGTGATTTGCTCATTTACTGCAACATCAATCTGGTCCCGATGGATGGCGGGCACAAATCAGTGGCGGTTGGTCTTTGCGATTACGAATCGCTGCGCATGCATCATGAGCCTCAAACAATTCGCGACTCTGACGGCTACATGGACCCGGCGCGTTCCGCTCTCAACCACAAGTGCGTAACGTTGGGCAAAATCGTCGACGAACATCTCAACGTCTTTCACATCGAGACTGCTATTAACAATCGTATGTATAAAGGCGACATGGATTTTCTTTTGAAGAATGAAGACGACTTCACGGCCTTTGACCGGATGAAGTTTGAAGCCATGCGCTACACGATGAGCAAGCTTCCCCGCCCCGCTCGCCGGAAACTGCTACATTCCCGGCCATCCCAGTACGAGATGATTGCCTGTCACGCGGGCAAAACCGAGCCAGTTCACGAGAAGATCGTCGCCAAGGGATTCGAGCAGTATGCAATTCCGGTCCGAGGCCAATGCGACATCCTGATAACCGGCATTCCCGACATATCTCCCTATAACGTTTACTCGATTCTAAACCCGCTTTTAGTGCAGGTAATGGGTCTCGGCTATCACTTCAATTTCTATCGCAACAAGCCTCTGTTGAAAAAAGGCGGGACGCTCATCGTTCACCATCCCTGTTACGACGACTTCGACCACAGATTCCATCCGAGCTACATCGAGTTTTTTAATCGGTTACTGCCGGAGACGCGAGATTCGTTCGTCCTTCGCGACAAGTATGAGCGTGAGTTTGCAAACAACCCGAGCTACGTAGAGATGTATCGTCGCGGTAACGCCTATCACGGTGCTCATCCATTTTTTATGTGGTACTGGGGTGAAAATGGCCGCCAGCATGTTGGCCGCGTCATCGCTGCTGGCGCTGAAAATGCGCACGTGCCGGCGATGCTTGGTTGGGAACGAGCTGACAATCTGACTGAGGCTATTGCTATGGCGCGGAGTTCGATGGGCAATTCGGCGGAGATCACCATGCTGCACCAGCCGATGATTGGCATTGCGGACATGGAGTGATTGTCAGAATGCAGCTTTCACCTACAGAGATATACAAAGACCGCAAGATCTTTCTGATCGGCAGCACGGGCTTCCTCGGCAAAGTAACGCTCAGCATGCTCCTGCATCGCTTCCCAAACATTGGGCGTGTGTATGTCACAGTGCGCGCCCGTTCGCAGGAAGAATCGGAATCGCGTTTCTGGAACAGCGTCATCCCGGCGCCGCCTTTCGATCCGTTACGCGAACGATACGGCAGTGCGCTGGAGGGGTTCTTGCGAGACAAGGTAGTGGTGCTGGGAGGCGACATCGGCGACACCAACCTTGGTTACTCGGAATCAGAGGCCCAAAGAGTTGCCGATGATATTGACGTCGTCATAAACAGTGCCGGCAACGTTACCTTCAATCCCACGCTGGAAAGCGCCTTGCGCACCAATGTGGTCGGTACCCAGAACGTCATCGCGTTCGCTCGTCGGATGAAGCGTTCGGCGCTCGTTCATGTTTCAACCTGCTTCGTCGCCGGCAATCGTTCCGGCGCCGTTTGGGAAGGCGAAGAAGTGCTTGGTTATTTTCCGCGCAAACATGAGCTTCCGGGCGTAGAGTTTTCGGTCGACCGCGAAATCGAGGATTGCGCCAAGCTTGCCGACCGGGTCCGGGAAGAAACGAAAGACGCCATGATGGTCGCGCGGTTCCGAGAGCTGGCGCGCAAGCGACTGATTGAGGAAGGCAGAGACGAAGACGACCCCGACGCACTCGGACTTGCTGTTGCCAGAGAAAGAAAGGTTTGGACGCGGACGAGGCTGACGGATCTCGGGGTTGAGCGTTCGGCCTGGTGGGGATGGCCCAACATCTACACCTATACCAAGGCTCTCGGTGAACAGCTCGTGGCGGCTGAAAAGGACATGGTCCGCAGTATCGTTCGCCCGAGTATTGTCGAATCGGCGCTGGCATATCCTTTTCCGGGTTGGAACGAAGGCTTTACCACCACGGCCCCTATCATCTTTCTTGTCCTCAAAGGTCAAACTCAACTGCCGGCTAACGAAAAACTGATTCTCGACATCACGCCGGTAGACCAAGTCGCCTCGGTAATGTTGGCTGTCGCGGCGCAGGCGTGCGTAGAACAACCTCATCTGGTCTACCAGGCCGCCACTGGTGATTCGAATCCAAATAACATGGATCGAATCATCAACCTCGTAGGTCTGTTCAAACGTAAGCACTTTCAGGAGAAGCAGACAGGGGTCAAGCTCCTCAATGAGATCGCCGCCCGGATGGAGCCACGCCCGGTCTCAACTGCGCGATTCGAGTCGACCTCCATTCCTATGCTCAACAGCGCCGCGAAGCGGGCTGCGTCCCTGCTCGATCGAGCACGGCCGCGTTGGGGAGGTGGCCGCATGGTAGAAGCGATCGATCTGGTGAAAACCGGTGTCGATCGCGTCGAAGAAATTACCCGCGAAACCAGCGAGGCGTTCGAGATGTTCCGGCCGTTTACGATCGAGAACGCCTATGTCTTCCGTTCCGACAACATTCGTTCACTGTTTGAACGGATCAGGCGAGATGAGCACTCGCTGCTGACCTGGCATCCAGAGACTTTTGATTGGTACGACTACTGGCTAAACATTCATCTACCGGGGTTGAAGAAATGGGTGTTCCCAACGCTGGAAGAGGACATGCGCGCCCAGCCGAAGCGGATCTACACATATCGCGATCTGCTCGAGCTGTTTGAGACCTCCACCAAGCGACACGCTACGCGCGTAGCCATGCGGATCGAACGCGATGGGCGGAAGGAACAGTACACCTACGCAGACCTGCGTGAACTAGCTACACGTGCGGCCGCCTTCCTCGCCGACCAAGGCATCAAGACCGGCGATCGTGTGATGCTGTTCAGTCACAACGCCCCCGAATGGGGAATGACCTATTTCGGCGTGCTGAGGGCTGGAGCCAGCTGCATTCCGGTAGATCCGGAAAGCTCGACAGACGAAATCATTAACTTCGCGCGAGCGGGCGACGCCGCGGGCATTGTGCTGAGCCAAAAGCTCGACCAGGAACACCCGGAACTCCGCCAGAGGCTCGCGGATGAGAATCTCACTCAACGCGTATGGGTATTTGGCGAAGTGTTTGCTCTTCCCGATGAGCACACTGAAGACGAACGCATCGCACTTCTGCCGCGTAAGATCCAGGCTCAATCAGTAGCTTCTCTGATCTTCACCTCGGGTACGACGGGCCGTCCCAAAGGGGTCATGCTTTCGCATCGCAACCTCACCAGCATGGTCTCGATGCTTTCTTCGGTGTTTGACATGTCGACGCGAGACGGTGTCTTGTCAGTGTTACCGCTGCATCACACGTTTGAGTTTTCCACGGGCTTTTTGACACCGCTCAGCCGCGGCGCCCAAATCACTTACCTGCCTGAGTTGACCAGCGACGCTCTGGCCCGGGCCATTAAGAACGGTCACGTCACCGGAATGGTCGGCGTGCCGGCACTGTGGGAGTTGCTGCATAGAAGAATCAAGAACAAGCTTCACGAACGCAGCGACTGGATCGGCAACACTGCGGAGGGCCTCATTCGGGCCAACGCGTGGCTGCGAAAGAAAACACCAGTCAACCTTGGTCCTTTTCTCTTCTACCCGATCCACGAAGGCCTGGGCGGTCGGATTCGGTATTTCATTAGCGGCGGCTCCGCGCTCAACGAGAAGATCCAGCAAGACTTTCAGGGGCTCGGGTTCACGATTTTAGAAGGTTACGGACTCACCGAGGCCTCTCCAGTGCTGACGGTAACGCGGCCCGAGAACCGCATGCTCACGGGCAGCGTCGGCAAGCCCCTCCCAGGAGTGCAAGTGAAGATCGCCGAGCCTGACGAGAGTGGCGTCGGTGAAGTCATTGCCCGCGGACCGAACGTGATGCTCGGTTATTTCGACGATGAAGAGGCCACGCGAAACGCCCTCGTCGAGCGGTGGCTTTACACTGGCGACCTCGGAAAACTTGACGACGAGGGGAATCTTTACCTGGTCGGACGTTCTAAAGAAATCATCGTGGATACCAATGGGAAAAATGTGTATCCCGACGAGCTCGAAGAAGTCTATTCCAACTCTCCCTATGTAAAGGAGTTGAGCATCGTCGGCCTCGCCGATGGCCTGGGTGAAAAAGTCGCCTGCCTGGCCGTGGCCGATGATGAGTATGACATTACACTCTCACGCGAGGAGCAGCGCCGGAGTGTGGAGGAACACTTCCGCGAGGTGTCGGCTTCTCTTCCCTATTACAAGCGAGTCAAGGTGCTGCACTTCACCAATATCGAGCTGCCCCGGACAGCCACGCGAAAGGTGAAGCGACGCGAAGTCGTACAAATCATGGAAGCGCTGGAAGAAAGCCAGAAGGCCACTAACGCTACCGGCACCCGTGAAACCGCCGGAGCCGAATCGAAGTGGCTGCTGGATATCGTCGCAACGGTAAGTAATCGACCCCGCACGGAGATATCGCCAGGTTCACGACTCGCCGACCTCGGATTCGATAGTTTGATGTTCGTTGAGTTGGCCACAGCGATTGAAAATGCCGGCGGCGCGATATCCGCACCGGAGCGATTCAATGAGATACAAGACGTTCGCGAGCTGATGAGTGTGGTCGCTAAACAATCGCGTTCGGCAGCACGTGCCGAACGAAAAACTGTTGGGGAGCAGCCACGAGAGGATGAAATACACATCCCATCGTTTATCAAGGTGGCGGGGAATGTCGCCGGCGACGCCCTGCAACGTCTCCTCTATGACCGCCTGTTGAAAACCAGGTACGAAGGGCGTTCAAACATTCCGGTGCACACAAACTTCATCGTAGCTGCGAATCACTCGTCTCACCTCGATATGGGGCTTACCAAAATGGCTTTGGGTGAAGCCGGTAAAGATCTGGTCGCTCTGGCGGCCGCCGATTACTTTTTTGACAACCGCTACAAGCGCGCCGTGATGGAAAACTTCACTAACCTGGTTCCAATCGAGCGCACGGGATCGTTGCGCCAGTCGCTACGTCACGCTCGCTCGTTTCTTGACCGCGGATACAACGCCCTAATCTTTCCAGAGGGGACTCGATCGATGACCGGCGTGATGGCGGACTTCAAACCAGTCATAGGCTATCTCGCGCTGGCTTCGCGCATCGGTATCTTGCCTATGTACCTCGTGGGTACTCACGAAGCAATGCCCAAGGGCTCAAACGTCATTAAGAGTCGGGAAGTCGGCGCCCGCATCGGCCGGTTCCTTTCCATCGACGAGCTGGAGGAGATGACCAGCGGAATGGCGCGATCTGAGGCGTATCGGTTAATTGCAGCGCTGGTGAGACACGAAGTGGAAAACCTGCGCGACCGAAAGAGAGATCGATTTGACGTTAAAGCCCTTCGCAAACGTTTGAAAGCCGAGCGGCGTGGACAAGTCGCAGCGGAAGCCGCCGTCGGCGAATTGGTCAGCTAGGAAGTGATGAGTGATGACTCATCAATCATGACTTAAACGATGGCGAAGACCCCACAAAAACGCACGGCTCGGATGACGCCGGTGGCGACCAAGCGCCGGGCCGCGATTGAGAAAAGGCCGCGCGCAACGACACTGATTACCGGTGGAACTGGCTTTCTTGGCTCGCACCTTGTTCGTCAGTTAGTCGAAGAAGGCGTCAAGGATATTCGGGTGATGGCGACTTCAATACCCGACTGGCTGGTTAACCTCGGCGTGGAGACTTTCGAAGGTTCCATCACTAAGCCTGACGACATCGCTCGAGCCGTGGCGGGAATCAGAGACGTCTATCATCTTGCCGGACGGGTTTCGCGCGAGCGAGAAGATGCTCGTGAGATGTACGCGATCCACGTGGAGGGTACGCGACTCTTATGTGATGCCGCCAAGGCCGGAGGCGTCAAGACAATCGTGCTGGCGTCGACCAGCGGCACAATCGCAGTTACCGCAGACGGTGAGGGCATTCCCGACGAATCGTTTACGCCTCCGCTCGAAATCATTTCCCGATGGCCCTACTACGCCAGCAAGACGTATCAGGAAATGGCCGCGCTGGAACGATTCAACGGGAAGGGCCTGCGACTAGTCATCATGAATCCCAGTTTGTTACTGGGCCCCGGCGACGAACGGCTGAGCTCAACCAAGGTCGTCCTCGATTTCATGGCCCGCAAGATAAGTGCAATGCCGACGGGCGGTGTTAGCTTCGTTGACGCTCGCGATGCAGCCAGGGCTTTTCGCGCCGCGATGCGGAAGGGCCGGCACGGCGAGCGTTACCTCCTCGGCGCCGCAAACTGGACCTTTAACAAGTTCTTCGGGCGCTTGGAGCGTCTCACAAAGATCGCCGCACCGAAGCTGGCTCTTCCTTCAAAGGTGGCAGTAGCCGGAGCCCGAATGGTTGATTCCCTTTTCAAACAATGGAACCTGGCCTCACCGGTCGAGCCGGGCGCGATTGAGATGGCGCAGTATTTCTGGTATCTCAACTGCAGCAAAGCGGCCCGCGAACTGAACTTCAAGCCACGCGATCCAGGCGAGACATTGCACGACACTGTCGTTTACCTGCGAGAGAATTTTCTGGGCGGCAACGCATTTCGCAAGTGAGCGGTCTCGACCCTTAAGAAACCGCTGCAGAATACGATGGTTGAGCCGATGGAAGCCGGACGTGTTGTTGAATTGTTGCAGTCTATTCCATTAGGGAATAGGTTTCAGCCATCTCGCAGACCTGTCCTCTTGGTCGGGATATGCCGCTACTCGCCCAGCGCGGCGTATTTGAAAATCCGAAAACGATACTTCTGCTGAGCGCGAATGTTCTTCGCGACCGCACCGTGTAGATTCTCTTCCCACTTGGTGTATTGCTCGATGAAACGATCTGAAGCAGCCTTGTCGCCCTGATACTGAACGTCTAACACCTTTCGAAGTAGTTTTCCCACCACATCATGGTACTTATCGTAATGAATACGCAGCTTTCCATTTTCGAAACTTAGCAGCGCGTTCTCGAGGAAGAAATTCCACTGCATCAGCTGCATTGTGTTGTATGGCTGATCGCGTCTCGGCTTATTGTTTTGCAAAACCCGCAGAATGCCGCCGGCATAGATGGCTCTGAGTTGAGCATCAGTGTAGTAATTGTTTTTCCTGAGTGCCTGAGCCACGAAAAGCGATACCAGGTCTGCCTTCATCTCCTCCATCGCGCTCGAGTTTTCCTGCAACGCCTCATCCAGATCACGACCGTCTTTGGTTCGATCCACGCCGAGATAGTGGCCGACTTCATGCCAGAGCGTTCGATAGAAGTTACCGTCGGCGGTTAGATCGGTCTGGTGCGCCGGGGCGATGGCCGCTTCCCAGGTTCGTGAGGTGCCCTCGAAGATATTGGGCTCGCGCATGATGTTCGCCCGCAGCAAAATTGTTCGCCCATAGCGCCGCGCCAAATAACTCTCATTCGGCAGGATTGTGGCAGTATTGCCGCCGCGCGATTGCCCGAAGTCGGCAATCACATCGTAGACACCGACTGGAATGTCCTCGCGGACCTTTTTATGGTTTTCGTAGGGGAGCGAATCTTCCAGGGCCTGCAAACCCTTCATTGCCTGACGCAGAGCCGTTGTTTCCTTCTGTCGCGTACTGAGCAGGCTAAATGAGAAGAAGGTCTTCACCCCGTAGAGTTCGTCATCGTAGACCTCGTAGGACCCTATCTGCGCGTTAAGGTTCTTAAAGTGACCAGTTACCCATGCGGCATCTCCTGACTCGTAGTCGTCCGACAAAAGATCTCGGGCCCGGTTACGCAAATACCCGGCAAACTCTTCGTCATCTTTCTCAACTGCTGTGGCCGCCTCGTTCAACAGGACGTAAGCACGCATCAACTCGTCTGCATAAGCCACTGAGTAAGGCACGGCATAGAAGGTACCAATTACTGGTTTTTTGACTTGCGCCGCACGGTTTCTCTGAGAATGGGTTTCAATCTCGGTGTTTGTATGGTGACCCTTCGCAGACTTCATGTATGTGAGCCAGAATGCGAGACCTTCAGCAATATGCGGATGCAGAGTGTCCAGTACCGGGTACTTTCTCAGAGCTGCCAGATCTCGCTTAACGTTTTCAACAGTTGCGCGCTTGACGACGGTCCGCAGGCCCAGAATTAGTTCTCTTTTGTCAGGATACTGCGTCAGAAAGGCCTCTATCTCTTCCTTCTTCACTGCCAACGGATAAACGTTCTTGCCCGGCTCAAGACTATCCACTGGCAAAAAGCCCTCCCGCTTATTCTCAAGTGTCGTAGCAATCGGCCCCTGGTACAGACGATGGAGTGTGATCAGGTTCTGGGTCTCCGGAGTCGATCGCGTTTTCGTATCGAGCTGCAACAGTCTCTGGTAAGAGGACATTGCCTGAGGATGTCGTTGCGTTTCGTAGAGACTCTGAAAGATCTTGCCGGCCTGGAGAAGCTTCTCAACGGCCGCTTGTTCTCCATCTGTCAAATGCGATAGGTCCGGTGCGAGAAGAATCGACTGGGTTTTGTCGACAATCGGCTGGCTTTTTTCCAGAGGCCAGTAGCCTGCAGGTAACCGGGTACTCTGACTGAAGGACGATCCGGTTCGAGCGCCCGAGCAAACAACACCGAATATGATAAGTGACACGACCACGAGTTTAGTCATGGATTGACCTCATTTGGTTTCCCGCGCGAATGCAGGGGTTGAGTGAAAGTTGGCAACGCCGTGGGCTGGACAAAACCGGGAGGCAACAGGGTGAGAGTCGCTAAATCATGCCAACTTGCTTATACATCGTCATGAAGTCGAAGTTGTTCCAGGCTTCAACCAGTTTTCCGTCTTTCACGCGCACAATGGCAATTCCGGTGAACTCCACAGGAGACTGGGTAGCAGCAATCCCAAGGCTGTGGCCGGCATGTTGTCCACGGACTGAGCAACGAGCCACAACCAGGTCGCCCTCGGCAATGGTGTCTTCTACGGTGACGGTGATGTCGGGAAAGGCCTCACGAAACTGCGTGTGGAAGCCTCTAAACTCGGCCGGGCCACGCACTGCCTTCCCTTGGGCGTCCGTGAGACCGTGGACGACACAATCATCAGCCAGCATCTCGTCGATGGATTCAGCCCGGCCCTGGTTCCAGACATCTTCAAACCACTGCTTTATCAGTTGTTTGTTTTCGGCGGCTTGCGAGTCTCTGGCGTCCATGGTGTTCGTCTTCAACTCTACAATTTCTGCAAGGCTGCGAGCGCGGTCAAAACTTCTTCGCTGTGCAGCGTCGGATTTACCTTCAAGAATACCTGCGCCACTTTCCCTTTCGGATCGATGATGAATGTATTGCGCGCCGATAGCTTCATGCCGTTGTAGTCCCTTAGCGAGCCATATGCCTCGGAAACCTTGGTGTCGACATCGGCAAGCAGTTTGAAGTTCAGCCCTTCCTTGGCGCAGAAACTCTTGTGCGACTCCGCGGTATCCACACTGACGCCGAGTATGACGGCATTCATGGCCTTGTATTTTGGAAGGTCTCGCTGGAAGTTACGGGCCTCGAGCGTGCAACCGCTGGTGAAATCCTTGGGATAAAAATAGAGGACCACCCACTGGCCCCGAAAATCTTTGAGACTGGCTGGTTTGCCTTCGTCCGTTGTAAGTGAAAACTCAGGAGCATCCGAGCCGACACTCGGCGCATCTGCCGCGGCGAATGCTGAAGCAACCGCTATTAAACCGTAAAGCAAGAAGACTGCTAGAACTTTAGTCATTGTTTTGTTCACTCCCTTTTGAGTCCATTATAGTCAAATCTCTTCTTTCGCAAAGTAGCCGGCTTAATACTCAGGTGGAATCACAATCAATCCGTCGCGACTCTGTAAGCCTGGCGCAGCTACTGAACTTCAGCCAGAATCTTTGCAATCTTCTGAACCAACATCCCACGAGCCGAATGCTGCTTTCCGATCTCCCTGTCCATGTCCTGTTCCATCTGTAGAAATCGGGTCTGACTTGCCCCATCCAATTGATATTCACTCGACGAAAGAAACCTCCAGATTGGCGCCACGGCGCCGACACTGGCAGCCGTGCTGTTCCCATATTCCTTAATTGTCTCATCAAGGAGCTTGTAGTCATCGTCCGACGTCAACCTGAGCAGACGCGCTTCTCTTTGAATGTCGCCATACCACCACCAGGCCATCTCATCGAGGGCCAGGTAACGATCCGTGTACTCCTTGCGAAAGGCGTTTTGACTCTCTCGTAACTCCGCTGGATTGGGTTTCATTCGAATATTCTGATTATGGAATGTCTTCATCAAGGTGATCAGAGCGTTCAGCTTGCTGTCAAACTCACGATTGTGAACTCCGACTTCAAGCGCCTTCTTGAGACGCGTTTCCTGCAACAGCTGGGCTTCGCTGGAACGGGAACTGATGCTTGGGATGAGCAGCGACGACAGCACACTGCCGATCAACAACACCAATAGAGGGTGCTGCGAGGCTTCTTTGAATTGCATGACAAAGCTCCTTCTAAGAATCCCCGAGGGAGTCGAGGATCACGGTAGGTGGAACTGGCGAAGCGAGGACCAGCGTGAAGCTTTCCGAGAACTTGCGAAGTCGATTCCGGCCTAGGTGGAAAACTGATTTATCTCACCTGGCTTGCGCAACATCTTGTTGACTTCGCCGAGATGCAGCTCTTCTTCGGCGATCATGCGGCGCGCGTAGTCTTCAAGCAGAACTGAGCGGTCGCGCACGAGAGCCAGCAATTTCCTGTAGAGCGCGAGGCCTGTCTTCTCGGCCTCCAGCGATTCCAGCAGAATGTCGTTTATCCCGTGCTTGTGAGTTTCCAGCAAGGCTCCAATTTTAAGCGACGGGTGATCCCCTAGCAGGCTGCGGAAAAACCAGTGTTTGGGACTAGTTTCGTTTCCACTGTTGTCACTTTTCGGTTCGATTGGGTTTCAGCTGCGAAGTTTCATGGCTATGCGATGCGCTTTTGATTC
>Ga0187892_10009022_pt1 | contig 13332 bp, 11 predicted proteins | sample MA1701073metaG_FD_139345 | JGI IMG/M metagenome (GOLD analysis project Ga0187892, IMG submission 139345) | Bio-ooze microbial communities from a basaltic lava cave in the Kipuka Kanohina Cave System on the Island of Hawaii, USA - MA170107-3 metaG ...
CTAATCCTGTTTGCTCCCCACGCTTTCGCGTCTCAGCGTCAGTATCCGTCCAGAGGGCCGCCTTCGCCACCGGTGTTCTTCCTGATATCTACGCATTTCACCGCTACACCAGGAATTCCACCCTCCTCTCCGGTACTCGAGCCTCCCAGTATCCAGTGCACTTCCGGGGGTAAGCCCCGGGCTTTCACACCAGACTTAGGAGGCCGCCTACACGCGCTTTACGCCCAGTAATTCCGAACAACGCTTGCACCCTCCGTATTACCGCGGCTGCTGGCACGGAGTTAGCCGGTGCTTCCTTAGGAGGTACCGTCAAGTCGGCGATGTATTGGATCGCCAATGTTTCGTCCCTCCCGACAGGGCTTTACGACCCGAAGGCCTTCATCACCCACGCGGCGTCGCTGCGTCAGGCTTTCGCCCATTGCGCAATATTCCCCACTGCTGCCTCCCGTAGGAGTCTGGGCCGTGTCTCAGTCCCAGTGTGGCTGGCCATCCTCTCAGACCAGCTAGCCATCTCTGCCTTGGTGGGCCGTTACCCCGCCAACTAGCTAATGGCGCGCAGGCCCATCCCCAAGTGGTAGCTTGCAAGCATTGGCCACCTTTTACCCCAACAGCCGCAGCTGTCGTGGTCTTATCCGGTATTAGCCCGTCTTTCGACAGGTTATCCCGAGCTCGGAGGTAGGTTACCTACGTGTTACTCACCCGTGCGCCGCTGTACTCGCAGAGTTGCCCCTGCTTTCCCGCACGACTTGCATGTGTTAGGCACGCCGCCAGCGTTCGTTCTGAGCCAGGATCAAACTCTCCAGTTGAAAGGTCACGCGTCAAGGCCGAGGCCCTAACGCGCGGATTCCTACAACGGGTCCGTCACATCCCGACAAAACTCGTCACCCTACCTTCGCTCAAATGAACTCCGGTAGGTTGGCGTTTACCACCTAGTTTTCAAAGACCGGCCGCACTCTGGCGGAAAGACCTGTATAGGGAAGTGCGTTATCCAAGTCAACCCCTTTTCCCCGCTTCGTTGGGGTGATCCGACCGAAAGACGATGCGTTTGATACGCCGTGGACCGACCTCCAGAAGAACGGAGTCCGCGCTTGGACGAACCTCGAAGTGCACGTCCGTCACGCGCTGCCCATCGATGCGCACCGCACCTTGCTGAATTAGTCGCCGCGCCTCGCTTTGCGTACTGGCAATGCCGCTCGCCGTCATGATGTTCCGGAGCATCGGAAGTTGGTCAGGCGGCCAAGCAAACTCCTCAAGATCCCGAGGGATCTCGCGACGCTGGAATCGGCTTTCAAAACCAGCTTGCGCTTCCATCGCCTGGTCGTCGCCGTAAAAACGGCGCACGATCAGTCGAGCGAGACGTTTCTTCGCGTCGATTGGATGCAGCGTGCCATTCTCGGTTTGTCGGCGCACGGCGGCAACATCTTCGCTGGTGAGCAGTTCGTAGTACCGCCACATCAGCGCATCGGAAACGGACATCACCTTGCCGAAGATCTCCGCCGCTGGCTCCGCAATACCGATCGCGTTGCCGAGCGACTTGCTCATCTTCTGGACTCCATCAGTGCCTTCGAGCAAGGGCAACGTCAGCACGATCTGCGGCGGCTGCCCATAGGCCTTCTGTAACTCACGCCCCACTAGCATGTTGAACCGCTGATCAGTGCCGCCCACTTCGACGTCGGCACGCAAGGCCACCGAGTCGTAACCTTGGACCAACGGATACAGGAACTCGTGAATGCCAATGGGCCGCCCTTCCATGTAGCGTCGGGAAAAATCGTCGCGCTCCAACATGCGCGCCACGGTGTAGTGGGCACCCAGCCGCACCATGTCCGCTGCTGTCAACGTATCCATCCATTCGGAGTTGAAGCGCACCTCAGTCCGGTCCGGATCGAGGATTTTGAAGACTTGCTCGCGGTAGGTCTGGGCATTTGCCCGCACCTCCTCTCGCGTCAAGGGTTTGCGCGTCTCTGACTTTCCGGTGGGATCGCCAATCATGCCGGTGAAGTCACCGATCAAGAACACCACCGTGTGGCCGTGATCCTGAAAGTCCCGCAGCTTGGCGAGCGCCACGGCATGGCCAAGATGCAAGTCAGGCGCGGAGGGATCCGCGCCGAGCTTGACTCGTAAGCTTCGTCCCTCGCGCAGCCTGCTAGCGAGGTCCTCTTCTGGAAGGATGTCCACGGTCCCACGCCTGAAGATCGCGAGCTGTTCATCCACCGGCGTGGCGATGGTTCTCTCTGCGCTCTTCATGTCTCGCATACTTCGCGGATCCGTCGAATCGATTGCGCGTGACCACTCGCCGCATCGACCTCGACCACAACGCCCTGCACCACAACCGGCCCTCGTGCCACCTCGAATTTGACGGGCATGTGTGTCAGGAAACGGCGCACCGCGAGCTCGCGGTCGACACCGATCACTGAGTTGATCGGACCGCACATGCCGGCGTCAGTGATGTACGCGGTGCCACCCGGTAGGACGCAGTCGTCCGCGGTCTGGACGTGCGTATGGCTTCCCAATACCGCGGAGACTTTCCCAGCGAGGAACCAGCCCATCGCGCCCTTCTCGGAAGTCGCCTCGCAGTGCATGTCGACGACGATTGTCCGGGCGCGCGCCCGCAACTCAGACAGCAGCCCCTCAGCAACACGGAATGGACAGTCGACGCTGTCCATGAAGACGCGGCCGATCAGATTGAGTACCGCGATCGGCGTGCCATCGGCCGTCTCCTGCACGAGCCAGCCGCGCCCCGGAACGCCGGGCGGGAAGTTCGCCGGTCGTAGCAACGGCGGATTGTGCTCCAGGTAACCGAGGATCTCCTTGCGACGCCAGACGTGATTCCCAGAGGTCAGGATGTGCACACCGGCGTCGAGGAGATCCCGCGCGCTGTTTGGATCGATGCCGGCGCCGTCGGTCGCGTTCTCGCAGTTGACGATGACGCACGCCAATTGTTCGCGGTCGATCAGTCGCGGGAGGAGTTGTCGCACCGCGCGGCGACCCGGTTTTCCAACCACATCGCCCAGGAAGAGGATCCTCATCTCGGACGCCTGCTATCCTCCGTTATCGCGCGAACTCGCTCGTGCGAATCTCGCGAATGACCGTGACCTTGATCTGCCCAGGGTAGGTCATCTCGCTCTCGATCTTCTTGGCCACCTCCTGTGCCAGGAGCGTCACCTGGTCGTCATTGACCGCCTTTGGTTCGACGATGATGCGGATCTCGCGTCCGGCCTGTACCGCGAACGACTTTTCGACACCACGGAAAGAGTTACTGATGCGCTCGAGATCGTCGAGGCGTTTGACGTAGCTCTCCAGCATTTCGCGGCGTGCTCCTGGCCGGGCTCCCGAAATCGCATCCGCCGCATCGACCAGCGGCGCCAGGATGGTTTCCGCCCGGACCTCCTCGTGATGTGCCGCGATGGCGTTGACGATCTTCGCCGACTCGCCGTACTTGCGGGCGATATCGGCACCGATGATGGCGTGCGAGCCCTCGACCTCGTGCGTCAGCGCTTTGCCGATGTCGTGGAGAAGGGCGGCACGCCGAGCTTGCTTCTCATTCAAGCCCAGCTCTGCAGCCATGGCCCCGCAAATGAATGCCGCCTCGATCGAGTGCATCAAGACGTTCTGAGCGTAGCTGTATCGATACCGCAGCATGCCCAGTAATTTGACGATTTCGGGGTGGACGCCATGGATACCCACTTCGAAGATCGCTTTCTGGCCGTTTTCGCGGATGCTGTCGTCTACCTCTTGCTCCGCCTTCCGCACCACTTCTTCGACGCGTCCCGGATGGATGCGGCCGTCTGAGATCAACCGTTCCAGGGCCAACCGCGCAATCTCCCGTCGGATCGGGTTGTGACAGGAGACAATCACCGCTTCCGGTGTGTCATCGACGATCAAATCGACACCCGTCGCCGCCTCGATGGCACGGATGTTCCGTCCTTCACGCCCGATGATCCGGCCCTTCATGTCGTCGCTGGGGAGCTGGACCACCGAGACGGTACGCTCGGCAATGAACTCACCGGCCAATCGCTCGATCGCGATCGTGATGATCTTCTTGGCCTTGCGATCGGCGTCCGAGCGCGCCTCTTCCTCAACCAAACGGATTCGCTTCGCCGCTTCGTGGCGTGACTCATCGACCATCTGCTCGACGAGCGTCCGCTTGGCCTCTTCGCGCGTCAGCCCCGCAACCTCTTCCAGGCGCCGCCGCGTCTCTTCAATCATCCGCGACGACTCGTCATCGCGTTCCGCCAGTCGGCCCTCCTGCTGGCGCAACGTCAGCTCGCGCTTCGCCGTGTCGCCCTCTCGCTTCTCGATTTGCTCACCGCGCTTGTCCAGATTCTCTTCTCGGCTCACCAACCGCCGCTCAGACTGGCTCAGCTCGCGGCGGCGCTCGCGTGACTCCTTCTCAGCTTCTGCCTTCGCCTGAACGAGCACCTCCTTGGCCCTGATCTCTGCCTCCTTGCGCAGCGTATCCACTTCGCTCCGCGCCTCGGCCAAAATGCGCTGAGCGGTTTCGTCAGTATCCTGTGCCTGCTGGCGTGTCCGTTGGCGCCGGAAGAGTTCAAATCCTGCAGCCAACAAGGTGGCCAGAACAACCACAACCACGACCATCATGATCTCTGTCATTCGAGTGTTAGCCCTCCTTTCTGGATCCCGAGCCGCTCCGCACCCCAACCCTCTCGACACCGCACGATGCCCCGCTCGGTGATCACAACGTGTAACGGAATGTCCCATGGATCACCGGGAACCATGGAAACCTGTTGAAACGCATAGGCCAGGCCGACGCGTACGATCATCGCGTCGAGCTGGGCAAGTAGCTTGTCGTAGCAGCCACCACCCCGCCCCAGCCGCGTACCGCTGGTGTCCCAGGCGACGAGCGGTACCAATGCAACCGCTGGAGCCTTCGGCGGCTCGGTCGTCAGGCTGCCCGGCTGCAGTGTTCCCCCGGGGCCTGCGACGAGCGCCTCGCCAGGCGCCCACCGACCCCAGCCAACCGGATCCTGAGCACGCGGTAGATAGACCAGTCGTCCCGTTCTGACGGCGTCATCAAGAATCGGCTGTGTCGGAACCTCGTTCTCATGGTCGACGTATCCGAGCAGCGACCGAGCCTCTTGATACGGTCGGAACGCCCGGAGTGCTTCCCAGATCGCCACGCCGGCGGCCGCAGCCTCCTCAACCGAGAGGCCTCGACGCTTCTCCCGCATCGCCTGCCGAATTGTGCGTTTGTCGACACTCATGTTCCGGTCGCCCTGACCGGGGCCAACGTCGACGGTGGGCTGACTGAAGAGGGTGGTAGGTCTATATGCGATTCGGCGGGGGGCCTGGACTGTGCGTTATCGGTAAACGCGGCACGCCGACTTGTACGACGCCCGCCGCGATCTCAGCGCGATCGTTGCTCAATGCGATGTGCTGACGATACCCTGAAGCCCCCTGAACAGTAACAAACCAAGCCAAAGCAATCCAAATCGAGAATACGCAACCTACGGTCCCTTCAACCCCACCAGACGACAACGCCCCTGTCGCCCGCGTGCCGCCCCCTGGACGCCGAACCAACACCGACCCTGTGCCCGATAGGGCCACGAAACCGCAGCTGTAGGCGGACTGTCCGTGGGTCAACGGTGTTGCTCCTGCCGAAACGATGCGCGCGGGCATTGCGGGTGTCTCCACCTCGCGATGCCTTCTCCTTTCCGCTCCGACTGCTCTCATTCGCCTAGCCGAGCCAGGACACGTTCCGACAGTCGGTCGATGGTTCGCTGTAGTTCATCTTGCTGATCTTGCAGTTTCCAATATTCGCTGGCGATGTTCAACGCGGTGAGGAGGGCCAGATCAGCCATGCCGGCGGCCGTTCGCCCGGCCGCCAGCTGGCGCATCTGCCCATCCACGTATCCAGCTACACGCCTTACATGCGATTCCGCATCGTCGCTGGCCACCGTGAGACGCTGGCCCATGATCTCGACCTCGATGCGGTTCATCGCTCCTACGGCAGGTTCAATCCTTCGAGACGATTGAGGATTCGCTCCAAGCGGGCACGGATCTCACCGCGCTCCTGCTCGTACTGCTTCAGTTGTGACGCCACTTCCGCAAGCTGCTTTTCCTTGTCGCGCAGCCGTTGGGCCAGCGCCTCGTGCTCCTGTCTAACGCGCTCGTGGTTATCCACGAACTGCCCGATCTTGCTTTCCAGAAGCTTCAAGCTCTCTAGAGACATATGGTTGTGGAGTTCAAGCAGAACGGCAGGATAGGAGACGGTAGGCCACCGTGTCAAGCTGCACTGGCGCGCGCGCCGTCGTCGGTATCAGAGAGCAACGCGTCGACGAACGCGCCTGGATCGAACACCAGGAGGTCATCAGCCTGCTCACCCAGACCGATGTATCGGATTGGGACATCGAGCTCCGTGCGCACGGCCAACGCGGCCCCACCTTTCGCCGTGCCGTCCAACTTGGTCAAGACGATACCAGTGAGCGAGAGGGCTTCCTGGAATACCCGGGCTTGGTTGATCGCATTCTGTCCTGTGGTCGCATCGATGACCAACAACACTTCGTGCGGCGCACCGTCGAGACGACGCGCGATGATCCGCGCGACCTTCTTCAACTCCTCCACGAGATGCGCCTTGACGTGGAGCCGCCCCGCGGTGTCGACAATCACAATGTCAACGCCGCGTGCCATCGCCGCCGCGATTCCATCGTGGGCAACGGCCGAGGGATCGGCACCGCTCTGATGGTGCACGCAATCCGCACCGACTCGCTGCGCCCACAATTGCAACTGTTCACTCGCCGCCGCCCGAAAAGTGTCGGCGGCAACCAGCAACACGGTCTTGCCTGCGGAACGGTAGCGCTGTGCCAGCTTGCCAATGGTTGTCGTCTTCCCGACGCCATTCACCCCCACGACCAAGATGACGTGCGGCCTGTTCGTAGCTTCGACGTGGTCTTCGCTGCTCAGCACCGCGCACATCTCCTCGCGCAATGCTCCCCGTAGGGCACTGACATCGGACAACTCGCGCATACGCGGACGCAGTTTCGCCAGCAAAGCGCGCGTCGCCTGCACCCCGACGTCAGCCGTAATCAGAACCTCCTCGAGATCCGCCAGCCGCTCGTCGGCTTGCTGGTGGCCACTCCAGACGCTTTGCAAGCGCGCCACCAAACCCTGCCGCGTTTTCCCCAGTCCTTCGCGTAACAGCGTTGCACGAGGGCGCACGGCCCGCTCCGGTTCGATGGTGGTAGCGCTCGGCCGTCGGCGCGACATGACGCCCGCCACCACCGCAATGATCAGCAACACGATACCCACCGTCGCGGCGGCGAGGATCTCAGGAAGAAAGGGTGTGCTCATCGTCGTGATGGACTCGCGACTTCCCACCCACGACCCTCACGAGGGACGAGGATAGCTGTCCGATTCCGCCGGGAAATGTCGGCTTTCGCACGCCGCCTGTCAACCGCGGCCGAGCGCTATCGCATAGCGACGGAGATGACCTTGGAAAGCCCGGGCTCTTCCATCGTAACGCCGTAGAGCACGTCGGCAGCCTGCATCGTACGCTTGTTGTGCGTTATCACGATGAACTGAGAGTGCTGACCGACGTCGCGAACGAGCTCCGTAAAGCGCCCGATGTTGGCATCATCCAACGGCGCGTCGACTTCGTCCAGGAAGCAGAATGGCGTGGGATTGATGAGGAAGAGTGAAAAAATCAGACTCACAGCAACCAGCGCCTTCTCGCCGCCGGAGAGCAACGTCACGGTATCGAGCCGCTTCCCTGGTGGTCGAACGACGATCTCCACGCCGGTTTCCAGCAGATTGTGCTCGTCAGTCAGCACCAGCCGCGCTTCGCCGCCCCGGAACAACCGGGGCAGCACCGCCTGAAACTTCTCGTTGGCCGCCGCAAAGGTTTCCGCGAAGCGCGCCCGTGAGGCCCGATTGAGCCGTTGAATAGTTCGCTCGAGATCGGTGAGCGAACGGTCGAGATCGTCCTTCTGGGCCCGCAGAAAACGCGCTCGCTCCTCGAGCTCCTGGAGCTCGTCGATGGCCCCGACATTGACCTCGCCGATCCGCGCCAGCTTGTCGCGCAGGACATCGAGCCGCTGGAGGGCGTGGGCCTCCTCTTCCGTCAGCTCACCGACACCCTGCTCCGCCAGATCGACGCCGTACTTCTCGTGCATGTTCTGCGCGATGTGCTCGGCACGCAGGCGTTTCTCGGCAAGAGCCATCTCGGCCTGCGTACATTGACTGCGCAACGCCTCGATTCGCTCTCGCGCCTCGCGTAGCAAGCGCTCGTGCGCTTCGACCGCCCGGGCTACGCTCTCCAAGGCGGCACGCGCGTCGGCAATGCGCATCTCTGCGAGCTGCCGTTGCGCCTCCTGACTCGTTTGCCGAGCTTCCGTCTGGCTCACCAACTCGGCCAACTCTGAGCGCTCGCGATCGGTCTCCAGACGTTCCGTCGCCAGGGCTCCGTCTCGGACCTGGGCATCCTCGCGTTGGGCACACAAACGAGCCAGCGCCGCGGCGGCGGCCTCATCCTGTTGCCGACGCTCCGCGACGCAAACGCGAATGCTGGTCACCTCGTTGGTCAGCGCCTCGACGCGTTCCGCGACGGCGACGCCGGTCGCTTGCGCCGTCCGCAAATCGGATTCAACCGTACCCCGAACCCCTTCGGTGCTCGCCAACTCCTCGCCGACCCGTTGCGCGCCCTGCGTGCTCTCGACTTCCTCCGCAGAAGCCGCCGTTGATTCGAAACGCGCGATCTCCAAACGATCGAGCCAACGTGGGCGTTCGCCCTCAAGTCTCTCGATCTCCTTCTCGGCAGCAACCAACTGCAAGGTCAGCGCATGCACATCGCGATCCAGGTCCTTCAGCAGCTGCTCTTGAACGGCGGCCTCGGCCTGCAGACGCTCGAGGTGCTGTTGCGCCTGGGCCACACGTACTTCGGCATTCACCAACTCTTCCGCTAGTTCCTGCGCGACGCGCCGACGAGCAACCAAGTCCTCTTCAGCTGACCGTTCACTGCCTCCAGTGATGACGCCACTGGCATCAATGACGTCACCTTCGGGTGTCACCATCGTCACATGCACGCCGTTTTGCCGCCACATCGTGAGCCCGGCATCCAGATCCGGAACCAGGACGACATCGCCGAGCAGCGTCTCGGCGATCTTGCGGAACGGCTCTGCGACATGCACCAGCTCGAGGAGGCGCCGTGTGCTGCCGTTCATGCTGGCAGCACCCTTGCCGTTCAGGTCGATGCGTCGGGGCGACAGTGGAATGAAACTGCCACGTCCCGAATCACGGTCGCGCAGCGTGGCGACCGCTCCGCGTCCGACGTCTTCCCGTTCGACGATGACGTACTGGAGTCGTTCGCCCAGGGCCGCGGCGACGGCGCGCTCATGCTGTTCCGGTACATTAATGACGTCTGCCACGACGCCCAGAACGCCTTCGGTGCGCTCGCTGTCGAGTAGGATCGATCGCACGCCGCGCTGATACCCTTCATAGTTCCGTTGCACCGCTTGCAGCGACTCGAGCCGCGAGCGCACCTGCACCAACAAGTCGCGCGCCTCGTTTGCAGCGCGCTCCCAGCCACGCCGTTCTTCGGCCAGCGCTCGCACGCGTTCGGCGCAGCGTTCCTTGTCGCCTTCTGCGGCGTGCAAACGCTCCCGCAGCACCGCTGCGTCGGCCCGCCGGGTTGCCAAGGCAGCATCCAACGCAGCCAATCGCTCGCTGGCTTCGACGTGCTCCGCGGTCAACTTGTCCAGACGTCGCCGTGCCTGCTCGCCGCGGCGCGTGTGCTCGGCAATGGCGTTGCGCAATTCGGCTTCACGCGCCACGAGGCCGACAACGCGATTCTTGATCTCCTCCACCGCGGCTTGCACGGTCCCCAGCTCGCTGCGGCCGCTTGTCAACTGGGCGTCGCGCTCTGCGAGCTCGGTTTCGTCCAGCTGACGGAGCTGAGCGATCTGCTCACGCTCGCGCTCGCCTTGCCGAATGGTTTCGTCGAGGTGCAACCGGTGTTGGGCCAGGGCGGTCGTCTCCGCATCAAGGCGTCCGATGCGCCGCTCGCGCTCGGTCACCTCGCGCCGGAGCAGCTCGAGGCGCTCGCGCAAACTTTGGCACTCGGCTTCGAGGGCTGCTGCCGTTTCGCGCTCGCGCGCCAACTCCTCTTCGGCCGCGGTGTGCGCCGCGAGTCGTGCGACGCGCTCCTCTTCGTAGCCTGCCAACGTTTCGACCGCCTCGCGTTCGAGCGCGCGGTTGCTGGTCAACTCTGCTTCGAGCTCAGCGGCCGCATTGGCGAGCCGTCTCCACTGCGCCCCTGACAAGGAGAGGTCGAGCTCTCGAATCTGCGTTTGCAGCTCGCGATACTGCTCGGCCTTCTTGGCCATGCGGTTGAGATATTGGATCTGCCGGTCGATTTCGCGCAGCACGTCGTTGACGCGCAACAAGTTCTCGCGCGTCCGCTCCATCTTGCGCTCCGCTGCGAGCTTGCGACTGCGATAGAGCGTCGTGCCGGCCGCCTCTTCGATGAACAATCGCCGATCCTCGGGCTTGGCATTGATGAGTTGCTCGACGCGCCCTTGCTCGATGATCGCATACGCCTTCGAGCCCACGCCGGTGCCAAGAAACAGCTCGGTGATGTCCTTGAGACGACACGCTGTCTTATTGATGAAGTACTCGGACTCGCCGGAGCGATGATAGCGCCGAGTGATCATGATTTCGGAGAGGTTGCGAAAGTGCGCCGGGATCGAGGAGACATCGAGGTCGGAATCCGCTGGCCGCTGGGCTGGGGGATCGTTGCTAAACGTCAGCGATACCTGGGCCATGCCGGTGGGCGGGACGCGTTCGTTGCCATTGAAGATCACGTCCTCCATCGACTCGCCGCGCAGATGTTTCGGACTCTGCTCGCCGAGAACCCAGCGGATCGCATCGACGACGTTCGACTTGCCGCAGCCGTTGGGACCGACAATCGCCGTAATCCCCGACGGGAAGTCTAGAACCGTTCGCTGAACGAAGGATTTGAAGCCGATTAGTTCGAGTTGCTTAATCCGCATACCCGCACCGCCACCACCTCGACAGTGGGAGTATTTCACAGCGCCTTCCGCCCTGTCAAACCGGCACTGCGCAACGTGGTGACTGCGCTATGGATTCTAGCCCGGGACAGCGGGAGAGCAAGCCGCGTTAGGGATGTCGCCGACGAGTAGCCGGTGTTTGCCAGTGTCCAGCTATCGCGAGCGTCGCCTTCAGCAAAGGATCGGCCTGGCGCCATTGGCGGTGCGGGACGTTACTCGAGTAATTCGGTGTTCCAGTACGAGACGTCGACCGCGGACAGGAACGGCGCCCACTCGCGGTAGCGACGTAGGCTGAAGGTCTGCAGCATGAATGGCGTCCACTCTGGCCGTCGCGCCGGATGCATCAGGTGCATACCGGCCTGCTCGGGCGTGCGGCCGCCCTTGCGCCGGTTACAGGGGTGGCAGGAACAGACGACGTTCTCCCAGCGCGACAAGCCACCCTGCGAGCGTGGCACGACGTGATCGAGATTCAGCTCGCTGCGCGGGAGCTTGCGACCGCAGTACTGGCAGGTGTTGCGATCGCGTGCATAAATGTTGAAGCGGCTGAAACGCACTTGCCGGCGTGGTACCCGATCATATGCGAGCAGCAGGATGACGCGCGGAACGCGGACGACTTGATTGACCAGTCCAATCGTGTCGTCGTGGATCGACGCGGAGAGGGCCGACCAACTCAGGTAGTCAAAGGTCCGGTACTCTTCATCAACCGCATGCGCAATATCTTGATATAACAAAGAAAATGCGCGTCGGACCGAAGTGATGTGAACGGGCGAGAAGGAGCGGTTGAGGACGAGGACCTTCGTATTGAGAACCGAGACGGCGGCGGACATTTCCTAACGACGTCTATCTAGGTAAAACTGGCGGGCAAGCTACCGGGCAAGCCCTTCAAAGTCAAGAATATCCGCAGCGATAGCGGCGCGAAATACTCGCCTGCACGGCCACTTTTCTTGCCCTTCTACCGTCGCAGCCCTATCATGGCGCGCAATCGGGATCCGGAGCGTATGGGCGGCGGTCACAGCGAATATGAATCCTTGCTGGCGCGGGTAGAAAAACCCAGCCGCTACCTCGGCAACGAGCTCGGCATGGTACGTAAGAACCCGCGCAATGTCCGGCTCCGCTTCGCGCTTGCCTTTCCCGACGTGTACGAAATTGCCCAGTCACACCCCGGCCTGCAGATACTCTACGACCTCTTGAATCGGCGGCCGGACGTCTACGCCGAACGAGTCTACGCTCCATGGCTCGACATGGAAGCGGAGTTGCGGCGCGCCGCGCTTCCCTTGGTCACTCTGGAGACGTTTACGCCACTACATCAGCTCGACGTCGTCGGGTTTACGCTGCAGTACGAACTGACATACACGAACCTCTTGGCGATGCTCGAGCTCGGCCGCATTCCCCTGTTGGCCGGAGAGCGCGACGCGACTGCACCCCTCGTCATCGCCGGCGGCCCGTGCGCCTTCAACGCCGAACCACTCGCCGACTTCCTCGACGCCGTGGTCCTTGGTGATGGCGAAGAGATCGTGCACGAGATCTGCGACGCTGTCATCGCATGGGATCGACGTGACCGGCAGGCACTCCTCGAGCATCTCTCCACCATCCGCGGTGTGTACGTGCCAGCGTTCTTTGCACCGCGATACGGAGCACGCGGTCAGCTTATCGCGATTCACCCACTCCGAGCGGGGTACGAGCGAGTTGAGAAACGTATCGTCCGCGATCTCAACACCATTCCCCTGCAGGAAACGTACGTGGTGCCGACCCTCAACATCGTGCACGACCGACCCAGTCTCGAAGTCATGCGTGGTTGCGTGAAAGGGTGCCGGTTCTGCCAAGCGGGCTATATCTACCGTCCGTTGCGGGAGCGCGATCCACACCGCGTGCTCGATCAGGCGACACGGGCTGTACAACAGACCGGCCACGATGAAGTCTCGCTCCTCAGCCTCAGCACCGGCGACTACAGCTGCGTCAATCCGGTGCTCACCGAGCTGATGAATCGGTTCGCCGCGCAGCGCGTGGCCGTGTCGTTGCCCTCGACGCGCGTTGACGCCCTGGCGCCGGCGTTGCTGGAGCAAATCAAACGTGTGCGCAAGACGGGATTTACCCTGGCGCCGGAAGCGGGCAGCCAACGGCTGCGCGACATCATTCAGAAAGAATACCAAGAGGACGAGCTCGTGGCCGCGGCCAAGCAAATCTTCGGGCTCGGTTGGCGCAGCTTGAAGTTGTACTTCATGCTCGGCTTGCCGAGCGAGACCGATGAGGACCTGCTTGGAATCGTCGACCTCTCGACGAAGGTCGCGGCCGCCGGCCACTTTCGCGCGCA
>Ga0187892_10009025_pt1 | contig 13331 bp, 12 predicted proteins | sample MA1701073metaG_FD_139345 | JGI IMG/M metagenome (GOLD analysis project Ga0187892, IMG submission 139345) | Bio-ooze microbial communities from a basaltic lava cave in the Kipuka Kanohina Cave System on the Island of Hawaii, USA - MA170107-3 metaG ...
CTGGAGAAGGTCTTCGCCGCGCCCAGCTGGCGGCACTTCGAGGCGAGTCGACTGCTCGCGCTCCAGGAGCTTGCCTATCGCGAGGCGGGGACCATCGAGCAGCTCATCGGCGCGCTGCGGGACGTCGTCGTGAAGTTCGACGGCATGTTCGCGCGCGTTGTCCCTCGGGACGTCGAGCAGGCGGCCTTCATGGAGTGGCTCCCGAGCCAGGTCTACCGGCGTACATCGGAGGTGCTGCTGGGCAAGGAGATCTGGCGGGGGCTGCACGGCGTCGACCAGCCGTCGAGGCCCTCTGTTGGCCTGCTGCTTGACCGGGTGGACTTGCCCATCGAGGACTGGATCGACACAGACGACCCAGAGCTGAGGAAACGAGTCGAGGCAGTGTTCGACCGCATCGAGGAGCAGCTGGCCGACAGGGAAATCCCGCCCCCTCCCGAGGTCGCGACCGAGGCGAGCTGATGGCTACCAACGCCGGCATCACCGACGAGGTCGGTCAAGGCCGGCCGCAGGCCGCCCGTGGGGAAGCCTTGACGGCCCGGGCGGAGGCCGGTATTGAGAATGGATCGGGAAGCCCGGCAGGGCTTCTTGCAAGCGCATCGTCGTTCCAGGTTCCTGCCCGATGAGCCCACGCTGGGCGACCGTCGCCGGGTATGGCCTGTACTTCTACGCCGCCGAGCGTCACCGCCGCCCCCACGTCGACGTCCGTCGCGGCGGCGAGCGCGCCACGCTCGATGTCGTCACCGGCGAAGTCCTCGCCGGCGAGCTTCCGCCACGCGTGCAGCGCGCAGTCCAAGCCCTATTGGAGGACCACCGTGACTCCGCGCTCCACGCCTTCAACGAGACGCTGGAGCATCGGTTCCCCGGTAGCCTGGGGGCAGGTACGGAGACCACCGATGACTGACCTTGAGCCACTGATCGACGTGACCGGCGTACGCGTGTTGGCGCGCTACGTCGTTGAGCTGACGTTCGCCGACGGGAGTGTGCGCGTCATCGATTTGGAGCCGCTGCTCTGGGGACCGATGTTCGACCCCCTCGTCGCGGACTACAGCTTGTTCCGGCGGGTCGGCGTCGATCCCGATGCTGGGACGATCGTGTGGCCCAACGGCGCGGACATCTCACCTCGCACTCTGTACGCCGAGTCGAAGCCCGCCGTCCCCGCGTAAGACGGGGCACGGCCCCGACAGCGTGCCGAGCGCGGGATGCAAGTCTGGCGACCGAACGGCGTCCGGTCACGCGTTCCGCTGAGGCGTCTGATCGAGGGCCCATCGCCACAGCCAGTCGATCACCGAGAGGCCCTCGCCCGCCCAGTCGTAGCCGTCGAGGTCGATGACCACGTCGTCGGGCATGATGCATGAGTAGACCTGGCAGCCGTGGCGGAAGCTGTAGAGCCAGAAGTACATGTAGCCAGAGACGCCGTAGGGCTCTGAATAGCGGGCGCTTACCTGCGTCGGCGCAGCGCCGCTCGCCGTTGGCGGGAGTCAGCTGGCTCGCCGATGGCGGCAGGGTGTCGATAAAGAACCACTGCGGTGGCGACCAGGCCGGTGTCGTTGTGCTGCCCCCCGAGTACTGATCGGGCCGCTGGCGCCACGGCCCTTCGCGAGTCACGGCACGGGGATGAAGCCCTCCACGGGGTGATGGCGGAACAGGTAGGTCTGCCACCGCTTCGTCCCCTTCTGCTGCTCGACCCGAAAGGCGATGACCAGGTCACGTCCGTCGGTGCGCAGGGTGATGGCGCCGTACACCTCGACATTGCGCCTGGCCAGTTGATCCTGGAGCGCCGCCCGCTCGTCCTTCGCCTCTTCGCGCGCAACTTCGGTGGTAGTCGGGTCTTCGATGGTGGCATCGAGGGCGCGGATCTTCTTGAGGAGGCTCCCGTCCTCCCGCTCCCGCCCTGAGCGCAGGATCTCGGTGCAGAGCACGAGGGGGGCCCGGCCCCGGCCGTGGCGGCCGAGACGTCCGAACGTCGTCGGCTCGCCTCTCAATCTCGCCCACCGCATCCAGTCCGAGGCCGCCCCGGGGACGGTGTTTATCAGCGACACAACCCACGAGCTCGTCCGAGGCTTGTTCGATGTCATCTCCGAGGGCCGTCGCGCCCTGCGGGGTGTCGCCACGCCGGTGCCGCTCTACCGGGTCCTCGGTCGGACCGACGCCCAGACCCGGTTCCAGGCGATCCGCCATGTTTCCGGCCTCGTGGATCGGGAAGCGGAGCTCGAGGCGCTGGAGTCGGCGTGGTGCCTGGCGAACCAAGGCGGCGTGGAGGCCGTCCTCGTCACGGGCGACGCGGGAATCGGGAAGTCGCGGCTGGTCGAGGCGGTGCAGCGCCACGTGGTGACGGCGGGGGGCGGTTGCCGCGTCATGCAGTGTTCGTCGCACCACCGCAACAGCGCGTTCCATCCGCTCGCTCGGATCGTGGATCGGCAAGGGCCGGAGTTCGGGGGGAGCAGCGACTCGCATCTCGATCTCCTGGCGCAGCTCCTCGACGTCGGAGCGCCGGAGAGGGCCGGATCACTCGAGGTGACGCCGGACCAGCGCCGAGAGCTGATCTTTGGCGCCTTCGAGTCGCTCATCCGAGAGGCCACCAGAGACACGCCGCTCCTCCTCGTCGCCGAAGATCTTCACTGGGCTGACCCGTCGACGCTGGAGTTGCTCCGCCGCCTGCTGGCGGCGCCCGACATCGATCGCCTTCTCGTTGTCATGACGACTCGCCCTGTCCCGGCGCCCCCGATCAACGATCGCATGCTCCGCCTTGAACTTCACCCCCTGGCCCCGGAGCACCGCCTGAAGCTGATCGAGACCGTCGCCGCAGGCGCGTCACTGTCCGGCGCTGACGGAGAGCTCATTTCGAAGCGCAGCGACGGTGTGCCGCTGTACATCGAGGAGCTGACGCGGATGCTGGCCCGTGCCGACGAACCGACGGACCCCGGCGCAACTCGACCAAGACGCGACCTGGCCGGGGGTATCCCCTCCACCCTGCAAGACCTCCTCACCGCCCGTCTCGACCAGTTCCCGGGCGAGAAGCACGTCGCGCAGGTCGTGGCCGCCATCGGGCCGGTGGCTCCCATCCCCCTGGTCCAACGGCTGCTGAGCCTGGACGAGGAGGGCGATGTGCGTGCCATGGTCGCCCCGCTCATCGAGGCTCGAATCCTGGAGGAGTCGGACGAGCGGGTCTCGACGAGCCTCTCGTTCCGGCATGCTCTTCTTCGTGACGCGGCGTACGAGTCACAGCTCCGCTCCGAGCGTCGCACGCTGCATCGCCGTATCGCCGAGGTCCTCGGCGAGAGTTTCCCGGAGATCGTCGAAGCCGAACCGGAGCGCCTCGCCGAGCACCTGTCCGAGAGCGGGGACTACCAGCGGGCGGCGGACCTGTGGGCACGCGCCGGTCAACGCCTCGCCGCCCAGGCCGCCCACGCCGAAGCGGCAGCGCACTTCCGTGACGCGCTGGACGCCCTGCAGCGCTCCGAGTTGGCGGGTCAGCCCCCCGACCGAGCGCTCGAAATCGTCGTTCAGATGTCGCTGGGCTACAGCCTGCTGCCACTACAGGGCTACACGTCCCCCGAGGCCGAGGGAGCCTTCAGCCGGGCCGTCGAACTCACCAACACGGCACAGCAGAGCGTTGGCGTCGACACCCGCTATGGGCTGTGGGCGTACCACATCGTCGTGGGCGACCACGGTCTCGCTTAGAACATCGCCGCCCAGTGCCTGGCCACGGCCGAGGCCTCGGGGCGCGAGAACGAGCTGGACCAGGCCAACTCACTGCTCGGCATCCAGCACTTCTACATGGGCAATTTTCAGGCGGCTCGGCCGCGGCTCGAGGCGGCCGGTCGCTGCCGCCTTCCCGAGAGCCAGACGCTGACGCCGCAGGACCCGGGCGTCGCGGCACTCGTCCTCCTGGCGCCGCTGCTTCGGATCACGGGGAATCCCACGGCTGCGTTGGACGCCTTGACCGGAGGCCTGAGGCGGGCCGAGGAGTTGGCCTTTCCAATCGGACCGTTCACCCGAGCCTATGCCCACACGTACGCGGCCTGGTTCAGCCAGCTGTCCTCCGACCCGAAGGGCGCGAAGGAGCACGCCGAGGTCGCCATCGCCATCTCCAAGGAGTACGGGTACGCGACCTGGCTCGCCGCCGGAACGTTCCATCAGGCCATTGCCAGTTCGTGGCTCGACTCGCCGGCGGCGGCCGTCCCCCAGATCGAGGCGTGTGTGGCGGGCTGGCAGGGTGCGGGCGCCAACCTGTTCCTCCCCTACCTCCTCCTCAGCCTGGGCGACGCCCGGCGCCGGGCTGGCGATGTCGTCGGCGCTCGCCGCGCCGTCGAGGAGGGGCTGGCGCACACCACTGGCCGCGACGAGCGGTTCATGGAGGCGGAGCTCCTCAGGCTCCGTGGGGTGCTTGCCTTCGAGCTCGATCCCGCCCACCCGGAGGCGGCCGAGGCCGATCTACTCGGCGCCATCCAGGTCGCCCGGCGCCAGGGCGCGCGTACCTTCGAGCTTCGAGCCGCCGCCAGCCTCCACTCGCTGAAACGGTCGCCGGAAAGCGGCGAGATGCTGAGCCGGGTGCTCGCCAGCTTCACGGATACAAGCTCGATGCGCGAGCTCGACGACGCGCGTGCCCTCTGGGAGGGCGCCGCATGAGCCAGCTGGGGATCGGTCGTCCGTCGCCGGCCTATGTCGAGCGGGGCGGCGACGTCGTGTATCGCACGCCGTTCCGGGCCCGCGGTGCCCGCATGTACCTCTTCTTCATCCCGGCCGATCCCCGTCCTCTGCAGACCGTCATCGACCGGGCCCTGATCCAACCGTCGCAGGGCGCAGAGGCGTACAGGACCTTCTCGGGTCACGTGATCATGAGCTTCATGCACGTCAACCGCCTTACCGGCGGGCGCGGGGACGAGCGACTGGGCGCCATCCCCGAAAGCGAGGGGTCGATCTGGATTCCGATGGTCGACACGCGGAGGAATCGGCTCGTCTGGATGGTCCCCTACATGTATGTCGACGGCAGCGCCGCCGTCGCCGGCGGGCGCGAGATCTTTGGGCTGCCGAAACAGCTCGGGCAGATCCGGATCCCCGACGCCGACGGCGCCACGCCCCAATCGCTGTCGGTCCGCGCCCTGGTCATCAAGCAATTCCGACCCCGGGCCACGGCCCGGATGCGGACGGTGTTCCGGGTCGATCGGCTGGGGACCGACGGCGCGCCGCTTCCCCCTGCCCCACTCGTGGCTTCGGAAGGGGACTTCCCCAACGCTCGGGACGCGCTGTTGTGCCACCGAGGAGGCGGTGTCCCCGACGTTGGACGCCCCGTGCCTCAGGAGAGGCGCAATGACGCCGAGGCCGTGGCCGGGCGCCGCCGGCGGATCCTCGAGTCGAGCCGGATGGGCCTGACTCAGCTCCTGGCGATGTTCTTCGCCGACTTCGCGGACGACCACGTGACCATGGTCCAGTTGAAACAGTTCCGGGATATCGAGGACCCGCAGATCGCCTGCTTCCAGTCGATCGTCGAGGTCGAGACGTTCCTGGTACGAAGCCGGGCCTGGGGCATGCTCCCTGCTGACGACTACACGGTCGACATCCGCAAACTCGACGGCGCGCCGATCGTTCGCGAGCTGGGGGTCAACGCCGGACCTCACCGCCCTGCTTTCGCCCTCTGGCTCGACTTCGACTTCGACTTCGACCTCGAGGCGGGCCAGACCCTCTGGTCCGCGCCTTCCTGCTGACCCGTGCCTCCCGACGGAGAGCCCCAGAAGCCGAACGTCGTCATCCTCGGCGGTGGCGTCGGCGCCCTGACCGCCGCGTTCTACTTGAGCTTCCAGGACTGGCGATCACAGTTCTCGAGCATCACCGTCTACCAGCAAGGCTGGCGGCTGGGCGGCAAGGGTGCGAGTGGGCGCAACCTGGCCATGGACGAGCGGATCGAGGAGCACGGCCTCCACGTCTGGTTCGGCTTCTACGAGAACGCCTTCCGCACCATGAGGCTGTGCTACAGCGAGCTGAACCGGCCTCCTGGCGCGGCGCTCGCGACCGTGGACGATGCCTTCATGCCGGCCAGCACGTTCATCGTGGAGGAACTTCGGCCCGAGGGATGGATTGATTGGATCGCCGAGTTTCCCGAAGACGAGCAGCTTCCGGGCGACCTGTTCGACCCGACCCCCCTTCCCTCCATGACCGAGTACCTGTCCCGGGCGATCGGCCTGGGTGCGGCGTACCTGGCGTCGGCCATCCGGGACCCCGAGGACGACCTGGCGATCGACTCTGAGGCGCCGCCGGCGGACGTTCGCCCTGAGCTGCAGCTCACCATCGGAGACGACTCCCGCCGCGAGTCGCTCCGCCGCGAGCTCCGTGCCCTCCTTCGGGGGCTGAAACGTAACGCGGCGCGTTCGGTCCAGCTCGCCGTCGCCAACGCCATCGACCTGGTCGAGATGCTGACGCCGGACATCCTGTCCTCCGGCCCCGCGGACGAGGCCTCGATCCACGGCTTCATCGAGCGGGCGGTGACATTGGCGGGACGGCACCTCCGTGACCTCGCCTTCGACAGCGACGGCGGACGCCGGGCGTGGTACCTCGGCGACATGTTCCTCGCCATCGCCAGGGGCATGCTCCGCTACGACGTCTTGACGAGCCCGGACGGGTTCGACGTCATCGATGACTTCGACTTCTCCGACTGGCTGATCATGAACGGGGCCGACGAGGAGACGGCGCGCTCGTCGCTCATCACCACCGTCGTGTACGACCTCGCCTTCGCGTACCAGGGCGGCGATCCCCACAAGCCGTCGTTCTCGGCGGCAGCCGCGCTGCGGGGGCTGTTCCGCCTGTTCTTCACCTACAAGGGGGCGATCGCCTGGAAGATGAAGGCGGGCATGGGCGACGTCGTGTTCGCCCCGCTCTACGAGGTGCTTCACCAGCGGGGCGTGAAGTTCGAGTTCTTCCGGCGGGTCAAGAGCCTCCACCCCTCGCCCGAAGGCGACCGCATCGTCTCGATCGACATCGAGCATCAGGCCGAGGTGCAGGCGGACCTGGGGGAGTACCAGCCGCTCGTGCGCGCCACGAGGGACCGGCTCCCGAGCTGGCCGTCTCGCCCGCTGTTCAACCAGCTGGTCGACGGCGACGAGCTCGAGCGGAGTCACGTCAACTTTGAGTCCTTCTGGGAGCCTCGGTCCACCGGTGTCACAACGACCTTGCCGGTCGAGGACGACATCGTCGTGCTGGGCATCGCGGTGGGCGCATTGCCCTTCCACTGCGACGAGCTGATCAGCCAGAAGGAGCCGTGGCGGCGCATGGTCGACGGGTTGGAGACCATTTACACCCAGTCGTTCCAGCTCTGGCTGCGGGAGTCCATCGACGAGCTGGTGGGCCAGACATGGCCGCCGGGCGCGACGACGGGCGGGTTCGTCGAGCCCTTCGACACCTACGCGGACATGACCCATCTGGCGCCGCGGGAGAACACCCTGCCGGAGCCGAAGGCGATCGCCTACTTCACCAACGCCATGCCGACTGCGCCCGCCGATCCCGGCGACCCCACCATTCCCACCCGGTTCGCGACCACGGCGCGCGCCAACGCCATCCGGTTCCTTCGGGAGGACGTGGGGTCGCTCTGGCCGGAGGCGATCCTGCGCTACCCGAGCGACTTCCGCTGGGACCTGCTGGTCGGCGGTCCCGACGGTTCGACGGGCGTCGACCGCTTCGACACCCAGTTCTGCCGAGCGAATGTCGACCCCTCAGATCGGTACGTCCTGTCGCTGCCGGGCACCGCCAAGTTCCGGCTGCACCCCGGCGACAGTGGCTACGGGAACCTGGTCCTGGCCGGGGACTGGACCAGGTGCGGCCTCAACTCGGGCTGTGTCGAGGCGGCGACCATCTCGGGGATGTTGGCCTCCCACGCGATCTGCAAGTTCCCCGCCGAAGACGACATCGTCGGCTACGAGGATTGAGCGGAGGCCAAGTGCCCAAGGACAAGCGCAAGGACCGTGCGGGCGGACTCTCGGCGAAGCTGGTCGAGGAGACGACCACGCCGATCATCAACGACCTGGAGCGGGCGGCCATCAGCACGCCGCTGGTGAACCCGGCGCTGCGCCAGCTCGCGTCGGGCGGCGTATCGACGGCCCGGCCCGGTCGGGAGGCGGCGTTCGACGTCATCGCCTCGGCGGTGCAGACGGTGGAGCGGGTGCTGGCGGTGTCCCGAACCCGAGCGGGGCGCGCCCTCGGCGTGCGGTCGCCCCAGCCTCGACCTCGCAAGGCGACGGTGGGCGGCGACGTTGCCGCCGCCATCGCAGCCGCCAACGCAGCCGCGGCGGCGGCCAACAGCGCGGCGATGGCGGCCCAGGCGGCCGCCACCATGGTGGCATCGATGATGTCGGGCGCAGGGGGTGGGTCGGGAGGAGCAGGCGTGGCCGGTGGGCCCGGACGCGACGCCGAGGGCGCCGAGTTCCCAGGCCGGCCCATGGCGCACATGACGCCCATGGTGGCCATGGCGATGCCTCGCCTTGCTCTGGCCCCGGACGCGTCCGTCACCAGTCCGCTCGTCCGCTCCCGTGCCGACCTGGGAACCGGACGTTTGCGCGAACGGCGGGCCGTCCATCATGGGGCGGCGTTCCGCGTGCCCATGACGGTGACCAACGGCACCAACCGGCCTCTGAAGGGGCTGACGTTGCGCAGTTCCGACCTCGTGTCCAGCAAGGCCGACCGCATCCCGTCGGGGGCTGTCAGCTTCGACCCTCCGAGGCTTGATTTGGCGCGCGGGGCGCGCGCGGTGGTGACTGCCACCATTGAGGTGCCCGCCGACGCCCGGCCTGGCTCCTATACGGGGAGGGTGTACGGCCCCAACCATCAAGGAGTCGAAACCATCCTGTCGTTCAGCGTCAGGTGAGCACGATCACGGCGACGCCGCCTGCGTCCAGGCGGGAGGTCGAGCAGCGGCTCAAGCTCTACCGGGCGTACACGTGGGACGTCATGCGCCGGTACCTGGTCGTGAAGGAACCCAAGCGCTACCTCTGGGACATCGTGCGCGACTACCCGGTGCGGGGGGGCAAGGGACTGCGGCCGGGCCTCTGTATAGCCACCTGCCGGGCATTCGGGGGTTCGATCGACGATGCCCTCCACGCCGCTGCATCCCTGGAACTGCTCCACTCGGCCATCCTCGTCCACGACGACATCGCCGACGGGTCGACTCGGCGACGAGGCCGCTCGACCCTCAGCCAGAAGCACGGTGTCCCGCTCGCGCTCAACGCCGGCGACGCCCTGGCCTTCCTCAGCGTCGAGGCGCTCTACGCGACGGTGCCGCTCCTTCACCAGCGAGCCGCGCCGCTCGTCGCCATGTTCCAGGAAACGGTCCAGCGTGCTCTCGAAGGCCAGGCCATCGAGCTGGGATGGATCCGGGAGAATGTGTGCGACCTCACCGAGTCCGACTACCTCCGGATGACGCTGCTGAAGACGTGCTGGTACTCGGTGATCCAGCCGTGCCGGGCCGGAGCCCACATCGGCACGCGGGGCCGCGCTGACCCGGGCGACTTCCTCCGATTCGGCTTCTACTTCGGCGCCGCGTTCCAGATTCGCGACGACCTGAGGAACTTCGAGCATGAAGACGGGCCGAACGATGTCCGGGCGGACGACCTCATCGAAGGCAAGCGGACGCTCACCCTCATCAACCTCCTCCGCGTCCTGGCCCCCGAGGAGCGCGCCGAGTTGGTGGCGTTCCTGGCGCTGCCCCGCGAACGGAGGGATCCCGACGTCGCCCGGCACTTCGCCGCACTGATGAAGCATCACGGTTGCATCGAAGTCGCCAGGGATTGGATGCGCGCCCTGGCGGACCGTGCGATCGAGGAATTCGAGGCGGCGTACGGCGACCTTGACGATTCCGACGACAAGCGGTTCCTACGCGGGCTCGTCCCCTACGTGCTGTCCTGATCGCGGCGACGATCAGCTAACTGCTAACTGCCGAGCTTGGCCCAGTCGGGTGGGGGAGTGAACGCCACCGAGCCGACGAGCCCCTTCAGGTCGTCGGGGAGGTTGTCGAGGGGCAGTTCGTAGCCTCCCGACGAGTTGGTGACGGCCCGGATCAGAGCGGCGTCGTCGATGAGGATCGTCTCGCCGAAGAACTCCTCGAACACCGTCTTCTTGGCGCCGATCGAGAACTTGCCGCCGAAGGGGGCGTGCACTTCGAAGCCGGCGCTGGTCAGCCGCGACTTGGCCAGCCCGATCGCCCGCAGGTCTTCGGAGAGGGGGATGCCGCTCTCGGGTGTGTCGGTCGTGCGCTGCTCCTTGGGCAGGATGGACACCACTGCCGAGAGCGTCGGGTCGTTCGGATCTTCCTCTGCCATAGCAGCCGTTCAGCGTAGTTGAGCCACGGGTACGCTCCGGGCGATGCCCGACGGCTATGCGGGTCGAAGCCCATTCCCACCCATCGCGCAGTACGCGTTCCTGTCCGACTGCGAGGTGTTCGCCCTCGTGGCGCCCACCGGGAACGTGGAGTGGCTGTGCACGCCCCGACCCGACAGCCCGTCGGTGTTCGCCTCGGTCCTCGACCGGTCGGCGGGCGGGTTCCGGCTGAGCCCGACCGAGGTGATGGTCCCGACCGGGCGCCGCTACCTGCCGGGCACGCTGGTGTTGGAGACGACGTGGCAGACCCGCACCGGCTGGCTCATCGTCCGGGACGCCCTCTGCATCGGCGACTGGTACCACGAGGGCCGGCGGGCGCCCGGCTACCGCCGTTCCCCGTCCGACACCGAGCCCCGCCGGTGCCTGCTGCGGACGGTCCGGTGCGTGAGCGGGATGGTGGAGATCCAGCTGCGCTGCGAGCCCGTCTTCGACTACGGCCGGGTGGACGGCACGTGGGAGTACACCAGCGACGGGTACGGCCGGGCCCGGGTGTCGGCGGAAGCGGTCGAGACGCCGCTGTGCATCGCCACGAACCTGCGGCTGGGGTTCGACGGGCGGGCGGCCACCGCCCGCAGCCGCCTCACCGAGGGCGACGACGTGTTCGTGGCCCTGTCCTGGTCGGACCACGACCCGCCCGCCACCTGGGACGAGGCGTCGGCCTGGATGTGGCGCACGGGTGAATGCTGGCGGCTGTGGCTGAACCACGGGGCGTTCCCCGACCACCCGTGGCGGACCGACCTGCAGCGCAGCGCGCTCACGTTGAAGGGCCTGTCCTACCAGCCCACGGGCGCCCTGGTGGCGGCGGCCACCACGTCGCTGCCCGAGACGCCGGGCGGCGAGCGCAACTGGGACTACCGCTACTCGTGGATCCGTGACTCGACCTTTGCCCTGTGGGGCCTGTACACACTCGGGTTCGAGGCTGAGGCGGACGACTTCTTCTCGTTCGTAGCCGACGCCTGCCAGGAGCACGACCTGCAGGTCCTCTACGGCGTCGGTGGCGAACGGGAGCTGGCGGAGTCGACCCTCGACCACCTCAGCGGCTACGAGGGAGCCACGCCGGTGCGGGTCGGCAACGCCGCCTACGGCCAGGACCAGCACGACATCTGGGGGGCGTTCCTCGACTCGGTCTACCTGCACACCCGGTCGCGCGACCACCTGCCGGAACGGGTCTGGCCGCTGGTGCGAGGCCACGTGGAGAAGGCGATCGAGCACTGGACCGAGCCCGACCGGGGCATCTGGGAGGTGCGGGGCGAGCCGCAGCACTTCGTGTCCTCGAAGGTCATGTGCTGGGTGGCGTGCGACCGGGGCGCCCGCCTGGCCCGGCTGCGCGACGAGCCCGACCTGGCCGAGCAGTGGTCGAAGGTGGCGGCCGAGATCCACGCCGACGTGTGCGAGAAGGGCGTGGACTCGCGCCGCGTCTTCACCCAGGCCTATGGCACGACCGGGCTCGACGCCTCGGTGCTGCTCATGCCGCTCGTGCGGTTCCTGCCGGCGGACGACGAGCGCATCCGGGCCACCGTCCTGGCCATCGCCGACGAGCTGACGGTCGACGGGCTGGTGCTGCGCTACCGGGTGGACGAGACCGACGACGGGTTGGCGGGGGAGGAGGGGACGTTCACGATCTGCTCGTTCTGGCTCGTCTCCGCCCTGTCCGAGATCGGCGAGCACGACCGGGCCCGGGAGCTGTGCGAACGGCTGCTCGGCTTCGCCAGCCCCCTGGGCCTCTATGCCGAGGAGCTGGACCCCCGCACCGGCCGCCACCTCGGCAACTTCCCCCAGGCCTTCACCCACCTGGCTCTCATCAACGCCGTCATGCACGTGATCTACGCCGACCAGAACCGCGAGGCCCGGTTCGCGCCGGCCCGTTCGCTGACGGTCTGAGCCGATCAGCCCGCGCGGTTGCACCCCCTGAGGGGAACTTGCGCGAGTGCCGGTTTCGGGGGGCCTACGATCGGTTTGGCGTGGGGAGTGTCACCGAAGGGCACATCCGGGAGCTGGCGGGTTTCACGGGGACGGACGCGCCGGTCACGTCGCTGTACCTCGACGTGGACGGGCGGCGGTTCGTGCGTTTGCAGCACCTCGGGCCCCACCTCGACGGCCTGATACGGGAGGCGCGGGCCCGGGCGGGGAGCGACGGCCTGTCGCGGGCCGCCCTGCAGTCGGTGGAGTCCGACCTCACCCGCATGGCCGACCACGTGCGCAGCTCGTTGCGGCGGTCCCACGTGCGGGGGCTTGCCCTGTTCTCGTGCTCGGCCCACGACCGGTGGTGGGCGTTCGAGCTGGCCATGCCGGTGCGCAACCGCGTGGTGGTCAACCACACGCCCTATGTCCGGGAGTTGGAGGCGGCCGTGGCCCGGCGCCAGCGCCTGGCCGTCCTGCTGGCCGACCGCCAGCGGGCCCGCATCTTCCTGTTCGAGCTGGGCCACCTGGTCGAGCGCACCGAGCTGATCGACCTCCTGCCCCGCCACGACGACGACAAGGGCGACCTCACGCGCGACCAGGTGGCGGGCCACGCCGCGGCCGCGGCGTCGAAGCACCTGCGGCGGGCGGCGGGCGCCGTGTTCTCGGTCTTCCGGGAGCAGGGTTTCGACCACCTGGTCATCGGGGCGCCCGAGGAGATCAACAACGCCCTGGAGCGGGAGCTGCACCCCTACGTCCGTGACCGCATCGCCGCCCGCCTGTCGATTGCGGTGGGTGCGTCGGAGGAGGAGATCTGCTCGGCCGCGTTCGGGGTGGAGGCCGACATCGAACGGGCCCGCGAGGGCGTGCTCGTGCAGCGCCTGCGGGACGCGCTGGGCGCCGGCCACGGCGGCGTGGCCGGGCTGGAGGGAGTGCTGGGCGCGGTCGTCGCCCGTCGCGTCGACACGCTGCTCGTCTCCGACGACTACGAGGCGCCCGGCTGGCGGTGCCGGTCGTGTGCGTTCGTGGGCGTGCGGGGGCCGTCGTGCCCGGTCTGCCGGACCAGCATGGAC
>Ga0187892_10009026_pt1 | contig 13329 bp, 9 predicted proteins | sample MA1701073metaG_FD_139345 | JGI IMG/M metagenome (GOLD analysis project Ga0187892, IMG submission 139345) | Bio-ooze microbial communities from a basaltic lava cave in the Kipuka Kanohina Cave System on the Island of Hawaii, USA - MA170107-3 metaG ...
CAAGCTGAGAAGTGCCAGGGACCGCGAGACCTTCGAACTGGGGATATGCAGGCTCTCCGCGAGCTTTCTTGCTGTCCAGGAATTGAGCTGCATGAGGTGCTGAAATGACCGCGCCTCTTCGATCGGCTCCAAGTCTTCCCGCAGTAGATTTTCGATCAACTGTTCTTCGAGGATTTCCGAGCGGCTGAGCGCGCCGTCGTGGAAGTAGCAGTCGATCGTGGGAAGGTCGGCGCGTTTCGCGGCGCGCCAGCGGCGTTCGCCCGAGATAATTATCCACTTGCTGGCATCCTCCGACCAGCGCACGCGGATCGCGGCGAGCTGGCCCTTCTCGCCGATGCTTGCCGCTAGTCGATCGATGGCTTCCTCCGAAAACTCCGTGCGCGGCTGGTCCGGATCGGGAATGACCTGGTTGATATCCACTCGGCCGAACGTGTCGTGCGAAGGAATTCCGTTGGGAAGATCGAGAAACCGCAACAGCCAATCCCGCTTGGCCTTGCCGAACCGCTCTACGTCGGCCCAACTATTGGCGCCGCAAATTGCCGCACACAACGCAATGACGACCATGTCCAGCAACCCATGCCGCTTTGTCCGTTCCATTCGGGGATCGGTCAGACGCGAAAACCTTGCCCGAATTGCCACCACGCCGCAGCGAGCCATACAGAATCTCCGTGAAATGAGGGACTCCAAAGCTCCACGGAGAAATCCTTCGCATGCCCCCTTGTCCGCAGCTACTGAACAGGTGAAAATTTGTTCAGATTAAGATGCGATTGCCCTGCCTGTGTGCCCCAAAAGAGTGCCCAGGTGTCCGAAGCAAGACGCTTGCACTGCTGAAGGAGTGTCCGACATGCCAAATCTGGCTGCTGCAAGCGGTACTTGCGTTATTTCCGGCCAGAAACGGCTCTTGTTGATATAGCGGCTCGTCGATAATGTTGATATGCTAAACTTAACGGACCTCCTCTTCCTAGCTCGGTCATTGCTGAGCCGTCCAATTTTGTTATGGCACGCAAAGTAACAGCTTGGTTTCTCGTCATTACGACCCTTACCGGGCCGTTTACTTGCTGTTGCACTACGGCGCAGGCCATGTCGAGTGTTTTGGCCTGTCTTGGCTACGATCCAGTGAACGTCGCGTCGACCGATTGCTGTCACGAGCCGGCGACTCCACACGAGCATTCTCACGGTGTGGCACATCACGATCACGGTGACGGCCATAAGCACTCAGACGTTGATCATTCGGCGAGTAACGCGACGCACAGCGATAGACATCAAGAGTCGCCGCACCAGTGTCCCTGTCAAAAGGATCGCTGTGACTCCGTCGGGTTGCCAACGAGCAATTCTCCAGAGTCAAAACTTGTAAGCACAGCGCTGGATTTGGTTTGGATGACGCTGACTCTCGGCGACACGACCGTCACCGCGAACGCTGTTGATGCCCGCTTTGTTGCCGATTTCTGCCGTCCCGACGGCACTTGCTTAAGTGGGCGGGAGATACTGCGCGCGCATAGTGTGCTGCGCATCTGAACGGCACTCTGCCGTCTTCTTCGACTCAGGTTCTCGCTCTGCGTTTTACGCGCGTACCTAACCTGATGTTCTTCCGCTCGGCGCGGAAGCCGCTCGCTGCTTAATGGATTATTGATCCTGCGCGGTGCGGAAAAGATCGAGCTGATGCCTCACCGAAAACAGGCGCACATCGTTCCGGAAAGGAGTTTGTCAATGGTTCGCAAGTTCTTATGCACAATGACAGTGGCCGGCTTGATTGCCGGCGTGCTGGCGTTCGCAGGGTGCAATAGCAGTTCGACGGCGTCGGACGGCACCACAACTTCCGCTGTTCAGCATGGTACTCCTGCTGTCACTTTGGCCGCAGGTTCCGCGCCGAGTTTAGCGGCAGGCGAAGAGGAGCACAGCCATGCGGCTGGCGCTCATGGAGGCATCATCGTGTCGCTGGGCCGGGACAGTTACCACGTTGAGGCAGTGTTTGAAAAGGGCGGAGTGCTCCACCTTTATATGTTGGGCAGCGACGAAACCAGAATTCAAGAAGTGGATGCTCAGGAGCTTACAGGCTACGTGAAAGCTTCGGACAGTAATGAGTCCGTATCGTTCACGATCAAGCCGCAGTCGCAGCCTGGTGATGCGGCCGGAAAAACCTCCCTGTTCGTAGCCGAGCTTCCGGGCGAGCTTGCGGGGCGTAACCTTGACGTGACCGTGCCCAGCATCCGCATCGCCGGCGAACGATTCCGGCTCGGCTTCACGTCAGCGCCGCAAACGCATGATGAGCACGCTGGGGACATCATGCCGGACAAAGTAGCAGACGAGGCAGAGCGTGAGCTCTACCTTACCCCCGGCGGCATCTACACGCAAGCCGACATTGAAGCCAACGACAATTTGACGGCCTCACAGAAGTTCAAGGGCTTTATGGCAAAGCACGACATGCATCCGAAGCTGGGCGACAAGATTTGCCCCGTCACGATGACCAAGGCGAACCCTGCGTGCTCGTGGATTGTGGGCGGCAAGACATACGAGTTCTGCTGTCCACCGTGTGTCGATGAGTTTGTTTCGTGGGCGAAGAACGCAGAAACCATAAAAGACATCAAAGACCCCGAGTTCTATGTGAAGAAATAGCTTGCAGTCCGGCAAGTCGGAGTCAACCGTCTTCGACGTTGGCTGGAAAGCTTCGTGGCGACCGGCGGTGGAAGCCGCCGGACATTTACTCGAACGCAAGAAAGGAATATTTCATGAAGACTTCGATGACTTCTGCTTTCGCTGTGTTGGCGATTGCAACGATGTTGCTAGTTTGCAATGAAGCTCTCGCGCAATTTGCTCAAGCTGGTGAAGCACCAAAAGGCGATGCACAACCGGCTGCAAACAGCCCTTCGTCGCAACGCCCAGCGCCGCTCACAAAGGAGCAAGTGGCTCAGATTAAAGCGAATTTGGCGAAGCTCAATGCAGAGGATCGAGAGCTGGCCGAGGCTCAAGGCTTTTGCCCGGTGATGCTTAAGAACCGTTTGGGATTGATGGGAACGCCCGTCAAGGTGCTGGTCAACGACCAGCCTGTATTCGTCTGTTGCAAAGGTTGCACACGAAAGGCCCTCGCCGATCCGGAGCGGACGCTGCAAATCGTTGCTCAGTTGCATATCACTGAGAGCCTAGCCAGGCTAAGTCCCGAAGATCGACGTTCGGCCGAGGCCCAGGGGTACTGTCCCGTCATGAGGGACAATCGGCTGGGCGTGATGGGGCCACCAGTCAAAGTGATGATCGGCAATCAGCCGGTGTACCTGTGCTGCGCGGGTTGCAAGAGAAGAGCGATGGCTAATCCTGCGCAAACTCTGGCAATCGTTGCGGACTTACGGGCCAAAGTGGCTGCTGAGGCAGCACGCAAAGCGAGCGTTGAGGCGCGCTCGACGCAAAGATGACGGGTCGCCGTAGCACGGCGTTCCTGCTGCGGTCCATTTGTTCTACGGAAGGAGAATTGGCGATGAGAACGAATCGTGTGTGGTTATGCACGAAAGGACTAGCCATGCTGCTACTCGGCCTGGTCCTGGCGACCGGATGTGCCAGTACTCGTTCGAGCCGTTCCCCAGGGGGCGGTAGCTGTCCGAGTTGCAATCGATAGTCCGATGTCCAAGAGACTGTGGCGTTCACAGTTGTTTGGTCAACGGGAGAGGGAGGCGCCTTCGGAGTCACGCGCGATGGCTCCGGAGGCCGCCTATTCCTCCCATTTGAGGAGTAAGATTATGTGGACACGGATGTCCCGGTTTGCCGGCCTAAGTGCCGCAATACTGGTAGCCGGGCTGCTTTGCGGCTGCACCGGCGCCAGCAAGTTTTGGAGAAGTAGCCCGCCTCAAACCGTGGAGGCGCCAACGCTGCCGATGGTTCCTGCGGCAGGGGAATATCAATCATATGCCAATGCCCCGTCCGAGCCACAGTTTAGTCAATCGTACGGAGGAACCTGCGGAGGTTGCAGCCGCGGATCATCCGGTAGCAGGAACGGTGGCTGCGGCAGTGGATCGTGTTGTAGTGGCGGATTGTGCAGAACGAATTCTGCGGTTGGCCCTCGGGGCGTGCCGGAGGGTCGCAGTTACGGCGGTGTCGGTGTAATGGAGGAGACTCAAATGGAACAACAAGGCTCTTCGGTAGCTGGCACAGGTGGCTATGGTGGTCAGAAGACTTGTCCAGTGACGGATGAACCGCTTGGCTCAATGGGTCCGCCTGTTCCAGTGACGGTCAAGGGACGAACGATTTATGTGTGTTGCCAGGGCTGCGTGGAAACGGTCGAGCGCGATCCCGATGTTTACCTGGCCAAGGCGATGCGGGAACGTAGTGGCCAGTGACAATCATCGTGCGAGTGCAAATTGACGAGACGATTTTTGTGCACCGCGAAGCATTCAATTGCGACAACTGGCAGGTCGTTGCCGGCAATCAGCGGCTCCCGGGCTGTGGTTCCCGCAACGGCCCAGTTAGCAACCGGGTCGAGGGTCGGAGTCTCCCCCGATCCTCGCCCGGACTTGCTTCATTGGAGCGAAAATCGGGAGTGAGATCAGAGTTACATTGCAAGGCGTGCAGCAAGGAGGTTTCGCGCATTGCCTTTCGAACTGGTGTAGTCATGGCTTCTGCGCAAGCAATTTGCACTGTCCTCAAACGGCTGACGGGCTTCTTGTTGACCGTGGCCCTTCTTCGGATTTCAGTGTATGCCCACGAAGGGCACGCACCCTTGCCGACCAAGGGCACGCTGGTTGACCTCAAGGAGGGGACGGTCTTTCTCACGCGAGAGGCACGGGACGCGCTAGGTGTGAAGACCGCAGAGGTCGATCTGCAACCTGCCGAGAAAGGCATCCTGGCCTATGCAACGTTAGAATCACCGTGGACGAAGCATGCCTTCGCTACTAGCCGCGTTGGAGGGCGCATTGAGCGTTTATTTGTCAAGCCAGGTGAATTTGTGAAAGCCGGACAACCGTTGGCCGAGGTGCGCAGCCTCGAATTGGAAAATCTACAACTGGAATTACTTAGCGCAGAGAATGAGCTGGCCTTGTCTGAAAAAATCGTTAAGCAGCAAGAAACGTTGGCACGCGAACACGTGATTCCTGGACGTAACTATCTGGAAGCGGCGGCGAAAAATGCGCAGAACCAAAGCGCCGTGAAAGTCGCTCGTTTGAAGCTCCATAGTCTGCGCTGGTCGGGCCCGGACATTGATCAATTGGTGCATGAGGAGACCGGAGTGTCGACTCGGCCCCTAACGATCACTAGTCCTATCAGCGGAACCGTAACACACGCCGATTTGACTGTCGGGAAGGTCATCGAGCCAAACGAACACCTATTCGAAATCGTCGACCTGTCATCTGTGTGGATTCGGATTGGCGTATTGGAGAAGGACATTCAACAGGTTGCGCCGGGACAACCCATTCAGTTGACGCTGACCGCATATCCCGGCGAGTCGTTCTCCGGACAAGTTCAGGTTAAAGCCTTCAGTCTCGATCCGCAGACTCATTTGGGAACGGTCTGGGGCGAGCTAACTAACCCCGAGGACGGTGAGCCGAAGTTTCTGCCGGGGATGTACGGCCAGGCGCGGATCGTTGTGTATGCGCCGGGCAAGAAAACGACGGTTCCCGCGTCCGCCGTGGTTGGCGAAGGCGGTGACCGGTTCGTGCTAGTTGAAGACGAGGCGACAGACAAGGGCAGCCAATTCCGCCGCCGAAATATCGTTATCGATACGCTCACGTCGGAGCGGGCATTCCTCAGCGAGGGCAACGTGTTCCCCGGCGATCGCGTGCTCACGCAAGGGGCCCATGTTCTCGCATCCTATTTCGCTGCCGGCGTATTGCGTCCAAGCGAAGAGGCAAAGAAGAACATCGGCTTGCGGCTAGAGACCGTTCGGCCGCAACGTGTCGATGATGTCATTGAGCTAGACGGCATCGTAGACGTGCCGCCGGACCGACGGGCTCTCGTTTCATCGCAGTTATCGGGCACTCTGGAACAGATCCGCGTCGATCGCGGGCAAAGAGTGCGCTCCGGCGACGTGATTGCCGAATTAGCGAGCCTTGAGTTCCAGAATCTGCAGTTGGAAATGCTGCAAGCGGATGAACAAGTTCGCTTGTTGGCCCAGCAACGCAAGTTGCTGGAGGACGTCGGCGACGCGAAAAACCAGATCGTCGCTCGCCGTCGGCTGTGGGAACTTGATAGTGCTTATACCGCAGCCGTTTGCCAACGGGAAACGGCCCAGCGTAAACTGGAAGTGGTTGGACTGCAGCCGGATCAAATCGAGGCGATTCTTGAAAAGCAAGAGCTTTTGGCAACACTACCTCTGCGTGCCCCCATTGATGGCGCACTGGTGCATTTCGACAAGGCGCTCGGCCAGGCCATCAAGGCGGAAGAACCTCTATTTGAAATCCATGATCTGTCGCGCGCTTGGGTGCAAGGTTATCTGACTGAACGCGAGATATCGCAGGTAAAGATCGGTCAGCGGGCCCGCATTCGCCTGACTGCCGATCCGAATTTTCTCGCGGAAGGCACTGTGGTTCGCAGCGGCCGCTCGCTTGGGACCGATAATCGCACGCTGTCTGTCTGGGTAGAGTTGGACGACTTAGCGCAATCGGCGCTCCAGCACAACATGCTGGCTCATCTGACGCTGACCGTGGGGCAACCAGACGAATCGCCCGCCGTGCCGTTGGGGGCGGTGGAGTACGAGGGGACGCGTCCCTTTGTCTTCGTTCAAAAGCCGGACGGCATCTTCGAGCGCCGTTGGATTGAAACCGGTCGCGCTGACGACCGGTTTGTGGAAATAATCGGTGGAATCGAGCCGGACGAGCTGGTCGCTGTGCGGGGCACGGCACAGCTACAAACCGCCTACGCATCGTTGAGGTGAGTGCGGCCATGCTCAATCGCATTATCGCGTTCTCGCTGAATAATCGGATGGTAGTCCTGTTGGCGGCCTTAGTCATGGTGCTTTATGGGAGTTACCAGCTCGCGCACATGCCGGTAGACGTATTCCCCGATCTCAACCGGCCGACGGTCGCCATCATGACGGAGGCGACGGGGCTAGCGCCGGAAGAAGTAGAAGTGCTGGTGACCCGGCCCATCGAATTTCTACTCAACGGAGCAACCGACGTTCAGCGAGTCCGCTCCGCCTCCGGCATCGGCCTGTCGATCGTGTGGGTGGAGTTCGAGTGGGGGAGCGACATCTACAAGGATCGGCAGATCGTCGCCGAGAAGCTGCAACTGGCCCGCGAACGCTTGCCCGAGGGGACCAATCCAGTCATGGCGCCTATCTCCTCGATCATGGGTGAGATCATGTTGCTGGGCGTGCGCTCGACTGCCAATCTTACGACTCCAGAAGAACAAGCCCAGAAGGCGATGGAGCTGCGCACCCTCGCCGAATTCACACTTCGCAACCGTTTGCTGGCTGTCGAGGGTGTCTCGCAGGTGACGGGCATGGGCGGAATGCTGAAACAGTATCAGATCATCACCTCGCCAGCGCGCCTTGCGGCCCAAAATGTTACTTTACAGCAACTCAGCGAGGCTGCCGAAAAAGCCAACGTCATCGCCGGCGGCGGCGTCATGGTCCGCTCCGAAAAGGAATCGCTGATCCGCCTGAGCGGCCAAAGCCTGACTTTGGAGGATATCGAGGACACACCCGTTCTGTGGCGCGACCCGCGGCCGGTGCTCATCAAGGACGTGGCTGACGTACGCTTTAGCGGGCCCATTCAGCGGGGCGATGGAGCCGCCCGTTTCAAGAACGGGGAAACTGTGTCTGGCGGCCCTGCCGTCATTATGGCGGTGCAGAAGCAGCCGAACGTCAACACACTGGTGATCAGTCCTGTGGTCGATCAGGTCCTGGAACAGCTCCAGCAGGAACTGCCGCCGGACGTGAAGATCGAACGCCAGATCTTCAGGCAGGCCGACTTCATCCAGGTCGCGGTCGATAACGTCATCGAGGCCGTCCGTGACGGCACGATCTGGGTGATCGTGGTGCTGTTCATTTTTCTGTGGAACTTTCGCACCAGCGCCATCACGCTGACGGCCATCCCGCTGTCGATGCTTATGACGGCGCTCGTCTTCGCCTATTTCGGCATCTCGATCAACACGATGACGTTGGGTGGGCTGGCAGTGGCCATCGGCGAGCTGGTCGACGACTCCATCGTGGACATCGAGAACATTTACCGTCGTCTCAAGGAAAATCGCCACAAAGCCAGGCCGGACAATCCCCTCAAAGTAATCTTTCTCGCCTCTAGCGAAGTGCGAAACTCGATTGTGTTCGCGACGCTGATCGTGGTCGTTGTGGTCTTCCCGCTCTTTTCGCTGGCCGGCCTCGAAGGACGCATGTTTGCCCCGCTCGGGCTGACGTACATGACAACGCTCGTGTGCTCGCTGGTTGTCTCCTTGACCGTCACGCCGGCGCTGGCATCCTTCCTGCTGCCCCAGGCGCGTTTCCTGGAACACGAGCAGGATTCTTTCGTGCTCCGCTGGCTAAAGGCCCTCGTCGCGCCGGTCGTGCGTCTCAGCCTACGACACCCCTGGCCAATCGTAGCGGCCACCATCATTGTGGGTGTGTTGTCCAAGGTCGCCATTGGTTGGATGGGCACGGAGTTTCTTCCTCCCTTCAACGAAGGCACATTCACAATTAACGTGCTAACCGAACCAGGCACCAGCTTGCAAGAGAGCGACCGCGTGGCTCACCAGGCGGAGAAACTGCTCCTTGAGGTTCCCGAAGTCTTATCGGTATCACGGCGAACGGGCCGAGCCGAGCTGGACGAGCACGCCGAGGGCGTCAATTCCTCCGAAATCGACGTTCGCGTCGAGGAACACCAGCGGCCAAAGAGTGGCTGGGGTTACGCGCTCTTACGCGCAGTGCCAGGGCTGCACGGCTGGGGCATCGAGGAGTTCGGCCGGCCCCGTGACGAGGTAATTGCAGACATCCGCGACAAGATTACCAGCATCCCGAATGTTAAGGTGAACATCGGTCAACCGATCTCGCACCGGCTGGACCATATTATGTCGGGAGTCCGCGCGCAGATCGCGGTCAAGGTGTTCGGGCAGGACTTGCGAGAGCTGCGTGACGTAGCCGCGACAATACAAGATCACATGAGTAAGATATCCGGCGTCGTCGATCTGCAAATCGAGCCGCAAGTCGAGATTTCGCAGGTCCGCCTGCGGGTGAAGCGCAAGGAGGCGGCCCGCTATGGTTTGGCGCCGGGCGACGTGGCCGAACTGTTGGAAACTGCGTATCGTGGCCGCGTCGTGTCCCAAGTGCTGGACGAGGACCGCTGGTTCGACCTGGTCGTCTGGTACGACGAGGCATCGCGCAGCGATCCGGCCGTCATCAACCAGACCATTCTCGACACGCCGTCGGGCCGCAAGGTGGCGCTCGGCCAGGTCGCCGAGGTGCTCGACACGACCGGTCCAAACACGCTGAATCGGGAGAACGTGCAGCGGCGGATTGTGGTCTTTTGCAACGTGCACGGTCGCGATCTCGGCAGCGTTGTGGCCAGCATTCAGAAAGCGCTGGCTCCAGTCGAAGAGCAATTGCGCTCGCTTCCAGGCAATTACCGCATTGACTACGGCGGCCAGTTCGAAGCACAGCAAGAAGCGACATTTCGCATTCTGGTTTTGGGGATTTTTGCCGTCGTCGCCGTCTTTTTGCTGCTGTGGAAATGCCTCGAATCATGGGTCGCTGCTCTCCAGATCCTGTTCGTAAACATCCCGCTGGCGGCGGTTGGCTCGGTCGTCCTGCTTATGCTGCTCAACTGGCCAAGCTGGGAGGCCCTACAGGCGGCGCCCTGGTGGCAGTGGCCGAAAGTGTGGGCCCAAGCGACAACTCTCTCTGTGGCCCATTGGGTCGGCTTTATCACGCTGCTCGGCATCGTCTGCCGAAACGGCATCATGATGATCTCCCACTACATTCATCTAATGAAATATGAGGGGGAGAATTTCGACGAGCACATGGTTGTGCGCGGCACGCTGGAGCGGCTGGCCCCCGTGACGATGACCGCGCTCACGACCATCATCGGACTGGTGCCACTGGCGCTGGGGGCTGGCCAGACCGGCAAAGAGATTCTGCACCCGTTGGCGATCGTCGTCATCGGCGGTTTGCTCGATTCAACATTGATGGATCAGTTCGTTACACCGACCGTATTCTACCTTGTCGGTCGACTATTTGGTCCGCAGATCTATCTGACGCAAGACGCTGGGGCGCACGAAAGCGATGCCTTGCAACGCCAGGCCGACGCATGGTTCCCATACGTGGGAGAACAACGTATTCCCGCGGAATCAGCCGACGACGCGCCGCTGTCTCGTGGCATTCCCGTATCGGACAGAAATGGATCACAGACCCGGACGACGGCCGACCCCGCCAAAACTAGACCCCTTACGAAAGGAGAAAAGCGATGATCACTCACACGAAGTTATTGATGATGGTGGCAGGCGCAACAGCAATTGCCCTTCCAATATTGGTCGGCTGCTCCAAGCAAGCGCCGGCACCGACTCCCACCCACGATGAGCACGCAGGACATACGGCCGAATTGCCAACTTCGTTCGCTGCTGGCGTGGCCCAGCTCAATGACTTACAGGAGAAGATCGCGCACCTCATCGAGCATAATGAGCTCGCCGACGTGCATCGCGTTGCCGAAGAAATGGCGATTGTAGCCCGCAAAATGAAGGAGTTGGCCGCTCGCGACGTAAGTGACGACAATCGCGCGGAAGCGGGCCGGCTGTGCAATGAAATCGCCGGATATTTCCACCCGATCGACGAGGCGGCAGACGCGGGCAAAAAGGACGAGACGATGGCCATCCATATGAAAATGGTGGAAACGGTCGGGAAGCTGGATGCTTTGAGCAAGAAGTAATTGAGCGGATTGCGGAGCCTCTGGCTGTCGCTCAGTCGTTGCGCCAGTTCGCTGGCACGGAATCGATTTTCAGGAGATAACCAAATGTCAGGGAAGACTCTCAAGGCCGCGTCAATTCTAATTGTTTTTGTCGGGCCCGCGCTCGGCGGCTGCCAGGAAAACGGCCTCGCAGCAGAATTCTCGCCGGCGTAGTGTGGTGCCCGGCAGCGACTATCGCACCTTACGCGTTTGTACGTCGACGATCTTCGGTATTCGTCGTATTCGTTCGTTGCCTTCACGCCGAAGCGCATCCGCTGCACGCTATGGCCGGCCCCGCCCACTGCACGGCACATCGCGGCCTATTGATGTTTCACCTGGCATGCGCATAAACAGGCAAGCCAGTCCGCCCAACGGGCCGAGCGACCTCGCGCAAAACGGCGATGGACCGGCTTTGCGGCCGGTCGCGTGCAGCGTCATGTTCCTTGAAGCCGGCTCGAATGCTTGTTGGAATCGCTTCACTATCTGGCTGACAAGGAGTGATCGCTGGCGTCACGACGTTTGTTTCGCATCGAAAAACCGGGCCTGTTTCGGACCGACCAGAGGTCGGCGCCCACTCGACATCGCGCCGTTTGGGCCGGCCTAATAGCCGGACAACAGGCCTGACGGCGATCGCGACAAATGGCCAACGCGGTGGATCCGTCCGGCCGCACGATTCCGCTGGCGTAGTCGGACCGGGACGTGGTACATGGCGGACGACAAAGGTCGTTATCGTCCACCAAAACCAAGGAGGAGAATGCCGAGCGAATTGGTCACGATCGCAACCGAAGCAAAACTCGTAGGCCCCGGCGCGGCCGCTGTGCCCGTGCTCATCGCACAGTCCGGCGCTACAGCATGCTTCGCCTGGGAAGAGTTCATCGAGGCTGAAGTCGGAAATCAGCACACTCGGCGGGCGTATCGCCGAGCCATAACGCGGTTTGCCCACTTCTGCACAGCCCACGGCGTTCAAAACCTTCAGCAGATAACTCCCGCGCTTGTTGGTCGCTACGTCCAACACGACACGCGCTCCATTCCGACGAAGAAGCTTGAGCTTGCTGCGCTCCGCCGCTTCTTCGACATTCTGGTCAGTCGCCACGCGATCATGCTAAATCCAGCGGCGAGCGTCCGCGGCGAGCGCTACCACGTCATCGAAGGCAAGACGCCGGAGATCACGAAGAAGCAAGCCCGAGCGCTGCTTGCGTCGATCGATACGTCCAACGTCGTCGGCCTTCGCGACCGGGCAATCATCGGCACGCTGATCTACACCGCCGCCCGCGTCGGGGCCATTGCCAAGCTTCGTCGCTCAGACCTCCGGCACGACGCTGATCAATGGGTGTTCCGCTTCCACGAAAAGGGCGGCAAGTCGCGCGCTATTCCGCTCCGCCACGACCTTCAGCAGTTCTTGCTCGCATATCTCGACGCCGCTGGGCTCACCGAGTCCCCGGGCGATGCACCGCTCTTTCGCTCGGCGATGAGGAAGACCAAGCGGCTGAGCGATTGCGCCATGACCGCGCACGACATGCGCCGGATGGTCAAGAGACGACTGAAACGAGCCGGTCTTCCAGCCCGACTGTCCTGCCATTCTTTTCGCGCTGCGACAGTGACCGACCTACTGGAACAAGGCCTTCCGCTACCCGACGTGCAGGAGTTAGCTGGCCACGCCGACCCCCGCACGACCCGGCTATATGACCGGCGACAACGACGTGTAACGCGGAATATCGTCGAGCGGATTTCGATTTGAGTCTGGCTGGCGGAGTCGCTGACCTGCACGACTTACCTATGCACACCGTTTCGCCGATAAGAATTTCGACGAGGGGTCGTTCTCGGCAATGCCGCGCGTTTTTCTCTAGTTGGCGAGCGCTGACTCATTGACAGTCGCCGGTGGGCCCCGCCCCAGATCGCGAAAGGGGGGGCCAGCCCAATACCACGCCAATTCTGGACCGCCGAACGCTTGGCTACGACCGTTTTGTTCAACACACCAGTTCTCGCCACCATTCCCAGATCCTGGCTGCCGTTTCTTTGCCGTTTCGCCGCGATTTGTGCTATGAGAATCGACAATGCCTTTTGAGGTGAGCTGATCTCTCTCCCCGCAATACCGAGCAGATGCAACCGTTCCCCGGCTTCGGGTCGCGCCGCCGCAGCGCGGCTGGAAGCCGGTGGCGTGCAAGTATTCTTTCGAAGGTTTTCTCTCCCCCTCTGCCACCCACTCGGCTCTGGACCGCGTGACCGGCCTGCCTGAATGGTTCGGGAGGGCTGCCGCTCGGCCCTGTTGATTCTGCCACGGCGGTTAGGGTCAGCGACCGCCTGCGGCGTTCGCTGCTGCTGTGCCCTGCGGGCAATGACTCCACCGGACCTGCCGTGGACGGCTCGTTCGTCCGGTCGCCACTGTCACCTCTGCATGTAGACGAGGAGAACGTCCTATGGACCCAACCCAATGTTACTTGGAAATGTTTGGCGCCTTCGAGGAGGGCGACTTCGCCACGGCCCG
>Ga0187892_10009027_pt1 | contig 13327 bp, 11 predicted proteins | sample MA1701073metaG_FD_139345 | JGI IMG/M metagenome (GOLD analysis project Ga0187892, IMG submission 139345) | Bio-ooze microbial communities from a basaltic lava cave in the Kipuka Kanohina Cave System on the Island of Hawaii, USA - MA170107-3 metaG ...
CTATTAGGCGACACGCGCAAGGTCAATGACGCGATGCGGTACGGGAAGGCGATCGGCCGGCTGCGCAACCAGGAGGATCATCGCGGCGAGAAAGACATCTTCGGCCCGGCCGCGATGGTGTTCAATTACAATCACATCTACGAGTGCGACTGCCTCGACGCCGAGGACCTGACGCGTGGCGTTATCGAAGGACGCGAGATCGCATTCGAGTTGCTGGAGTACCTGCGGGAAACCGTACCCGGTTTCGATCACTCGTATGTGTCCACTACGGGCATTCTGCTCGGCGTCCGCGAAACGCGACGGATTCAAGGCGATTTTCTTCTCAAAGCGGATGCCTATTTCGAGTCGCACCGCCACGAAGACGATATCTGCGTTTACGATTACGCCATCGACCTCCATGCGGCCCGACCAAGCAAAGACAGCCAGGAAGAATATTACCAACTCTACTACAACCGCCGCACCAAACCCGGCGAGTTTTTCGGCATTCCGTTTCGTTCGTTGCTTCCCATTGGCGTGGAAAACCTGGCCGTCGCAGGCCGATGCATCTCGACCGATCGCCTGATGCTCGGGTCGATTCGCGTGTTGCCGTGCGCCATGGCAATGGGGCAGGCGGCAGGTACCGCAGCCGCGCTGGCGTGCAAGCACGGCAACCGGCTCCGCGAAATTCCACCCCACAAACTCCAGGAGATTCTCCGAGAAGACGGAGCGTACATCCCATGATTCCGCGGATTCAATGCAAGTTGACCCCCGTGCCTCCCCCGATGGACGACAAAGAATTCGCTGCGCGACTGCATTCATTTCACCGGGCGGTGTACGCAAGCGTGCCTTCTGTGTTCGACCGAGTGATGGTCAAATTTTGGCAGCCCGAACCGGGCTGTGTGGCTCACGACCATTGCCTGTTGCATGACGGACGGCAGTGGCATCTCTTCGTCCTGAGCAATCCGCTGGCGTTGCACCATCGCCTGGTCGAGGCGGTTCGGGGCGGTAACGTAGAGGCGGCTCGCAACTTCCCCTACACGGTAGGCGACCTGCATCTGGCGGGCCCGAGTTTGTCCTCGCTTCGAACCGTGGGACGGGTACTCACCGAATCAGTCGGCGAATGGGGAACGCTGGCGCAGACCAACAGCTTTGTTCACCGAGTGAACAATCGCTGGGTGAACTTGTACTGCGCCATGGGACCGCGCGGCCAGCGATTGTGCCTGGATTGGTCCGATGACCTCGTTCATTGGGAGCGCGACCCGGCCAATCCTGTCTGGGCTCCGCCCGCTTGGGCCGGTGGCACCGATGTGTGCAAGGGGCCGTGCATCGTGCAGCACGGCGAACGCTATCTCATCTACTACAACCTGAACTTGGTGGAGGGAACCTCGACGGTTTCGTTGATCTCGACCTTGAATTTTCGCACGTTCGATGACCATGGTCCGGTGCTGAAGTTCCCCTGTCAGTATCGAGGGACACAGGGTTGTGAATCGCCCAGCGTTTTTATCCGCAACGGTCTGTGGCATCTGATGGTGGGCTCAGGCGATTCGTGGTGGCATGCGGTCAGTAATCGACCCGACCGTTTCATGTCCACCCAGCGCACGACATCCGCCACGGTCCAGGGTGTCTACGACCTTGGACCATTCCATGCAGGCAAAGTGGTGTGCCACGAGGGCCGCTGGTTCATGACCTCCAGCTTCAAGGCTGAACACCGACGTCGCTCTCGGCAGCAGGGCATCCCTATCTTCCGAGGCGAGGAAAGTGACGAACGCGGACTGCTGGAGGGATTGTTCATCAGCGAAATCGAGTGGGACGGCGACCGTCCCCTGCTGACCAAACCGAATTTGGAGACCGACCGACAAACTCGACGGTCGGTCCGGTCCACTGTTTCGGCCCACTCTCTTGACAGAGATGGGGGGAAGGAAAAGGAGTTCGCTCGACTCGGGTCGCGAGGGCTTCCCGTGGTCGGCGAGCTGGGAAGAATGCAGAAAAGAGTAGTCAATGCTCAGAAAGGGGTAACGTCATGAAACTGTACAAACACATCAGGGGTAGCGGTCTGATCGTCTGCCTGTTGGTGTCCGCAACCGTCGCCAACGCGACGGTGGATCCGACCGGCCTGATCGGCTATTGGAAGTTCGATGATGCGGTCAGCTCGACCACGGCGGCGGATTCGTCGGGCAAAGGATACGACGGGACGGTGGTGGACAATTCGACCGGCGCCAACAACTTTGGCGTGGCAGGCATGGTAGGCACGGCATGGCAAACTGCTTCGGACGGGGCAGCTTGGCCAAACATGAAGAGTGATTACATCCAGTTGCCAGCTAGCACTGGCAATGAACTACGTCTGGTCACGAGCAAGTTCACCGTGCTGGGATGGTTCAAGTACGAGGATGTGGACAATTCCGGGAACGTCTCCTTATTCGACAGTCACATCAGTGGGGCAAACGGTTTACAGATCACGGCGGTATCAGGGAATCCGAGTGGCGGCCAAAGTCCGGAATTGCAGTTCCAAATCGGAACCGATCTGGCAAGCATCTCCGCCGCAAGCCTGCCCGGCGGTTCCGGTGACTGGGAAGTTGGAATGTGGTATTTCTTCGCGGCGCGATTCGATGCGTCCGCCGCATCCAGCCAGATGATTCTGTGGTTGGCCAGGTCCACCGATGACTGGGCAAGCCGCAGCGGGACAGCCGCCACTCGGACCATTCCGCCAGGGGATCCTGGCTTGGAGCCATTGCTTGGTCGAGACACGGCTCCGGGAGCTTTCATTGGAGTGCGTGATGAATTCTCGATCTGGTCGAATCGGACTCTTACGTCAGACGAAGTGGGTGAAATTTTCGAGGCGAACCAGGCGGGAAACCCGCTTCCTCTTCCGGAACCCTCGATAGCAGTACTGCTGGGGCTGGGCGCATTGGTCTTACCCCTGCGGACCTGCCGGAAGAACCAGGAGCTGGTAGTCCCTATGATTCCAAACCTATGAGACGAACATTCCTCAGTGCATTTACATTGATAGAACTGCTCGTGGTCATTGCCATCATTGCCATTCTAGCGGCGCTGCTGCTGCCTGCGTTACGCAATGCGAAGGAATCGAGTCGTTCGGCGGTCTGCATGAGTAGTTTACGTCAGGTGAACGTAGCCTTGACCATGTATGTCGAGGATTATAGAGGCTATTTGCCGCCTTATTACAGTGGTTTTTTGTCGGATGGCGCCAGCGCTACGATCGGTGGCGTCACCTATACTGAGTTTATTCGCTACCTCTTGCTTAGAACGTGGAGCAAGAGTGGGCCTTACCAGGACATTCCCCGCGATGGGGACGGATACTTAGGGCCTTACTTGTCGGGCTCCACGAATTCGCTCGCCAATATCGCGGGCTGTTCGTCAGTGCCGACCGGCCCGCAAACCGTTCCAGTGACCTATTCCGGCACAGTGAATGGGAGGTCGCTCTATTACGCGGCCAGCTACGGCGTGAACCTCTGGTATTGTAACACCCAGCCCCCCGTTTCAGTTCCCATCAGCAAGTTTTCACAGCCCGCCAGTATGGCGTATCTGTGTGATACAAAGACCAGCATGTATGTGGACGTGATGGGCCCTTCGCAGTGGGCGGCTTTTACGCAAATCATACCGGCGGACAGACACAACGGCGCTTTCAACTGTCTGTTCTTGGACGGCCATGTCGAGAATGGTTCCCTTCAGAAGCTGTACACTCTCGAGAACTTCTTCTTTTACAGGGCCTTTCCGTGATTTGAGTCGGGACTCCGTTGTCCATTGACCAGATAAATCATTACGGAAGCGTTGGATGCACCGACGAAACAAAACCAGGAGAAAGACAATGACAAACAGGTTGGGCGAATCGAAGCAACTCATCGTGGCGATCCTTCTTGGATTTGCAGGAGCGGTTGGGGTCACATCCCAAGCAGCGACGGTCAACGAGATGTGGACCAACTTTCCCGCGTGGTCATCAATGTCAAGGCGCCACCCTACAATGCGTGACGATCCAGGGCCCGATTCGTTTCCCTGACCCGGGTTACGGACAGGACATCTGTTTCTATGGACCTCAAGACAGTGAGCCTGTGAACTTTTACAAGGAGATCAGTGCGAGTTACTTTATGAGCCAGCCACGGGAGCGATATAATTGGGATCCTGCCCGCTATACGCGCCTCGAGGTAAACAGTCTTCGCGCTCACCAACAGGAAGGGATCGGCCTGTCAACAGTGGCCAACAATGGAATCGTGCTTCTCAAAGAGTGGGTCTTCAACGAAACGGGTTTTCTGTTTGTCCAGCGTGGCGATGGGCTCGCTCCGGGGATTTTCTATCTACAAGGGAACAACCACGCGGTCATTGAAATGTCGGACCCAACGAATGCATACACGACGACCCTGGGAACCGCCAATAAGACGAATATTGGCTGGGACAGTGCCCAGCCGGGATATGTTTTGCAAAACAAGAACGGGGGCCCCCAGAGTTATAGCGTCCATTTGTTGGGCTGGAACAACTGAGCCGCCGATTCATGAATTAGCCATGGACCCTTTCGTCTTCCGGGCATTCAGTCGCCCGGGTCAGGACTCGCTCTTGAAACGATCGCCGCGGTTCCTCGTATGGTTTCTGCTGGCGGCTGCCCTTCGCGCAAGTTGTGATCCCTGCGCCCCTGCCGAACCGCTCGGACGCGGAACAAATCTCGCCTTGCACGCCAGGTATGAGTGCGTGCCAGCGCCCAACTACTGGGGTTGGAAATTTCCACAACACGGTGACAAGGGACAACTGACCGACGGCAAAATCGTCGAAACTTGGGCAACTCCCCAAGGGGAAATCTATTCGTTATCCAGCTCCGTGGGCTGGTATCAGAAAGGGCCAGTGGTCATCTTTGACCTCGGCGAAACGCGCGAGATCGGAGGCGTGGGCATGCATACGGTCCTTTCGCAATGGGGGCCGTATTGGCCGCAGTTTACAACCGTGCTGGTTAGCGACGACAACCAAAACTTTTACCCGGTGGGCGTGACCGAGGAAGCGGTTGTGCCCGAACGACTCGATCCTCCGCTGACGCCCGAGAAGGTCCAGGCGAGCCTCGACCGCGTGCTTGACAAGAAGGGTTACGAGCCAACCACGCATTGGTATCGTACGCGGCCGTTTGCGGCTCGGGGGCGTTACGTCGCGCTCATCATGATGTTGCCACCGGGAACTGGCGCGATTGTCGTCGACGAGGTCGAGATTTACGGTGCAACTTACACGGTGGCATCGTATGCCCGTCCTGCACAGGTGTTCCGCGAAGGCAAAGGCGGGTGGGAAAGTTTCCGACTTTTCCGTGCCATCCGGGATCGCTTGTCGCGCGACATCGCCGTGCTGCGGATCAAGATCAACGAGAGTTCGATTGCGCCGCGAACCCGAGAGAATTTGCTGGAGCGGTTGAGGCAGCTGGAAGCCCGGTCCGCCGAACATCCCGTTCCTTCCGTCGACGGCTTTCGGGCCGTCCTGCCGATCAGCGATCTGGAACGGGAGATCTTCAAAGTTCAAGCGGCTCTGTGGCGAGCGCAGAAAGTCCCGTCCCTGCGCGTGTGGCACAGCCATCGATGGGACCCATTGCCTCCTTGGGAGCAGCCTCGCGGAGAGAACCCGGCACTCGCGATTGTGATGACTGAGAATGAGGTTCGCTCGGATGTACTGAACCTCTCGAATGCCACGGACACAGACTGCATCGTCCACTTGGACTTCAGCAGCTTGCCTGCGGAGCGCTTGGAGGTGTTTGAGATTCAGACCGTCGATACGTACGAAATGCAACCAGTCGCAGCCGCGATGTTGCCGGCCGAAAAGCAGAAGGGCACCCATTTGATTCATGTTCCGGCGGGGATGACGCGCCAGGTGTGGCTGCGCTGTTCCTCGAGGAGCTTGGCATCCGCCAAGTACAGCGGCGAAATACGGCTGCGGTCCGGCACCGCGAAGCGCTTTAAGGCCAGCGTCCCAATGTCGATTCAGGTTGTGCCGGTGCGACTGCCGGAGCGGTTTTCGTTGCGGATTGGTGGATGGGATTACGCGATCAACCGCCATTATGATGTCACGGAGGGTAACGTCGAAGAGTTTGTTGCCGTCTTGAAGGAGTACGGTGTCAACAACGTAGCCTGGGCTGCCGTCGACGCGGTCATGCCGGCCGGACAGTTTGATGTGGCAAGCAATCTGGTTTCTTCTCCACCTCGACGGGGCATGGAAGAATGGCTCAAGTTGTGGCCAAATGTGGATATGTATTGTGTGTTCGGCGTGGGAATCAGCACGGATGATCCGAAGCGGGCCAGGAAGGCAGCGGTGTGGGCGAAGGACTGGGCGGATTATTTGAACGGCAGGGGCGTGCCAACGAAAAAGCTGGCCATCCTATTGAGCGATGAGCCGACCACCGAACCCGAACTGCAGTACATCCTCGAGATGGGACGCGCCATCAAACAGGCGGTGCCCGAGATCAAGATCTGGAACGACATTCATTATGGCAACCCGAACCAGGCGCCGCCGGTGCTCGATCAGGTCATGCGTGAAACCTGCGACGTCCAATGTTTTAATGTGCAGCATTTTCTGATGGAGCCGCAAGTCCACGCCGCGTTCATGGAGAAACACCTGCGTCCGGGTCTGGAATGGTGGTGCTACACCGGTAATGATGATCGCCTGACCGACCCTTACGTCTCCTGTTTGTTGCGGTCCTGGTTCTGCTTCGCCAACGGGCTCATCGGCCCTCATTGGCAGATGTTTGGCGATGGCAACGGCGGTTTTTCGTGGAACGAATACTTCAACAATGGCGCTTCGCGGACGCCGCTGTATCTCGCTAGGGACTCGGTGACCACGGCCAAGTACATGGAAGCGTTGCGCGAAGGCGCGCAGGATTACGAACTGCTGCTGTTGCTGAGAAACGAACTATCGCGGCGGGGCGGCGAGAGCAATGCCAGGGTGACGCAGGCGCGGCAGGTGTTGGACGAGGGCGTCCGCGACGTTCTTTCCGCGCACGATTTGGCGCTCTGGAAATGGCGCACACCGAAGGACCGTTCGACGGCGGACCGGGTGCGGGAAAGAATCCTCCGTGTCTTGCTGCAGTTGGATAGCTCGAAGCAGTGACGACGGACGAGAATCAGGCACAAGGACGCGGTCGCGATCGGTCGCTGGCGGCAAATGAATCGCGTACTCTTCCTCGATGACATGGATGTTCTTTGCACGACCGGCCTCACCCGCCGTCCGCACAAGGCGGTCAAACATCTGCAAAATCCTCTGCTGGTAAATGAGCATCCGTGGGAGCGTTATCGCTGCCAGCTCGTCGGCACGAGCGTGATCCACGATCCGATCGCGGGCAAGTTTCACATGTATTACATCGCGTCGCCCGAGCCAGGTCATTATCCATCCATCAACATCAATGGGCAGAATAAACCGGGACATACCACGCTACCGGCATATGCGGAGAGCGACGATGGCGTTGGCTGGACCAAACCGATGTTGGGCCAGTGCACGTTTAATGACTGCCGCGATACGAATCTGCTGCCGTTTGTCGTCGGCCAGAGTTTCGAGTGCGGAGCGATGTACGATTCATACGAGCGTGACTCGTCACGACGCTTTAAGCTCCTGTGGTGGGGCCAGAGTTGCGAAATGCACATAGCCAAGGGGACGGTAACGCGAGAGAATGGCAACGCTCACGGGTTTGATTCGGTGGTCAGGGATGATCGCGGCGAGGTGCTGTCTCGTCACCACGTCACATTACCGGGTGACTGGTTCGTCGATGTCGCGTTCAGTCCGGATGGGATTCACTGGAAACGGCATCCCGCACACGTGTTCCTCGGAGCCAGCGACACGGGACAATCCATCCTGTTCGATCCGAGGCTGAGCCGATATGTCGCATTTGGCCGCTTCCATGCCCGGCCCATGAAAAAAGGTGGCTCCAACATCGAGGTTGGTCGGGCGGTCGGGCGAATTGAAAGCAATGACTTCATCCACTGGAGCGACACTGAACTTGTCGTCTGCCCTGACCTGAACGATCCACCCAACACCCAGTTCAACTCCATGCCGGTGACGCTTTACGAAGGTCTTTATATTGGGGCCATCGAACTCGGCGGCAGCGTTTCGTTGCCCTGGCTCCCCATGCAACTCGCGACCAGTCGGAACGGACGTCATTGGACGCGGGTAGGCGACCGATTCGACTTTCTTGACCTCGGCGACGAAGGGCAATGGGACGAGGGCGCGATCCGACCCGGCTCCGGACTGCTCATAGCCGGCGACGAGATGAGAATTTACTACTCGACGATCAACCGAAAGAGCCTTCCTCAGAGCAGGCACATCGATGGGCCGCGGGCTCCCGGCATTGGCATGGCATCCTGGCGGCGGGACGGGTTTGTGTCGCTTCATGCCGATCTCAACGGCGGTGGCGGTGAGTTGGTCACCAAACCGTTTATCCCGGACGGCGAGGAACTGTTCCTGAATGTTGACGCGGCTGATGGGCAGGTGACGGTCGAGGTCTGTTCCAGTCATAGCATGACCCCCGATGCGCAACTTCCCTCCAAGAACCGTGTTTCGCATCCGCTGCGGATCAATGCAACTGCGGCGCCGGTGCGATGGATGGACGGCAACATTTCAAACATAACCCGACCTGGTTTTCCCATCAGTTTGCGAATCCGGATGGCAAACGCCGACCTATATTCATTCTGGACCGAGTAGCTCAGACATGAGAACCAGATGTTTGGTGAGGCAATATTACCAAGACTCTCCGTTTGTTCGATTCCCGCGCGCCGCCCTATGCTTCCGCGAGTATGACAAATCGCCGCACCACGGATGAGCCACTCGCCATCATCGATATGACCTTGGTAATCTCCCCCTCCGTAGCGGATCTCAACCTTAGATGAAGCAGCAGTGTACATGGTTCGCTGAAGCCCGTTACGGCATGTTCATCCATTGGGGACTTTACTCGATCCTAGAGCGGGGTGAGTGGGTGATGTGGAATGAAGCCATCCCGCCTGCAGAATATGCGGATCTGGCGGGGCGGTTTCGCCCCAAAAAGTTCGACGCCTCTGCTTGGGCCAGGCTTGCCCGCGATGCCGGCATGAAATATGTCGTCCTCACCGCGCGTCATCATGACGGGTTTTGTTTGTGGGACAGTCGAACAACCGGCTTCACCGCTCCGAAGACCGCCGCGGGGCGTGATTTCATCGCCGAGTACGTGACGGCGGTCCGCGACGCCGGTCTGAAGGTTGGCTTGTATTACTCGCTGCCGGATTGGAGATGGTCTGTCTGTCAGGAAGCCGACGATCCATTTCCCGGGGACCGGCCGAAGAAATCTCCCGCGCAATGGAAGCGATTCGTCGACACCGTGCATGCCCAGGTCGAAGAATTGATGACGTGGTACGGACGGATCGACCTTCTCTGGTACGACGGGCCATTTTCTCCGAGCTATCACGCCTGGGCAAAGCCGTGGCGCAGCCGTGAACTGAACGCCATGGTGCGGCGTCATCAGCCGCAGATCCTGATTAATAACCGCTCCGGCACCGACCAGGATTTTGCCACGCCCGAACAACGGATTCATCCCGAGGAAAATCGGTTGTGGGAAACATGCATGACGATGAATGATTCCTGGGGTTACGCCGGTGGCGATCAGAACTGGAAAACACCGCGTCAAATCCTCGGCGCACTGACGTTCTGCGTCAGCTACGGGGGCAACTACCTGCTCAACGTCGGCCCGAAAGCGGATGGCACAGTCCCTTCGCCGACCGTGGCGCGCCTGCAGCGTGTGGGCGAATGGTTGCGGCGCCAGGGCGAATCCGTCTACGGCTGCGGACGTCCACCAAAGGGAACGGTTGGGATCATGAGCGGCTACATTTCGGCGACGGGATTTTTCACCGCGCGAAATGATACCTTGTACTTTCACATCCTCCGCTGGCCGGGGTCGGAGTTGTGGCTCAAGCTGGGGAACAAAGTCGGAAGGGTGAAATCCGCCCGGCTGCTTCTGAATGGGTCACGACTCCGGGTGGAACAAAACGGTCGCCGCTGCGTGATCCGCGGCTTGCCCCGAAGCGCGCCGGACGAATTGGATACCGTGGTCAAGATCACACTGTGAAAGGACAAATGCCGTCAGCCAATCAGCCATTTGAATGGTTTGCCGAGGCGCGATTCGGCCTGTTCATTCATTGGGGGATCTATGCGCTTATCGGACGCGAAGCCCAGGTGCTGTTCCGCGAGCGGCTGAATCCGGGGCAATACCGAAAACTCGCGCACCGCTTCAACCCCCGGCGATTTGACGCCGATGACTGGGCGCGGCAAGCCAGGAAGGCCGGCATGCGCTACGCCGTGCTCACCACGAAACATTGCGACGGCTTCTGCCTGTTCGACAGCCGACTGACCGATTACACCGCGGCCCGCACCGGTGCCGGCCGCGATTTGGTGGCGGAGTACGTCCGGGCGATGCGCCGGCACGGCCTGCGGGTGGGCCTGTATTTTTCTCTCTGCGATTGGTCGTGGCCCGCCTACTTTCGAGGGGCGAAGAAAGACCCGAGCGGGTTCGCGGAGTTTCTCCAATTCGTTCACGGCCAGGTTCGGGAACTGTGTTCCAACTATGGCCAGATTGACGTGTTGTGGTTTGATGGCGGCTGGCCGTACGACGCGGCAGTGTGGCAATCTGAAAAACTCGACCGTCTCATTCGCCGTCTTCAGCCGCACGTGATGATCAACGACCGGCTGCACGGCGGCGGGTTCGGAAACGTGATCCCGGTCGGCAACGCCTCGCGGCGCACGCATGGCTATTTCAACACCTTTGAACAGCGGGCGGTTGATGGGAATGGCGCGAATCGCCGCCCCAATGAAATGGCCGAAACCAGCCAGGATACCTCGTGGGGCTATCACCGTGGCGATCGTTGCTGGAAAACCCCGCGCCAGATCGTCAAGCTGCTCGCGACCGCCGCCGCGTCCGACGCCAATCTGCTACTCAACGTCGGTCCGACGACCGCTGGCAGGTTTCCGTCCCCCTTCCGAAGAATTCTTCGCGAAACCGGGCGCTGGCTCAAGGTGAACGGCGAGGCATTCTTCGGCGTCACCGGCGTTCGCGGCCCCGATCTGAGCACGGTGGGCAGCCTTGGGACGGGCAAGCGGGGACGGCTTTACATTCACGCATTTTACTGGCCCGGCACGCAGTTCCATGTGCACGGCTTGGCAAATCAAGTCACGGGCGTTCGGATTCTCGGCAGTCGTCATCCGGTTCAGTTCACCCAACGCGGACTGGATCTGTATTTGTCCAACCTGCCGCGATGCTCTCCCGATCCATCGTGCGCCGTGATCCGTCTCGATCTGAAAGGGTATCCAAAGCGACATCCATCGGTCATCCATCTCTTCGAGAACAGAGGCGATCCTGCCACGCTGGTGAAATGGGCAGAACGATCATGACAAAGACTCAAGCCAACAGCTACCGGGTCGCCACCATGACGGTGGACGCGCAGATGCTTTTGATACGGGCTCATTCAAGAACTGACAGCGACAAATTCATCTTCGACCAGCTCCAAACGGCCCTTGCCTCGTCGCCCGATCTGGTCGTGATGCCCGAGGTCTGCTGGTGTTACCGGCTCGATTGGCAGATGTGGGGCGACGAGGCGGAACCGCGCGACAGCCAGCGAGTCCGCGCCGTGGCGAAACTCGCCCGCGCGCACCGTTGTTACATCGCCCTGCCGATCATCGAGCGGAGGGGGAAGAAAATCTTCAACACGTTGCTGCTTCTCGATCGCAACGGACGGATCGTCTGGCATTACGACAAGGTATTCCTCACCGAGTGCGAGCGGAAGCTGGGCATTCACAACGGCCGCAACTTGAAAGCATACGACGCCGATTTCGGCAGGATCGGCTCGGCGATTTGTTTCGACCTGAACTTTATCGAACTGGCGCATACCTGGGCCAGACAGCAGGTGGACATGATTCTCTTTTCCAGCATGTACCGCGGCGGGCCGACCGTCACGATGTGGTCGTTGATCACGAATGCCTATGTCGTGACCTCGACAGCGAACGAGGGCTCGCAGGTCGTTGACCCGCTGGGGCGCACGATGGGGCGCACCAGCTACTACAACCCGATCCTCGTGCGCGACCTGCCGCGCGATTACGAAGTCTTTCACATCGATCGAAACGTCGAGCAATGGCCGGCGCTGCGCGCCGCTTACGGCGACCGCATCCATCTCGAAATCGAGTCCGAGGTGGCCCATTTCATCCTCGAAAGCCGCGATGCCGCGCTGCCGGTGTCGAAGATCATCCGAAAACATCGTCTGCTGCCGCTGCACCGGGCGTTGCCCCTCTGGCGCAAGAACAACCCGGCAGCCGCGGCGCTGTTCAATCATTCCAAAGGATCGTCAAAGGAAATCGGAGGTACTTTCGATGAAACAAAGTGATCAGAATATCAGCGTCAAAGAGCTGGAGGTGTCAATCGACCGGTTGGACATCGCTCGGGCCACCGCCATTTATGAAGAGCACGGCGCAGTGGTCGTGCGCGGGTTGTCAAAGGCCCATGTTAAACCGGTGTTGCGGGACATCAACGCGATCCTTCAAGAGGCCGTTTCGCTGTTGCCCAAGGCCGTGCGCAACGCCACGGACGGTGGCTTGTACACACCCAACGGCGCGCGGTTTGCGGACGATCCCAAACATCCCGGCAAACCGATGCTCCACTCTCTGAAATGCAACGGTTTGATCAGCGCCGCTTTCATGCAATCGCTGCTCAACCCGACATTGCTGGACATCCTCGAAGCGATCCTCGGACCGGACATCGAACTTTGGAAATGGGGGCAGTGCGCGTACAAGCAGCCCGGCACCGAGAATCCCATCTCGCTGCACCAGGATGGGTACTACTTCCAGCACAAGCACGAAACACCAATCGGGGTTCTCAGCTACGCCATCGATACCGATCTGAGCAATGGCCCGCTGCACATCGTGCCGGGATCGCACCGACTCGGCCCGCTTGAGCATGTGGACGACAAATGGGCCGGTTTGGCTCTTGCCGACCCCAGTTGGTGGGAAAAAGCCATTCCGCTTCCTGGTCGAGCCGGCGATGCCATCCTATTTCACGGCTACACGATTCACGGCTCGACGGCGAACCGCTCGGATCGTCCGCGACCGGTGTTCATCCAGCGGTATCGACGCGCCGATGACTTTTGCATCATCAATGTGGCCACGATGAAGGACCGGCGAGAGGCCGAGAAGAAGCCCATCCAAGCCAAGACGGCGGACGATTGGGGGCTGATGGTGCGTGGCTTGCGGCGCTACTACACGAAATCATAAGTTCTGATCGGGTTTTGACGCCATGAGTTTTGAGAGTATTTTGTGCTCGAGTTGGTCGCAACATCGACATGCCCAAGTCACGCGGTCCAAAACCGACGCACAC
>Ga0187892_10009028_pt1 | contig 13326 bp, 13 predicted proteins | sample MA1701073metaG_FD_139345 | JGI IMG/M metagenome (GOLD analysis project Ga0187892, IMG submission 139345) | Bio-ooze microbial communities from a basaltic lava cave in the Kipuka Kanohina Cave System on the Island of Hawaii, USA - MA170107-3 metaG ...
CGGCCGTACACCAGCACCGAGATGCGGTCGGCGAGGCGGAACACCGCGTCCATGTCGTGCTCGACCAGGATGATGGTCTTGGTCTGCTTGAGCCGGGAGAGGAGCTCGATCATGCGCTGCGACTCCTCGATGCCCATTCCCGCCATCGGCTCGTCGAGCAGGAGCAGCCGCGGCTCGGTGGCGAGCGCCATGGCGACCTCGAGTTGGCGGTGCTCGCCGTGGGCCAGGTTTGCGGCCAGGATGTTGATCCGGTTCTCCAAACCCACGTCTTTCAGTATTTGCCGTGCCGGGTCGATGAGCGCCGGATCGCTGCGCGCGGGACGCCAGAAGCCGGTGCGGCCCGAGCGCGCCTGGACCGCGAGGGCGACGTTATGCAGCGCGGTGAAGTCGGGGAACACGCTGGTGATCTGGAACGAGCGCGCGAGCCCGAGGCGCGCGCGCTTCGGCGCCGGCAGCGCGGTGATGTCGGCGCCGTCGAGGCGCACGCTGCCCGAGTCGGGCCGCAGGTCGCCGGCGAGCTGGCTGATGAAGGTCGTCTTGCCGGCGCCGTTCGGCCCGATCACCGCGTGGGTCTCGCCCTCGACCACGTCGAAGTCGATGCCGTCGCAGGCGCGCAGCGCCCCGAAGCTCTTGGTCAGCCCGCGGACCTCAAGCATCGGGCTTGTAGAAGATGCCGGCGAGGCCGCGCCGGAAGAAGATCACCGACAGCACGAGCAGCGGGCCGAGGATCACCTGCCAGTGCTGGGTCCAGCCCTTGAGCAGCTCCTCGACCAGGAGCAGGGCGAAGGTGCCGAGCACCGGCCCGGCGGTGCTCGCCATGCCGCCGAGGATCACCATGAACATGAGATCGCCCGACTGCTGCCAGCTCGCCAGGTCGGGCGTGATGTAGCGCGTATGGTTGGCGTACAGCATCCCGGCGAGCCCGCACATCGCGCCGGCGATGACGAAGGCGGCGAGGCGGTAGGGGTACGGGGAGAAGCCGATCGCGCGCGTGCGCGCCTCGTTCGACTTGGCGGCGCGCAGCGCCATGCCGAATCGTGAGTTCACGATTCTAAAAACCAAAAAGACCGACAAAAGCATCAGTACCAGCGCGACGTAGTAGAACACCACCGGGTCGGCCAGGTCGACCAGCGGGAAACGGCTCGGCGTCTTGATGCGCATGCCGTCGTCGCCGCCGAACTCCTCGATCGAGATGCCGAGGTAGAACAGCATCTGGCTGAAGGCGAGCGTGATCATGATGAAGTAGATGCCGCTGGTGCGGATCGAGACCGCGCCGATCGCGAGCGCGACGAGCGCCGATGCGGCGACGGCGACGGCCAGGTGCAGCCAGCCGCTGGTGAAGCCGTAAAAGCCGAGGATGCCGACCGCGTAGGCGCCGACGGCGAGATACGCGGCGTGGCCGAACGACACCAGGCCGCCGTAGCCCAGGATGAGGTTGAGGCTCGCCGCGGCGATTGCGAGGATCATGATGCGGCGCACGAGGTCGATGTAGAACGGCTGGCCGAGCGCGACGACCGCCGGCGGCAGCGCGATCAGCGCCGCCACGGCAACGATCCAGAGGAGGGCTCTTCCGGAAAACATTCAACCCCGGGGCGGGAAAAGTCCCGCCGGCCGCAGCGCGAGCACCACGGCCATCAGGAGGAAGACGAGCATCGAGGCCAGCGCGGGGCCGGCGGAATCGCCCGCGGTCGGCGAGATCATCGCGCCGAGCAGCGGCCTGAGGTACGCGCGCCCGAGCGTGTCGACCAGCCCGACGATCAGCGCGCCGACGAACGCGCCGCGGATCGAGCCGATGCCGCCGATCACGATCACCACGAAGACCTGGATCAGGATGAGCTCGCCCATCCCCGGCTGCACGTTGTAGATCGGCCCGGCCATCAGGCCGGCGAGGCCGGCGAGCGCGGCGCCGAAGCCGAACACCAGCGTGTAGAGCAGGCGGATGTTGACCCCGAGCGCCGCCACCATGGTGCGGTTGGTGGCGCCGGCGCGGATCAGCATGCCGAGGCGGGTGCGCGTCACCACATACCAAAGGAGTACTGCGACAAGCAGACCAACGGCAATGATGACCGCGCGGTACAGCGGGTAGGTCGAGCCGGTGAAGAGCTCGATGTGCCCGGAGAGGAACGGCGGCACCGAGGCGAACAGCGCCGCGCGGCCCCACAGGATCGCCACCAGCTCGTTGAAGAACAGGATCAGGCCGAAAGTCGCCAGCACCTGGTCGAGGTGGTCGCGGTTGTAGAGCGCGCGCAGCGCCACGACCTCGACGATCATTCCGACCACCAGCGTGCCGGCAAGGCCGAGCGCCACGCCGGCGAGGTAGGAGCCGGTCCACTTCGCGGCAGCGAGCGTCAGGTAGGCGCCGACCATGTAGAGCGAGCCGTGCGCCAGGTTGATGAAGTTCATGATGCCGAAGACCAGCGTCAGGCCGGCCGCCATCAGGAACAGGGTCACGCCGAACTGCAGCCCGTTCAGGAGCTGCTCGAAAAGGAGCGCGAAGTTCATAAAAAAGGGCGCTGCCGCGCCCTGGGGACAGACCCCATTTATTTTTTAGCAGTGTTCCCGGCGAGAAAGATAAATGGGGTCTGTCCCCATTTTTTCTCACCACTTCATCTTGCAGTCTTGAAAGTACGAGTCCTTGTGCTTCTCGAACACCGTGCGCTGGATGCGCATCTCGATGTCGCCGCTCGACTGCTTCTCGGCGCGCAGCAGGTAGAAGTTCTGGATCGGGTGGTGGTTGACGTTGTAGGTGAAGGGACCGCGCACCGAGTTGAAGTTCGCCTTGCGCATCGCCAGGACCATGCCCTTCACGTCCTTGACGTTGCCCTTGACCGCGCGCACCGCCGAGTCGATCAGCAGGATGCCGTCGTAGCTCTGCGTGCCGTAGAACACCGGCAGCTTGCCGTACTTCTTCTTGTAGTCGGCGACGAAGCGCTGGTTGGCGGGGTTCTTCAGGTCGGGGCTCCAGTAGCGCGTCTCGTAGATGCCCTCGGCGGCGTCCTTCACCGCCGGCAGCGAGATTTCGTCGACCGTGAACACCGTGTACAGCGGCAGCTTGCCGCGCAGCCCGGCCTGGTCGTACTGGCGCAGGAACTGGATGCCCATGCCGCCCGGGTAGAACGCGAACACCGCCTTCGGGTTCTTCGAGCGCAGCTGGGTGATCTCGGCCTGGTAGTCCTGCTGGCCCATCTTGGTGTAGATCTCCTCGACGATGCGGCCCTTGTAGTAGCGCTTGAAGCCGGCCACCATGTCCTTGCCCGCCTGGTAGTTGGGCGCGAGCACGTAGACGTCGTTGATGCCCTGCTCCTGCATGAACTTGCCCATCGCCTCGGGCGTCTGGTCGTTGTTCCAGGAGGTGGAGAAGTAGAGCTCGTTGCACTGCGAGCCGGCGAGCGGGCTGGCGCCGGCGTTGGTGCCGACCATGATCTTGCCGGCGCCGGTGACCACCGGCACCACCGCGAGCATCACGTTCGACCAGATGATCCCGGAGACGAAATCGACGTTGTGCTTCTTCAGCATCTCCTCGGCGACCTGCACGCCGACGTCGGGCTTGAACTGGTCGTCGCCGTAGACCATCTCCACCTCCAGCCCCCCGACCTTGCGGCCGAGGTGGTCGAGGGCGAGCTCCACCGAGTCCTTCATGTACTGGCCCATCACGCCCTGCGGGCCGGAGAAAGTGCTGATGAAGCCGATCTTGATCTTTTGCTGCGCCAGCGCCGGAGCGGCGAACGCGACGGCCACAGCAGTCATTGCCGCGAGAATGGGTTTACGCACGTCTTTCCTCCTCAGAAAAGTGATTCAATCATAGCGCCTTCTTGCGGTTCCGGGCGATGAAGGGCAGCTCGACCACGGTCGCCCCTATGGCCATCCGCGGCTCGTCGGAGAACCCGCCCCACGCGACCTGCACTTTCGTGCCGGTCGGAATCTCGCGGTCCAGTCTGGCCAGGGAGATCATGCGGCGCAGCGTCGGGCTGTAGGCATAGCCCGAGGCCCAGCCGCCTTCGCGCACCCTGAGAAAGAGGACCCGGAACTGGCCGGTCGGCAGGTCCGGGGGCGGAGCGCCCGGCGCATCCCGGAACTGCGCGGCGTAGAGCTCGGCCAAGTCCTCGCTCGACCATTCGAGCCCCATCAGGCGGCGCCGCGGGGATTCGCGCATCAAGGCGGCGCTTCCGAAGAAATCCCCCTTGTCGCGGCTGATGGTGTGCTCCCAGCCGAGCTCCGCCGGCGAGCACAGGTGCTCTTCAACCGGGGAATCCATGCGCTCGAGCTCCTCGGCCGACATCCAGTGGCGCATCATTCGCCGCAATTGCTCCGGCGTGCCGCGCGCCGGCAGGAAGTCGCGGATCACGGTGGCGATGCCGGTCTCGGTGTGGCCGATCATCTGCGCCTTGAAGCCGAGCTCGCGCAGGCCGAAGTCGCGGCCGACTTCACGCAGCCTGCGCCACAGCTCGTGCGCGCGCCCGGTATCGGTGCGCATCAGGAATTCGTAGCCGACTTCGCCCGTCACGCCTTGGCGGGAGACGATGGTTTCCGTGTTCAACAGGGAGATTTTTCGAAATCTGGAGAATTTCAGGTCGCGCCATGATTCTCCTGTGACAGCCTCCAGAACCTCGGTCGAGCGCGGGCCCTGGAGCGCATAGCAGGTGTAGTCGGGGGTCACGTCCTGCAGCTCGACCTTCATGCCGGTCTTCTGCTTCAGGAATTCGAGCCACTTGAATCCCGCCGACTGGGTGAAGAGGTATTCGTCCTCTGCGAGCTTGAGGGTGAGCCCCTCGATCGCCACCTTGCCCTCGGCATTGGTCATCGGCGTGTACACGACCTGGCCAATGCTTTGTCGGGACAGGTCCTTCACGGTCGCATAGCTCATCAAGCGGAAAGCATCGCGCCCGCGCACGCGAGTCTTGTTGAGCCAGCTCCAGTCGCCGATCACCGCCGCGCTGCGCAGCGCCAGCGACTCCTTCCACCAGCGCGTGTACTCGTAGGCGATGAGGTAGCCGGCGTTGATGTGGCCCCAGATCTGGCTCGCGTTGGTCTCGGCCTGCGCCGGCGCGGCGGGCGAGCCGAAGTAGGGGCGCTCGGCGAAGGCCAGCTTGCCAAGCTGCTGGGCTTTCTCGTACTGTTCGCGCAGATTTTCAGCCATGAAACGCAGCATAGTCGATTACATCGCGGAGCACGCGGCCCGCAGCCCGGATTGCGCGGCGCTTCACTACAAAGAAAAAAAACTAAGCTACCGGGAGCTCGACGAGGCGGCCGCGCGCTGCCGCGGCGCGCTCGCCGCCGCGGGGATCCGGCCCGGCGATCGCGTGTCGCTCGTGATGAGCGACACGCCCGAGATGATCGTCGCCTTCCTCGGCATCATGGGGTCGGGCGCGATCGCGGTGCCGTGCAGCACGCTGCTGCCTCCCGAGGGGCTCGCGTACGTCTTCAAGGACTGCGAGGCGAAGCTGGTGATCGTCTCGCCCGAACACCTTGCGAACGCGAAAGCCGCAGGCGCCCCGCGCATTACGGGAATGGAAACCTTGCTGGAAGGAGCAAAGCCGGCCCCGCTCGCGCAGTTCGACCGCGACACGCCGTGCCTCGTGCTCTACACCTCGGGCAGCACCGGCCCGCCGAAGGGCGCGGTGCACCGCCACGGCCACATGCCCTGCACGGTGGAGAGCGTGGCGCGCAAGGTCTACGGCCTGCAGCCCGACGACCGCCTGTTCTCGGTGCCGCGCCTTTTCTTCGCCTACGGCCTGGGCAACAGCCTGTCGATCCCGCTCGGCAGCGGCGCCTCGACCATCCTGGTCAGCGAGCGGCCGACGCCGGCGCTGATCGCCGAGGTGTTTGCGAAGCACCGGCCGACGGTTTTCTTCGCCGTGCCCACGGTGTTCCGCATGCTGATCGAGCACGCGCGCCAGGGCAATGCGCTCGATGCGAGCTCGCTCAAGTTTTCCGTGTCGGCGGGCGAGGTCCTGCCCGTGGCGACGTGGAACGAATGGAAGGCGCTGACCGGGAGCGAGATCATCGAGACCATCGGCACCACCGAGCTGCTGCACGCCTTCATCCACAACTACCGCGACCGCAACCGGCCGGGAAGCTCCGGCGTGGTGCTCGACGGCTACGAAGCGAAGCTGACCGACGAGGGCGGCAAAGTGGTCGAGGGCGCCGGCCGCGGCAACCTGCACGTGCGCGGCGGCTCGGCGATTCCCTACTACCTCAATAAGCCCGAGAAGACCGCGGAGACTATTCGCGAAGGCTGGGTGCGCACCGGCGACGTCTACCGGCGCGACGCGGAAGGCTTCTACTGGTTCGAGGGGCGCAGCGACGATCTGTTCAAGTGCTCGGGCATGTGGGTCTCGCCCGGCGAGGTCGAGGACGCGGTGTGCAAGCACCCCGCGGTGCTCGAGGCGGCGGTCATCGCCGAGCGCGACGCCAACGGCGGCACCATCGCCGCGGCCTACGTGCTGCTGCGGCCGGGCCATGCCGCCGGGGAGGCACTCGCGGAAGAAATAAAGGAAGAGGCGGCAAAGACGCTACCCCGTTACAAACGCCCGCAGCGCATCCACTTCATGGAGCAGCTGCCGCGCACGCCGACCGGCAAGGTGCAGCGCTTCAAGCTGCGCCAGCTCGCAGCCAGGAATTCGGGGACGGAGCCCTAATTCCTTCAGCTACGCGTCGTCGGAATTAGGGCTCCGTCCCCGAATTCCTCCTGGCGCAATCCAGAAGCGCGGCCTCGTCTTCGGGCGTCGGCAGGCGCTCGGGGCCGTCCCACGCCTTGCCCGCGTACGGGCCGTTGTGGCGATTGAAGCGCGGGTCGGTGAGGTAGAGCCGGGGATCCAGCAGGCGCAGCAGCTTGCGCGCCTCATCGATGAAGGCAGCCCGGACGCGCTCGTTGGCGCGCGCGGGATCGACCTTGCCTTCGCCCCACGGCGCCTTCAGGCCCCAGTCGTAGATCCGCTGCGCGCGGCTCGACACCTCGGCGCCGAAGGCGTCGTAGCAGATCGCCAGCATGCGGTTGATGTAGCGCTGGTGGATCTCCACCGGCACGCGGCCGGCGGCGCAGACGCGCTGCATCCCCTGGTAGCCGATGACGAGGTGGAAGCCTTCCTCGCGCAGCATCGGCGCGATGCTGCGCGCGAACGGCGCGAACCCGCAGGCCGGCGAACATGGTGAGCTGATACTTGCCGACGCGGTCCCCCCAGTTGTGCCAGGAGAACACGTCGAGCCAGTTCAGCTTCACGTTGAACATCTCGAGCAGCGCCTCGCCGCGCGTCGCGCGCCGCTCCAGCAGCTCGCGCGCGGCGGCGCGGCCCTCGTCGCCGAAGTGCGTGACCAGCAGCCAGGCCATCTGCCAGCCGTGGCGCGTCTCCTCCGACATGTGGCGCACGAGCCGCCCGCGGTCGTGCTCGCTCGGGGCGCTGTCGAGGAGCTGGCGCGCCTGCTCGACCGCGCGCACCTCCGAGTCGCCCTGCCAGACGATGAGCCGCAGCAGCTCGTCCTTGATCTCGGGCGCCGGGATGTCGGCGACGCTCTCCCAGCGCCGCTCGCCGGCGTAGCGGCCGAAGGGGACTTCAGGATCTACCTCTGAAAGTTTTGTTTCGAGAACGACGTCAGGGTCGAGGCTGACGTCCAGCTCGCGGTGCCACTCGCGCATCGCGTCGACCCACTCGTCGAACGCCCCGCGCTGCGCCCCGGTGATGAGCTCGCCCATGCGGAGAATGATACTGTTAGCGGCTTGAGCTGGTATATCTCGTGCTGAAGCTCCTGGGCGTCACCAAGCGGTTCGGCGGGAGGACCGTGCTGAGCGACGTCTCGCTCGAGGTCGGTGCCGGCGAATACGTCGCCATCATCGGCGAGTCGGGCATCGGCAAGTCGACGCTGCTCAACGTGATCGCGGGGCTCGAGCCCGTGGACGAGGGGCAGATCTTCTTCGAGGAGAAAGACCTGACTTCGCTGGACGACGACGCGCTCACGCTGCTGCGGCGCGACCACTTCGGCTTCGTGTTCCAGGCGTTCCATGTCCTGCCGCAGCTCGACGTCGAGCAGAACGTTGCCCTGCCGTTGCTTCTGAGGAAAATAAGCTCCCCTGGAAAAGCCAAAGCGGCCATTGCGTCGGTCGGCCTGGCGGGGCGCGAGAAGAGCCCGCCGCGCGAGCTGTCGGGCGGCGAGCTGCAGCGCGTCGCGATCGCGCGGGCACTGGTGTCCGGGCCGAGGCTCGTGCTCGCCGACGAGCCGACCGGCAATCTCGATCCGGAGAATGCGCGCCAGGTCCTGGAGTTGTTCAGGACCCGGGTGAAAACAACGGGTGCCGCGGCCATCCTCGCCACGCACTCGGAGGCGGCTGCGGCCGGCTGCGACCGCCGCTATCGGCTCACCAGCGCCGGGCTTACTGCCTTGCGCTGATCAACTCGAGGATCCTGCGCCCGATGGCCTCGAGCGCATGATGGTCGGAGCTGCGCATCGCGCCCAGCAGGCTGCGCACCTCCTGCGCGAGCTGGGCGGGAGGCAGCGCCTGCGCGAGGTCGGTGACCAGGCAGCTGGTCTGGCCGTGGCCGAGGGGCGCGAGGGTCAGCAGCGCGACCAGCTCGCCGCCATGGTTGGCGCGCGGCAGGGCGAGCCGGCATTGCGAGGTGGTGTCGCGGCTCGCGGCGAGGGCCGCAAGGAGCGCCTCCCGGTCCGCTTCGGCCACCAGCTCGGCGAGCGGCTGGCCGACGAGCTGCAGGCGCTGCTTCCCCAGCATGGTGGCGAGGCGCTGGTTGGCGTAGGTCAGGTTGCCCGCGGGCGAGAGCGTGGCCGCGCCCTGGTTGACGCGGTCGAGCAGCACTTCAATGACGGCGCGCGAGACCCCATTCGCCATTCCGCGAGTCTGTAGGGCGCCTTGCGAGACCGTCTATCGGGTTTCTGTGACAACAGGGCTAGGGGTTCGCCCTGGTCGGGATTTTCCTGTCAAACCTGGTTAAGCAGCTTGTCGCCGGCTCGCAGGCGCTTCACGTTCTCGAGCGCCACGCCCAGGCTGCGCTCGAGCGTCTCCTGCGTCAGCCACGCGAGGTGCGGCGCACAAACGACGTTCGGCAGCGTGAGCAGCGGGTGGCCCGGACGCGGCGGCTCCTCGGCGAAGACATCGAGTCCCGCCGCCGCGAGGTGGCCGCTCTTCAGCGCCTCGACGAGGAAATCCTCGTTGACGAGGCCGCCGCGCGCGGTATTGATCAGGATCGCGCCGGCTTTCATCTTCCTCGGATCGAGGATCTCCGCGGTTTGCGGCGTAAGCGGCAGGTGCAACGAGACGATGTCGGACATCTCGACAAGCGTCCCGAGCTCCGCGCTCTTCCGGCTGCGGGACCAGTACAGCACCTTCGCCCCCATCGCTTCGAGCATCGCCGAGAGGATCTTCGCGACAGCGCCGTAACCCACCAGCCCCACGGTACGTCCCCCAAGCTCGCCGAACCGGTCCTGCAGCTTCCAGGCACCAGCCCAGCTTTGGGTTTTCACCGAGTCATGCAATTCGGGAAGACGGCGAAGACAGGCGAGCATGAGCAGCAGCGTCATTTCCGCCACCGCGCGGCTGTTCGTGCCCGGGAGGTTGCATACCGCGATGCTGCGCTTCTTCGCCGCCTCGACGTCGATGGTGTTGACCCCGGTGCCGATCTTCTGGATCAGGCGCAGCTTCCTCGCCGCCGCGATGTGCTCCGCCGTGACCGGCTTCAGCACGTGCCACAGCACCTCGATTTCCGGCAGCAGCCGCCGGTAGGCGGCATCGTCGCTTTCCGGGCAGACCTCGACGCCGAAGCCGGCGACCTTGCGCCGCAGCGCCTCGCTCGCGTCGAACCGGAAAAGCACTTTCATGCGGAAAAATCAGGGACAGACCACGTTTTCGCTTCTCGGGAATCTGGAAAACGTGGTCTGTCCCTGATTTTCGGGGTCATTTGAAGAGCTTTCGGGCGGGGAAGGGCAGCGCCTTGGCGCCGAGCGCCTCCTCGATGCGCAGCCCCTCGTTCCACTTCGCCATGCGCTCGGAGCGCGCGAAGCTGCCCACCTTGAGCTGCGGCACGCCCCAGCCGACCGCGAGGTGGACGATCGAGGTGTCCTCGGACTCTCCCGAGCGCGCCGAGACGATCGCGCGGTAGCCCGCCGCGCGCGCCGCGTCCCAGCAGGCGAGGGTCTCGGTGACGGTCCCGACCTGGTTGGGCTTCAGCAGGACGGTGTTGCACGCACCGTTCGCCTCTCGAACCCGCCGTTCATTTGTCACAAAAAAATCATCGCCGACGACCTGGATCGAGACGGCCCTGGTGAATGCGCGCATGGCTTCCGCGTCGTTCTCGGCGAACGGGTCCTCGATCGACACGATCGGGTAGCGCTCGATCCAGCGCAGCCACATCGCGTGCAGCTGCTCGGCCGAGAGCGTGCGGTCCTCGAGGGCGAGGCGGTAGCCGCCGCCGCGGTAGAGCTGGCTCGCGGCGATGTCGAGCGCGATCGCCACGTCGGCGCCCGGCTCAAAGCCGGCGTCCGAGATCGCGCCCACCAGCTCGGCGAGGCCTTCCTCGTTCGTCTTGAACGCCGGCCAGTAGCCGCCCTCGTCGGCGACGCCGTGCAGCGCGCCGCGCTTCGCGACCCGCTTGCCCGCCGCCGCGTAGATCTGCGAGGTCCATTCGAGCGCCTCGGCGAAGCTGCCGGCGCCGACGCACACCACCATGTAGTCCTGCACGTCGCACCTGCCGCGGGCGTGCGCGCCGCCGCCGAAGATCTGGATCTGCGGTACGGGAAGGGAAACCCGTTTTTCTCCCGCGAACTTCTTCCACAGCGGAATCTTCCGCGCAGCTGCGTCGGCCTGCGCGCAGGCAAGCGAGACGGCCACCATCGCGTTGGCGCCGAGCCTGCTCTTGTCGGGCGTGCCGTCGAGGTCGATCAGCCGCTCGTCGAGCTTCTGCTGGTCCGAGACGCTGAGCGCGCGCAGGCCGTCGCGAATGCGCGTCTGGATGTTGTGCACCGCCTTGCGCGCGTCGAGGCTCGCCGCCTCGCCCGCGCCGGTCGAGGCGCCGGCGGGCGCGATCGCGCGCCCGGCGGCGAGAGCCGTGGTGCCGCGCCCGACGATCACTTCGGCTTCGACCGTGGGCCGGCCGCGCGAATCCCAGACCTGCCGGCCTTTTACGTCGAGGATCTTTGCCACGCTTGCCGGATTTGCTGCAAGGCCGATGCAGTCGAGAGGAGACCGCGCGCCGTTTTCCGCACGAAGCGCTTGTTCTCTTCGGTGAGATATTCGACGGGCGACTTGCCGTCGACGCGCGCGAGGAGCAGCGCGGGGAGGAGGGAAGCGGTGCGCTTTTCGATCCCCGGGAAGGCAACGCCTTCCAGGTAACCGCGGGAGAGCGAATCAAAGCACTGCAACAGGTTGCTGCGGCTTTCCGGAACCCAAAGACACTTGAGCAGCAGATGGTTGAGGCAGAAGGCGAGGTCGAACGCCGGGTCGCCGTACCAGGCGCACTCGGCGTCGAGGAACACCGGGCCATTGCTGCCGACGAGGATGTTCTTGGGGCTGACGTCGCCGTGCACGAGGCACACCTTGGTCTCGGCCGTTCGCTTTACCAGAAACTGAAACTTCGGATTCAGATCCAGATGCGCCTTCCCGGTTGCGACCAGGTAGGGCTCGAGTCGGATGTCGTAGAAGATCCGGTCGGTGGCGAAGCGCTGCGCGACATCCTCGCGCCCGGCGGTGGCCGAGTGGATCGCCGCGAGCGTGGCGCCGACGCGCGCGGCGAACGCGGGTTCCGCGCGGCCCTCGGCGAGGACGTTCTTCCAGACGGGAAGCTCGAGGTACTGCATCGCGAACACGCCGGCCGCGTCGTCGGCGCCGAGCACGCGCGGCGCGGCGCCGGGAACCGCGGCGGCCGCGGCCTCGAGCCACATGCGCTCGTAGCGGTTGCGCTCCACCGGCGCTTCCCAGCGCTGGGCGACGCGCAGCCGCGGCAGCGCGCGCTTGACGCACACGTCACCCACCTTCCAGATTTCCGAGGAAACACCTCCCGTCAGGGCCGCAAATGAGGGCATTTCATTTCTGGAAACCAGGCCCGCGTTACGCAGCAGGCGCAGGACCGGCTCAGGGAGAGAGGCGCTCAATGGTCCAGCCCGCGCCCTTGCGGCGGTATCGCAGCCGGTCGTGCAGCCGGTCGGCGCGACCCTGCCAGAACTCGATCTCCTGCGGGAGGACGCGGTAGCCGCCCCAGTGGGGCGGGCGCGGCGGCTGCTCGCCATGGCGGCGGCGGGCCTCCTCCATCGCTTTTTCGAGAACCGCCCTCGTACCCACGGTTTCGCTCTGCGCCGACGCCCATGCGGACAGGCGCGCGCCCAGGGGGCGCGTCGCATAGTAGGCGTCGGAGTCGCCGCCGGCGACTTTTTCCACAGCCCCGTCGATGCGCACCTGGCGCTCGAGCTGCGACCACAGGAACAGCAGGCAGGCCGCGGCGCGCCGCTCGAGCTCCTGCCCCTTGCGGCTGAGGTAGTTGGTATAAAAGAGGAAACTGCCGTTCTCCACACCCTTCAGCAGCACCGCGCGCGCCGAGGGCGCGCCCGACGGAGTCACGGTGGCGAGGGTCATCGCGTTGGGCAGCGGCAGGCGCGCGCGCAGCACATCCTCGAACCAGCGCTCGAATTGCCGGATCGGATCGGGATCGGCTTGCGCTTCCGACAGTCCGGCGCGCATGTACTCCTGGCGCAGGTCCGCGATGTTCATAGCGGCCGATTCTACGTCGGGGCGTGGCCGAAACCCGACTGCCGAGGGAAAGTGCCGCAATCTCCCTCTGAAAATCGTTGACACGCCCTCTTATATTCGGCATCTTCACGTCACCGCCGCCAAGGCGGAGCAACCGGGACCGAATTCCACCGCGTATCGTTCAGAGGAGAAACCAAAGATGGCGAAGAAAAAAGCGAGGAAGGCCGGCAAGAAGCGCAAGCCGAATGCGGCTTTCATGAAACCGATGTCCCCGACCGGCCCGCTCGCGGCCGTGGTCGGCTCGAGCGCGATGCCGCGCACCGAGGTGACCAAGAAGATCTGGGGCTACATCAAGCGCAACGGCCTTCAGGACAAGAAGAACCGCCGCATGATCAACGCCGACGACAAGCTGCGGTCGGTGTTCGGCGGCAGGGGCCAGGTGTCGATGTTCGAGATGACCAAGCTGGTCAGCCGCCACCTGAAATAGGGTTTCAAGGAGGAGAAAAAAGGCCGCCCCGAAGGAGTCTGTGTAAAAGCGGCGGCCTAGCAGTAAAGCGAAACGCCCTGGAGTGATCCGGGGCGTTTTGTTTTTGGGGTTTAGTTCTTTGGGGTAATGCTGGATCAGGCCGGCTCGGTAGCCAGCC
>Ga0187892_10009029_pt1 | contig 13323 bp, 8 predicted proteins | sample MA1701073metaG_FD_139345 | JGI IMG/M metagenome (GOLD analysis project Ga0187892, IMG submission 139345) | Bio-ooze microbial communities from a basaltic lava cave in the Kipuka Kanohina Cave System on the Island of Hawaii, USA - MA170107-3 metaG ...
AGCATGACTCTCCTCGTTGCTCGTATCTCGTCGCTCGCGTCATCGCGTGCGGCGTCTGTCGCGAAAGACCGGGACCCATTGCATCTTAAAGCAATGGGTGCCCCGCAAGAGACGCATCACGATACTGCGTTTCACACTTCACGAGGCTTTATGCCCTGGATCACCGCGGTTCGTTCGAGCTCGACGACGGACTGAAAGCCAGCTTCAGTCATCCAGTGTTGCGCATCAACCACCCTATAGCTACGACCCCGCTCGGTGTTGACCAAGATGTGCACCGCGAAAGCCGTTGTCCAGGCCGGGCTCGTTCCCGATTCATCAAGAAACCGGTCCTTGATGATCAGGCGCCCACCGGCATTGAGATGGACAAAGGTTTTCTTCACGAGCGCCGCATTGGCGTTCGAGTCCTGGTAATGCAGGATATCCGACATCAACGCCACGTCATAGGGCCCGCCCAATAGATCTGCGTTGAAATCTCCCGGACGCAGGGTGATCCTTGCCTCGAGACCAGCTTCCTTGACCATTCGCTCTGTCGTCTTCAGGGTCTGGGGGATGTCGAACACCGTGGCGACCAGATCAGGATAGACCTGACAAAAGGCGATGGCGTTCGTGCCGGCGCCCCCACCGAGATCGAGAAGCGTCTTCGCCCCTCCGAGTTCCAGACGCTTGGCCAAGGCTGGCCCGCTTTGTTGTCCAATGCGGTGCAGTACGGAGAGCACGTTGGCCCCAAGCTCGGGGTCCGTTTCAAACACGTGGCGCTTCACCGGCGAGCGACCAGTCCGGATCGTCTCTTCCAGCTTGCCCCAATTGTTCCACTCCGCATCATGGAGCAGGAGCAGATGGCCAACGTACTGTGGGGAGGCTTTCACAAGATGGGTGCGTGCAACATCCGTATTCGTAAACCGGTCGGCTTCTTTGGTCAGCACCCGCATCGCCACCAAGGCGTTTATCAGCAACCCGAGGGCTCGTTCGTCTGCCTGGATCCGGTGAGCAATCTCCGGGGCGGTCAGTTGTTTCTCGGCCAACACCGAGAAGAGATCCAACTTCACCGCCGTCAGAAGGATCTTTGTCTCCCAGTAGTATCCAAGCTGAAAAATTTCCGCGAGCGAGAGTTCTCGTGGCACCGATGCCCTCGATAAACAAGCGGGTTTCGTTCTTTACTGATTCGATAAAGGCGTGCAATCTTACCCATATCGTCAACGTAAAGGCAAGGTGGGAGACTGCGTGGGGCCGAGCAGAAGTTTTGTCGCTGAAGACACCTCCGGGGTCACCCAACTAAGCCTTGCACGCTCGAATCCTGCAAACTCGACCGCGACGGCGTCAAACAGCGCAGTCTTCGCCCTTGCATTCAAAGAGCAAGGGCGCGTGCTGCAGCAAGTTGTGTCCCGACCCCTCCGGCGATAAACGACAAAACTCCCGCCCAACCTCACGCGATGCTAGAGATGGAGTGTCGAAAGCAAAAAGATGAAGAACGTAACTATTACGTTCTTCTGTGTTTGGCACGGTCCAGAGCGGACTTCGTCGGATCGATCCTTCAAATATCACTTGGCAATCTCGCTGCGGGATGGCCGGGCCTACATCGCGAATCGCGCGGAGGCTCGGGTTACCGCACTTGCCGAGCCGGTCCGCCGAAAGCGGACGGCGAGGACTGTTCGAGCCCCGTCTAAGCGAGCTTTTTGACGGGGCGAGTTCCGCAGCCGAGCAAGGCGAGGCTTAGTACGGTCGAGCCGTTGCGCCTGAGCAGAACAGGCTCTGCCATCCCGCCCCACTCTGGGAGGCGCGTGAGTAGTTGGACTGTGCCACATCCGGTCTGCGGCATGTTCACAAACAACAAGGGCAGGGGCCGCCACCGACCCCTGCCCTTGTTGAAAGCAGCGATGGAATCTCGCTATGTGACGAGAACGATTACTTCTTCTTGATCTCGAACTTGGCCTGGGCGGTGCCTCCCTCAGGCACATCCACCTCGGCTTCAACCTTGCCCGCGAACGGATGCCAAGCCACCAGTTTCTGCTTGCCGGCCGGGATATCCTTGATCTCGAAGCTACCGTCATCTTTCACTACAGCGTAGTGAGGATTCGTCACCGGCAGGAAGAATCCCTGCATGAACTCGTGCTGATCGCACTGCAGCCGCAGAATGGACCCTTGCTTGTCCTTGCGGAGGACCACCGGCTTGTCCAGTTTGGAACCCTTTTCCGCCAAAGCAATATTGAAGACAGTGGTGGAGCTGGGGCCTAATACCTCAAAGGTGTGCGGGTTGTGCAGCACGCCTTTCTTGCCTGGAAAATCCCCTTTCGGCCCTGGATCGTCCGGATCGGCGTCATGATTCTCCACATGGAAATTCTTCTGCTTCACCACCACGCCGGTAAACGGCAGGAACTCGCAGAACTCCGCCACGATGTCTGTGCCCTTGTACCCGTCTATAAAGGCCTTGTCCTCCACACCAGTCACGGCCACGACGGCATGCTTGAGCGCGCCATCCTTCCCGACCTCAATCGTGGGCAGGATTCGCTTTTCTCCCTTCACCAGATCCTTATTCGGATTCTTCGGACAGAACTTCGGGTTCGGGAACTTCGAGAAGAGGAATTCCTTCTCCTCCGACTTGCCGCTATAGGTGACCTTGCCGGTCACCGTCCCCCCGGCGAACGAGGTGAGAGGCGTTGCCAAGAACGCCACCACCGCCAGAGCAAATATGACAAACACCGCCTTCCTCATGTTACTGCCTCCTTATGATTGAAAGCCTAGACCAGATTAGAACTTCCTCACATCACGTCTTTATTTGAATAGTGGGGGTGTGAGAACCACTTTTTCTACCGCACCATGCCCGGCGCTGTGGGCGACAGTGTTGGAGGGTTGTTCTTGCGACACCAGGAGCAGAATTTTATACAGCCATTGACAATGGTGTCAAGCCCAAAACACCGGACGCGAAATGTTTACATTTTTTGTAGCTTGATTGCGTGGTTCTGCGCGAACTTCAATACACGACCCAGGGCTCCACCCGCGGTCGCCCTCACCGCTTCATCTTGATCCTTCAGCGATTTTTTTAAGATCGTGATTGTCTTCTTTTCATCCATCGTTCCTCTAAGCTGACCCAGCGCTCTGGCTGCCGCGATGCGGGGCCGTGGCAGCGGGTCCTCCAGGAGCAAGCGCAGCGCGTCAATCGCTTCCGCAGCCCGACTCTTGGCTAGGGCCCTGGCTGCGGCGGCCCTGATGCCAGGATCGGGATTCCGGGTCAGCTCCCGAACCACCTCCGCAGCCTCGCCGTAAGGCACCTCAAGATGGAGGAGAGCAGAAACTGCAGCAGCCTGCACGGCAGGATTCGCGTCAGTCAACATCTTCTTTAGCGCGGAAGTCGACTCCGGCTTCTGAAACTCACCCAAACTGACTGCTGCGGCAGCCCGCACGGCAGGAATCGGATCATTGAGAGTCTTGACCAGTGCTGGCACAGCTTCGACAAGTCCCAGATCACCCAGCGAAGCTGCCGCCGCCCCGCGGACAGAAGGCTGACTATCGCTCAGCGCTTTCTCAAGAATCTGAAGCGCCCTGCGGTCCTGAAGATCTCCCAGCATCCGGAGGGCCGCGCTACGCTCCTCAGGATTCAACGCCGAGGCTGCCTGGCTGATTTTGGCCCACTGGTCGTTTCTTCCCAGCATAACCAGCGCACCGGATGCTGCCGCCCGCACCATCGGCTGTTCATCATTCAACAATCGCTCGGCCAGAGCTATCGCCGAGCGATTGCCCGACCGCCCGAGGGCCTTCAGCGCAGCAGCCCGTACAAGCGCAGCCGGATCTTCAAGAGCCTTCTGGAGTCGAGAGGATCGCTGGCCCGCTTTCAGCCGTCCGAGACCTTCAACAGCAAGGGCGCGAACCAGGCCTGACCCATCACTGAGCCCATCTTCAAAATACGGGATCGCCTCCTCGGAGTCGAGCTCTTTGAGGGCCGTATAGGCAGCGCCGCGCATCTGCTCTCGCATGTCCTTTAACAGGGGAGTGATAAACCCGACTGCGACCTCGCGCAATAGCGGAGCGCCGTCTTCCCCCAGCCTGGCTTCAAACAGCTCATAGTGGGTCAGGGCCTCGGCAGGACGGCCAAGCTGGACAAGGCTCTTGACCTTGAGTCGCCCGGCGTCAAGCGGCCCGGATCCATCCTTCGTGAGAGGCTCAACCAATTCCAAGGCTCGTGCATATTGCTTCTGATCAAAAGCAGCCTGGGCTTCCTTCAGGACCTCAGACTGGTTGGCACTGCCGGCCACCGCGAGAAGAGGTCCACCCAAAACAAGCAGCCAGGCAAGCACACTGGAGACAAGCATGTGAGCTATCCCTTTTCTTGGGGAACCGGCGGCTGTTCCCAACGTCTGTAGCCCAGCGGAACCTCGAAAAAGTAGTCCGCTTGCTTCGAAAACACGACGTGTTGATATTCGACCGACCAGTCCCGGTCCAGGCTCATCAGCTTGAGCGGCAGGTCTCGCTCAACATCCACCCATTCATAGAACCGTTCCGCACCCCCTGCACGAGCGATAGTCACCTCGTAAAGACGAGCGGGACGACCAGCGGATGAGGCATCACCGATCAGAAGACGGCTGGTCTCACCTTCCAGGTGCGAGGCCAGTGGAAGCCGGTGATCGGGTCTGATCGGGACAACGAGAAATTGTCGGCGCTGCGAGAGAAGGAACCAGACCTCTTGTTTGTCCAGCCGAACGATGGAAACTCCCGCATAGCCGAGGTCGGTCCGGACTCCACCCCGATGTTCGAGCCGATAGCGGTCTCCCTTCACAAAAAGCTGGGCCTCCCGCGATCGGCCATCGGACCGTTGGACAACCTTCGCGGAGAATTCCAGATGAACCTGAGGAACGTTGTCAGCAGTCTGAGTCGGTGAAGAGGGTGGTCCTTCGGCTGACGCAGGAATTCCGGCCAAGAGTGAAGCAAAGCCAAGGAAGAGAAGCAACTGGGGAACTGCGAGGCTCACAACGTGAGAGCGAAATCTCGGCTACTCTTGGCGTTCGACGAGTGGGACAATCTCCAGGGGATAACCCAGGACGCCGGGACCGAACCTGGGGTTCTCCACGACTTGATGTGCCGTGCGACGGCCGACCGGAGCTTTGAGCGAGAGAGAGGCGGTTACGGTGCCATTCGGCCCAACCGTTACCATCTGGGTGGCGATGGGGCCCGCCTGGGGGTGCCAGGCGACCAGCCGATAGGTGCCGGACGGCACGCCGGTGATAGTGAACTGCCCCGAGGCATCGGTAATAGCGTAATAGGGGTTGTCGATCGCGAGGGCCCAGCTTTCCATGTACGCATGGAACCCGCACTGCATGACGAACGTCCGGCGGCCCTTGCTGAGGTAGATGGGCCCCAGCATGGACTTGCCAGGCTGGTGGTCGTGGGTGGCGTGCAGGTCACCCCGCTTGTGCTGGAAGTTCATCGGCAGTGGCGAGTTGAACAGCACGCGTGGCCCAAGGTTCGTAGACGTCTCGTACGCCTGGATGTCATGCATGACCGGGTCCATATTGACGACCTCGATGGCATGACCGTCACGAACGACCGTGACGAAGGGCAGAAATCTGCAATCGCGGGCCTCCACATGAGGGACGGAGAGAGCAAAAGGCTTGCCGGTCTCCACCCCTTCCAACATCACCACCACATCCTTCAACCGGCCGGCTGCATCAACGGTAAAGTCATGCAGGAGCCGCCAGCCATTTCCATTGGAGATCCGGCCACAGTATTCAGGGTCCGGGAAGGTTATCAGGTTGAACCCTTTGGGTGCCGGGACTGGGCCATCCAATGTCACGATGCCGGTAATGGTGCCGCCATTGACGACCTCCACGACCTCATAGGCCGACACGGACGAGACGAGGACGCACGTCATGACTATACACACACCAATTGCGACGGCGATGTGCTCTAAACCGATCTGACGAATTTCAGTCTTGTCCACGTTCCAACTCAATTACGGTCGTTGCAGTTCCAGTGTGGGACGAATGTCCAGCGATTTCCCGAGTGCCTCCAGTCCAAAGTGAGGGTTCTCCACCATTTCGTGAGCACTTCGACGGCCGGTCGGCGCTTTGAACTCAAAGCTGGTCATGACGGTTCCCTTGGCCGTCACCATCACCTTCCGCTCCATGGCCGGTCCAGTCTGCGGATGCCAGGCAACCAGGGTGTAATCGCCAGGGGGCACGTCCGTCAAGGTGAACGAGCCGTCGCTCGCGGTCACCGCATAGTACGGATTCTCGACCGCCATCCCCCAGCTTTCCATATAGGCATGGAACCCGCACTGCATCACGAAGATCCTCCGACCCTTGGTGAGGTGGATCGTCTCATTCATGGGTTGCCCCGCCAGGTGCTCATGACTGTCTGGCCCCACGTTGCGGCGATGATGCGGGTTCATCGGCAGCGGCGTGTTGAACAGCACCCGTGGTCCCAGGTGCGAGGTCTCATAGGCCTGAATGTCATGCATGACCGGATCCATGTTGACGACCGTCACGTCCTGATTGTCCCGTACAAAGCTTACGAACGGCAAGAACCGACAGTCCCGGGCCTCAATGGTGGGCGGGGTAAAGGTAAAGGCCTTCCCCTTCGGGACGTCCACCAGCATGACCACGACATCTTTGAGCCCGCCGTCCGGAGCGATCGTGAATTCGTTCAGCAGTCTCCAACCGGTGCCGGTCGAGATACGCCCGCAATAGACCGGGTCCGGGAACGTCACGAGATTGAATCCTTTGGGGGTCGGCTTTCCGCCCGTGATCGTCACCTTGCCGCTCACCGTCCCACCGTCTTTCACCGAGATTTCTTCATAGGACCAGGCCAGCGAGGTGACCAGCATCGCCGACATCCATGCCACCAGACGCACGTACCTCATCACACCCCTCTGACTACAGTCTCCAAAAATTCGGTTCATGAATGCTCGCTCCTACCACAACTGACCTTGATAGAAAAAGGGGGAGCCGTCTCGGCTCCCCCCACAAAACAAGCAAAACGCTAAAAGGTAAAAGTTTATGGGAGTTTTTACTTCTGCCTTTTCACTTTTACCTTCCCACTGAGAACACCGGCATCACCGTGGCCGTCGCAGGTGGCTCAGCTTCGGCCTTCTTTACGCCAGGCACTGCGCCAGACAGAGGCATGACGCGCTGATCACCGGCCGGGAGCACGCGGAGATAGCCCCACTGGCCCGACTGCGAGTACGGCAACCGCTGGTTGCTATACACATAATCGCCCGGCAGTCTGTAGGGTCCGCCGGCCGAGGAGATGAACGCGTCGATCACCTCCGAGCCGGAGAACTCGACCACGCTGATCTGGTCGGCCCCCCGCATGTACGGCTCGATCGGCCACTCATGTTTCTCGACGCTGAACATCTGATTCTGCTCATTGTTCGCGCCGAGCACGTGGATTCGGACCGGGTCGCCCGCATGCGCCTCGATGATCGGCGTCACCGGATCCTCCGGCTTGTCCGCCACGCAGGGCTGGAACATCTTGCCCAGCGAACAACCGGTCTCTTCCCGGTATTTGTAGGGCTCCGACCGGTAGTTGATGCCGGTTAAGCCGGCCACGTTCTGCACATAGGGCATGAAGCTGGTCCCGATGATGTTGTCCTCGTCTTGGAAGAACAGCGCGACGTCCCGGTAATTGGCCCGGCGCTCGTTCCCCTGAATCGTGCGGTCGATAATCACATCCGCCGCCCAACTGTTCTTGAGCGAGATATCCGCGCCGGTCTTGGGATCACGATACTGCGACCCCTTGGGTCCAATGATAACCGCCCCAAACAAGCCATTGCGCGGATTGACCATGACATTACCCCAATCCCACACCAGTGACGTGATCTCGCCGATAAACGGATCCGCATAGTAGGTGTAGGTGCGGCTCTCTCCTGGAGCAATCGTCTGATCGCCCTGGTTGTTCCCGACGTTCGCCCCCAGCGAGTCCTTCGGATCGAAGGCTAGCGAAATCGCTGAGAACGATGCGCGGCTGGCTTTCATCTTGTTCTTGAGATTGATCTTGACGCAGTCTCCGACGTTGGCACGCAGCGTCAGCGGCATCGGCTGGAGGCCGCCTGCCACCTTCGACGCTTCCTCTTCCAAGGTGTAGATCTTCGCGTCGGGGTTGGCGACTTGGATCTTCCGTTCAAAGTCCACCTCGATGGCTTCCGGCGCCTTCGGGTTGAACTTCATGGACGGATAATCCATGGCCACCACATTAAAACTCTTCACCGGCGCCCCGGCTGGACAGACCGGTTGCTGCTTCGGGAGCTCGTTCCGCGCCGAGTAGCCGGCCGGGAGCTTCTGCAGATCAGGCACTTCCTTGTCCAGTACCCGAACGATACCCCAGGCTCCCTCAGAGAACTTTGAGGACCGGCCGTTGAAGTGAATGTAGTCGCCTGGTTGCAGTCTCGGTCCTCCCGCCTGCGGCACAACCAGATCGTATCGCTCGGCGATCCCGATATGGATCGAATTCTTGCGGTTGGCATCGCCCGCATACCGCTCGGTCAGGAACGTATGGCCGGACAGGGTCCAGGTCATCGTCTCGTTCATGAGGGTATGCAGCAGCCTGAAGACCATCGTGTCACCTACATAGGCCCGCAGGAGCGGCGTATAGGGGTCCCCGTGGATCGTGCTGTTAAAGATCTGCGACGCCTCCGGATTGGCGGTCAACCGTTGCGCGATCGGCCCGGCCCTGAAATTCAGCCCGCTGCCGGTCGTGTGTGTCCCGCCGTTCAGGAACGGCATCGGCGTCATGTAGATCTTTTCCGGCATCATAAACGACACGGTCTTGCCCGCTTCCAGCGCGACCTCCACCGGCTGCCCTGGCGGATTGCCAGCCGTCACGATGTTCACCGTGTGCGGGACGGTGTCATGGACCTGCACCATCAGCTCGCGGAAGCTGCCGTTGACCCCATAACCAACCGGCTCGACCGTCCGGATGTCCGCAACCGGACCGCTCCGAATTTCTTTGCCGGTCTTGGGATCATGGTAGGTGGAACCGACTGGCTCAGCGATAATGGTCCCGAACCCACCATGCGGCCAGGTCGTGGCCCCGAACGCATGGTCGTGCCAGAACACGGTCCCGACATCGGAATCAACCCAGAACCGTTGCCGGACGAACTCCACGGTCACAATGTCGTTCGCCGGGTGATCGTTCTTGAGAGGCCTCGTGAGGGCGATCGTATTACCCTTGATCTCCTTGATCCGAGCAATCTCGTTCCCCTTCACATTATCAGCGCCGACCAGAATCTCCGTATTCACATGGTACTGAGCCGCGTTCTTCACCGCGATACTGGTGGAGCCCTTCTTCGCAGCAGCGGTCAGCGCCGTGTTCATCGGCAGGGGCAGCCCCTTTTTGTTCTTCTTTTCCAGCATCGTGAACGGCCGCACCGACTGCTCGTATGACATGCCGGTGATCACCCCGTCCGATGACTGGTTATCGAACTGGAAGAAATGGAAATGCGTGTTAATCTTAGACGACTGGAAATTCGTGTAGTCGTCATCCTCCCACTCGCTGGTCAGCATCCAGTCCACGCAATCATAGATGTTCGCGCGGACCACGAGAGGATACTTCAAGTCATCGTTCGCTCGGATCGCGGCCTCTTCCTCATGGAGCACGTAGATCAGCCCGTTCTTGTCTATCACGGGCGGCTCCTTGCCCTGCCCCTTGGCGATCTTGATCGGCAGCTTGATGAAATGCACGTTGTAATACTTGCGCCCGGCGTTCTCCGGACACATGCTCCAACGTCCATTTTCCCCAGGCTTGGCAGGATCAAGGCTTCGCGAGCCATCTTCGTCCTGATGGATCATTTCCAGCCAGGGCGCCCCATTGTGATTGGGAGAGAACATGACGCGCTTCCCGAAATGGGGCGTCAGATGCGGCCAGGCCACCTTGCCGGTCGTGGGTTCAAAAAGCAGGGGGCGCCGCTTGCCGGGGACTGGAGATTTATACTTGGGGTTGTCGATCGTGCTTTCCTTCTCGCTCATCGCCCGGTTGCCCTGCCACGTCCAATCCAGTACGGTGGCGTCATAGGAGACGATCTGGCCTTTCTCATCATCCTTGTGTCCAGGCTTGCCTTGGGTCGGGAGCTGGATCTCCACCCAATCCTTGATCGTCACAACGGCCGGATTCGACTTCCAGTTGGTCTTTCCCTTCTCAACGATCTGGAAGGTCTTGCCGAACCAATCCACCGTCTTGCCAACGAGCTGGTCGGAGGTCACACCGGCCTTCATACGACCTTTGCGGTCCGGTAATTCGCGCAGGTCCGGCATCACGTCGTTGCGAGAGTCACCGACCTGGAGCGTGTTATAGACCCGCCAATACCCCCACATCCCAGCCACATAGTGGTGCGCCACGTGGCAGTGAAAGAGAAAGTCGCCGGCCAGTTGCTGGCAGAGGCCGGAGCCGCACTCCGTCTCCAGATCCAAGGCCTCGGATGGACCGATCACTTCCACGTCCACCCGGTCCGTCTTGGCCCGGATCACCGGGTACTTCACTGGCCCGTTTGTAGCCGTGTACCAGAGGTTCATGTCGTCAATGGCGCGAGGGCTCCGCGGCCAGCGGATCGCGCCCCCGTGCGGGTGATGCGAGTGGAAGACCTCCGAGCCACCGTGGACCAGACGGTACTTCGCCGGATCCCCCATGTACGAGCGCGGAATCGTGGTCGGCGCATCACCGAAGGTATAGGAGCTGTAGCCCATGGACTCGTCTTCGAAGCCGAAGTACTCGTGCTGCACATGCATGTTGTTGATGCCGAAGGGCTCGCTGCGGTAGTTCAGCGCGCGACCGCCTGGCCGGTAGGCATCGGTCAGCGGGTCACGCTGCGGGAGGAAGTCGCCCTTCTTATTCACGGGACGGAAGGCCTCATCACCTACCTCGTGATAGATGATCACGAACTCGCGGAAGTCCGGACCGGTCCCGTTCTTAATGATCGCCTGCCAGCCGCTCTTCATCGGCGTCGGATCTCCGGTCCCCAGCGGATCGAGATATTCAGATCCCTTGGGCTCCACGACGAAGGTGCCGAAGAGACCCATGACCGTCAATTCACGATCGTTGCTGTAGCTGTGGAACTGTCGGCCGCCCTCCTGCGTGTTCGGATGGATGTACCACTCGAAGTCCTGACTCTTCCCCTGCGCCACGATCGAGTCCGGATTCGTCGTGGTCGCCGCCTTACCGGTCGCGCCGACCAGCATGCTGGACCCATGGATGTGCAGGCTGACGTCCTCGCCACCCTCCAGCTTGTTCTGGAGAGTCACTTTCACGCAGTCGCCCTGGTTCCCCCGGATTACCAGTGGTTGAATCCACTGACCCTGGAGACCGTTCGCCACCGCGCCGGGATCATGCCCTTCCTTCTCGCGCCCCGCCTTGTTCTTGGCCTCCTCCTCGCGGACCTTGTCGATGTTCTCGGTCAACACGTACATGTAGCCAGGATAGAAATCCAGCCACTGGTTGATCGAGATCTCGACGTTGATGGCTGAAATGTCATACTTCCGAACCGGCGCGCTCGCCGGGCATCGACCGCCCTGCATGGCCACCGGCTCCGTCCGCGGATCCGACACCAACAACAGGTCCTGCCCACCGGCCCCGTACTGGTGCATCATGGACATGTTGTTATAGAGCCCGCTCGTCTGCTGGGTCTGGGCATCCTGCCCCATCTGCAGCATGATCCGCTCATGCTGGCGCTCCACCATCGCCGCGCGTTCGGGGCGGCCAGCCAACGTGTCCTCCACGACGGTCTGGCCCTTGAGCTGCTCCGCCCAGGCCGGGGTCTGGTGGGTCATGGCCTGGTGCTGCACGGCCGTGTGATCGGCGTGGGAGGAGGACTCAGCGAAAGCGGTAAGTGGGAGCCATAAGAGAACCCCACCGGCGATGACGCCGAGGCAACGACTGAGATTGTGAAGAGATGCCTTGAGGTGATACATGGACCGGCCTCCTTACATATGGAATATGCGCGATGAAGTGACCCTAACTGCTGAATGTTGCGACATACGCTGGCAGGTTTGGGAAAGGCCTCCGAATTTCCGAGGCAACCTCTACTCCGCAGCACGCAATCACGCTGAGAGGTCTTAACGATACTCAAGTCCAACCAACTCTGTCAACCCCAGAATTTCACTTGATGACCGGAAGGGTATCGGATCATCAGAGAGAGAGCAAAGAGACCTGATTTATGGGGTTGATCGGGTAAAACGCAGAGTGAGGATTCTTGCAGACTAGAACTTGCGCACCGAGAATTTCTCGGCTTGGTCTTCTTCTATGGTGTTGAGAAACGACGGGGACTCTAAGCGGTCCGGTTCGCGAAGGGCGGATCGGGGCTCGAAGCTCGGAGGCGGCGGGAGTCGTTGACCGAACAATACCAGCAGGGCAAGCAGACAGCTTCCGATGATGAGGAGGGCACTGGCTATGCGGATCGCTCGTCTTCCTTCTGCTTGTATATCCCTGGCAACCTCAGCCACAGTTTCCAGGAGACGATCCAGAGCGAGGCTGACTTGGATCAGTTTCTGTCCCGCGTTTTCAGCGATGTGCACTTCAGCCTTGTTCTTGAGAGCAGCAGCCTCCTGAGGAGAGGTTGTCTCCCACAATTTGGTCAGCAATGCAATGGTAATATCGGCGGCCGAAAAGTACGCATCAAGGCTTTCTCTCACTGCTTGGAGGTCTTGCGCTTCGCTCCGTCCGCTGCGCGACACCTGCCCACTGGCTGCAACGAAGCGATCAACCGCCTTCAGAATATGGGCGCGCTGGTCAGGCAGAGAGTCTGAGATGCGTTCGAAATCTTTCTTGGTGGAAGCTTCCAGAGCGCGAAGGATGGTCGTCCGGTATCTCATGACATCGGCAGAGACATGGCCGAGATCCGTGGCGGCCAAGGTGTAGTCCGCATACATGATGCGGAGATCCCGATCGATCTCGCGCAGAATGTAGGAGCTGACCAGCCCACCCACGACGATCAACAGGCTTACCATCACCTGGCCCCAGCTCGGCCTGACGAATCGGTCCGCCCATCCAATGCTCACAATGATTTTCTCCTCATGGTCACAGTCGCTCCCATATCGGCCGTACTGACTATCCCAAAACCCTCGCCAGCGCCGCTATTGCAAGAGTCAGAAGGATGCCGACCTTGATCCAGAAGTCCTCATCCATCATCGACCTCTGGTATGAATTTATTAAAGAAAAGGGGCAGAGGAGCCATGGGCGGGTCCCCCTACCCCTTCATCAGGAGCGGGAGGGGCCTCCTAGAGAGCGCCCCTCCCACACCCATTCTGCGAACCGGCGTGGAGTTACAGCCAGTTCACGCGCTCGGCCGGCCGGATATAGATCGGCTCCTCCACCTGGATGCGCGCCACCTCCTTGCCCGACTTGTTG
>Ga0187892_10009030_pt1 | contig 13322 bp, 15 predicted proteins | sample MA1701073metaG_FD_139345 | JGI IMG/M metagenome (GOLD analysis project Ga0187892, IMG submission 139345) | Bio-ooze microbial communities from a basaltic lava cave in the Kipuka Kanohina Cave System on the Island of Hawaii, USA - MA170107-3 metaG ...
ACGACCGCCAAAGCGGAAGAAAAGAGGCAGCTAAAGGGAACGAACGCGTAACGTCACGGCCTCAACGCCCCTGGTCAATGATTGTGGCAATCGGGCTGGTCAATGATTCTGGCAAACGACAGACGAAACGAGCAATCACGTGAGTCAACCAACAGGGGGAGGCCATTATGAACACCGGGAGTCGCTATCCGCCGGAGGGTGTGTCGAGGGGGGTTCCAGAAACCGGAGAGCGTCCGCCTTTCCGTCGAAGGTACTGAGCCAAGCCAATTCACCAACGAAATGAAACCGCGGTGCTGAGAAGCACCAAAGTACTGAGGAGGGGGCTCATGAAAAGAAGTCTGTTGAGTATGATCGCCGTGGGAGGGGTCGCAGTGGCCTTTGCGTTGCCTGCGGCGGCCAGCCAGAAGGGCGTGAACGCCTGTCAAAAGACGTTCGGCAATGAAGGCAACAAGACGATCAAGGCCATCATCCAGAAATTCAAGGGCTGCGAAGACAAGATCGCATCCTGTCTCGCGAAGGCTGTGGCGGATCAGCCGGCCTGCTTGGCGGGTCTTCTCGTGGCCGGAAAGGCCTGTGCCGCGGATGTCCTCGATGCGAACGCGAACGCGGGGTGTCCTACTATAAGGATCGGCTCTGGTTGGTACGAGTGCACCTCGGCAAGAACGACCCGTACGAGTTGGTGAACACTTTCAAGCAGCGGTACGGACAGCCGCAGCTCGGTGCCAACCCACTGTGGGCGGGCCAGAAGGTGTTCCTGTATGCCGCCCCCGGCCAGGGATATTACGACCTGGTGGATCGAGAGATTTCCAACCAGACCACGGAAGTGATGCCGAAAATCACGCCGCACCGGCACGGCCCGAGCGGCGTCATCATAGGTGAGGGAGCGGCGGAGAAGGCGGGCGAAGCGCCGAAGGGCCCGGGACACGAGGCCCACTGACGCGCAGTTCGTCGAGTTGCCGCCGGCGCCTGTCGCTGGCATGCCCCCCCGGAACGTCGTTCCATACGTTGCTCTCGTCCGTCTATGTGTGCGCACTCACGCACTCACTTGACCACGGTACTGAGCCCGGGTGGTGGAGATCTGCAGGATCTGACTCAGCGCACGGGTCACGAGTTCCACGCAAACCTACCCCCCCTTGGCCCCCCTTTCCCGAAACCCCGAAACGGGAAGGGGGGACCCGTATCGCGAAGCTGCGGTCCTATCTGTGAAGGCTTGCGTAACCTGATGTCATCAGGTCCCCGGTCGTGGGTTTTCGCCCTTCCGGTTTGGGAAACTGTCGATAAATGTGCAACCCGGCTTCGATAGCCTCAGCCTGAGCGGTTGTTGGTCCGTTTTATGCCGAGTTTTTTCCGCTCACCCTGAGCCTGTCGAAGGGCGAGCGTGCGTCTATCGACAGTCTCTTTGGGGAAGGGGGGAACTCACGTGCGTTGTGTCTCGGCCATTCCGTGTCGGGAATGGGAGCAGCCTATAGCAGCCCGTTGAAAAACTGATGAGAGCACAGAGCCCAGAACCCAGAGCCCAGACGGATTCATCGGAATCATTGAGCATTCGTCTGTGCTCTGTGATCTGGGTTCTGGGTTCTTTGAAGTCGGCGATGGTAATCCAACGCGGCCCTGCTCCGACCGGAACTCTCACCTGTTCGGCGTACGTGCCATCACCGTCTGCCCAGCTGACCGCAGCATTGTTCGAGCTCGTCGGGTTTGCCGTCCCCGTTGAAGTCCGCCACGGCCACCGACCGACATCCGTTCCCAGTCGGCACCAAACGGCCTTCGCGGAAGTGTCCATTGCCATCTCCCAACATAATCGCAGCTCGTGCGGGGTTTAGCCCGCTCAGAACCAAGTCGAGTTTTCCGTCGGCGTCCATGTCAGCAACCTGCACGGAGTACGGCGACTCGACGACCCCAGACTTAGCCTTAGCAGCCCGTTGAAAAACCGATGAGAGCACAGAGCCCAGAACCCAGAGCCCAGACGGATTCATCGGAATCATTGAGCAACGTGGCATCAATTCCGCCAATTCCGCGCTACGTCCCCAGATCTGTCCCCTGTCCGGTGTTTTACCTGTGCGGCGCGCGGCGGCGATCTGTCGCTGGCTCAAGGCTCAATGGGTGCCGACCTATGCGTACGAGTTCAACAACGAACATGCGCCGTCATTTTCTATGCGGCCCAGGCCCTGAGAGCCAGGCCCCGGCGGTACCGTTCCATTTGCCGAACCGCATGAAGGACTGCCCGGCGGACAGCGGATAAGGTGGTCTGGGCTGTGCGAACGACGGAGCGACTCGTACGCTGAGAGCGCGATCGGCCGACCGCAAGCGCCTCGACTCACTTGCGGTACACTTTCTTCCAAGTCCGGAGAAGGCGCTTGCTGGCCTCGTGGTAGTCGCCCCGACAATCCAAATATTCAATCTGTGGCAAGAACCACGAGAGCTTGCCGAGGTTGGCATTCTTCTCGCGCAAAAGTGGCAGAATGCGCCCCTCGTACCTCTTGGCGCCGAGCGCGTAGATGACTTCGCGCTGGACCCACCACGGCTTCCCCCTTGGCTTGCTGCACGCAGCTCGGGTGCCGAGGAGGAGAAACCATCGGCACGAGGTGAGCGCTCGACCGATCTCATTCTGCCATTCCTGCGACCCGCGAATCGAAGTCGCGCTGTACCAGACCGTCACGCCGTGGCGCTCAAGCATAGCCGCAAGCCGCGAAGCGAACTTGCGATCCTGGCTGGCGTGGGAGAGGAAGACCTGCTTTCCTCTTGTCCTCTCAGCCCGCTTTTTTGAGCGCATCGGCTACCCGTTTGCTGGCTTTCGCTGCGCTTGGGCTCGAGACCATCAGCAGGTGTTTCAGCACCCACGGCGCTTTGTCGAGCCACGGCGCTCGTTCTTCGCCGATGACCACTGGGATGAGGCGATTCTCGAAGCGCTTCGACGAGAGCGCGTACTCCACATCTCGCAATACCAACTCGGATTCCACCGACCGCGGTGTCAGGAGGACCACCATCGCGTCGGACTGTGCGAGAGCGTCGGCTATCCGTTCCCGCCAGTTCTCTCCAGGTGAAAGTGACTCGTCCGTCCAAACGTCGAGCGACTCACCACGCAAGGCTTCCGCAAGCTGCTGCGCGGAACGTTTGTCGGCCGCTGCGTAGCTGATGAAGATTCGCGCTTTCCGGGCCGCCATGGCTCTTCACGACTAGCGCGGATGCCCGAGCAAGGCAACGTCGTATCCATCCGGTGACACTGCAGTAGTCGTCGTCTCCATTGAAGAGCGAAGGCTCACTTTCGGCGCCGAAGTTGATGCCCTAACGAGGGAGCGCGCCCTTGGTGGAAGCCACCCGGGCATCGAGGGCGGGTAGCGACGGATACCTCTACTGCGCTTCGTACGCGCCGATGTCGACGTGCAACCCGGCCTGGCGCGGCAGGCCGCGCTGATCGGTCGTGAGGTTGTCCGGCGGGCCGGTTACCGTGTCGTCGCCTGCGTCGATGGCCGGGCTCGTGCCGGTGCAGCGCGCGCTGGGCACGCCTGGCGCGGAGCACAGTGCGAGCGTGTCGGTTGAGCCACCGTAGTTGGCGAACTTCGCGAGCAGCGGATCGGTATTCGGCAGATCCGTACCGCCGCTCATGAAACAGGAGCCGTCGCTACTGAGGTTGTGACCATTGGAAGTGACTGGATCCCCCGCGCAATCTCCACCCTTGCCGCTGTTGGCAATGATCGTGTTCGTCAGGGTCGCCGTGCCCCCGCTGAAGTGCCAGATACCGCCTCCGCCCAGACTGCCTTTACCGGCATAGGCAGTGTTGCGGTTCAGGGTGCAGTTGGTGAGGGTGAGCGTACCGATATTGAGAATGCCCCCGCCGACGCCGAAGCGGGCTTTGTTGCGCTCGAGCGTACAGTTGGTCAGGCTCAGCGTGCCCTGATTATGAATGGCACCGCCTTGACCGCCCTTGTTCCCCTGGAGCGTGCAGTTGGCCAGGCTCATCGTGCCGGCATTGCCGATGCCGCCCCGGTTGCCCTTGAGAGTGCAGTTGCTCAGAGTCATCGTACCCACGTTGCTGATGCCGACGCCCCGGCTGCCCTTGAGCAGGCAGTTGGTCAGGGTCAGCACGCCTTCATTTACGATGGCACCGCCGGATGCAGCGCTCCCCTTTTCGATGGTCAGGTCGGACACGCTACTCGTGCCCGATGTGAAATGGAGCACGCGGCTCGCGCCTTTCCCACTAATGCGCAGGGAACCCGTGGCCGGCCCGACGATCGTCACGTCCTGCGCAACGACCAGTGCCCCCAGCGCGAGAGTGATCTTGGCCGGCAGCGTGAGACCGAATATGACCGTATCGCCGGTGCCCGTCCCAGCTGCGCAGTCCCCATTGGTCGTGTCCGCCGCCGCGTTGACGTTGGCGAGTGCTTCGCGCAGCGTGCACTGGCTATTATCGTCCGTCGAGTCGTCAGCGGTCGTGTTCACTGTGATCGTTGCAGCCGGCGCTGCAACCGGCAGCATTGTCACCACACCGAGACAGATGAGGTAGGTGACGACCGCTGCAATCCCGCTGTGTCGTTCCGCCATGGGACCCCCCTGCTAGGCGTAGCCGCCTTCCCCCTTCAAATTTTGTATGACAGTATCCGGCCTCCGGAACTGAGATGTCAAGCTCGGTCGGCTTGCGGTACGTCTGGCATATCTGGTCGTTGCATGAGACGCCCCGCAACGCACTCCACTACTCTCCGTCTCCTTCAGCTCGTCGCGACTACGCGGTGAGACCATGGGCGACACGGCATGCTGACGATCCGGCGTGCCGTGTCAAGTGACACCAGGGCGCTTGCCGCCCTGGTTGGAGGCGTCCGCGATCACCTCGGGGCCCAAGCGCCCACCGATGAGCAACTGCAACACCTGCTGCCGCGCGCGCTCGACGATCCGGGAATCGAGTTCAGCTGCCCGTGGATCGCCGGCGAAGCCGTCGGTGGCGGGGAGTGGTAGGGGACGTTGTAAACTTTCCTCATCTGCTCTGCCCGTGGACAGATGGAGTTGGACAGCGTAGAGGTTGCTGAGCAGCCGATGAACTCCTTCGACGAATTCGGATTTCGCCCGAGCAATGCGCCCGCGCGGGGTTGGTTGATCCGCCATGGCCGCACTGCCGTCGTTGTCGCTTTGGCCGTAACGATGCAGTCTTGTACACGCCCGTGTCCGATGCCACGGCCAGATCGCGGAGACAAAGGATTCCAGGACGCGCTTGCCGAGCAAAAGCGGATCAATCGCTACTTTCACGACGCCGTCGTGCCCAACCTCGAGCGATGTTGGGGTCGTGTTCACGGAACAGGTACCGTGGAGATACGCTACGAGTTTAGCAAGAGCACGACGGGCAAGTGGGAATTCAAGGATCTCGAGCTCGGCCGCACAGACCTGCCGCGAGGTGAGGACGCGGTCGCCGCGCAGTGCATGCAGGAGGCAGTAGCGGGCACCTGGTTTCCAGTAGACGAGCACGACGAAGGCGAAGCGTTTCTGATCGATTGGACCTGGCCCGTTCCGCTCCCGGCTGACGTGAAGCAACAGGCCGACGAAATGTTCAAAGATAACGGAGGCGGGGGCACCGGGTGTGACGGGGACGGAACAGCGGCGAAGTGCTTTAAGTGCAAGAGTGCGACTGCATGTCTCACGGTGTGCGTCGGCTACAAGACCTGCGAGTTGGTCTCCAATCCGAAGGAGACGAGTTGCACAGCAACGCACAGGTGTGCTTCGGGAGGGCCGTTCGGCGTCATTGGTGGCGGCGCAATTCTCTATTGACGGGGATGCGCTGAAATCTCAGGCGGCGCGCTCGCTCCAGTGCTCGAGGGTTGCCGCAGCACACACCCGATCGTATGACACAGCTCGCACCTGCCCTCGCGAAGAAACCTCTGCGAGCCTTGACCGGTGCTTTGTCCGATCCCAATCAGCTGGGGATCCATGTGCATCGACGCCCGATATTGGTCTTATAGCCGCTAACCGGGAAACTACTACGCGTGGTGCACCGACGGATGGCCCGCGACCGCACCCACACGCTGCGGTGGGATTTCGATTACAACGACATGCTGATCGAGAGCGACGAGAACAACAACTCGGCGTCGGTGACGTGGACATCGGCACCGGCCGGCGTCGATATCGAGGCACACCGGGCCCACCTGAATACCATGACGGCTGCTGCCGGCGATGAAGTGACGACGCCGACGGTGGACCAGGCGGTGTATTTCCACCTCGACTACCGCATCGTCGGATCGGGCGGTGCAGTACCTGTGGAGCGGCGCGCACTGCTCGATGGCCAACAGTTCTGACGGCCCGCATTTCGGCTTCGAAACTGGTTGGATAAGCTTGAATGTGGAGCACGTTAGATAGGTAGAGTTGTGTTCGTGCAACGACTCACAGCGGTCCGACGCGGACGACGGGGTCTGCGAACATCGTGCGTCCGTTGCCCTAACGTCACCTCTTGACTCAACCGTGCCCGCTTGACCCACTGCGTCTGTGACGCGTCCCAGGTCCCAGACGCGACTGGAGGGAACGGTTCGAGTGTATCGTGCCTTCGCGGCATCGTTGCGTGTGTCGGTCGATACTCTCGCCATGTTCATTGCCGCGGTCGGGCTGCACTCGGGTAGCGCATCGGCGCAGTCCCTCACGTTCACGGTGGGCCGCAGCGGGTCTAGCGCCTATGTCATCAACGGGCAGAACAACCCCAGTCTGACACTCACACGCGGACAAACATATACGTTCAACGTCAATACTTCCGGACATCCATTCTGGATCAAGTCCGTCAAATCGATCGGGCAGGGGAATGCTTACAACAACGGCGTCACCAACAATGGAGTCCAAGTCGGCACGCTGACGTTTGCGGTGCCGCTCAATGCGCCCAGCACGCTCTTCTACAACTGCGAGATTCACTCGGCGATGTCCGGCACGATCAACGTCGTCGATGGAGGGCCAAGCCCCACGGTGACCAGAACAGCGACACCGACGACGCCCGCGGCGCCGACGGCGACGCTCCCAGCAACGGGCACGCCGAGCGTGACACCTACGCGGACGCCACTGCCAAGTGCAACGCCGACGGCACCGAGCACGGCGACCGCCACCTCCAACCCCAGCTCCACTCCAACGGCATCGGGCACAGCGACACGCAGCGCATCGACGACGCCGACGCCGGCCCCGTCGAGCACCCCGACTCATACGTTCACGGCCAGCGCAACGGCGACCGCACCGCCGTCACTGACTCCGAGTTCAACCCGGACATCAACGGCCACAGCTACGCCGACGGTACCGAGCACGGCGACCGCCACCGCCAACCCCAGCTCCACTCCCACGGCATCGGGCACAGCGACACGCAGCGCATCGACAACGCCGACGACGACCGCGTCGCGCACCCCGACCCGTACGTTCACGGCCAGCGCAACGGCGACCGCACCGCCGTCAACGACTCCGAGTTCAACCCGGACATCAACGACCTCGGCGACGCCGACGACCACGGCCTCGCCGAGCCCGAGCGTGACACTGTCGGGTCCGGCCACCAGCACGCCGGCGGTACCAACCGCGAGCGCGACTCGGACCGCGTCAGCGCTGCCCAGCCCAACGTCGACCGCCACACGGACGCCGACCGTGGCGCCGTCCGCTGCATCGACAACGACACCGACCGGCACCCCAACACCGAGCGGCACGCCGTCCGCGACGAGAACGCCTACGACGTCGGGGACCGACACACCGGCCATGACCTCTACAGCGACTGCTGGTCACACGGGCACCCCTACGGCATCACAGATGCCGACAGCTTCTGCGACATCGGCGACGAGTTCGCCGAGCCCGAGTGTCACACCGTCCACTGTACCGACCAATAGCCCGACGGCTGAGCCAACCATGACTACGCCCGCTGCATCAGCGACACGAACACTAACGTCTACGCCGAGCCCCGTGCCCCTATCACCGACCCCGAGCGTGACACCGGTGCTATGTGCTGGCGACTGCAGCGATGACGGCGGGGTCACCGTCGACGACCTTCTCGTCATGGTCAACATCGCCCTCGGCACGGCCCCGATCACTGAGTGTCCGGCGGGCGACGGAAACGGCGATGGCCAGATCGCCATCGACGACCTGCTGACGGCGGTGAACAACGCGCTCGACCAGTGTCCAAATCCATTCATCGGGGTCGGACCGCTCCAACCAGCTGAATAGAAACTGGCAACGACCTCGAAACCAGCAGGTCGCTCGGGTGTATGGTGAGGTAGCTGCGGCGCTGGTACCGCGGAGCATTTCGTTCGCAGCATCGCGAGCGGCATCTGCGTAACATCGGCGACGAGCGGGTACTCGCAGCGGTCACGGTCTTGCCCTAGGACAAGGCCGCCGGCTCGCCTATGCAGACATGCAAATCGCTGCGACTGCCCTGCTCCATGATCTGGAGCTGGTTACTGGGAACGTGCGTCATCTTGATCGGGTGCGTGGGCTGAAGATCGAGCGCATTCTCGCCGGAGCCCGATAACCGCGGCGGCTGCTTTTTTCCGCCCTGCATGCTCCGCGTTGGCCACGACGTTTGGGGCAACGACAGAGCCGGCAGACCCTTACGGCAACCGGTCGACGAAATGTGTCGATCCGGTCCGGCGCGCCGGTGTCGGAAAGATCGATTCCCAACACTCGGGGCTAACCCTGGACTCTGGATCCACTGCACGGTCACCGCCGGGGTCTGCGTGAGCGGAAGTGTGAAGCCCAGTCCGGACCCGGCGCCATGCACGGTGAGACGCGTTCGACCGTTGGCTGAACGCAGGCGCACTTTCGTCACACCATTGGCCGCGCCGGCGTAGTCGAATCGCCCGCCGCTCCTAGGTTTTCTGTACCGTGCGACGCCCGGTCCGCGCCATCGTCGCGCTCAACCGCGTCGCTCTTAGTCCCAACGTCTGTGTCGTGATAGAGAGTCAAAACTATGCGAAGCTGGAAGACCACGCCTCTGATTCTTTTGGTTCTTGCGCATGTCTTGTCGGCGTGCGACGGCGACAACGGGCAGCCGACGCCGACCCCTACCGTCGATGTCGGCGGGCCCGAGGACACGCCCACCCCCGGTCCTTCCATTGGAGCAGCCGTGTTCGATGCCAACCTGCTGTTCACCTCGGGAGTTTTCGTTCCCGTGCAGCAGTACACGCCCGCCGGGGTCGCGCCCTTGACCACGGCGGCCTGGACGAGCGCGGCGCGGCCGATCAGTCGAGTTGCGGCGGACGGTGCGTCGCTGCTGATTCTACGCGCGACGCTCGCCATGGCCGACGCGAGCCCGGTTACCTTCAGCCTCCAGTCCGGCGGAATGCAATCCGGCGGGTTGTTTGCAATCGACGATCAGAACCTGGTCGATTCGTCATCGGACGGTGGAGCGATCGACGGTGAGGATCCGGGACCGACGCAGCTGGTCGTCGACACCGTCGTGGTCGGAAACCAGCGGTATGCGTTTGCGCTCTATCGCTCGCCCCGCGACTTCGATGCAACGGGCGGCTCGACCGACGATCTGCGCGAGTACACGATCGAGCTTGGCCTCAGTCAGTCCAATGGGTCGGCGAGCGAGCAAATCACGATCGTGCGTCCTCCGGTGGTCTTCGTGCACGGGACGTTCGACGACAACTCCGCCTGGATCGACTTCAATCTGTGGAAGGACAGCGGCAACGAGATCAACAACTACGCCCCCACGGCGACTCTTCCCTTCAATGTCGATCGGATTTCCTATCAGTGGATCAACCTGAGCGGTGGACACATGAGCGACAACGCCGCGACCATCGTGCCGCAGCTCACTCGTTCTCTGCAGAACTGGAGAGGAGTGGCGTCGGCCGCCGGCACGCAGGCGGACGTCGTGACGCACAGCTTTGGCGGTCCGGTAACGCGGCAGGCGATCCAGACGCAGCCGGATTCAAATCCGGTCACGCCGGACGATCAGGCAAACTTCCGGGCGGCAACGAACTGGGGCCACGGAACGATCCACAAGCTCATTACGTTGTCCGGTTCGCACCGCGGCTCGCCGGTCGCCAACCTGGTCTCGCTCGTCAACGCCAACGGTCTGAATGGAAGCTCCAGCCCGGGCTTGTTGCGCAGCATCCTCTGCCTCGACGGCGTCGACGTCGGAGCGGGCGCGCTCGGCGATCAACTCGTCTTGAGCCCGGCCATTGAGGGGCTCGACGAGACACCGGTGCCGGCGCACGCGTTCGCCGGCTCGGGCATCGTGCAGAACGAGGCGCCGGGCTTGGCCGCGAATGCGATGCCGACCACCTTTGGCATCGGTTCCTACCACGGTGAGTTCTGGAGCTATCAATGCCTGGCCACGCCGGCCGGGCCGTACGGCCAGGCTGGGGCCGTTTCACAGACGGACTGCATCAACCTGCTCATCGCAAGCGGGCCCACGTCGCCTTTCGACAATTGCGCCTACAACCGGCTGACGAACTATACGTTCAACCTGAGTTACGACGTCCCGCCGCTGAAGCCGATGAGCGAGGATCCCGACTGCACACCGGTCCACGGCCCGAACTACGACCTCACCATCTCCGACCTGAGCGCGCAGGGTATGCTGCCCGCCGCCGCCTTCACCACCGCAGCCGAGCTCAGTCCCGCGCTGGTCGGCCATCTCAACCACACCGAGATGCGCAGCAATCCCATGGTGTCGACCGCAGTAACTGCGCTTCTGCACACGCGGGTCGCGAGCCCCTCGTTCGCGCGCTTCCCCGCGACCGGATCGCCGACGGCGCTCGAACAAGAGCTGGCGAACGTCGGCTCGCCAGGAGGACTCCTGCTCGGGCAGGCCTGCTCCGCCCCGCCGATTGCGGGCGCAACGAACTGCTATCTCCCCTGCTCCGAGACACCGGGCAACATCCCGTGTTTCAGGGAGCTCAAGGTCCATCCCTCGCCCCTCGTGATCCGGGGCTTCGGTATTCCGGCGCCGATCTTCATCTACGCGCTGTACTTCGATCCGAACGGCGGGCCGCTCGACGGCAAGTGGGTCGACGTGCAGTCGGTGGGAACTGGATTCTGGTGCACGGTCACCATGACGAGCTCCAACGACGCCGTCGCCGCGATCCAGACCGAAACGCCGGCCGACCAGCCGGTGGTGGTCGGCGTCAGCGCAGGTCAGGCGACCGTGACCGTCACGGTCGAAACGCGCATCATCGTCGACCCGGTCGCGACGTTCGATGTACCGGTGACGATCGAACCGCTGCTCACGATGCCCTGACTCCTAACCTCAATCGGAGAATAACCCGACCAGTCGATAGTTCATAGTCGATAGCTGTTTTGTGCTCATCGACCGCCACGTCGCCAACCTCATTGTCGTGAGGTTCGTCGGGGACAGCAAGGAGCGATGTTTGGCCTCACCTATCAACTGTCGACTATCGACTATCAACTGACGTTGTCTCGAACGGCGGCGGCAGAGCCGAACTTCGTGAACTCCGATCGGAGCCCAACGGACGCGACTGCCATCATCAGCCTCGCTCCAACCAATGGCGTGCGCATTCGAGTTCGTCGGTGTTCAATTTCACTCCCTGCCCACTTCTTTTCATCCAATGCTTACGCGGGAGGGGCCGCCGACCTCTGCAGCTCACTCCGCAGCGAGCGTGCCATGAGTCTCTCGTAGACACTCGGCGCGAGCTTGGTCAGCAGCGCAGTCAGCTTGCCGACCGCGGAGAGAACCAACAGCCTCTTGCCGCGCGTCGCCCCGCGGAAGACCGCTTCGGCGACGCTCTCGGGCGTCGCTTGTCGGCCGATCGTAGATTGAGGGTGTGTGGTTACCTTTCCGTCGCCGTCGAGCGCGTGCGTACCGATGCCTGTGGCGGTGAAGCCGGGGCAGACGATCATCACGTCCACACCGGTGCCGAGCAGCTCGGCGCGTAGCGACCCGAACAGCCCGTGACAGGCGTGCTTGCTGGCCGCGTAGCCGGTGCGACCGTACAAGGGCGAGATGCCCGCGATCGAGCTGATGGCGATGATCAGGCCCCCGCGTTGGATGAGGCTCGGCAGCGCGGCCTTGGTGCAGTAGAGCGAGCCGAATAGGTTCACATCCATCACCTTGCGAAAGACAGCCGAGTCGGTGTCGGTAAAGGCGCTCCGGTGAGTGATGCCGGCGTTGTTGATCAACACGTCGATGCCGCCGAGCTGGTCGATCACCGCAGTGATAGCGGCCCGGCAGGCCGCCTCGTCGGTCACATCGCAACCCAGACCAATGCACTCGGTGCCCGCGGCTCGCAGCTCGGCGGCGAGGCATTGGACCGCGGCCGCATTAAGATCGAGCAGCCCCAGCTTCGCTCCGGCGCGGGCGAAGCGGCGGCTGTAGGCCGAGCCTAGCCCGCCGCCGGCTCCGGTGATCACGACCGTCTTGCCCTCGAAATCCCGCCTGGCTCGCGTCATGTGTGATCCCTTTACACAGCACAATGGGCCATGCCACCCAGTCGGAGACGTACGGTGATCGGCGACGCTTCGCATCGGAAGGTGAAATACGCTCGGCCGGCCGCCGTCGAACCTGACGTCGCAGCAGAATGGGTTCTTTCCTAAAAGCAAATCACGAAAACACGAAGACGGCTGAACACGACCCTTAGAATTGAAGCAACGCCTCGTTATTGGCCGTCTCAGCTGAAGTCTGAACCGCCATCGACGTTGATGTTGGCGCCGGTCATGTACGAGTTGGCACGCGAGCCCACGAAGGCAATCACCGGCCCGATCTCCTTGGGATCACCGGCGCGCGGTAGGTGCGCCGGGTGGCCGAAGTCTTCGGCGATCCAGCGCATGCAGTCGTAGAGGTTGTCGGGATCGAGCCCGCGTTCCGGTGGCAGGCGGCACATCGCCGCCTTGAAGCTCGACGACGCAAACGAACCCGGCGACACCGTGTTCACCAGGATCTCCTCCTTGGCCAGCGCCAGTGACATGTTCTTGCTGATGCTGGTCATCGCAGCCTTCGCGGCGGTGTAGGCCGCGAGCCGCTCGCTCTGCCGCTTGGTCGAGTGCGCCGACACGTTGACGATGCGCGCCCACTGCGCCTTGCGGAGCAGGGGCAACGCGGCACGCGTGCAGCGCACCGCAGAGAGCGCGCCGATCTCATAGGCGGCGCGCCACTCGGCATCGTCGATGGCTTCGAAGGTCGACTGGCCGGCGCCGGGCCCGGCAGCGTTGACGAGCGTGTTCAGCTCTCCCCAGCGGCGGTCGATGGCCGCGAAGGCCGTATCGATCGTCGCCGGCTCCATGAGGTCGATACGGATCCCCCACGCCTCCGGGCTGCCGAGCTGACGCAACACGTCCACCGACTCCTCGATGCCTGCCTGCCCGCGCGCTAACACCACCACGCGTGCGCCGTCGCGCGCGAAGCACTCCGCCGCTGCCCGTCCCATGCC